>ERZ773136.4025-NODE-4025-length-10154-cov-3.023171_pt1 | contig 10154 bp, 6 predicted proteins | sample MGYA00580855_ERZ773136 | MGnify/ENA primary metagenome ERZ773136 (study PRJEB29015, sample SAMEA2737860) | human gut metagenome | biome: human gut; feature: human-associated habitat; material: faeces | place: China | collected 2012 ... | reverse complement strand
AAAACTCTGCGTTCTGCGGCAATTATCTTAGTTCGCTGCCGGCAGAACAAGTCAGTCTATTGGCTGCAAAATAGTTTATTTATTGCTGACATAATAAGTAATATGTGGGATGACGGTAACGGTTGGTCTGCGAAGATTGAGAGGGGAAATGGAAATTGCGGTTGGGGAGTGTGACGAAAGGTAACATGCTGGTTTTGCTCTTCTTTGATGGGAAAGGAATGTATGTTTATGATGGAAAGTGGAAATGTGTGGACATTTGATAAGATTGCAGAGTGTGCCGGAGCTATTCGGGAAAATATGGGCCGCGTGATCATTGGAAAGCAGGATGTGATCAAATTGGTGATAGCAGGGCTGTTCGCAGGGGGACATATTTTGTTGGAGGATACGCCGGGTACCGGCAAAACAATGTTAGCAAAGTCATTAGCAAGATCGATCGATGCGGAGTTTGGGCGGATTCAATTTACGCCGGATCTCCTCCCGCTAGATCTGACCGGGCAGAATGTGTATCATCAAAAGGAGGAACAGTTTGTATTTGTGCCGGGACCGGTCTTTTGTAATGTGCTGCTGGCAGATGAAATTAACCGTGCAACACCGAGAACGCAGTCGAGTTTGTTGGAATGTATGGAAGAAAAACAGGTAACAGTAGATGGCGAGACAAGAGTGTTAGAAAGCCCGTTTTTTTTGATCGCTACACAGAATCCAATTGAAACGGCGGGTACATATCCACTGCCGGAGGCACAGTTGGATCGTTTCTGTATGCAGCTTAAAATGGGCTTTCCGACTGTGATGGAAGAACTGGATATTATGGATCGTTTTATACAGGATAGCCCGTTAGAACGATTGGAGCCGGTATGTACAGCGGCAGAAATTGTGCAGGCACAAGAGGGCTGCCGACATATTTATGTCGATGAAAGTGTCAGGCGTTATATTGCCCATATTGTCGAGGCAACGAGAAAGCATTCCGATATAGCATTGGGTGTGAACCCTCGCGGAACATTGGCATATTTGAGATGCTGTCAGGCATATGCAGCAATCGAAGCGAGAGATTTTGTGACACCGGATGATGTGAAAAAGTTATGTGTACCTGTTTTAGGACATAGGATCGTGGCGTATCGTGCGGAGCAGAAAGAAACGATATTGCAAAGCATATTAGAGCAGGTAGAGGTGCCAACAGAATATTGGAAGCCACAGAGCGAAGTATAATGATGTAGAGCTATCAGACAGAGATAGAAGCCACAGAACGAAGTATAATGATGTAGAGCTATCAGACAGAGATAGAAGCCACAGAATACAGAATTGTGGCAGGATGATTTTACGGGAAGGAGGGGTGCACAGGTGACATTACTGATCGCAGTTTTTCTTGCACTTGTCCTATTTTTTGGACAGAGAAAATTGTTTGATAAAAATTGGAAGCGAAAGCTGCACGTATCGCTGGCGTTTGGAGAGCAGGGGGTTTATCCGGGAGAACTTTGTACTTTAAAGCAGATTATTCAAAATAAAAAGAGGATGCCTTTGCCTGCACTACAAGTCAAATTTCAGGCCGACAAAAGTTTGCAGTTTCAAGATGAGACGGAGGCGGTCGTTACCGATCATTACTATAGAAGTGAAGTATTTATGGTAGGTGGACGAAAGCAGATCACCCGTACGCTGCCGTTTCGACCACAATGTCGCGGAAAATATTCGATAGGGCAGATTCAAATAGCTGCACAGGATTTTTTTATGAGCAAAAAATATGTGGCCGTCTTGCCGGAAAACACGATGATCTATGTATATCCAAGACAGTTATCCATGAAGCAGTTATTGAACCACAATAAACAGGTATTGGGGGAGATTGTGGAACGTCGGAGTTATCAGGAAGATCCGTTTTATTTTCGGGGAATCAGACCGTATCAGCCGTATGATCCGATGAAACATATTAATTGGAAAGCATCTGCAAAGTATGGTGAGCTGTTAGTGAATAGTTTTGAGTCAACCTATTCGCGAGATGTCTGCCTGTTGTCAGATGTGGAGACGGATTCTGTTTTTTATCGGCAGGAAATGCAGGAGGCGGCGATCTCTGCAGCGTCAACGTTAGCAGACTATTATTTGCGCAAAGGAGCGAGAGTCAGCTTTCGTACCAATGGCAGGGAAGATACCGACGAGGAGATCGTGTTGGAACAATGCCAGGGAATCGCAGCGATCACAGCATTAAACCGCAGGTTGGCAGGTATTGATCTTACGAAAGACAGTGCAGATTTTGCGCGGATGATCAGGCAGATCATACCGAACTGCAGACAGAGTAGGCAATATGTATGTATTACGACAAGACCTGTCAGGGACATTTTGGAAGCGGTTACATTACTACAAAGCAAAGCAGCGGAAGTATTGCTGATCGTACCGCAAATAGCGGGCGAGGAGGTACAGATACCGGCGGGTGCACTAGCGTGGAATATATGATATAGGTGAGGATTTGGTGCAAGATGTTAGAAAGAAACTAGCGGATAGATATACAATTTTGTGTGGAGGTATGAGAGCGTATGACGGATATGGACCGCTTTATGGAGCAAAATGATCTTAAAACGACAAAATTGCAAAAGCTGTGGAGATCACCAGAGCAAAGATACCGTTATCTGGAAGATTTTTTTGTGTTGCTCATGGAAATGATTGGCTGGTGCGGAATATATATGGCTGTGTTATTGTATACGAAGCGGACAGCAACAGAGGATATACTGGGGATGCTTGCAGTGCCGTTTTTGTATGGATTTACGTATGCTTTGCAAAGAATAGAACTCTTGGCGCAAAGAAATGTGGACACCCGAACAAACGGAGCAAAGTATCAGGAATATACCGGTGCTATTGTCCTTATAATGGGACACTTATTAGAAATTATCTTCCTTTATGGATTGCTTGGCAGATCGGCGCAGATGGCAAAAGATATCACTGTCCTTTATATGTCGATCGTTTTATGGAATATGGCTGTTTCGATCAAATGGTGGCGGATACACAGAGAGCATTTCAGTTATACCGGGAAATGGTATTTGGCGGTAGAAGTTGTATTTATATTTTTGTTGGGAACATTCTTAGAGAATCCACGCTTTCGACTTTTGGCAGTGATTTTGGGAGCCGTCCTGTTGATACTCCATATGTGGTGTGGCTATTTGGAGCGGCTCAATGATTACCTGAGAGAACAAAGCGATGCTTCGGATAGTACTAAGCATATGATATTTGACGGCAGTTCGAAAATGGTCGTGAGGGTGCTTGGCGTATTTTTGTTAGGTGTACTATTTGCAATTGCCTTGAGGGATGTTAAAATGGGGATACCATTTGGCAGATATGTACAATATGCTGTCCGAAAAGTAGTACAGATGATCGTTGCTCTAGTACACTTTATCGCAAGCTTGTGGAAGGTAGCACCGAAGAATGTGGCAGATCAGGCGGAAGAGATTACGGAGACAGCGGCTCCTGCAGTGACAGATCTGTCGCAGTTTGATCATCCGATCGTATTGTTGTTAGGTGCACTGCCATTTATTATTCTGCTTGGCTTTGCGGCAAAAGAATTGTTTCTTAAGTTATTTCGCCGGCAGGAGAAAATAACCGCAGCGCAGTCACCAAAGCTTATGATACCGGATGAGATTGTAGAAGTGGAAGAGGAGGATTCTTTTTGGATAAAACTAAAACGGAAAGTTTTTCGTACTAATCGTGAGAAAGTGCGGCATTTGTTTCGCAGACGGATTGTGAACAGCCTACAGGATAAAGTGCGAAGTACAGATACTGCCAGACAGTTAGCACATAAGGCGGAGGATGCCGGAACAATGTCGTTAACAGCACTTACCGGCCTTTATGAGGAGGCACGGTATAGCGAGCATGAGATCACCAATGAGCAATGGAAGTCGATACGACAAGAGAAAGGAAAAGGATAACATGACAAAGAAACAGAGAGCCATAATAGTAATAGAACGATTGCGGGAAGCCTATCCGGATGCAGACTGTACCTTGGAATATGAAGAGGCATGGAAATTGTTAGTCAGTGTGCGGTTAGCGGCACAGTGTACGGATGCGAGGGTCAATCAGATCGTTCCTAAATTATATGAAAAGTATCCGGATATTGATGCGTTAGCAGCGGCAACAGCTGAGGAGATTGAGGAAATTGTGCGTCCCTGTGGCTTGGGTAAGAGTAAGGCAAGAGATATTAATGCTTGTATGAAGATGCTTCGAGATGAGTATGAAAGCAAAGTCCCAGAGGATTTTGATGCCCTACTGCGTCTGCCCGGTGTGGGCCGCAAAAGTGCAAATCTGATCATGGGAGATGTGTTTGGCAAGCCGGCTATCGTCACCGATACACATTGTATTCGATTGGTAAATCGGATTGGATTGGTGGATGGGATCAAAGATCCAAAGAAAGTTGAAATGGCATTGTGGAAGATCATTCCACCAGAGGAGGGAAGTGCCCTTTGTCATAGATTTGTCTGTCATGGACGAGATGTCTGCACAGCGAGAACAACACCGCATTGTGAACGGTGCTGTTTGGCTGATGTGTGTAAGGCTAACGCAAAGGCTCATTAAGAGCCTCTGTTCCAGGAAGTACAAATCGTCCTTCTTTTATAATGGATATTTTACGACCGTCTCTGCCATTGACGATAATGTCGCCCAGTTCATGATATGGGATCGTAATATCTGTGTGGCATCCGAAATAAGCATGTCGGCTGTCGGTGTGACGCAGTAGGGAATAGTCGTTTTCTTTGGCGATCATTTCCTTTCCGTCCGGGTTGTAAGTGCGTAGTTCCTCTTCGTGAGAGAAGCAAGTATCACCAATTGCAAAATGTGGTCCGGTCTTTTCTTCAATGAGGATCGGCAGCAGATGGGAAATGCCAAACTGCTGTCCCATGGCATAAGCGGTCGTGTTGGTTCCGATAGCAAATTCTCCCATAGGAAGTGTTTTGTGTTGGAATAACAGATTTTCAAAAATATATTTTTTGTTCTGTTCTTCTGAATCATAATTGCTGCATTCATAATCGGTAACGACTCCATCTTGGAATGTAAGACAGATGTTTTCATATTTCAGACCATTTAGAAAGCTTTTGGTCACGTGAAGAATACCATTGGTCCCCTTTAGCTTAGGAGAGGTAAACACTTCACCAAGTGGTATATTGACATCTGCCAAGCAGTTTTCAAAACGGGTTTGTCGTGCCGGATCTGTCATTGGTGTTAATGCTACGGTAATGTTGGTATGGTTGCCGTTGCGACCGGTAACTGTAACGCTTTCTCCCGAATCTAATGCTTCAATGATCGTTGTCTGAATCTGTTCATAACGTTCCTGATCCAGTGTGTTCACGCGGATCGTGGCATCAAAAATATCAGTGAAGTTCTGCCCGATTTCTGGGACAGGAAATGCGATGATCGTAAAACTGACTTGATCTCCCGGAATAAATTCATTGGTTAATTCAGTGGAAGCGGCTTGATAGTCAAGTCGTTTGCTGCGCTGTTTGTCGCTGTCCTTTGGAGTTGTTGATTTGTTTTCAGGGATAAAAGGATGTTCTCCAAATGTCTCGATCACGGCAGGACCGGCATAGGTGGCTGCGAGATCTTTCATATCCTGATAGGCGCTGCGCTGCTCTGTGAGACAGCGGTCTGCATATGCCTTGTCAAAGATCAGCGCATTATCCATACGGTGATCGTAGTCATATTGTTTGTTGGCTGAGGCACCAAAGTATCCGATGCGACCTCTGGCCGAGCGTGTTGTCATGCTGACGCCGGCACGATAAATACAGCAATCAAGATCCATTTGCGCAAATTGCCGGATGGCGGCGCGAACGATCTGTTCGAATCCTAAGCTGAAACGGATATTGACGGTTTTCTTTGCGGACAGATCAATGTTATATAATTCAAATCCTTTGCGGAATCCCTCTGTATATGTGGCCGCCATTGCCTGAATTTTTGCTTGAGAAAGTGTGTTTAAGTGACGGGCGGTTTCCAGTTCATTTTCGGAAATATATTCCCCAAAATAATATAGATAGCGCAGATCGGTTAAGTCTGCCTGCATTATAATATTTTTGGCAAATGCCATGCGTGGATCTAACAGCGAACGGGTACGGTCTGCAATGGTAATATCTGCGTAATCAAAGCAGTAATAATATAGTGCATGACGAATTTCTTCTGCGGAGGGGTCCTCCTGTTCTAAGATAGAGTATACTTCCAAAAATAATTCCATCGCCATTGTCACGTACTGCAAATGCTGCTCAAATACATAAGCGATACAGCCTCGTATTTCCGCATATAGCGCACATAGAAGTTGTCCCATTTCTAGCCCAAATACGTTGCAGGCATAGTCAGGATTCGCGTAACTCTCTGCGTAATGTTCCGGAAGAATATCAGCATATAAAGAGTGGTTTAACTGCTGTAATTGTTCTAATGGCATATGATATATGCTGCCGGTGGCAACACAATTCCATGTGTCCGTGATTTCGGATAGAAAGGATGCAACCATTGTGACATACGATGCATATGGAGCACACAGTTCTGCTTCGTTTTGAATCTCGTAAATACGCTCACTTGCCAATGTAAAACGTTCTTCCAAAGCTTTATTTTCTTCTTGATAATAATCATATACTTTTATCATTTTGGAAATCCTCCTAAACAATTAATGGAAAGCACTTATAGGCTTTCCATTAATGAAATTATTCATGCATTTTAACGTTTGTGCGTTTGATGATATTTTGCTTTCTCTTCGTACATTTTTTCATCCGTGACTTTAATAAATTCATCCAATGTGATGTCCTCCGATGGGACTGCCACGACAATGCCGAGACTGCTGCTGATCGTATACGGTTTGCCGGATGAGGCATTAAATTCATCCAAATAGTTTTGTATGCGTTTACGGAAAGCAGCTTCTTCTTCACTAGAAGATGAGTTACACGCCCAAGCGGCTACAAATTCATCGCCGCCAAAACGAGCGCATGTAGCACTTGCCGAAGATTCCTGTGCTAACGCCTGCCCTACCGTAGAAATCGCAATATCACCATCGGCGTGTCCGTATGTATCGTTTATGGTTTTGAGACCGTTTAGGTCAGCGGATACAAGAACGAAAGGTGTATTGGTCTTTGCGCATTGTTCAAATAGCGGCTGTACGCGTTGGTAGAAACCACGGCGATTAAATAAGCCGGTCATTGGATCGTGGATATATTTGTTCTCCAATGAGGAGATAATGTTTTGTTGGCGTTGATGTGTTTTTGTATTTTCTAAGGCGTTGCTTATGTTCATTAAAAATTGATACAGATATTCCATATTCATCATTTCGCTGTCATAAGCCAACACAACGTAACCAATCGTCATATCCAATACATGGAGCGGACAAAACATTAATGCGTCCTCGTCTTCCAATATTGTGGATAGGTTTGGCAGTAATGCAGAAGTATTAAAATCGATCAGCCCCTGCCATTCGCCGTTAATGCGAGACAACATGATATTCATCTTGTCGGAGTAACCGCTTCGATGAAAATTTGCTTTGTCGATAATATCGGATAACTCTTCCTGCTCAACCAAAAAGTCGTCAACGATACAAAGCCAAAACTTATTGCTGCGGAACTCATCAGCGTACTGCATCAGGTTGTTAAATACACCAAAGAAAGAATCGTTATCGGTAAGATCGGCAGCCATGTAGATCTGGGTCTCGCTGAAATGACGGTGATCATTTAACCGAGAATGCAGTTTGTGCGTTCTGTTATTATATTTTGTCATGGAATTCTGCTTGTTGCTTTGGCAGCCACAAGAGGAACCATAGACAATCTCCGAAACAATCTCTAAAGGTTCATCAATTTCCTTGCCCTGTAACAAATTTCTCATAATACGAAATGTTCTGGAAATCGTTGCATCAATATCGTAACGAACCGTTGTGATCGGTGGATAAAAATCCAGAGCTTCCTCAATTCCATCAAAACCGGTAACAGCAACGTCTTCGGGAACATTGTATCCATGATCGGTCAAATATTGTATGGCAGCGATCGCCATACTGTCGTTGGCACAGACGATTGCTTCCGGCATTGGAAGATCACTGTCGATAAAGGATTGGACGACAGTGTGTGTTGGACCATACCAAAAATCGCCGTAGCCGATCCGTGCTTCCTCGACCGGAATCTGATGTTCGGTAAGTACATCACGATATACTTGTAAACGTTCCTCGGAGAAAAGGTTATCTTTCTGTCCGGCAATAAAATTAATGCGACGGTATCCATGGTCATCGATCAGATGGGATAGCAGCTTACGTATCGTGGATTTATATTCGTAAATAATGCTTAGGCTTCCCTCCAACGGATACTCAATGGATATTACCGGAATATCTCGCTTTTTGGCATGTTCGATAATGGATTCACGAACGAGCTCATTTTTGATCGTGATCGTCAACATGATCAGTCCGTCTAATACATCGGTATCGATCAATTGGTAAATGTTTCCCTCACCGATGTCATGTTTCTGATCCCAATATAGCGGGCTGAATGCACTGAAAAAGAGGACTTTGAAGTGAAACTCATGAGCGAGCCGCTTAAATGCCTCAAAGAAACGATCATTATAATCAGTACTAATATCAGCCACGCAAACCCCAATGATTTTTGTAGTATTTTCTTGCAAAACTACGTGTACCTCCTCTTGCTATCGCTAGTTGTACATTATTACTGTTATTATATTACAAATAAAATGCTATCTCAAGGGAAAAAGCAACAAAAACCAGTATTTCCGTTATAACTGTGAATAATTTTATGCGTCTGGTGCACAATATAGATGAGCCTTGATATGGCATCGAACATATGTACTTGTTTTAGGGAGCGGATTGTGTTATACTTTACAATCACAGTGGGCAAGTATTACAGAAATGGAGATAACCTATGGGTAAACATGATGAATTGACCAAATATATAAAAATACGAGGAGCCAGAGAACATAATCTCAAAGGGATTGATATTGATATACCACGCGATGAGTTTGTTGTTTTGACCGGGCTTAGCGGATCCGGCAAATCATCGCTGGCTTTTGATACGATCTATGCGGAAGGGCAGAGACGTTATATGGAGTCGTTATCTTCATATGCCAGAATGTTCTTGGGTCGGATGGAAAAACCGAATGTAGAAAGCATAGAGGGACTGTCGCCGGCAATTTCGATCGACCAGAAGTCGACCAATCGCAATCCGCGTTCTACGGTTGGAACCGTGACAGAAATATATGATTATTTTCGCCTGCTTTATGCACGTATTGGTATTCCGCACTGTCCAAAGTGTGGCCAGGAGATCAAGCGTCAGACGGTCGACCAGATCGTGGATGAGATCATGACATATCCGCAGGGAACGAGGCTGCAGCTTCTTGCGCCTGTTGTGCGTGGACGCAAAGGTGAACATGCAAAAGTATTTGCTTCAGCCAAAAAGAGCGGTTATGTGCGTGTTGTTGTGGATGGACATATTTATGATCTTTCCGAAGAGATCAAATTAGAGAAGAATAAAAAGCACAATATTGAAATTTTAGTAGATCGTCTTGTCGTTCGCGAGGGGATTGAAAAGCGTCTGGCTGACTCGATCGAGAGTGTTATGCGCCTGTCGGATGGACTCTTGATCGTAGATATTCCCGGGGATCGTCAGATTAATTTCAGTCAGAGCTTTTCCTGTGCAGACTGTGGTATCAGTATAGAAGAGATTGAACCGCGCAGTTTTTCGTTCAACAACCCGTTTGGTGCATGTGAAACCTGTGCCGGTATTGGCTATAAGATGGAGTTTGCGGAGGAATTGTTTGTGCCGGATCCATCGGTAAGCCTGGCAGATGGGGCAATCGTGGTGATCGGCTGGCAGTCTTCTAAGGATCCGGGAAGTTATACAAGATGTACGCTGGAAGCATTGGCAAAGTCGTATGATTTTGATCTGAATACACCATATGGTGAGCTGCCGCCGGAGATTCGTCATATGATCATGCATGGCACGGATGGCAGAGTGGTACAGGTGCATTATCGCGGTCAACGGGGGATCGGAGTATATGATGTAGCATTTGAGGGCGTGATCAAAAATGTGCAAAGACGGTATCGAGAGACTCATTCCGAGACGACACGTCGGGAATATGAGAGCTTTATGCGGATCACTCCTTGTGAGACATGTCATGGCAAGCGATTGAAAGAGTCTTCGCTGGCTGTGACGGTAGGAGGT
>ERZ773136.4023-NODE-4023-length-10168-cov-2.654207_pt1 | contig 10168 bp, 8 predicted proteins | sample MGYA00580855_ERZ773136 | MGnify/ENA primary metagenome ERZ773136 (study PRJEB29015, sample SAMEA2737860) | human gut metagenome | biome: human gut; feature: human-associated habitat; material: faeces | place: China | collected 2012 ... | reverse complement strand
GAAGACGGCACCACCGAGTGGCGGCAGCTCCATCTCCGTCCTCACAATCTGGTACGGTTTGTGCCCTATCGGTCACTGGGAGAAAAGAATGGGTTAATTGCGGTAACAAATGTGGATGAAATGATAATTTTCCAGGGAAAACATGCGGTAAAGATCCAGAATGCGGCGATCGGAACGGCAGATAAAATGTTATTTGACGGTAAGGAATATGAAATGATTCTGAATGCATCAAGCATTATGCCGCATGGCATATAGTGTGAAAATAAAAATTAAGGTGGAATTGGGAATGTACATAAAATTTGCGATACCAAAGATAAGAACAATGATATTTCCTGGTATTTTTCGAAAGAAAAAGAATGAAGTGCATTATATCGGAGGTGCAGAGGTACTTCCACCGCCACTTGCAGGTGAAGATGAGGCGGTATGTATAGAGATGCTCACAAGTGATGAAAGCGGGCAGCTTGCGAGGAAACGCCTGATCGAACACAACCTGAGACTTGTGGTTTATATTGCAAAGAAATTTGATAATACCGGTGTTGGGGTGGAAGATCTGATCTCGATCGGCACGATCGGCCTGATCAAGGCGATCAACACATTTAATCCAGGAAAAAACATTAAACTGGCGACCTATGCATCGAGATGTATTGAAAACGAAATCCTGATGTATCTGCGGCGAAACAGTAAAACAAGAATGGAAGTGTCTATTGATGAACCCCTAAATGTTGACTGGGATGGAAATGAACTGCTGCTTTCAGATATTTTAGGAACTGACGAGGACGTGATCTACCATGACATTGAAACGGATGTGGAACATCGGCTGCTTAAGACCGCAATTGGAAAGCTTTCCGGAAGGGAACGGATGATCATTGAACTGCGGTTTGGATTAAACACGATTGACGGTGAAGAAAAAACACAGAAGGAGGTTGCGGATATGCTTGGTATTTCCCAGTCTTATATATCCAGACTGGAAAAAAAGATCATGGGAAGACTGAAAAAAGAAATCGTGCGTCTGGAATAAAACACCATTTTATGTTGTTGTGCAAAATGACAAAATGATTAAAAAATTTATAAAATATGAAATAATATTGTGCATATAGCTGAAAAATAGTATAATGAAAGAAAAGCAGACAGAATGGGGGACTTCATATGGTATTGGAATTTTTAGGCGCAGCACATGAGGTAACGGGCAGTTGTCATTATCTGTCATTTGCAGATAAGCATATACTGGTGGACTGTGGAATGGAACAGGGACCGGATCTATACACGAACCAGGATATACCGGTTAATGCGGCAATGATTGATTATGTGTTTGTGACACATGCACATATTGACCATTCCGGATTATTGCCTCTTTTATACAATCATGGTTTTCGCGGCAAAATTTACTGTACGTTAGCGACTAATGAACTGTGTAACATTATGCTCAAAGACAGCGCACATATCCAGATGTTTGAGGCAGAGTGGCGTAACCGGAAGGCAAAACGAGCCGGAAAACCGGAAATAGTTCCTCTTTACGATATGAATGATGCGATGAGCGTGCTGAATCATTTTGTGCCGTGTGATTATCAGAAAAAGATTAAAGTCTGTGACGGACTTGAAGTAAGATTTGTGGATGCCGGTCATCTGCTTGGATCTTCAAGCATTGAAATGTGGGTACAGGATGATGACGGAACAGAGGTAAAACTGGCATTTTCCGGAGATATCGGGCCGGGCAACCGTCCGCTTATCAAGGATCCGGAATATATCAAAGATGCCGATTATGTGATCATGGAGTCAACTTACGGTGACAGAAAACACAATACACCTCTGGATTTTGCGATCGCCCTTGCGAAAGTGATCAAAGAGACGCTGTATGAACGGGGAGGCAATCTGGTCATCCCGGCATTTTCCGTAGGCAGAACGCAGGAGATGCTTTATTTTATACGCAGGATCAAAAGCGAACATCTGCTGCCTGAATTTGAAAATTTTGAGGTATACATAGACAGCCCGTTAGCGGTTGAGGCTACAAGTATCTTTAATAAGAGCGTGGAAGAATGTTTTGATGAAGATGCGAGAGCACTTGTGCAGCAGGGGATTAACCCGATCGGATTTCCGGGACTTAAAATGGCGATCACAAGTGATGAATCGAAGATGATTAACTTTAATGATGATCCGAAAGTTATTATTTCTGCATCCGGAATGTGTGAGGCGGGACGTATCCGCCACCATTTGAAACATAATCTGTGGAGAAAAGATTCCACGATTTTATTTGTAGGATACCAGGTACCTGGAACGCTTGGCTTTTCCCTTTTAAATGGTGCGAAAGAAGTCAGGCTTTTTGGAGAGACGATCGAGGTCGCAGCAACGATCGAGAATCTTCCGGGTATCAGCGGACATGCGGACGTGGAACAGCTTACAAAGTGGGCGGCATCATTTGAAAACAAACCGAAAAAAGTATTTGTGGTACATGGGGAGGATAAAGTCACAGAGCAGTTTGCAGACCATCTGAAAGATGCTCTGGGATATGATGCATATGCACCGTTCCCGGGAGACGCATTTGACCTTGCAACAGGTGAACAGGTGCGTGAAGGTTCCAGGGAACGGGCAGAGAAAAAGACGATGGAGAAGAGCCGTGCGTCAAGCAATGTATTTGCAAGACTGCTTGCTGCGGGACAGAGGCTTCTTACGGTTATCAATAAATGCGAAGGAATGCCAAACAAAGAACTTGGTAAATTTGCAGATCAGATCAATGCCCTGTGTAATAAGTGGGAACGTTAAAGCGACAGATAATGACGGATGGATTTTAAGGCGGATTTTTCCAGACGGCTGACCTGAGCCTGTGAGATATGGATCTCGTCAGCCACTTCCATCTGCGTTTTGCCTTCAAAAAAACGAAGTTTTAAAATATAATTTTCGCGTTCGTTCAGCCGGTTAAGAGCGTCGTTTAAGGATAGTTCTTCGATCCAGTTTTCTTCCCGGTTTTTTTTGTCGCTGATCTGATCCATGACATAGAGTGTGTCACCGCCGTCAGTATAGACCGGATCATAAAGACTGAGCGGGCTTTGTATGGCATCAAGGGCAAAGACAATATCCTCTTTGGAAATGCCGGATTCGGCTGCGATTTCGTCAAGAGTCGGTTCTTTGTTTTCAGATTTTGAGAGAATCTCTTTTGTATGGATTGCCTTGTAGGCAGTGTCGCGCAGGGAACGGCTGACACGGATAGAGTTATTGTCGCGCAGGTAGCGCCGGATTTCACCTATGATCATTGGTACTGCGTAGGTGGAGAATTTTACACCGATCGTTGGATCAAAGTTATCGATGGATTTGATCAGACCGATACATCCGATCTGAAAGAGATCATCAACATTTTCGTGGTTGCCGGAAAAACGTTTGATGACACTTAATACCAGTCTGAGATTGCCCTTGATATATGTTTCTCTGGCAGCGTTGTCTCCCTGCTTGATTCGCGCAAACAGAGCATCTTTTTCCTCTTCTTTCAAAATGGGGAGTTTTGCGGTATTGACACCGCAGATTTCTACTTTATAAGAAGCCATGCTGTTTTCCTCCGGAATTTCGTATTTACCATAAAGAGCATGCTTCAAACAGATGAATTTTATTCAGAAATTAACTTTTTTTCCAAAGAGTTTCGTGCTAAAATAAAAAGGTATCAAAAACCAGAACAGAGTGTGGTGCAGTGATGATGAAAGATATGATCGATAAAAGAAATGAGCAGGAACGGATTGCGAGAAGTATTATCAAGTACTGGAATGTGAATTATATTCCGAGAGCACAGACCGATCCAATGAAACAGACTGGGGAAACAGAAAGTAAGCAGGAACAGACTGCAGACGAAAATATGCAGGAAGACTACAATAGAGCAACAAATGCATATTCAGGTCAGTATGGTCAGGAGAAAGACTTAGATGGTGTGAAAAGAGAACAGATAGACAAGATCCTTCATGAAAAGGCAGAGAATATCCATCGTCTCTTTGAAAATGGGGGAGTAGAGTAACCGTTATTTATTTTTTGCATATGATATCATAAGGAAAATAACAGAGGAATCAGAATGTCTGAAATCATACTTCGCAAATATCATGGGGTTGGCAATGATTATCTGATTTTCGATCCAAAGAAAAATGACGTTGTTTTAAACGAAAGACTGATAAAGCAGTTATGCAGACGTAATATTGGCGTCGGTGCAGATGGGATTTTGTACGGACCGCTTATTGAAGATAAAAAAATTAAAGTACGAATTTTTAATCCGGATGGAAGTGAAGCTGAAAAAAGCGGCAATGGCATCCGGATTTTTTCAAGATATTTAAAAGATGCCGGCTATGTAAAAGAAAAAAAGTATTATCTGACCACAAAGGCGGGGGATACGCTTGTAACTTTTCTGGATGATGCTGGAGAGCGCATGCGTGTGGATATGGGATATGCGGTATTTGAGGCAGAACAGATCCCGGCACTTGGATTTGAAGGAGAAGTCGTGGGAGAATCGATATTTTTCTGCGATAATTTTTATAATGCAACCTGTGTATCCATGGGCAATCCTAACTGTGTTATCATGCTTGAACGGGTAGACCGCAAGAAGGCAATGCAGTTAGGACCGTATGTGGAAAATGCAAAATATTTTCCGAATCGTATCAATATGCAGCTTTGCCAGATCGTGGATGAAAAAAATATACAGGTTGAGATCTATGAACGTGGAGCAGGTTATACGTTTGCTTCCGGCACCGGGGCCTGTGCGGCAGCAGCAGCTTCTCACCGTTTAGGGCTGGTGGGAGATGAAGTGACCGTACATATGCACGGTGGAGACCTTTTTATAGAGTTTGGGGAAGACGGTAGAATTTTTATGACGGGTTCGGTTGTATATATTGGAAAAATTACTGTTGCAGAGCAGTTTTTTTCATGAAAGAGAAAGGAAATGATTTAGATGAAAGAACGGTATCAATTACGTCATGCGGCAGGGGCGTACTGGCTTTTGGATATGGAGCAGGGAAAACAATATAAAAAACCGTTCATGTTAAACGAGTGTGGTGCATATATTTATCGTGCGTATATTTCAGGAATGTCCGAAGATGAGATCGTACAGGCATTTGCAAAAGAATATGAATTATCATTCTCCGGTGCACAAAGTGATGTGAAACAGTTTATGATGGAGTTAAGACAACAGGGTATTATTTGAGGATGGGACAGATATGAACATATTGCTGGTTGGAAATGGCGGAAATTTCATGCGCCTTATGATTAACAGGCTGAATAAAGAAGGACACAGGGTATTCGTTCTGACGGAGGAACCAAAGAAAGGGTATAGTTTAAAGAAAGTATTTGAAGTGTATCATTTTTCGTATGAGGATGCCTGTGTGCGGGAGGTATTAGAGAGCATCATGCCACAGGTGGTTGTTTTTTGGGGGGCATACGACCATAATTTCTCCTGGAACAAGGTGGAAAATACAGCGGCATCCTACGCGGCCGGACTTACGAATATTTTGATGAATTATATAGCTTTAAAGAAAGGCAGATTTGTCTATCTTTCTTCGGAGAGTGTTTTTGATGGTGAAAATGCCCGTCTTATGACGGAGGACGATCTTACCGGGGCATGCAGCAAGAGAGGGCAGGCAATTGCCATCGGAGAAGAAATCTGTAAAAATTATGCACGGATGGGGAATGACATTGTGGTTCTCCGGCTTGATCATCTGTATGGGGAGATACGAAAGAAAGAAGATACCGATACGATCTGCGCAAAGATGTGCTTAGAGGCTGTAAATACCGGTGAGATCATTGCGCCACAGAATGAAAAAATAATGCTTTTGCACGAGGCTGATGCAGTGGAGTTTATTTACCAGATGATGGTAACAAAGGAGCATAAACACACATTGTATCAACTGTCTTCCGGGGAAAAAATATCACGGTATGACCTTGCTAAGGCAGTTGCTGCGGGAATGAAGACCGGGGCCAGTGTCATAGAAGAAGAAAACGAAAAAGACCGGGAAGTTATGCTTTCCGGTAAAAGATACGAGGAAGAGTTCGGGCTTCGTGTGATTCATCATGCCGGGACTGATGTGGAAAAGATTGCGGCTTATTTTGGCAGGCATGCAGCAGAATTTACGGATATAGTGAGAAAAAAGGGGTATTTGTTTCAAAGATTTGGCAGCAGAACAAAGGAAATCATAACGAATCTGATCCCTTTTATGGAAAACCTTATTTGTTTTATCCCATTTTTTATGTTAAATAACCGGGCAGTTGGAAGTGAATATTTTCAGAATATTGATTTTTATCTTCTGTATGTGCTGTTGTTTGCACTTGTGTATGGACAGCAGCAGGCAACGTTTTCTGCGCTGCTTGCCGTGGCGGGATATTGTTTCCGGCAGATGTATCACAGAAGCGGATTTGATGTCATGCTTGACTATAATACCTATGTCTGGATCGCACAGCTTCTGATCTTAGGTCTGGCAGTAGGTTACTTAAGGGACCAGCTTCGCGCGATGAGAGAGGAACAGCAGCATGAGGTATCATATTTAACCAAGCAGCTGGATGATATTTCAGATATTAATGTCAGCAATGTCAGGGTAAAAGAGATTCTTGCAAATCAGATCGTAAATCAGAATGACAGTTTTGGAAAACTATATGAGATCACGTCAAGTCTTGAGCAGTATGAACCATGTGAGGTACTTTTTTATGCAGCGGAAGTGCTTGCAAGACTGATGGGAAGCAAGGATGTGGCAATTTATACAGTGGCGAACCGTTCTTATGCACGTCTTTTTTCTGCAACATCAGCAAAAGCACGCAGTCTTGGTAATTCGATCAATTACAGCCAGATGGATGCCATGTATACGGTTCTTGCCGGGAAGAAGGTTTATATTAATAAAAATATGGATGAAAGGTATCCGCTTATGGCGAATGCCATTTATTCAGAAGATGAGATGCAGCTGATACTGATGATCTGGGGGATTCCGTGGGAAAGGATGACGTTAGGACAGGCAAATATGCTGACAGTTATCGGCTATCTGATCCAGAATGCGGTGGTGCGTGCAAACCGTTATATTGCCGCGTTAGAGCAGCAGCGATACATACAGGGAACAAATATATTGGAACCGGAAGCCTTTTCATCCCTCGTAAAGGCATATTTAAAGGCAAGGGATAAGGGTCTGACACAGTGTGCACTGCTTTCTGTGGACACAGAGAAAAAAGACCGTGAAGAGACTGGCAGACGGCTTACAAAACTCTTGAGACAAAGTGATTATGTCGGTGAACTTGAAGACGGAAAAATGTATGCACTTCTTGCAAATACCAGTACAAAGGATGCAGATATGGTAAGAGAAAGGTTTGAAAAAGAGGGAGTGTACTGTCAGATTCAGGAGGATATATTTTTATGACAGTTACGGAAAAGAGATTTTGTATCGTCCTTTTGATCAATATGGCGGTTGCTATTTTTTACGTGGTATGGAGCAGTCTGGGCAGACGTGAAGGGAAAAAAACAGATATACTGATGAAAGGCATCGTTATGTTTCTGTGTCCGGTGGTGGGACCGTTGTTCTTTTTTGCCGGACTGGTGTTTAATAAGGTCTTTTTCAGACAGAATGTAGATCTTGAGGATGTTATTTTCAGTAAAGAGCGTGTAAAGACACATCTTCGTGCTGATGAGGAGAGGGAAGGAAATTTAGTACCGATCGAGGAAGCACTTGCGATCAGTGATAAGGACAGTTTGAGAACACTGGTAATGAACGTAGTACGTGGAGATGTACAGAATTCCCTGGCATCCATTTCACTTGCATTAAACAGTGAGGACACAGAAACGTCACATTATGCCGCTACGGTATTAAGGGATGCACTGAATGATTTCAGAAAGCGTTCGCAGGAACTTTACCTTCAGATGAAACAGGATGGATGCGATGCGGCAGAAGCAGCATGTATCCTGATCGAGTATATGTATGGAGTTTTGATCCAGGAGGTGTTTCATGAAAAGGAACAGCAGACCTATATTGACATGATGGAAGAGGCATGCAGCTTCCTGAATGAAAAATATCAGGAAAAACTGCAGGTTTCCTATATTGAGGGGCTTTGTATGATGCTTCTTAAGATAAAGGATTTCAAGCGCATGAAATACTGGTGCGATAAGAGCAGGGAACTTTATCCGGAGGAGTTATCAACCTATACCTGCTACTTAAAACTTTATTTTACAGAGGGAAACAAAAAAGATTTCTTTGATGAATTGGAAAAATTAAAAAAATCCGATATTGTAATAGACAGAGAAACATTGGAATTGATTCGTATTTTTAGCTGAAGGAGGTGATGGCAGTGTCGATGAAAGTTCTGACTGTATTACAGTTTATCAGCATTTTTGTGATCTATACCGGGCTTTTTATAGCGGTTCCGGCACTGCTTTTGCATCGCAGGCTGAAAGATGAAATATTTAGTGTCAGGTTTTTCTTTTATATTGTATTAGGTCATTTTTATCTGATCAATCTGGTATTATTTCTTCAATTACTTCATATTTCTGGAAGATTCACACTGATTTTGGGCAGTGTTCTCCCGGTTATTGTATCCTTGATCCGTACGAAAAGAGTTTCACCAAAAAAAATCGGGCACGTCATAGGAAACAGAACATCGCATGTCATCCGGGAGACGCTTGGCATCAAGCTGCTCCTTCTTGAGATAGTCCAGTGGATTGGCAGGAAGGTGAAGAAGCTGTGCAGAAGAATGTGTGGACTGATCATCAGACATTTTGCTGATGGAGTGCTGTTTATTGTATTTACTGCAACGGTTCTTGTGATGTATGGCACCAATATGATCCATACATACGGTTATTGTGCATCCGATATACCTGTGCACAATTACTGGATCAATGCAATGGGAAATAATGATGTATTTGTAGCTGGGATTTATCCGTTTGGATTCCATTGTGTGATCTATTATATTCATGCTGTAACAGGAATAGAAACATATGTTCTACTCCGGCTTTTTTATGTAGTGCAGGTTTTATATATCCATTATGCACTGCTGGCATTTTTGAAAGCATGCTGCAGAACATCATATTGCGCATGGGGAGCTGTGTTTTTTTATGTGCTTGCAGCATTTTTTAACAGGAATACCTATTCCCGTTACTACAGTTCCCTGCCACAGGAATTTGGTATGATATTTATTCTGCCGGGAATTTACTTTATGTTTGCCTTTTTAAGACAGCGGAAAGCAGAAGTGGATCAATGCAGAAAAGAAAAAAATATTGCCGGATTAAAAACCTGGAAGTGCAAAAGTACCCGTTATCTGATGGGATTTGTTGCAGGATTTGGTCTTACACTTATTGTGCATTTTTATGACACCATGGTAGCAGGTCTGTTCTGCATCGGTATCGCAGGGGGATATCTGTTTCGTATTTTTAAGAAGGAATATTTTTTCCGGGTACTTGCGACCGGTATCTTAAGTATTTTCTTAGCAGTGCTGCCGATGGGAATCGCATTTTTACAGGGAACACCATTGCAGGGATCACTTGGCTGGGGACTTAACGTGATCAATGGCAGCAGTAATACAGGCAATGAGGAAGAACAAACAGATGTTACAGATAATGAAAACGAAGAAATGAATACAACGGGTGCACTGAGCCAGGGCACGACGGAAAGCATGGGTCCGGCCGGAAATACAATGAATCAGACAGTGTCCGGTAATAGCACAGACAATGTACAGATGCCGGAAACAACGCAGGTAAAAACGTCAGCGTTTGCTGCGCTGGTGGAAAGGGTACGGTTCCGGATCACTGATATTGCAAAGAACGGTCTGGATTATCTCTGGACGGGAGTGCACAATGTTGTAATGCTTCAGGCAAGTGACCAGTGGATGATGTTCATTTTTGGCTGTGAGGGATTTTGTCTGGCAGGAGGATTATTATTTGTGCTCATTGGAAAACGTGACTACGGATCAATGCTGATGTCCACCGGATTTGGACTGCTGCTTCTGATGATTTTTCTTAGTGCATGGCGTTTTGGACTGCCGCATATTATGGATGCAAGCAGGTGCAGTATATATGTGGCTTACATGATACCGGCAGCGATAGGGCTTGGAGCAGACGGCATAGTGGCACTGGTCTTTGGATTTTTTAAGCATGATATCTGGATGAATCTGGTCTCACTGCTGACCTCAGCCGCCCTGGTTGCGGTACTGGTCAATGGAAACCAGATCCGTACACCGTCGATCG
>ERZ773136.4021-NODE-4021-length-10171-cov-7.690688_pt1 | contig 10171 bp, 11 predicted proteins | sample MGYA00580855_ERZ773136 | MGnify/ENA primary metagenome ERZ773136 (study PRJEB29015, sample SAMEA2737860) | human gut metagenome | biome: human gut; feature: human-associated habitat; material: faeces | place: China | collected 2012 ... | reverse complement strand
ATTGATATTATTATAATTATTATTCCAATTATTATATTGATTATTATCATCATTTGCATGCTTAGGAATATAATTATCATTATTAGTGTCATAGTCTTTATTCATATCATCACCATAATATAATTGTACTAAATTTTTAAAATATTTACAATAGTTATTTATCTCTTAATTTCAATTCGAGTCTAAGGTCTCTCATTGCTAGTTAAAGCCAAAGTCTTTAACTAGTTAATCATACAAAAAAGAAGTCATACGACTTCTTTTGATTTAATTATTAATTATTAGCTTTAGAGTTTTTCTTTTTATAAGAAACAAATGCTCCAGCACCACCAAGTGCAATCATACCAAGTATTAAAGCTAAATTAATATCTGAAGTTTTAGGATTATCTTCTGCCTTTTTACCATCATTATTTTTAACTTCAGTATTGTTTTTAACTTCTTCCAATTTCATAAATACAGTTGTATCTTCATTAATTGGTTTAGTTAAATCAAATGCTGTAGTAAATTTGTCATCTTTAAAGAAACCAACAAATTTATAACCACTTCCAACTAAAGCATTTTCAAGTTCAGAAGTAAGTTCTGTTACTTCATCTGCAGTAAAGCTTCCACCTTTAGGAACAGCAACTGTTTCAGTTTCACCATTAGCATTAAATGTTAAGATTACTGCTTCACTAACCATATCACCGTCGAAATCATTTGATATATTTTCTACTGTTCCTTCTTTATAAAGAAGTGAAGATATAGTAGTAGCTTTTTCCCCAGGATTTCCACTTTGTCCAGGTGCAACATTTTTTACTTTACCACTTTTAATAGTAAGTGAAGCACTTTCAGTAACGCCTAATTTTTTATTATCTCCTTCTGAAGATACATAAGCATTTTCTACATTAGCTCCATCTACTAACATATCAGAATTATTTATAAATCCTCTATTTACAGCTTGTAATACTCTTACATTACCACCATAAAGTTCAACATATGCTTCATCAGCATAACCATTAGCACCTCCAGCAGTAGCATAAGCAATATTACCTGTAAAAGACTTATTAACGATCAATGTAGCTTTTTTAGTATAACTAATTCCTTCACCACCACCGAATACATCAGTTAAAGTTCCACCATTTATTGTAACAATAGCCTCATCTACTACAGTAGTAGCTTTTTCCTTATTACCTTCATACCATGGTTGATGACATGTAGATCCAGAATATGAACTTGCGCCACCACCATGAACCTTACCAGTAAATTTACCACCATTTATTGTAACAACAGCAGTACCAACATAGCTTTTATGAAGGCCACCACCAAATACATTGTGTAAAGTACCACCATTTACAGTAACACTAGTACTATCAATCTTAGCAGCACTATCATGGCTTCCACCAAATACTGAATTATCAGCAGGTAATAATTTTTCACCACCATTCCATTTTACTAAAGCACCAGCAACGCCATCTGTTCTAGCTTCAACAGTAACAGGTGTACCATTAGCAAAAAGTGCTTTATTCTCCTCATCATAAGTAGGAGCTTCAGCAGCCATAACACTTGGAACAAATAATGCTATAGCAGCCATTAAGAATAACATTTTCTTTTTCATTTTTTCTCTCTCCTTTTTTCTTTTAATCGGATCTAACTTCTATCCTATGGTTAAAGTATATCAGAAATATTATTCTTTTTCAAGCATAATTTGACATTTTACTCACTCTTTACACTTTTATTTTTATCTTCTTCTATAACTTCCTTATATTCTGTAATATCCTCATTACAAGCAACAAATAAATTTAAACTAATTTTAGAAGAATCCTCACTTTCATTAATAGTAATAACCTTATCTATATCAATAATATCCTTATATTTATCCATAAGCTTATTCTTAGCAACCATAATAGCCTTCTCTTTAGCGGTATCATAAGTATAAATATCATTAATAACTCTAGTTTCATACTCATAATCAATACTAAGATTAATAGGAATAATACCATTCTTAAATATATATTTCCTATTAATATCAAAACTCTTATACTTCTTAAAATTAAATAAAGAATAACTCTTACTCAATATATTAAAAGAAATAACCCTTCTCTTTTTACCAGTATATAATACCTCATTATAAAAATAAGGATAATCAATACTAACATCATACCAAACTTCTCCTATTACCTTACCATTAGCCCCACTAAGTACCTTCTCATTGTTAGGCATAGTAACATAAGAAGAAATAATCTCTTCCCCTTTCTTAACATAAGAATTAACTTCTTTTACTTTCTCTCCATTATAAGCAATAATACTTTTAATAACAGCATTCTTCTTAGCCACTATACTATAATTATTATCACTATTAATATCATTATTAATAATTCTCTCTTCTACTCTAACAATATACTTAGTACCACTTCTAATAATCTCAAGCCATTCCAAACTATCCCTATTATCCTCTAATATTTCTTTTTTAATATTTTCAATTTCCTTATAACTTTTAACAAAACCATATTTCTTTATACCATGACTCTTAAGTTCCCCATCTACTAAAGATATAATATTACTATTCGAATGAATAATATCAATACTAAATATAATATTAGATAGTACATATATCATAATAATACCAATAATTAAAAAAGAAATAATAAAAATATTCTTCTTAATAAATCTAAGTAACCTAAGTTTTCCATAATACCTAACAATATCAACTTTATATATACTCTTAATCCTATTAATCTTCTCTATATCATTATAATCCACTATAAGTAATACCTCTTTATAACTAACAGGTATTACCCTAATAACATTAATATTATTTTTAATAAGCCTCTTAATAAACAAATTAATATTCCTACCACTAACCCTAATCTTAACATTACTAGAAAAAATATATAATAACTTCTTCTTCATAATATCAGCCCATTTCTATTCAAAAATAATCTTACCAATACTACCACATATAAATATCTCATCATCCATCATCTTAGATATAACCAAATCATCCCCATAGATATAATAAATACATTTATTATATCTAATAGATATCTTACTAGAAGAAAAATCAAGTATTTCACTATAATTAACAATATCAATACCACCATTAGTATATATCATACTAAACTTCTTATCATTAATATAATTATCCAAAATTCTAACCAGTCTCATAATACTATATATGACAAATAGATAAAAATATTATAAAATACTAGGTATTAGTAGTGCATTTTTATAATTAATTAACATAAGTTATATTGAATATAAAAAAGGGGTGGATTATATGTGTAACAATGAAAATAACACTTGTGAGAATTGCATCGCGGATATCCTAAAAGTTATTCTAATATTACAACAAAGCGTATGTCAAAATGACTGCTGTTTAGAAACATGTGATAGAGGCTTTTTAGGACAAAATAGTAGCTTGTGTTATAATACTAGACCAATCGTTCTATATACTTGTGGTAATGGTGGAACACCATTAGCAATGCCAATAAGTAAAGATCCAGCAGTATCAACTACATCTACAGTATTTAGGTTAGAAAAATTAGACGGATGCTGTGCTACATGTAGAGTACTAGCACCAAATACCGATGTATCAAGCGTATTTCCTTACGAAGCAACCAATTCTTTCTTCACAATAAATCTAGGTTGCTGCTGCATACTAAGATGTCTAGACGATACATATGTAGAATGTATATAAAAAATAGGTTATCAAAACCTATTTTTTTATTACATTAAATTAATTCCCAGTTAACTTATATGGATTACTTTGTGAACCGTCCCCTGCCACTATATCTTGATCAGAACCCAGATAAAGGACTGGAGCGACCCCATACTCAATATAGACGTAGTTGATGACGTCGTTGTGGCTGCCAACATAGCCATCCGAGTTCACGTTGAACGCAACGTACGCATCACTGGAACTAGGGGTTAATAACCATCCATAGCCGCTCCCAGAATTAGTAATAATAGAATACATCCAATCATTGTTACGACATGCATATGAGTCAGTACTACTGTCATAATTAGATAAAGTTTGAGAACATTTGCTTAAATCAGTAGCAAAGCCATAATCTGATGGATATGCTAGAGCTATTTTACCAGTCCATGTGGTTGTTCTAGTTATACCATCACTAGGATTTGATATTACTGTTGTTCCCCTTTCTTTTTCATACATTACATTAGAATATATATTAGATGTATCCCATCCTCCAAGATTCCATGTTGTCTCTGCTATCATATTTCTTGTTGTATCATTTTTTATACCTGTACTAGTAAAGTTACATGATGTAGTTGCATTATTATTTCTATTATAACATGTTTTCGACTTACTATTATAATAGAGACTTCCTCCTACTGATTCCGATTCGTGACCTGGATTTAATAGTTTCATTAAGTCAGCTTGGGACCATTCATTTACACCATATCCAGAGTTTACTGATGATGCGGATGTATCCCAGGAATAATTACCTATTGATTCATTTCTCATTAGTTTTATTTTACCATCAAATACTCCGATGATACGCCATAGTTCACAGTTAGTACTTGGATATGTTTCACAGTTAAAATATACATAGTTTTTAGGAGAGGCTCCATAGTATCTTATATTACCACCATCTAATGATGATGTTGTTCCTCCTAATCTATCATTCATTAATGATTCGGATGTAGCATAATTATAAGTAATACTATTATTGGTTACTGTAGATTTACTTGCATTGGCATATAGATTAGTTATATATTTTGCAAGTGAAATTGGTGCTGTGTATGTTCCTGTTACCAAAGTAGAGTCTGATGGTACTATTAAGTCTCCTCCGTTTTCATAACCCATGACTGCGGTTATTTCTAAAGTAGTATTAGAGGAAGTTTTGTTTTTTAGGTGTAGTTTTACATATTTGTTATCATTAGCTCCTATTGTTCCTGTTACTTTGTCTTTACTATCACTATATACTTTTACTTCTATATTGGAATTATTATAGGCTACACCATATGATACTGTACCATTATTGGTATTATTTATCTGACATATTACTGTTTTTTCTTCATTAGCTGCTAAAGATACTATATTACTATCTGTTAGATTTATTGTATAGTAGTCACCGTTATTAGTGGTTTTAGTAGTTAATGCATAAGTATTGTAAAGTAGATATATACCTGTTAATACTATTAATGATATTATTGTTATAATTACGATTTTTTTATTTTTATTCATATCTATCACCTATTTTTACTCAATATTAAGATATCATATTTTATATTTTTTTTCAATAGTTTATAGAAAAAAAATAAGACCTATTTATAGGTCATTATCTAGATATGTATATATCTCTTATTGTATTTATGGGAATATATTCATTATCCATAGTAATTAAATTTGTTTTTGTTTTCCCTACTATACGTTTATTTGTTTTACCTTTATCTGTGACTATTGTCACATCTATCTTATATATATAGTTTGGAGAGTTAAAGATATTGTATATTTTTTGTTCTACTGTATAATTATTTTTATTGTTAATAAAGTTATTTGTACTTTTTACTTCTGTATCACTATTATACATAGTAGAAAATATTTTTTTATTATTGTTAATGTTTTTATCTATGTTATTATGATACATTTTTGGTAGTTCTTTCATGATATTCACCTCTAATTTATTATATGATACTAATATATATTTATTATTTTATTTTTTTGTGGTATTATATTAAAGAGAGAGTTGATTAGATGAAAAAAGAATCAAAATTTAAAGTAGAAAATTGTATTTTAATACCAATAATATTATTTGCTATTATTAGTATTATTACTATATATTGTACAAAAAGTTTACTTGCTAGTGATTATCAAAATTTGTTTATTAAACAAGGTCTTTGGTATTTAATAGGATTTGCTATAGCCTATGGTATGATGCTATTTGGTAATAAGTTTCTTTACAATAATGCATATACATTTTATATAGTAGGAGTTATTCTCCTGATACTGGTATTGTTTTTAGGTAAGCCTATTAATAACGCTAGATGCTGGTTTATTATTCCTTATATTGGCAGTTTTCAGCCTTCTGAGTTTATGAAAGTATTTTTGATGATTACCTTATCAAGAATGATAAATGATTTTAATGAAGAAAGAAGAAGTAATGATATTAGTGAGGAATTTAAATTCCTAATTAAAGTTCTTATTGTAGTTGGTATTCCTTCAATATTAACTTTTATTGAGCCTGATACTGGTGCTGTTCTTATTTATTTTATTATTACTATTGTAATGCTTTTTGTAGGTGGTTTTAGAAGTAGATGGTTTATTATTACTATTGGTACTATTGTAGTACTTGGTGGTATGTTTTTAGGACTATATTTTTTGAAGCAAGACTTATTTATTAAGATATTTGGTACTAGTTTCTTTTATAGAATGGATAGAATACTTAACTGGTCTAATTCTAGTGGCCTACAACTTACTAATGGACTTACCGCGATTGGTTCAGGTGGTTTATTTGGACATGGATTTAATCATACTCCAATATATTTTCCCGAGATGCAAACTGACTTTATATTTGCAGTGTTTGCTTCAAACTTTGGTTTTGCGGGTGTAATTGGTCTTTTACTGCTTATTGTATACTTTGATATTAGTATTGTTAAACTAGGCAGTAAATCTTATAACAATAATGATAAATTACTTACTGGAGGAATAATATCCGTACTACTCTTCCAGCAGATACATAATATTAGTATGACTATTGGACTACTTCCTATAATGGGTATTACTCTTCCTTTTATTTCGTATGGTGGCTCTTCACTACTATCATATATGATATTAATTGGAATGTTATTTAATATATCAAATGAAAACTTAAGATTTAAAAATTAATCTTAAGTTTTTTATTTTAAGACATTTAAAAAAGTTTGAATCATACTTATATTTTCTAAAGTTTTATTGAGTCTATCACTAGGTCTAATTTTAAATTTATCTTTCATATCCTCAGTAAAATCTTTAAACAATAATGGGTTTCTATTTAATCTTTTATACCAAATAGGATACTGTCTAATGAATGATACTAATCTTGGATCAGAACTTATTTTTAATTGTAATTCTGTTGTCATTAATCATCAAACCTTCGGTAAATTGGTCTAGGATTATAGGTACTAGCGTCAGGCTTCTTATCCTTTACAAGTATATCTCCTATTAAACCTATCGCTTTTTGAACCGAACTTATACCGTCCTGTAATTTATTAGTGTCAAGATTTTTAGCCATGTCTAGTATATCGGAAAATTTATTTGATTTTTTTGATTCTGTTTTTGTAGTATTAACAGTAGTATCTTTATTTAAATATTCATTCCAAACATTATTGTCTTCTCCGTACAAATCATATAATTCATAAAATTTTTGCCATGACATAGTATTATTTTTTACATATGTAATTAGATTAGGATTATTTTTAACAAATAATTTGAAATTATCTATTTTTGTCATGATTATCACCTATTAAATTATATGTCAAATTAACTAAAATGATATCAAAAAAATACCTCTTATTTTTTTAAGAAGTATTTTGTATTTTCATCAAAGTTATATCAAATTAACTGCTTACGCACTTAATTTGTACGGATTACTACTTGAGCCATCCCCCCCTGACTCTATTCCCAGTTCAGAACTTAGAGAAAGGACTGGCACGGCCCCAGCCGCATAATACGCATGGTAGTAGTTGCCCACATAGCCGTCCGAACTCACAAACCACGCATAGTTCGAATCGCCGGAATTAGGGGTTAATAACCATCCAGTATTGCTTCCATTATTTGTTATAATTGCTTTCATCCAGTTGTTTGAGGTACAAGTACTATTATTGTAATCGTATAGTGTTTTATCTTTACACTGATTTAAATCTGCCGCATAGCCATAATCACTTGTATATGCTAGTGCTATTTTTCCTGTCCATGGTGTTGTTGGTCTTCCTGTATATACTGTTGTTCCTCTTTCTTTTTCATACATTAAATTTGGATATACTGTATTACTATTCCAACCTCCTAGATTATATGTTGTCTCTGCAATCATATTTCTTGTGATATCATTTTTTATTCCTGTACTTGTAAAATTGCAGTCTACTGTAGCATTATTTTGACCACTATAACATTTGCCTGATGCACTATTATAGTATAAACCCTGTCCTAAATTATTATCATTAGAATCTGTTGTATAATAGTCACTTGGATTTAAAAGTTTCATTAATCTTGCTGTAGTCCAGTCATTTTTACCAAAATTGCTTTCTGCACCAGTACTGGTGTCCTTATTGTCCCAAGAATATGTTCCTATTTGACTACCTCTTATTAATTTTAATTTCCCATCAAACACACCTATTATTCGCCATGTTTCACATGTACTAGATGTTTGATTACTATAGTCAGAACAATTAAAGTATATATAGTTATTTGGACTTGCTCCATAATATCTTATATTACCACCATCTAAATCAGTTGTAGTACCACCTAATCTATCATTCATAAGTGATACTGAAGGTGCTGTGTTATAAGTAATACTATTATTTGTTACTGTTGTCTTTGATGCAGTAGTATAAAGCTTGGTTATATATTCTGCGGCTGTTGGAGGCGGAGTATATGTATCAGTAACTAATGTTACTCCGCTAGGGACGACTAAGTCGCCACCATTTTCATAACCTAGTACTGTAGATAGTTCTATTGTTTTATTTGTACTATTTTTGTTTTCTAGATGTAGTTTGATATATTTCTTATCATTTTCTTCAATTGTACCAGTGGCTGGATCTTCTGATGTATCATACACTTTTACTGTAACTCCTGAAGTTGTTTGATAGGCTACGCCATATTTTACAGTACCTGGATTAGTGTTGGTAAGCATGTAATAGACATTACTTGAACCATTCGCAGGTATTGAAGCATAGGAATCGTCATTAATATATACATCAATACCGGTATCAGTCACGGTACCAATATAATTACTTAAAGCGTAAGTTTGATATAATTTTACTATTCCTAGTGAAATTGTAACTACTGATAAGGTAACTGAAGTAACAATTAACATTCTTTTTTTACTCATATAATCACTCTCTATTCTATAAATTAATTTTATCATAAAGATATATTTTATGCAATATTATTGTTATTAAAATTATTAATTCTCAGATAATTGATATGGATTACTTGAAGTACCATCTCCTACTTCTATGGCTAAATCTGAATCTAGAAAAACTACTGGGTGAACGCCGTAGGAGGCATATACATTACTAAGGCTATTTATATGGTTTGTTGAACTTATTCCCCAAGTACCATATGAACGAGCTGAATTTTGTGTTATTGTCCATTGGATAACGCCATTATACATCCAATCACTATTTTTACATGATGTATTGTCATAATTGTATAAATTTTGTGTACAGCTACTTAAGTCTGCAGCATAACCATAATCTGATGGATATATTAGACCTATGTTACCAGCTCATGGTGTTGTTCTTCCTGAATATACTGTTGTTCCTCTTTCATAAGCATATATTTGGTTTGTAAATATTGTATTACTATTTTCATAGTCTAATATTGTAGATAGTTTTATTGTTTTGGATGTGCTATTGGTATTTTTTATTCGTAATCTGATATATTTTCTTTCGTTTTCTTCTATTGTACAACTTGGTAAATCTTTTGAGGTACTATAATACTTTTACTGTAACTCCTGAAGTTGTTTCATAGGCTACGCGCAATACTTTACAGTACCTGAGTTTGTATTTGTTAGCATATAATAGACACTATTTGAACTATTCGCAGGTATTGAAACATAGGAATCGTCATTAACGTATACATCAATACCGGTATCAGTAGTACTACCAATATAATTGCTTAAAGCATATGTTTGATATAACTTTACTATTTCCTAGTGAAATTATAATTACTAATAAAATGATAGAAATAACTATTACTATTCTCTTTTGATTCATGTAATCCTGCTCTATTCTACTCTATATGTAATTTTACCATAAAGTAGTATTTAATGCAAATGATTTATTACAAAAAAAGATACTCAAATGAGTACCTTTTAATTTAATTATTCAATAATGTTAGTTACTGAACCAGCACCAACAGTGTGTCCACCCTCACGGATTGAGAACTTAGTTCCATTTTCAACTGCGATTGGAGCTATTAATTCAACTGTCATAGTAACATTGTCACCAGGCATAACCATTTCAGTTCCTT
>ERZ773136.4006-NODE-4006-length-10205-cov-3.957143_pt1 | contig 10205 bp, 11 predicted proteins | sample MGYA00580855_ERZ773136 | MGnify/ENA primary metagenome ERZ773136 (study PRJEB29015, sample SAMEA2737860) | human gut metagenome | biome: human gut; feature: human-associated habitat; material: faeces | place: China | collected 2012 ... | reverse complement strand
GGCGCGAGCGCACGAATCTGTTTCCGTGTCGTAAAACGTAGTTTTGCGACACGCTGACAGGCGGCAGTCAGCCGCCTTTTTTACTTGCTGTGAAAACGACCGTCCGGACATTTTGTCCGAACGGTCGTTTTTTTATTCTTTCGTGAACTCCTTCGGCAGCGGATATTTGTGTGGTAATCCGAGCGCCGCTATGCCTTTTATCAGCTTTCTGCGCGACGCTTGGTCATGCCGTTCCGAGCATTCCGGATGATCGAGCGAAAACCAGCCGGCATCCTTGAAGTGATAGGCTTCCTCGGCGTTTGTCAAGCCTTCAAAGGCACAAGGAATCGGAACGCCCTTTTTCATCCGAGCCTGCAATTCCGGTAGATATTCCGTATACACATCACGCGGCAGGCAAGCCTTTTCACGGCAGATTCCGGCGGCAAGACCTGCCACCTCGCCAAGCATGCCGAGCGTGCGCATAACGCGCACAGAGGAAAACGCCACATGGCTTGTGCTGACAGTCCTTCCGCCTAAGAATAAGTTTTCCACATCGCGCGCATATAAACACCGGTACGGAACCGGATACGGCGAAACGATACCACGGTGATAGGCAAACGAGCGAAACGCTTCGCCGAACGCTGCGGCATTATCCGGTTCGGGGAAATGCATATCGATGCTCCACGAAAGACACGCCGTGCCGTCCTCATGATGTATTTTTTCCTCGATATCTTTTTGCGTTAAAATATAGTCTCCGACCACGCGATAGCTTTCACGCTTGCCGCCGAGCGCCGACGCCCACTTTAACCGATAACACGCGAAATCCGCTTTGTTTTTGCAATGATTTTTTTGGTACGACCAATTGGAATAGATGGCGCGCAAGCCATAGTCGCGGATGTATTCGATATCGTCCGCCATGTCGCGCCCGAAGCCGGTCTCCTGCTCCCAATCGCCGTTACAGACGTTCAAATAGGTGCTGTCGTCAAAGGCAAATCCCCAATCGATATCCGGAAAATCGCTCGGTACATCGGTTTTCTCCGTATACCAGCGAATCGAATGCCCCATCACAAGCTTTTGATGTTCCTTTGGTGCAAGGCTTTCGCCGAAAACGCTTTGCGCTTCCCTGCCGTACATGACCTCTGCTCCGGCAAGACGGGACAAAACCGCGTCGCCTGTGCAGTCCGCAAACAGCTTTGCTTTGTATTTTGTCTTTTCGCCCGTGAGAATGTCGGTACAGATGACAGCGCAAATGCGTTTGCCGTCCATTTCAACGCCGGTCACGCTCTTATTAAAACGGATATTCTTATCATAGCCGCCATCGTCAAAGGCAAACCGCTTGCGGTCATCCTCATAGTGCGCCGCGTCAAAAATGGTCGGATGTCCCGAAACCGGTGCAATCTCCTTTACCACATTGCCGAGGTTTTCATACGGCGCAAGACCAATCCTGCCGCCCATGCACACGCGGATCTCCGAGCTGTTGCAGCCGCCGAGCACGCCGCGGTCATGGATAAGCAACGCATTCACGCCGCTTCGGAAAGCGGAAAGCGCCATGCAGACGCCGGCAACACCGCCGCCGACAACGATAAAATCATAAACGGTATCACACTCGTGGAGCTCGTTTCTTCCGAGCCGCGCACGTATCACGTCGGCCGCGTCCGGTTTTTCCGGACAGTCAGAAAGATAAACGGCGTCACACCGGCCGTCAAAACCGGTCAGATCGTGTAAAGCAAGCGTGTGTGTGCCCTTTTCGAAAAAGCGATGTCCGGCAAGCTGCCAATCCCATGCCGCTCCGTTTGTGCCAAGAACCGCAGAGAATGTCTTGCCGTCGGCGGATATTTCAAATTTTCCGGCGCCGGGCGCATCCCACACGGCCGTCCAATCGCGCGTCAACGCCCAAACATAGTACTCTCCGGGCGAATCGACGGAAAACTCGGTTTGCGCGTCGGTGACCGGCACTCCAAGGCCGTGCGCCAAAATATAGGAGGAATGCAGCGTCTGCATGGACTGTTGATCAAGCGCCCAACCGCCGAGCTTCTGAAAGCTTTCCGCCTCTATGAAAATTTCGTGCATGTTTGTCCCTCTCTTTCTTTTACGGCAATGCGAATTTCCCACTCAAAATCCTCTTGTTCCATATTTTCCGGGAAAATCTCAATATTCGGAACGGTTTCGTCCTTTTCGTAGCGGCTTGCGGCAAGACAGTCAAACAGCGTTTTGTAGAATTCGTTGACCTTTTTGTCCTCGCTTCCGTGAAAAGAGAAGCACATCCACAAGGCTTCCGGGACGGAAACCTGCGCAAGCGACGGATCCTCATAGCCGCGTGCGCCGATAAGGCACCGCACGCTGTTTTCTCCGTTTTCGTAAACGGCATACAGCTTATTTTGGCACGCCCCTAAAACCTCTCCGACGCTGTCACTTGCATAAAATGCGCTCCATGCGTCCTCACAGCATTCTGTGTCGGTGATCTCGGAAACCTGCGACAAGCCGCATACCGTAAAGGCCGTATCTTTCTTTAACCGATAGGCGCTTTGCGTGCCGCCGCTCACCTTGGCTTCAAACCCAAGCGGTGAAAACAAAACAAGCGTACATTCGCCTTTGGCCACTTCGGCCGGCGAAACTCCGTGAAACTCCTTGAATGCGCGTGAAAAGGACGATGGCGCGTCATAGCCGTATTTTATGGCAAGCTCGGTGATCGAAGCGTCTGCTTGCAATAGTTCTTCACCGGCACGCGACAGGCGGCGCTTTCGGATATACTCGCCGATCGGAAGTCCGGCGGCAAACGAGAAAATACGCCGGAACTCATACACTGAAAGGCCGCACTTGCGTGCAAGCAAGCCGATGTCGATGGCCGCGTCCAAATGGTCTTCAATGTATTCGATAATTTCGCCTAAAATATTGATTCGGTTCATTTCTATAACGGCTCCACAACCTGACTTGTTCCCCAGACCGTCATTTCCTCGACCACGGCGCGTTCCGGCAAGGCTGCCGCGTAATATACCGCCGAAGCAATATCATCGACCGACAGGGAATCGTTTGTTTCGGCAAGATGCGCCGCACTCTGAAAGCCGGTGCTTGCGGAAGCCGGAATCAAGCAGGTCGTCCGAACGCCGTACTTCTGAAGCTCGACATAAAGTCCCTTGGTAAACGCCAAAACGCCGGCTTTTGCAGCGGCGTAAACGCTCCAGCCGCCCCAGGCGTGCTTGGCGCAGACCGAGGAAATATTGATGATAATGCCGCTTTTCTGCTGCTTCATGACCTCGGCAAAAATACCCGAACCGTAAATGACGCTGTTGAGATTGAGCGCGATAATGGCGTCAATGTCCTCTCTTGTTTGCTTGGCCGTTTCGCGGATACTAAGACCGCCGCCGGCATTGTTGACAAGTACGTCGATCCTGCCGTATTTTTCCAAAACGTGACGCTTGCATTCCACCCACGCGGCAAAGTTTGTTACATCGAGTGTAAGCCCGTCGGCAAAACCGTTTTCCGCGACGGTTTTCTGCACCTTTTCGGCATTACGCGAAGCGATGATAACGGTATCGCCTTTTTCTTTGAACAGTTTTGCGGTGGCCAGTCCATAGCCGCTTGTGGCGCCCGTGATGAGTACGATTTTTCCGGTCATATGCATTCCTCCGATTTTTTCTTTCATTATAGCTTTTTCCGGCGTACTTTTCAATACACTTCTTGCACGATTCTGTTATCTGCCATCAAAAATCCCGTTCGAAGCGCTCCAATGCAAAACGAACGGGATTGTTTTTATAATTTTGCGATATAGTCGTGAACGAACGCGTCATACTCTTTATCGGATATCTCACCGCGCTCTTTTTTTGCCTTCATTTCCGAAAGCTTCCGGTCGCCGGAAAGCTCGGAAAATGCCGCTTCCGTTCCCACGGCAAGCTCCGTATCGGCGGCAAACGCCGTAAAATACCGTTTGCCAAAAGTGCGAAGCGACTCGGTATTGAAGTGCAGATTGTCGTCCTTGGACGTAAGTCCCTCGGCACTCACATAGCGGATATCGTCGTTTTCGGCGGCAAGCGTGCGAAAGACCATGTTCATGCCGTCGTAGTGGGCAAGATTCGGATCGACCTCACACTTCGGCAGATAGTCGCCAAGTCCGCCGACATAGATGCGGATATCCGGCAGCTGCAAATCCTTTTTAAGCGTGCGGAACATATGCAAGAACTTAGGTGCATAGACGGCCGCGCGCGCCGGGTTGCAGTCGGCTTCGCCCTGATGCCACAAAATGGCCTTGATGTTGCTTATGCGCATAGCAAGCCGTGCTTCGCTTACGGCATGGTCATATAACGCTTCGCCCGGCTGCCATTCGTCGATCGACGAGCCGCCGTCGGAGGCCGGAATCAAACCGACCTGTTCGCCGGTAAGCTTAATGTATTCGAGTGCAAACGCCGGCGCAAGGCTTGCTCCGGCAAATACGCGGTCTGCCGAAAGCGGTTCCCACATGGTCTGCCAACGACCGTTGACAAGACGGAGGATACGACCGTCAAAAATGCGGTTTTCGGCTGTTAAAACGCCGCGTCCGGACATATTGGACTGCCCGATAAGAAGAAACGATGAAAGCATGAAATTGCCGCCTCTCTGAATAGATACTCTTATTATAGAGAGTAAAGCGGAAAAAGTCAAGAAAAAACCGAAAGTTTTCAAAAAATATGCGTTTATTCCACGTCAAGAAGTGCATTTAACGTGACAAACCCCTGTGGGTTCCGGCGCATGAGATCCCAGATAAAGCCGCCGGCAAGGGAATATTCCTTTATCAGATTCACTTTTTCTTGATAGCTTCGCGCGTCCTCAAACCACACCACGTGTTCGCGGCCGTTTTCGTCGGTATAGTAAAAATAGGGAGACGCCGCCTGCTCGTCAAACTGGATTTCCGCGCCGCGTTCTAATGCCAAAGCTACCGCCTCGACGGTAGAAAGCGACGGTGCGACGCTTTCGCCGCGCACATACGGCAGCGTCCAGTCATAGCCATAGTTTGAAATGCCGAGTATCAGCTTTTCTGCCGGAATGCGGCTTCGTGCGTATTCCACCACACGACGAACCGAACCAATGGGCGCTACCGCCATGGGAGGACCAAGACGGTAGCCCCATTCATACGCCATAACAAAACAAATGTTCGCCGCTTCACCAAGTGCGGCATAGTCGATTCCCTCGTACAACAGCCCCATCTGCTCATCCGATGTTTTGGGCGGCAAGGCAACCACACAGAAATAACCGTTTTCGTTCAAAAGCGCGGTCGTTCCGGCAATAAACGCCACATACGCGTCCTTATCATCGGCAAACAGATATTCAAAATCCACATCCAAGCCGACATAGCCTTTAGCGCGGATATTTTCTAAAATATTCTGCTGCAAGCGTTCGATCGCTTCCGGATTGGCGAAAAGCTCATGCGCCGCCTCATTGCTGAAATAGCCGCCCGGCGTGAGCGTGGACAAGTGCATAAGCGGCCTTGTGCCGTAGCGTACCGCTGTTTGGATAAGCCGGCTGTCCTCCGGTGCGACCAGCTCTCCGTCCGCCGAAAAGCCATAGGTGAACGGCATGAGATAAGTCATGTAGCTGACGACTGAGTCGAGTAAGCTCTGACCGATAAAATCGTAAGCATAGCCACCAAAAAAAGCCGTATCGCGCGGCGCGTCCTCATAGCGGATGACCACGCGGTCTCCGGCTTCAAGCGTCGGTCTGCCGTTTAAAAAATAGTTATTTCGATAGAGTGTTCGCGTTGAAACGCCATAGCGGCCGGCAATTTCATTTACCGTTTCACCGCCGGAAGCCGTGTAAATTTCCTCCGGAAATAAAAAAACAAGGCTTTGTCCGACCACCAAAAGTCCGTCCGGCGCAAGGCCGTTATCGGAAATAATCTGTTCCGGCGCAAGACCGTATTCTGCGGCAAGCGCATTTACCGTATCGCCCGGCTTTACCGTGTAAATAACCAAAAAGATCCGTCCTTTCGCATTTTTGTCACTTTATCGTATGCGTGAAAAAAGCTTAAAATGAAGGACATTTTGGCATTTTGGCGCATAAAATAGCAGTAAACAATCAAAAAACGAAAAAACGGAGGGTCTATCATGTTTGGGATATTGTCCAACATGCTGTTCCTGTTCTTAAAGCTGTCCGGCAGTGCCAATTTTCCGCCGCCGCTTGGCAAAGAAGAGGAAAAAATGTATTTCGAAAAGTGCAAAAACGGCGACGCCGAAGCCCGGGAAATCCTCATTGAACGCAATCTGCGGCTTGTGGCGCATATTGCAAAAAAATACTATTATTCCGGCTGCGACAACGACGACCTCATCTCTATCGGTACGATAGGTCTTATCAAAGCCATCGATTCCTTTCATCCCGAAAGCGGCACGCGCTTTGCCACTTATGCCGGAAAATGCCTGCAAAACGAGATCCTCATGTTCTTCCGCGCCCAAAAGAAGAGAACCATGGAATGCTCGCTCGGCGACGCTGTCGAAACCGACAAGGACGGCAATCCCCTCACCTACATGGACATTATCTGCACAGAGGACGATATTGCCGAGCAAATCGATCTAAAGATCAAAATTGAAAAAATGATGAAAGGGATCTCCTCCGTCCTGTCGCCGACCGAAAAGCAGATCATTGTGCTTCGATACGGACTTTGCGGCACAAAACCCATTACACAGCGTGAAGTGGCGGAAAGCTTAGGTATTTCGCGCTCCTACGTGTCACGGTTGGAATCGGGTGCAATCGAAAAGCTGCGAAAGCATTTTGACGGACAGAAAGAGGGATGACCAAAGCATATGACAATCTATTTGTGGTATTTATCGCCGTTCTGAATGCAAAAAGCGCGGTATATCTGCTCGACAAGCATAACGGCGGCCAGCGAATGCGCAAAGGTCATACGCGACATGGAAAGCCGCATATCACACTCTTTTTTGAGGGATTCGTCAAGGCCGTATGAGCTGCCGATAAGAAAGACGATATCGGAAACGCTCTTTTCGGGAAGCCGTTCAAGCGTTTCGGCCAGCTCCTCGGAAGAAAGCGGTTTGCCCTCGATACATAAAGCAATCTTATAGGCATTTTTCGGAAAGGCGGCGGTGATCTTCGCCTTTTCGGCGGCAAGTGCGCGTGCAATATCCTTTTCGCTCGGCGAAGAGGATAGCGGTTCGGGCTTTAAGCACTTTTCCGTGAAGCGGCAGAAGCGGCCAAGGCGTTTTTCGTATTCGTCGAGCGCTTCACGGTAAAAGCGTTCGGTGGGCGCGCCGAGATAAAGAAAAGTTATATTATACATGACAGTCTCCGAAATTTGTGTAATCCGATTTATTTTTCGCATGGTCGTTGACACACGGCCAAAAGCGTGGTACAATAAAATCGCATAAATATTATACAGGCTTTTCCCGGAGTTTGCAAGGGAAAAGTTTAAATATTTGCATTTTTTGCTGTTTCGGCAAAATGCAAAACAGGAAAAGGAAGGAAAGACATCATGGAAAAGAATTTCAGAACAGTCTGCTTCGGCGAGCTTATGCTCCGTTTGCAGCCGAATCTCTACACGCGCTTTTTACAGGCAAACACCTTTGAAGCGACGTTTGGCGGCGGTGAGGCAAACGTATCGGTTTCTCTTGCCAACTTTGGACTGAATTCGGCGTATGTTTCCAAATTTCCGAAGCATGAGATCGGTCAGATGGCCGAAAATTCGCTGCGTTATTTCGGCGTAGACACCTCTTGCGTGACGCGCGGCGGCGACCGTATGGGCATTTATTACATTGAAAAGGGCGCGTCGGTTCGTCCATCCAAGGTCATTTACGACAGAGCTTATTCAGCTATCGCGCTTGCGGAACGCGCGGATTTCGATTGGGAAAAGATCTTAGACGGCGCGGATTGGTTCCACTTTACCGGCATCACGCCGGCGCTCGGCGACAATGTAGCCGAAATCGTTCTTGACGCACTCAAGGTCTGCAAGAATAAGGGAATCAAGGTCAGCTGCGACCTCAACTACCGCAAGAAGTTATGGACGCGTGAAAAGGCCGGCAAGGTCATGGCCGAGCTTATGCCGTATGTCAATGTGTGCATTGCCAACGAAGAAGATGCCGGCGACGTATTCGGTATCAAGGCGGAGAACACCGACGTCGAAAAGGGCGTTGTCAGCCACGAGGCTTACAAGAGCGTTGCCAAGCAGTTAAAGGACAGATTCGGCTTTGACAAGGTAGCTATCACGCTTCGTGAAAGCCTTTCGGCCAACGACAACCGTTGGGCTGCCATGTTATACGACGGCGAAAACTACTGCTTCTCGAAGAAATACGATCTGCACATCGTTGACCGCGTCGGCGGCGGCGATTCGTTCGGCGCAGGTCTTATCTACTCGCTTCTTACCGGCAAGGGCACCCAAAATGCCATCGATTTTGCCGTAGCCGCTTCGGCGCTCAAGCATACGATCGAGGGCGACTACAACATGGTGACGGTAGCCGAAGTGGAAAATCTTTTGAAATCCGGCGGTTCCGGCCGCGTACAAAGATAACCTGCGTTTCTTTGGAACAACGTGGACACCGCGTGACGACCATTTTGAACCGGCAGAAAAACAGCTTTAGATAACAAAAAGGCAGCTTCGAAATTCATCGAAGCTGCCTTTTTCTCGCAGTAGCTTATCGCGGACATCAACAAAGCTACTTCTTACTTGGTCGGCTTTACATTCTCATACGGCGGAATCGGCGTTTCGATAAAACCGTGTTTTTCCTCAAAAGCTTTGATATTTTCACGAATCAGCACAAGCACCTGGCTGTTTACCGAACGTCCCTCATAGTCGGCAATATAGCCGATCTTTTGCAGCATTTCCTCTTCTATGCGGATAGACACGCTTTTGACAGACACAAAATCACCTCATTCAGATATATTTTGTGTTTATTTTACAATTAAATGTTGTAAATTTGGAATAATAGATATATAATGTATCTATTATTTACAGGCGTGTCTGTAAATTCAAACGGTTATTTTACACTTTTTGCGAGCGGAGAGTATCAAGAAGCGCCTTGCAGGAGTTGTATAACAGCCGATATTCCTCGACCGTACAGTCCTCAAGCAATGCAGCAAACTCTTTTCGCAAAACAGCTTCGGAATGCTCGGTCACATCCATAAGAAGAGAATCGGTCGTCGTTTCCAATGCGTTTGCAATCGCAATTAAACTCGGCAGACTGAGCTTGGTCGCGCCGCGCTCGATATGGGAAATATTGGTATCGCTGAGGTCGGCCTTTTCAGCAAGAACCGCTTAAGTGAAATGAAGCTCCTTACGCCGGGAACGGATTCGTTTTCCGATAGCACTGTAATCGATATTCATGTTACTTGACACTTTCCTCCAAGCCTTCAAAAAATTCCTCCCATGTGCAGGCATAAATATTTTTCAACGCCAAAAGAACGCTGATCCGTATATTCAATTCGCCGGCTTCATATTTGGCATATGTTGTTCTTCCGATATCACAGCCATATAACTGCAATTTGGCACATAGTTTTTCCTGCGACAGATCATGCCCGATTCGCAGTTTTCTCAAATTGTCGCCCATATTCCGGTCGCGCCGAAGTTTTTGTTCCATAAAATCACACCTATCACTTTATTGTTGACCAGTATTGGTTGCAATCAAATATATTTTATGATATAATGGAACAAATAATTGACCTCTATGCTGGTCAATATAAAGGATTTGATTTTATGAGTAAAAAATGTTGTTTTTCCGGCCAAAGCACCTCCTACAGTTTTGCCGACCGCAAAAAGCTGTATGAGATCTGCGAAAGACTGATCCATCGCGGCGTTATCGAATTCTATATCGGAAATGACGGCAACTTCAACCGGCTTGCGACCGAGGTCTTATGCGATCTGAAGGAACAGCACCCGGCCATCGTCCGCACGCTGCTATTGCCCTGCTATACGCCCGAATCCATCCGGTCGCTTGCCGGACGAACCGAACGCTATGACCGGATTCTGTCCGCCGAAGTCGATCCGACGCTGTCTGTGCAAGAGCAGCTTCAAAAAGCCGATGAGATTATGATCGACCGGTCGGATTATTTGGTTTGCGCCGTCGTGAATTCCGGAGTAACCCCTCGCATGCTCGCCTACGCCGAGCGGAAACGCTCCATGACGATCTGTTATTTAAAGAAATAACCGCCTGTGAAGTACTCACAGACGGTCGAGACTACTGTTGCAAAAGTTTATAATGCATTTCGGGCGAAGCCCGATTTCAATAAAAATCCGAAAAATCCGGGGACATGCGCCA
>ERZ773136.4003-NODE-4003-length-10214-cov-3.267546_pt1 | contig 10214 bp, 5 predicted proteins | sample MGYA00580855_ERZ773136 | MGnify/ENA primary metagenome ERZ773136 (study PRJEB29015, sample SAMEA2737860) | human gut metagenome | biome: human gut; feature: human-associated habitat; material: faeces | place: China | collected 2012 ... | reverse complement strand
GGTAAAGGGAGCATACACATTCGGCCTGACATTCATTGATAAGCTGACCGGCGGCGAACTGCATCGGCTGATGAAGGAGAAGAGGGTTTCCGCGGTGGAAGTGACCGAGGATATCTTTGCACGCATTGCAAAGGTAGAAAACGGCATTGGTGCCTTTATTACCGCCACTCCGGAGGAAGCCATGAAGGCGGCCCAAGCGGTGGATAAAAAGATAGCAGCAGGAGAGGAGCTGCACCCCCTGGCCGGTATTCCCATCGGCATTAAGGATAACATCTGCACCAAGGATATCAAGATGACCTGCGCCAGCAAAATGCTGGAGAATTTTGTGCCGCCCTATGATGCGACGGTCATCACCAAGCTGAAGGCTGTGGACTATGTGATGACCGGCAAGATGAACATGGACGAATTCGCCATGGGTTCCTCCTGTGAGAACTCGGCGTTCCATATCACCCATAACCCCCACGGGCTGGATAAGGTGCCTGGTGGTTCTTCCGGCGGTTCCGCGGCGGCGGTGGCGGCTGGCGAAGCTGTACTGACCCTGGGCAGTGATACCGGCGGTTCTATTCGTGAGCCTGCCGCCTATTGCGGTATTATTGGCCTGAAGCCCACCTATGGCGCGGTAAGCCGCTACGGCTTGGTGGCGTTTGCTTCCTCTCTGGATCAGATTGGCCCGATGGGACGCAGCGTGGAGGATGTAGCGAACCTGTTCTATACCATCAGCGGGCAGGACCCCTACGATGCTACCAGCATGCCAACCCATTACCCCAAGACCGCCGAGGGACTGGAATATGACCTGGCGGGTCTGCGCATTGGCGTTCCCAAGGAGTTCTATAAGCATGTGGATGTAGCGGTAGGTGCTGCCATTTGGCAGGTTATCCGCACGCTGGAGGCCCGTGGCGCCAAGGTGGTGAATATCAGCCTGCCCAGCACCGAGTACGGCCTTTCCGCCTATTACATCATTTCCTCGGCGGAAGCATCCTCCAACCTTTCCCGTTTTGACGGGGTGAAGTATGGTTTCCGCGCGGAAAACTACACCGACCTGAACGATATGTATGAAAAGACCCGCAGCGAAGGCTTTGGCGATGAAGTAAAGCGCCGCATTATGTTGGGTACTTTTGTATTGTCCTCCGGATACTACGATGCTTACTATAAAAAGGCCAAGCTGTTCCAGCAGAAGGTGCGTGCCGAGTATGACGAGGCCTTCAAGCAGTGCGATGTTATTGTGACGCCCACTGCGCCGACCGCGGCCTTTAAGATTGGCGAGAATGTTCATGATCCCTTGAAGATGTACGCCAGTGATATCTGCACCATTACTGTGAACATTGCAGGCCTACCGGCGCTTTCTCTGCCCATTGGTATGGACCATGAGATGCCGGTGGGAATGCAGCTCATTGGGCCGCATTTCTCGGAGGAGAAGCTCCTGGGCATTGCCAAGGAATTCGAGACCCTGCGCGGCGGCCTGTGCAAGGTAGCCACTGTGGTGTAAGGAAGGAGAAACAACATGAAATACGAAATTGTCGTTGGTCTGGAAGTTCATGCGGAGCTGAATACCAAGACCAAGATCTACTGCGGATGCAAAAACTCCTTCGGCTCCATGGTCAATTCCAACTGCTGTCCTATCTGCACCGGTATGCCCGGTACTCTGCCCACCTTAAATAAGAGTGTGGTGGACTATGCCGTGCGCATGGGCTATGCGCTGCATTGCAGTATCAATAATATCTGTAAGATGGACCGCAAAAACTACTTCTATCCCGATCTGCCCAAAGCGTATCAGATTTCTCAGTTTGATATTCCGCTGTGTGAAAACGGTTATATTGACGCCATTGTAGATGAAGAGGGACACACCAAGCGCATCGGTGTGACCCGTATCCACATTGAGGAGGACGCGGGTAAGCTTATTCATTCCGATGATTTTGCGGGCAGCCTGGTGGACTTTAACCGCTGCGGCGTGCCGCTGATCGAGATCGTTTCCGAGCCGGATATGCGTTCCTCCGCCGAGGCGAAGGCGTATCTGGATACTATTAAAGCAACTTTGCAGTACCTTGGTATCTCCGACTGCAAGATGCAGGAGGGTTCCATGCGTGCGGATGTCAATTTATCAGTTCGTGAAAAGGGCGCCAAAGAGTTTGGTACCCGTACCGAGATGAAAAATATCGGTTCGTTTAAGGCAATCGCACATGCCATTGAAGCCGAGACAGCCCGCCAGATTGATCTGATTGAATCCGGGGAAAAGGTTGTACAGGAGACCCGCCGCTGGAACGATGATCAGGGATATTCCTATGCGATGCGTTCCAAAGAGGATGCACAGGATTATCGTTATTTCCCGGAGCCGGATCTGGTACCGATCGTTGTCAGTGACGAATGGCTGCAGCAGATCCGGGACAATCAGCCGGAACTTCATGATGAAAAACTGGCCCGTTATATTGCAGAGTTTGGTCTGCCAGAGTATGATGCACAGATTCTTACATCGGAGAAAAAGCTGGCAGATCTCTTCGAGGCGACTTCTGCGATTTGCAATAAACCAAAGAAGGTTTCCAACTGGCTTATGGGAGAAACGATGCGTCTGTTAAAGGACCGGGAAATGGATGCCGAAGATCTCCGTTTTTCACCAGAGCATCTGGCAAAAATTATCGAATTGACAGAGGCAGGAACGATCAATAATTCCGTTGCCAAGGAAGTATTTGAAAAAGTCTTTGATGAGGACATTGATCCGGAGCGTTATGTGGAAGAGCATGGCTTAAAGAGTGATAACGATGAGGATGCACTTCGCGCAACGATAGAGCAGATTGTCAAAGACAATCCGCAGTCGGTGGAGGATTACCACAACGGAAAAGAGAAAGCAATCGGATTTTTGGTCGGACAGACGATGAAAGCAACCAAAGGCAAGGCAAATCCGGGAATCGTAAATAAAATCTTAAAGGAACTGCTTTAAATCTTAAAGAAAAATGAAAAAACAGGGGAAAACTTGTCTTTACAGGCTGAATATCGTATAATAATTTTGCCGTCGCTTACTGCGGCGGCAATGTTATATGTAAAAAAGGAGTTTATACGATGGCGGAAGACCAGAATAATAAAGAAAATACCACGACATCCGATACAAACAATACAAGTGAATATGAAGATGTCTGTTACATCTGCCGCAGACCGGAGAGTGTTGCGGGAAAGATGATACATATCCAGAATGATATCTGCATTTGTCAGGACTGTATGCAGAAAACATTTGATACCATGAACAACGGCACCTTTAACATGGGCGATTTCATGAATATGAACATGGGAAAAATGCCGAATATCAGTATGATCAATCTGGCGGATCTACAGAATGCGGTTCCGAACAAACAGAAGTTAAAGAAAAAGAAACCAAAGGATGAGCAGCCGAAACCGGAACTGGATATTCATTCCATTCCGGCACCGCACAAAATCAAGGCGCGTCTGGATGAGTATGTTGTCGGACAGGAACATGCCAAAAAAGTGATGTCCGTTGCCGTTTACAATCACTATAAACGTGTGATGGAAGACACCAATGACGGCGTGGAAATCGAAAAGTCCAATATGCTCATGATCGGACCGACCGGATCGGGAAAGACGTATCTGGTAAAGACACTGGCACGGCTTTTGGATGTGCCGCTGGCAATCACAGATGCGACATCCCTGACCGAAGCCGGATATATCGGTGATGACATCGAAAGTGTAGTCAGCAAACTTCTGGCTGCGGCTGACAATGATGTGGAGCGTGCAGAGCACGGTATTATTTTCATTGATGAGATCGACAAGATTGCAAAGAAGCGCAATGCCAATCAGCGGGATGTAAGCGGAGAGTCGGTGCAGCAGGGAATGTTAAAGCTTCTCGAAGGCGCAGAGATTGAAGTTCCGGTTGGAGCAAGCAGCAAAAATGCGATGGTTCCGATGACCACGGTAGATACGAAGAATATTCTGTTTATCTGTGGCGGTGCCTTTCCGGAACTGGAAGAGGTTATCAAGGAGCGCTTAAACAAGGAGGCGTCCATCGGTTTTAAGGCAGATCTGAAAGATAAATACGACAAGGAAGAGAACCTTCTTTGCAAAGTGACTGTGGAGGATGTCCGTAAATTCGGAATGATTCCGGAGTTTCTGGGACGTCTGCCGGTTCTGTTTTCACTGGAAGCACTGACGGAAGACATGAGCCGAAGAATGCGATTGTGCGTCAGTACAAAAAACTTCTGGCGATGGATGAAGTGGATCTGGAGTTTACGGAGGGCGCTTTGCATGCAATTGCAAAGCAGGCGAAAGAAAAGAAAGTCGGTGCCCGTGCACTGCGAGCCATTATTGAAGAGTTCATGCTGGATATCATGTATGAGATTCCAAAGGATGACAATATCGGAAAAGTGACGATCACAGAGGATTATGTGGAGAAAAAGGGCGGACCGCTCATTGAAATGCGTGGAGTTGCGGCACTTCCGGAACAGGAAGCAAACGCATAAAATGTAGAAAAACCGAAATAAAAGATCTGATGCCGGAGGGCATCAGGTCTTTTTCTTTTCCCTATTGTATGATATGATAGAAACAGTATTGTTTTGTTCGTAATTCATAAGGAGGATGTATGAAAATCATTCATTGTGCGGATCTGCATCTGGATTCCCAGATGACAGCAAACCTGACAAAAGAGCAGGCAAGAGAGCGCAAAAGAGAAATCATCCGTACGTTTACACGGATGGTCGAATATGCAGAAAAGACAGGGGTGCGTCTGATCATGATATCGGGAGATCTGTTTGATACACGAAATGTATCAGCATTGGCGCGCAACACCGTAAGGGACATGATCTGTACACATCCCCAGATTGATTTCTTATATCTGAGAGGAAACCATGACAGTGACAATTTCCTTTCCAAGCTGGAGGAAGTACCGGACAATCTGCTTTTGTTTTCCGATACATGGACTGCATACCGGTATGGAAATATTGTGATCAGCGGAATCGAGCTCTCGGAGAACAACCGGGCGACCGTTTACAATTCCCTTGTGCTGGGGCATGAAGATTTCAATATTGTCATGATGCACGGACAAGCGGGAGATTATGCATGTCGCACACAGGCAGAGAATATCAGCCTGAACCAGCTGAAAAATAAAAATATTGATTATCTGGCGCTGGGACATGTACATACCTTCATGCAGGACAAGCTGGATAACCGCGGTACCTGGTGTTACTGTGGATGTCTGGAAGGACGCGGATTTGACGAGTGTGGACCGAAAGGATTTGTTTTACTGGATGTGGACGAGCAGACCTGCCGTGCCCAGATGCAGTTTGTTCAGATGGCAGCCCGCACGCTGTACACGCTTGAAGTGGATGTGAGCAATGTCATGACGACAAGGGAAGCGGCAGAGCGGATGGAAGAAGCTGTAAAACAGGCGCAGTATCCGTCGGGAAGCCTTGTCAAATTTGTACTGACCGGTGAGGTGGAAGTGGATGCGGAGATCAATTGCGAGTATCTGCAGAATCTGTTCTCGGATTATTTTTATTTTGAAAAGGTGAAGGACCGGACAACCCTTCGGGTCGACTACAGTGATTATGAAAAAGATGCCTCGTTAAAGGGGGAGTTTATCCGTATGGTACTTGGATCTGAACTGTCACAGGAGCAGAAGGCAGAAGTGATCCGCTGTGGAATTTTGGCATTGTCCGGGGAGGAGATATAGGATGAAATTACGTTCCTGTCATATCGACAATTTTGGAAAACTATCGGATCTGCATCTGGAATTTCAGGACGGGGTCAATCTGTTTCACGAACCGAATGCATGGGGAAAAAGTACACTGGCCGCTTTTTTGCGGGTGATGTTTTACGGGTTTGACTCTAAGAGAGAATCCGGGCTGTTTGATAAAGAACGTGTGGTATTCCGCCCGTGGCAGGGGGGAACGTATGGAGGCGAACTGGATTTTTCCTATCAGGGAAAAGAGTACCGGATCAGCCGTACATTTGGAAAAACAGAAAAAACAGATGTTTTTCATTTATACGATCTTTCCACCAATCTGGAATGTCATGATTTTTCTTCCGAGATCGGAAGTGAAATTTTCGGACTGGACAGTGCGTCGTTTAAAAGGAGCGCATTTATTGCACAAAATGACTGCGAATGCTGCTCGACTGATGCGATCAATGCCAAGCTGGGAAATCTTGTAGAGAATACAAACGATATCAATAATTTTGAGACCGCTCAGAAAAAGATTCATGACCGGATGAATAAACTTTCACCGGACCGTGCAACAGGTTCCATGAAAAAGAGGACGAACATGATCACGCTGTTAACGGAAGAACTGCGTGGCTATGATGCGGCAGAGGCGTCTTACAAAAAGATTACCGAAAAACTTACCGAAAAACAGGAGCAGAGAAAAGAACTGGCCGGGATTCGGGATCAGTATGCAAAAGCATTGCAGGTGGCGAGTGAAGAGAGCCGCAGGGAAGGAATCAAGCAGGCCTATGCGGCCACCAAACAGGAGGAACAGGAAAAGAAAGCGGCACTGGATGCTTTTGCAGATGTATTTCCGGGACAGGTGCCGCAGGATGAGGAGTTTGCAAAGCAGAACCAGGATGTACAGATGCTTGGGGTGTTAAAAACCACTTTGTTTAATCTGGGGCTGACCGAAGAAGAAGAAAACCGCCTGCAGGAACTTGGTGATAAGTTTGAAAACCAGATTCCTTCTGAAGAAAAAATAACGGAAATGGAAAAAGAACAGGAGCGTTTTGCAAAACTGAAAGAGGAAAAAACGCAGCTGGAAACGAAAATGTCCTATTTTGAAGCGATGGCAATGAAGCGGGAAGAACCGGATTATACGGTAAAAAATCGTCTTCCGATGATGATCTGCGGCATTATCCTGCTGGTGATCGGTGCTGCCGGTGGTGTGTTGTCGTTTCTGTTGCCACAGGTACATAAGTTTTTCCTTCCGCTTCTGGCGGTATCGGTGGTTGCGGCAGTGGCAGGTATTGTGCTTCTTGTGGTGCGCAAGTTGCAGGTATCAAAGGAAGAAGAAAAGGTGCGTGCACTCCGGGTACAGCATCTGGAAGAGGAGCGTAAGCTCCGCGGACCGGTGGAAGAAATTCAAAAAACCATGGAAGAGGCTTCGAAAGAAGCTTCGCGCATCGAACAGGAGACCAAGCATTTTCTGGAGCAGTATCAGATGGTTCCGGGAGAAAAGGATGCCAGAACCTGCCTGTATGAACTCCGCAGCCAGCTGCAGGAATATGAGCGTCTGCGCAGCCGTGCCGGAAAAAGCGATGCGGCAAGACAGGAATTTGAGCGGAAACAGAACTCTTTGCTTGCATTTGGAAAAGAAGCGGGAATGGATTTCGGAGAAGATCTTGCAGCAGGAATCAGCCAGTTACAGATGAAGGCAACGGAGTACCGGATCGCACAGAAAGCATACGCAGAGGCAAGAAAAAAGAGAGAACTTTTTGAACAGGAACACAATATGAAAGAACTGGCAGCGGTGGAAAAATGTCCATATTCTCTGGACGAACTCAATTCCATGATCCGTGATGTGGATGAGCGGAGCGAGGATATCCGGGAAGCCATCGAGCAGTACCATCATCAGCTCGAAGATCTGCAGGATCAGCTGGATATCCGGGATGAAAAAGAACAGCAGCTTTCCATCTGCAGACAGGAACAGGAAGAAGAACAGCATTTATATGAAACCCTGCGTCTGACGGGAGAGTTCCTGCAGAATGCAAAGGAGCAGTTTTCTGCGAGATATTTGGGGCCGATCGAGAACGGGTTTGGAAAGTATTACACGCTTCTAACAGGGGATAAAGAAAAAGACTGGATGGTGGATGCCAACATCGAGGTGCAGATGAAAGAGCAGGGCGAGATGCGGGAAACCAAGTGGCTGTCTGCCGGATATCAGGATCTGCTGGGAATCTGTATGCGTCTGGCACTGGTGGATGCGATGTATCCGAAGGAAAAACCGTTTCTGGTGCTGGACGATCCGTTTGTCAATCTGGATGAAGAAAAGATGGCACATGGCAATGAACTGTTTGGAAAAATTTCCGGGGAGTATCAGATTTTATATTTTACCTGTCATGCAAGCCGGAATATAGAAAATACAAAATAAAGGGAGAGGAAACATGGAGAAAAAGATTTTATTTCCGCAGATCGGCGGAATTATGCACGGAGGGGATTATAATCCGGAACAGTGGCTGGACCGGCCGGACATTCTGGAAGAAGATATCCGCATGATGAAGAAAGCCGGGATGAATTGTGCAACACTTGGGGTATTTTCCTGGTCAACCTATGAGCCGCGGGAAGGGGAATTTCATTTCGCATGGCTGCATGACATCATGGATAAGTTATATGCCAATGGCATTTATACGATATTGGCGACGCCGTCTGGAGCGCGACCGGCATGGCTGGATGAAACATATCCGGAGTGCAGACGCGTGGATTCTTACGGGGTGCGTGAACATCACGGGGTGCGGCACAACCACTGTATGAGTGCACCGGTTTATCGGAAGAAGGTTTCTGTGATCGTTAATAAACTGGCAGATGAATTCGGAAATCATCCGGGACTTCTGATGTGGCATATTTCCAATGAATTTGGCGGGGAATGTTACTGTCCGCACTGTGTAAAGCGGTTCCAGGATTATCTGGCGGAAAAGTTTGACCATGATATTGAAAAACTGAACAAGGCATGGTGGACAACGTTCTGGAGTCATACTTACAATGATTTTTCCCAGATTGAACCGCCGTACCGCAACGGAGAATTCAGCATTATGGGATTGAATCTGGAGTGGAAACGGTTTACCACCTGGAATATGACGGATTACATGAAGGCAGAGATTGCCATTTTAAAAGAACGTACCCCGCAGATCCCGGTGACGACGAACTTCATGAAGGAATACGACGGACTGGATTATCACAAAATGCAGCAGCCTCTGGATGTGGTTTCCTGGGATTCTTATCCGCGTTTCCACAATGATGAGGAAACATTTGCGGATACAATGACGGAGAACGCGTTTGATCACGCCATGATCCGTGGTCTGAAAAAGGATCAGCCGTTTATGCTGATGGAGAGTGCACCAGGACTGGTCAACTGGCATCCGTTTAATAAAATGAAACGTCCGGGCGTACACCGGCTGGCTTCGCTGCAGGCAGTGGCTCTCGGTTCCGATACGGTGCAGTATTTCCAGTGGCGGAAAGGAAGGGGATCGTTTGAGCAGTACCATGGGGCGGTTGTGGATCATCTCGGAACGGATGATACCAGAGTTTTTCGTGAAGTGGCAGATCTTGGGGAAGAATTAAAGAAACTCAAAGATCTGGCAGGGACAGTCGTAAAAGCACCAGTAGCCGTGTTATACGACTGGGACAGCCTCTGGGCAACGGATGGAATGAAGGGGCTGGCAGAGTCCACCCGTAACTATATTAAGACCTGCAGGAAAGCATACCGCAATCTGTCGTCACTCGGAGTGGATGTGGATGTGATTTCCAGTGAAGAGGATTATAGCGGTTATTCCGTGATTGTGGCACCAATGCTGTATCTGCTGCATCCGCATGTCGGGGAGCGCATGAAACAGTTTGTGGAGCAGGGAGGTCATCTGATTGCAACCTATGTGACCGGATATGTGGATGAAAACCAGCTCAATTATCTGGGCGGATTTCCGGGAGACGGATTAAAGGATCTCTTTGGCGTGATCAGTGAGGAAATTGATACACTGTATCCGTCCGACCGCAACCGCGTACATTTTGCCGAAATGCCGGAAGGGGAAGTACGGGATTATGCGGAAGTTCTGCGTGTGGCAGATGGCACAAACGTGCTTGGTACCTATGAACAGGATTATTACAAAGGAATGGCAGCAGTGACGGAGCGCACATGTCAAAACGGCAGTGCCATGTATATCGCGGCCCGGCTGGATGATGCTTCCATGCAGCACCTGTATGCGCGTACACTGAAAAAAGCGGGAGTTTCGATGTATAAACTTCCATATGGCGTGGAACGTCACACACGCGAAGCGGATGGTATGCGGTATGTATTTTATCTGAATGATACGACCGGACCGCAGATTGTTTCCGGAGTAGAGGGAATTGATCTTCTGACGGGAGAGGTGATCAAGGGAATTCTTACACTGGAACCGTATGGCGTGGCATGTGTAAAAGAATAAGTTCTATTCTGAAAGTTTTGTGCATATAGTTACGGAAAAGAAGTGTGGGAGCTTCTTATGGATAGAAATTGTGATGCATTTATCCGCTCCAACAATAC
>ERZ773136.3998-NODE-3998-length-10219-cov-3.197068_pt1 | contig 10219 bp, 7 predicted proteins | sample MGYA00580855_ERZ773136 | MGnify/ENA primary metagenome ERZ773136 (study PRJEB29015, sample SAMEA2737860) | human gut metagenome | biome: human gut; feature: human-associated habitat; material: faeces | place: China | collected 2012 ... | reverse complement strand
TGACGGCCATCAGCACGATGTTGCCGGTCTGGGCGTTGGCGAAGACCTTGCCGCGGTATAAATAAGTATAAACATCCTGTAAGCCGCCCGAGACGGAGAGAAACAGAGCGGTGATAAAAGCTTCGGACATCTGTCCGTGAGGTTTGAGAGATGGCATAAAAGCTCCTCCTTATATCCAGAAAATAATTCCATGCCATACTATAGCGCAAAACCGGCGTTTTGTCAAAAACTGCGCCATATTTTTTATAGATAATGACGATTCCGGGCGGGTATCGCAGGATGCGCTTTGTTTTGCAATGCGGCGCAGACTGTGGTAGAATATCGCTAACGCGATATTCTAGTTTTATGCGCAACGCCTCGCCGCTTGCTCCTGCGGAGCTGCGTGGCAACCGGCTTTGGATGCGCAATTATGCCATTTCACTGCGTTCATGGCATAATAGGAAAAAACTTTTGCGGGAAGGTGAATACGCCATGAAACAGGAAAAAGCCTATTACCACCTGCCCGGATCGTTCGAGTTCTACGAGCTGTACCGGGAGTTCCTGCCTCTGTTTCGGGCGCACAGAGAATACTTTTATGACTGGTGCGACATCGGCTCCATCTACGGCGCACCGGCCGACTGCGTCTGGGGCGGGGGACGGGCTGGCTTCGGGGAGCATGACCCCACAGAAGTCCTTGCCCTGACGCGGGAATACGGCATCTCGGCGCGGCTGACACTCAGCAATTCATTACTGCGCCCGGAGCATCTCACAGACCCGGACTGCAATGCGCTCTGCCGACTGTTTCAGGAACAAAATGACCCGCAAAACGGCGCCATCGTTCATGCTGAGCTGCTGACGCAGTACCTGAAAAAGAACTATCCATCGCTGTATCTTGTATCCTCAACCACAAAAGTGCTGACAGACTTCAACGATTTGCAGCGGGAGCTGGCACGGCCCGAGTTTCGCTATGTCGTGCCGGATTTCCGGCTGAACCGAGCATTTGACCGACTTGCAGCGCTGCCCCAGTCCCAGAAGGACAAGGTGGAATTCCTCTGCAATGAGTGCTGCTGGTTCGGATGCACGGAACGCAGAGCCTGCTATGAGGCCGTCAGCCGCAAAAATCTGGGTCTGCCCGGCCCGGAGCATTACTGCAGCGCCCCCGGCGCAGCGGACGGGTATCGCTTCTCCCGAGCGATGGCGAACCCCGGCTTTATCGGCATCAGGGCCATCCGGGATACCTACCTGCCGAGGGGCTTCACCCAATTCAAGATCGAGGGGCGCGGCCTTGGCAGTGCGCTGATCCTTGAATTTTTGCTTCACTACCTGACCAAGCCGGAATATCAGCTGGCTGTCCGCGAGGAGTTGTATCTGGATACCATGCTGGACCTTTTCTGACTGACTTTGTGTCGGGCCGGGTGAAGCTGTTTGCATTTTCTGCGTTGTAAGGCTCCTGTTACCCCAGTGCCACATCCAGCACCATCATCACACTGAAACCGGCAGCAAAGAATACTGTGCCAAGGTTAGAGTGCCGTCCCTGTGACATTTCGGGAATCAGCTCCTCCACCACGACATAGAGCATCGCGCCCGCAGCAAAGCTCAAAAGGTAAGGCAATGCCGGTATCACAAGCTGCGCGGCCAAAATCGTCACCACTGCGCCGATTGGCTCAACCACGCCCGAAAGCACACCGCCTGCAAAGGCCCTGCCTTTGCTCTCCCCTTCGGCGCGCAGGGGCATCGAGATGATGGCGCCCTCCGGGAAATTCTGGATGGCTATGCCGAGGGACAGGGCCAGCGCGCTCGCCGCGGTGATCTGCGCGCTGCCTGCGAGAAAGCCGGCGTACATCACACCGACTGCCATGCCCTCCGGGATGTTGTGCAGGGTCACTGCCAGCACCATCATCGTAGTGCGGCCCAGCCTGCTTTTTGGCCCCTCAGCCTCCTCACTGCCGACATGCAGGTGGGGTATCAGATGATCCAGGGCAAGCAAAAACAGCACGCCGAACCAAAATCCGGCAAACGCCGGGAAAAAGGCGAACCGTCCCAACTTCTCCGACTGTTCGATTGCCGGGATCAGCAGGCTCCAGACCGATGCCGCCACCATCACACCGGCGGCAAAGCCCGCAAGTGAGCGCTGCACCAGATCTCCCAGAGCGCGCCGCATAAAAAATACGCACGCTGCGCCCAGCGATGTACCCAAAAAGGGGATCAGAATCCCCCAAAAAGTTTCTGTCAATGAAGTCGCCTCCTTTTATGGTATATACACAAAAACACAGGTACTTTATACCCCCTGTTCAAGGATGCTTTTGACAAGCTGTGCCCATTTGTAAGGGTAACAGGCCAGCAGCTCCTCATGCTGCAGATGCTGCTCATGAATTACGGGGTGCGCAAAATGCTGCTGATAACGCGCTCCCATTTTCAGCGCGTAGAAAATATGAATCTCCGTACCGGGAACATCAATTCCCTCCGGCAAGGGCGTGATGAGGTCGGAATAAAATTGGTTTTTACAGCTTTGCATCGTCACATAGGGGCGTGCAGCACCGAACATCGCCATAAAAGCGCGGACATAGTCCCCCTTCTCCGCGGAGCACTTTTCTAATCGCTTTTGCAGAAAGCAACTTTTGAACTGCCCGTCCCGAATCAGCGGATAAATCAGCGGCAGGAGAAGATTCGTTTGTAATTTGGCCGCGAGCTTGGAGCATTGGTCAAGGTCGGAGCTGCCCAGAATACCGTAGTCCATATGTATGCTTTTCCGTGCTGCCAGCAGTCCCACGAAAGAGCCGCCCAGAGAGCAGCCGTAGGCGGCCCGTATATGCCCGCCGCAGTTTTTCAGGATGTAGGCTTCGATTTTTTCGGTTTCTGCAAGCATTGTCGGAAATTCGGTACTTTCTGTTTCGTCAAAGCCATCATAGCTGACGCAAAGTACGCGAAAATCCCGCTGCAACAGAGGGATCACTTGGCCAAAGTTGCTTTTCCAGTGGCAGCAGGTGCCGGGCAGCAGCAAAATGACCGGAGCGGTATCCGCCCCAAATTCATAAACCTTCATTCTCCTGCCTCCCGCAGCCACAGTCACTTCGCTTTACGGCGGTCAAACACAGCCAGCCTGTTTTGCTTTTGTGTACCGCAATGTCACAAAAGCCCGCTTGCTCAAGATATGCTTTCAGCTCAGTATCCTTGTAGATGGTCATGCCATCAATGATTTCTGTCCATTTTTTGTCTTTGTCCGTGTCGCCGTTGACTTCATTGCAGATGAGGAAGGTGCCGCCCGGCTTCAAAACCCGCCAAACCTCCCGGAAGCATTTTGCAAGGTCCGGCCAGAAATAGACGGTTTCAAACGCTGTGACTGCATCGAACCAATCGCTGGCAAAAATGATGCGCTGCACGCTGCCCTGCCAGATGACACAGCGATCCCTTTGAATCGCCTCTGCATTGAGACGGCGGGATTTTTCGGCGCTGACAGCAGAGTAATCCACGCCCTTTACGATGCCGCGCGGACACCTTTTCAGCAGCCGTTTGATATTCGCTCCGCCGCCGCAGCCGCAGTCCAGCACCTTTGCGTCCGGCGCAAGATGCAGAAAGTGAAGCCCCCACAGCGCCACGGGGGTGTGGGCAAGGTTCATCATGGTGACCATCAGCCTGCCGCCGAAGCCTTTGGGGTCTCTCGTATTTTCAAAAAATGACATCGTTTATCTCCTTTCAACTTTTTTACACTCTGCGTAGGTAAGTGGAATGGAATTCTGCAAAACAACACTTTTGCAAACGGTCCAGCCGTTTTGCTGCAAAAATGCCAGATACGCAGCACTCGTCCATCTGCTGTGCAGCGGAAAGCCTGCAATTTTCAGCGCAAGGGCCTGAAGATTTCCCCAAGGGGAATTCTCTGCATGGGTAAAGGTAGGAGCAATCAGCGTGCCATCGTTTTTAAGCACACGGCGAAACTCGATAAGGGCTTTCTCAGGGTGCGGCACAATGTGCAGTGCATTGGAGACAATGACAACATCAAAGGACTGGTCAGCATAAGGCAGATGGAACATATCCTGCACAGAAAAATGCAGCTTGGAGGAAAAATTGCCCCGCTTTGCCTGCGCAATCATCGCTGCGGAGGCGTCGGTAGCCTCAATGTGGTCGGCAGAACACAGGAGATGTTTTGCCACCTGCCCTGTGCCGGTGGCTACCTCCAAAACGGTTTTGTGCCACACAGCAGGGCGAAGCAATGCATATAATTGATCATAGGCTATTGCGTTCTTGCGCATAAAGCGGTCATACCTTGCTGCATTTCTGTCCCAAAAATTCTTTTTCGTAATGCTCAGCTCCCTGGTTTACATCAACTAACTGCTGCTTATTTGAAAAGCTGCCCGCCGGCAGCATGGCAGCTTGTATATGCGGGTTAGAATAATCTAACCGCTGGGTCGTAAAAAAGCTGCCTGCAGCCAAAACGGCGCACCAGCAACGATTCTACGATAGTTCGGTCATATAATAGCAGTCTGGCACCCAAATGTCAATAGGGTGCTAAAGGTGCTTTTGTGCGATTTCAACAAAAAATCTATAGCGGGCAGTGCGTTTTACACTGCCCGCTATAGGGATGCTTATTTTAATCGTTTTCGTCCTTTGGAATGGCCAGATTCAAGAGGATGGCAACGAGTGCGGCGGGCACAATGCCGGAGCCGCCGAATACCAGAGAGAGCATCTGCGGTGCGTGTGCAAGGATGCCGTTGTTGGCACCGATGCCGTAGCCAAGACCGAGCGCTACAGAGACGATGCTCAGGCTGCGCGGGGTCAGCGGCTCGCGGGTGATGAGCTGAATACCGCTCACCACGATCGAAGAGAACATCATGACAGCTGCGCCGCCCAGCACCGACTGCGGCATGATCGAGACGAGCGCGCCCAGCTTGGGCACCAGACCGCAGAGAATCAGGAAGATGCCGCCGGTGGCCAGCGCAAAGCGGTTGACGACCTTGGTCATGCTGACAAGGCCGACATTCTGGCTGAAGGAGGTGTTGGGCAGTACGCCGAACAGTGCGGCAAAGCTGGAACCGATACCATCGCAGATGACGCCGCCGGACAGCTCAGTGTCGGTGGCCTCGCGGTCCATGCCGCCCATGATAACGCCGGAAATATCGCCCACGGTTTCGACCGCCGTGACGATGAACATAATCATGACCGGTGCGATCGCGCGCATATCAAACACCGGCTTGACCGGCATCAGCTCGGGCAATGCAAACCATTTGGCCTCGGCCACCTTATTCCAGTTCAGCACCCATGCCTTGGTGTAGGCAACGCCCTCGGCGTTCAGCGCCGTGGTGGGCAGAACAAGGCCCATGAGAAACGCTGCAATGTAACCGCAGATGATGCCCACCAAAATCGAGGAGGAATTCAAAAAGGTGCTGCCGGAGTGCTTGCAGATCAGGATGACGACCAGCACAAAGATGGCGAGCAGCAGGTTTTCGACCGAGCCGAAATCCTGCGCGGTGTTGCCGCCGCCGAAGGAGTTTACACCGACCGAAATCAAGCTCAGACCGATGGAAAGCACCACCGTGCCGGTAACGACAGAGGGCAGCAGCTTGCGCAGCGGCTTCAGAAAGAAGCCGAGCACGGTCTCAAACAGGCCGCCGATCAAGGAGGCACCCATGATCGCGCCGTAGGCCAGCACACCGCCGCCCATCGAGGCTGCGACCGAGCTGAATACCCCGATGAAGCCGGAGGAGGTGCCCATGATGATAGGCACCTTGCCGCCGATGGGGCCGATGGAATACAGCTGAACCAGTGTGACGATGCCCGCCACAAGCATGGCATTCTGCAGCAGCGTGACGCGCAGGTCGGCAAATTCGCCGCCGGCCAGGCCGCAGGCGCCCGTGATGATAAGCAGCGGCGTAAGGTTGCCGACAAACATCGCCAACACATGCTGCATGCCCAGCGGCAGTGCCTGCTTCAGGGACATCTTGCCTTCAAAACGGAAGGCTTCAGGGGAAAGATCGTTTTTCTTCATTCCACAACTCCTCAGATAAAACCTATTACAATATAACATGTACCGCCAAAGCGGAAGGGCATACCGCCCTATTTACACATTATACCATCCCCCACCCTGTGATTGCAATTCCATCAGTCGCCGCAGCAAAAATTTTGTGTGTTTTTGAAGAAGGCTGAACGGTCAGAAAACTTTGAACGCTTGCTGCTGTCCGTGCAGGGTGTAGTGTACGGTCAGACCGTCGTCTGCATCCACGGTGCAATTTTCGGCGTGGTCGGTCAATTCCCGCAGGGCATTGTATTGACGGCGCATCTCATCCGTATAGCGACTTGGCATGTCGGAGGTGAGCAGGATGCCGCTGAACAGCGCATTGACCCGGGCCAGGGTCTGCTTTTGCTGTAGGGTCAGCTTGCAGTTTTCCTCGCGCAGGAAGAATACATCGGGGTCGCTGCCGTAAGCACGCCCGTTGAGCTGGCGGCGGAAAATCGTGTTGCCGATGGACTGCCTTGTGGAGACCCGCTCGCGGTGGAAAAGCCGCATATACCACACATCGTCCCAGTCCAGCCCTACATCACACCCAATGCGGCAGTAGTCAACGATGCCAAAGGCAGGCATGACCGGCACACCGCAGCCGAGGATCAGCTTGTCGCCGCACCATGAGCGCAGCAGTGCCATGGCGCGCTGCATCCGTCCTGCGCGGGATTCCCGGGTGTTGCCGAACGGTGCTGCGCCGTAGAGAAAGTCCAGCTTGACAAGGTCAAAGCCCCAATCCTGCAGGACGCGGTCAAAGACCTGCTTGAGGTAGGCCTGTACCTCCGGGTGGTCGATGTCCAGCGCATAAAAGCTGCTCCAGTTGCAGCCGCAGCACCAGGGCTGACCGTCCACCTGCAGCAGCCAGTCCGGGTGATTTTTGCAGAGCAGGGATTCCTTTTCGCAGACGAACGGTGCCAGCCACAGTCCTGCCAGAAAGCCGCTTTCATGGGCTGCATCTGCCAGCGGGCGCAGCCCGTTGGGGAATTTGGCAGGGTCAGGCTCCAGCCAGTCTCCTACCTTGCGCTCCCATCCATCGTCGATCTGAAAGAGATCCCCTGCGCGGAAAAGCGTTTTGCAGCCGTTGAGGTCTTCCTGGATCGAGGCCTCGTCAATGTTCTGGTAACGGTTATACCAGCTGGAATACCCGGCCAGCCTGCGCGTGGTGCGGGGGCGGCAGCCCAGCGCCGCAAACCATGCGTCAAATACCTCGTCCTCGGTGCCCTCGGCAAAAAAGAGGGCGAACGCAGGAAAGCTGCCGCCGGTATGCTGTACCCCGGCGCAGTCGCGTTCAATGCGCAGCTGTGCGGCGCGGCTGTCATAGGAAAAAATCGTATAGCCCGGTGCCTCGTCCAGGCTGGCCAAAAGGCGGTAGGTCTTTCCGCGCCGGAAATAGCAGTAGGAGAAGCCGTGGCTCTGTCCCCTCTTGCCGCTGTAGGGAACAAAATGATAATCGCCGTAACGGTCAAAGCTGTATTTCTCCAAAAGAAATTTCGGGACACGCTCAACACCGTGCTGCCGGTCCCATTTGCCCAGCTCCGGGCAGGCGGTCCAAGTTTGGTAGCCGTTCATGAAAAGCTTTTCTTCGCGCGCCATCGTCCACGGAAGCGCAGCAACCGCATTTTGCAGCACTCCGGCGGGCAGCTCTGCCCTCAGGCAGACGGCACCGCTGCGCGGGGTGATGGCTGCCGTGCCGTCAAACCGGCCGCTGTCTGTTGCGGCATACCACTGCATCTCAGCCATTTTGAGTTTCCTCCCTGTGAAGCGCAGTGCTGATTTCGGCTGCGCGGTCATCCGTCAGGGTGAACCTGCGACGGAACAGTACAAGCGCCGCCACAAGGACGGCCATGGGCAGAACGGTCATCATAAGCCGCAGCCCGAGCAGTGTACCGGCGCTCTGGGCAGCAACGGGGCCTGTCTCCTCGGCATTGCCGGTCAGCCCGATCAGATCCAGGCCGATGCCGGTCAGAAAAACCGCCACGCCGGACGCAGCCTTTACAACAAAGGTCTGCATCGAGAAGATAACGCTTTCCTCACGGCGCCCGGTCTTGAGCTGGCCGTAGTCCACACTGTTGGAGAGGAAAAGGGTCGTCAGTACGCTGAGCATGCCGTTGCAGGCAAACACCACCACGCCCGGCACGCAGAGCAGTGCCAGACTGCCGGAAAAGCCCGTCAGGCAGAGCAGGAGCAGCACAGCATAGCCGCCCAGCGCCAACCCCAGACTTACCGTAAATACGGCAGTGTTGCTGAGCTTTTTGCGCAGCACCGGATAGAGGACCATCATGCCGAGGATCTGTGCCGCGCCGCCGATGGTTGAGAACAGCGTGTAGCTGGCCTTCCAGCCTGTGCCGCCGAAATCGTACTTGAAGAAATAGATGATAAAGTTGGAGGTCAGATACAGCGCCGAGTTGATCAAAACGATGCTGCCTACGACCACAAGCGCCTGATCGTTTGAGAACAGCGCCTTGAACATCTCGCCGACGGTGGCGGTCTTTATCTCGGCGCTGCCGGTCTCCTTGACGCTGGCGCAGCAGATCGCCTCGGTAACCACAAAGATGACAGCCACGAGCAGTGCTACCCAGCGGAAGCCGGTGCGCTCGCTGTCGCCGCCCAAAGCACCAACCAGCAGCATGGTAAACATCGCAATGAGCGCCGAGCCAACGCCCGCACAGGTGCGGCCTACGACCGACAGGTTTTCGCGGTCGGCCGGGGTGCGAGTCACAGCGGGGATCATAGACCAGTAAGGAATATCCATCATCGTGTAGGTGACGCCCCACAGGATGTAGATGACGCTGAAGTAGACCATCATGTCGGCACCTTCCAGCACCGGCGCGGCAAACAGCGCGTAGAGAACCACCGCATTCAGGACGGTGCCGCTGAGGATCCACGGACGGAACCGTCCCCAGCGGGTGCGGGTCTTGGCCACCAGCACCCCCATAAAGGGATCGTTGAAGGCGTCAAACACACGCGCGATCATCAGGATCAGGCCGACAAAGGTGGCAGGCAGGCCCAGCACATCCTGATAATAGTACATGACATAGGAGGCAGACAGCGCGTAGACCATATCCTTGCCCACTGCGCCGATGCCGAAGGCGGCTTTTTGCTTTGTTGTCAGTTCCATACTGCACACTCCTTCTTTGTGACGGTAAATTCTACGGTGACAGTCGCACACTGCGGGGCCGAGACGGTCAGCGCGGCTGTACCTGTCTGCCCGACTGTGCGCAGATAAGTCCCGCCCATGCCGCCCTCGGCGGTTGCCGCCGCAGGGCCGACCAGCGCGGCGGCACCGGTCACGGCAAAGGTCAGCGGCAGCTGTGCATAGACGGCAGGGCTGCCGTTTTCATCAAGGATCCGCACCCGAACTCCGGCCATATCGTAGGTGTCACCCTCCTGCAGGACGGTGGCGGAGGGTGTTACCTCAAGATGCAGCCGGTGGCTGGGGCAGAGCGTGACGCTCTTTACTACGGTATCCCCGTTTTTGGCATCGAACCGCCAACGCGTAGCCGCGCCGCCCCAGTTGCCGACATACTTGCCGTACAGCGCCACACCGTCCGCAAAGCTCATCTTATAGCGCACCATGCACCACGCCAGCTTCAGCTTGTAGCGCAGCGGCAGCCCGGCCAAGCCGTAGCGCCCGGCTGCAAGCAGACAGTCGCGCAGCGTATCGGCCTTGGCCTTGTCAAAATGCTCCTGCGTTTCAAGCAGGACACCGATTGTGTCATCCACGGCCAGCGGCGGGTGCGGCAGCGCCGTCCAGCCGCTTTTGTGCAGGGTCGTCACAAACACATCGTTTTTGTAAAGATCCACCCGCTCGGCGTTGGTAAACACATAGACCGTGCCGATTTGCCCGGCAGGATAGTCACCGATGTCCATCGTGGAGCTGACCGTCAGCACCGGCTCCTCCCCGCCCTGCGATGCGTAGACGGACGCCGCCAGCTTGGGATTGCGGAAGCTGTCCAGCACGCCGTGATAGCAGATGCGGTCCCCGGAGCCGAAATCCTTGTGGGTGGCATAATCAAACATACACCAGCCAAAGCAGCCCGCATGCTCTCCATCTGCGTAGGCGGCGTCCAACACCCGCGCATGGCGCAGGGCATGCTCCTGCCGGTGCGGGGCATCGTCACAGGGCTTGGTGGGGTACATGTGCCCGTTGCATTCTGAGATCAGCAGAGCCTTGCTCAAATCGGGCGTTACATCCTTTTTTCGCTTGGCCCCGGCGTTTGAGCCATTATGGGAGAAATCGTTGTAGGC
>ERZ773136.3995-NODE-3995-length-10225-cov-5.238545_pt1 | contig 10225 bp, 10 predicted proteins | sample MGYA00580855_ERZ773136 | MGnify/ENA primary metagenome ERZ773136 (study PRJEB29015, sample SAMEA2737860) | human gut metagenome | biome: human gut; feature: human-associated habitat; material: faeces | place: China | collected 2012 ... | reverse complement strand
GATGCGGAACCTCCTTTCCTCGTTGTACTATCGCGATAGTCTATTTGTAAACTATCACAGTAGTCTGCGTTTGTCAAGTCCTCTTGACAGATTTGGACGAATGTGATAGTCTGGACGTAAGAGTTGGAATGGGAGGCTGTTTATGAAGCTGTTTGATTCGGAATGGAAGGTCATGGAGGTGCTCTGGCAGGAGAATGACCGCACGGCAAAGGAAATTTCCCTCCGCTTGGCGGATTCCATCGGCTGGAACAAGAACACAACCTATACTGTCATAAAAAAACTTGAAACGAAAGGTTTTATTCGCCGTGACGAACCCGGATTCATCTGCACTCCGACGGTTACTCGGGCGGAAATGCAAAAAAGGGAGGCGGTATCACTGCTCAACAAGGTTTTCGGCGGTTCGCGCAAAGCACTGTTTTCAGCTTTGTTGGAGGATGAAAAGCTTACGGAGAGCGAAACAGACGAACTTCGACGATTGATTGAAAAAAGGTGACGACCATGCTCGGAGAGTTTTGCTATTGGATAGTTAATATGAGCATAACGGCTTCCGTTACGGGGCTTATCGTTATGGCTGCAAGAAAGATTAAAGCCGTTCCGCACAGATTTTCCGTATTTCTGTGGATAATTCCGTTTGTGCGCATGTGGGTGCCTTTCGGCCTGAACAGCCGATACAGCTTGATGACGCTGATTTCGCAACTGACAACAAAAACCGTAACGATTTATCAGCCCGCGGATGATATCGCCTTTTCCGTAACAAACACACTAATGCTTGCAGACAGCTATTTCCCCATTGCGTATAAGGTCAATATTCTGAGCAAGGTGTTTGAAATTTCATCATTGGTTTGGATAATTTCGGCATTGGCTTTGATTCTTGCGTTGACAATACTTTATTCAACAACAAAGCATGAAATTCGGGATGCCGTTCACCTCAAGGGGAATGTTTTTCTGTCTCCGAAAGTGGAAAGCCCCGCAGTATACGGCATTATCAGGCCGCGCATCGTTTTGCCGACGTCGTTTGCGGCAGCGGAGCTCAAACATATTCTGCAACATGAAAAAACACATATTCGCAGACTGGATAATCTCTGGCGATTGGCAGGCTTTCTGACGGCGGCAGTTCATTGGTTCAACCCTCTTTCATGGATTTTTTTAAAAGCGTTCCTTTCGGATCTTGAACTTGCGTGCGATGAGGCCGCAACAGCAAAGTACAGTGAAGATGAGCGCAGGGAGTACGCACTTGACCTTTTGAACTGCGTTCAAAGCAAAAGCCTGTTTGTTTCGGCATTTGGAGGAGCAAAAGTGCGAACGAGAATTGAAAGCATTCTTTCGTATAAGAAAATGACAGCGTTTTCCGCAGTCGGGTTCGGGCTGCTGATAATTATCATCATCTATACCCTGCTCACAAATGCAGGTTAATGAAAGGAGAATAAAATGAAAAAAATCGTGTGTTTGTTGCTGGTCGTTTTGTCGGTTGTAATGTTTGCGGCGTGCACCGGCAAGCCGGAACAGACGGAAAAGCAAGCGGAAAGCCATACGGAAGCTCCCGCCGTTGACAGCGGCGAAAAGCAGCGGCTCCAACAGGTTTTGGAAACGGTCTGCTCCGCGGATGAAGCTCTGGAACTTGCGAAAAAATCGAATGCCGTTGTTTTCGAAACCAAGGGTTGTGTTTTCGGAAAAGAAACATGGGATGCGTTCTATGAAAAGGTCAGCAAGGGCGCTCCCGCAATCGTTCTGTGTGCAAATTACTACACACTGAGCAGAGAAGGCATAAGCGACGAACTGTACGAGCAGCAGAAGGATAAGTACCCGCAGCTGGTTTTCAATTTGCTGGAATACGACGGCGAGACTTTTGTGCTGAGGTGGCATGAAAGCACGGTGGAATACATAGGCAACAGGGATACCTATAAATATCTGCTGCATTTTACGGGTGATGCGCCGTCGGAAGCAGCAAGGTATACACAATATGACAACTATGTTCTTGTCAACGATCCGACGGTAACTTGGGATGAAATTTTTCTCAGCATATGCAGCTCGCAGCTTGGCGACTACATTCCGCACCATGTTATTTATAAAAACTATATCGGCTGGAAGGACTGAAACCGATAAGAAAAAATACAGAGCTTTCCGTTTCGTTTCCGCAGCTCATATAAACGGGAAATGAAGCGGAAGGCTGAAATTTAATGCGGCGAAGCATGCTGCCGCATTGCAGCGGCGGCAAAAAGCCGAGGGTCGAAATATCAAGCTCACCGGCTGAGTTTAAGCTCGGGCATACGGCTGTTTCACTAAGAGGCGGATGATGCCGGCATTGCTTCGGTACTTTTCGGACCTAATTCACTTCAAAACATCAAACCCGAATCCAATACCTTTGCACGGGAACCCCGTCCTCGACAACTTCGTTTTCAAGCACGCCGCCGTTGCGGATGATGGATTTTGCCGAGCCGATATTGTCCCTGTCGCAGCACATCAGAACTTTGTTTATGCCAAGCTTTTTGCATTCGTTCAATGCGAGGGCAATCATTGCCGTTGCATAACCTTTGCGGCGCTCACTCGGGCGGATACCGTCGCCGATATGGCCGCCTGTTTTCAGCAGCGTTTCATTCAGATAATGTCGAATATTGACAGCGCCGACAAAGATATTTCGGTCTTTGTCAAGGCAAAACAGCGTTGTGTCCGGAACGTATCCGTCCGCATTCCCTTCCTTTGTTTCAAGGTTTTGAAGATAATAATCAAAATCGTGAAAATCATTGCGGAATATTGCATAGGGGGAAGGATTTGTGCGGTTGTTTTCAATATCCGCTTTCCATTCGGTCAGCATTTCAAACAATTGTTCGCGGTATTGCGGCGTGAGCCGAACAAGTTCAATATTCACAATTAAAATTCCTCCTCATTCGGTGATAGATAGTTCAAGGGTGAAAGTCGATGTTTGCTTTTCGTGTTAACAGCAAAATCAAAACCTCCGCCGAATATTATGATGTTCGACGGAGGCCTTTTGTTTGCGTTTGTTGATTTGCGCTGCGGGGGATTTTATTCCTCGGTTTTGCAGCAGGTGCCGCATTTTGCGGAAGCGTTGTCGCCCGCGCAGCTGTCATCGCAGGTGCAGTCATCGGTGCACTCGTCACAGCAGCAGTCGTCATCACAGCAGCAGTCGCCTTCTTCAAGCCTTGACTGAACGATCTGGATCAGTGCGTCCATATCCTCTTCGGCGGGGGAGACGAATTCTTCGGTGTCCTCTGCTTCATTCACAACAACCTGCATGATGTAGACGTTGGTTTCGCAGTCGCACTCCTCGTCTTCGCAGTCACATTCATCGTTGGTGTCAACGAGGACAGCGTACTCTTTGTCGTTATAATCGAAATAGTCGATAACGTCAAGCTCGAAATCGTTGCCGTCGTCATCGGTGAATACTACAAAATCTCTCTCTTCGTTCATGGTAATATCTCCTTTGGGCTTAATTTAATTGTACCCCATGCATTGTACCCCATTTCGGCGTTTATTGCAACCGGTTAAACGCATTTTTTTTCGAAAAAAAGGTCGAATCCGCGCACGCCGGATAAAAAAGCGTATTCGAAGCAGAAAACAGCCTGTCTTTTGCCGCCGCAATGACGGGATATTGCTATTGAGTTGATTTGAAACATGTGCTATACTGTTTGCATACGGTTGGAATGCCAAACCTGCATCGTTCGGTTCGGGTTCAATCAGGCCGACAGCCGAAGCGGCGGTTCTTTAATTCAGCCTGCCGACAGAACAGGCGGCTCAGTCAGCGGCAGGGCGGCAGAAAGGTGATACGAATATGAAATTTAAAAAACAGATTCCGAACATGCTCTCGGTTTTTCGGTTGATTTTAATCGGGGTTTTTATTGCGCTGTTTAAAAACGAACGTTATCTTTTGAGCTTTTTTGTTTATCTTTTCGCGTTCGGAACGGATATTCTGGACGGTTGGCTTGCGCGGCGCAACAATTGGATCACAAACGTCGGCAAAGTTCTCGATCCACTGGCGGACAAGCTGATGCTGATTGCCGTTCTCGCATGTTTCTGGTTCAAAGGGGTCATTCCGCTTTATATAATGCTGATAATCCTTGCTAAGGATGCGATAATGATAATTGTCGGCGGAATCCTTTATTCAAAACATGTTGTTGTTTATGCCGATTGGTTCGGAAAGATTGCAACGGGGCTGTTTGTCGGCGCAATAACGCTCACATTTCTGCAGCTTGAATTCGGCATATGTCCGTTTTATCTTTATGCATATTTTGCAGCCATAGCGGCAGCGTTGATCTCTTTCTTCCATTACGGGATAAATACCTTTATAAGAAACAGAAAGAAAAAATAATCGCCGAAAGGCACCGCATACCCGTTTGCGGCATATCAATGGAGCAAGGCTTTTCTTTGGAGGTATTGAAATGAAGAAATTTCTTGCTCTTTTTCTTGTTCTTTTGCTGCTTGTTCCGATTGCGGCGGCATGCGGCGGTTCGGGCGAACTGCGGCATATCACGCTGAACGAGGTCACTCGCTCCGTGTTCTATGCGCCGCTTTATATCGCGGTCAGCCGCGGTTATTTTGCGGAGGAGGGCATTGATCTTGAAATTGTGACCGGCGGGGGAAGCGACAAAAGCATGACCGCGCTTATATCGGGCGATGCGGATTTTGCATTGATGGGGCCGGAAACGGGTGTTTATGTTGTGAACGAGGGCAGCGCAAACCACCCGATGATTATCGGGCAGCTCACAAAGCGCGACGGTTCGTTCCTTCTTTCAAGGGAAAAAACGGATGATTTCTCGTGGGAGGATTTGCGCGGAAAATCCGTCATTGCGGGGCGTGCCGGCGGAATGCCGTATATGACTTTTATCTATGTTCTGCTGAAAAACGGATTGAAGCCCGGGGAGGATGTTGAGGTTATCAACAACATTCAGTTCAACCTGATGGGCGGAGCATTCGAAGGCGGCACGGGCGACTATGTTACGCTTTTTGAACCGACAGCAACGCTTTTTGAACGCAACGGAAGCGGGCACATCGTTGCAAATGTCGGACTCGAATCGGGCGAGGTGCCGTACACAACTTTCATGACCATGCCGGATACAATCAAAAAGGAACCGAAACTCGTTGAATCCTTCATTCGTGCGGTTTATAAGGCTCAGCTTTGGCTTAAGGACGCGACCGATGCCGAAGCGGCGGAAGCGATGCTGGAATTTTTCCCCGATGCGGATGTTGAAACGCTGAAAATCGTTGCAAACAGTTATCGAAAGACGGATTCATGGATGGCTGACCCGATCATGACGGAGGAGGCATTCACCCGTTTGCAGGATATTATTGACATCAACGGTGAATTGAAGGCGAGAGTTGAGTTCGGTGAACTCGTTGACAACTCGTTTGCCGAGGCCGTTGTGAAAGGAAAATAAGGGCAAACCAAGGCAAATGAAGGAAGCTGAGGCGAACGACACAGCAGTCAACTGAGTAAATAATTATGCGTAAACCCTGCCTTTATGCGTTAACGGCGGGGTTTGCGCATTGAATTCAGCACGGGGTCGAGACCGAATGCGCAAAAACATACAGCTTTGAGCGATAACGAAACCGGGAGATAAACGAATGAGAGTGCTTGACATTGATCTTGATTTTTTCCTTGCGGACTGCTGCGAACCGGCACCGGCCGGCGCGCGGCCCGATGCTGCCGGGCATGAACCGTGGCAGGCGGAGAAAGTAAGGGAGTTTTTGGAAAAAAACTGCGGACTGAATACGGAAAGAAAGATTCCGGGAAGGGTTTTTGAAACGCATGACGGTGCGCTGCAATTCTGGCAGGAATTGATTGCGGCCGGGCAGCTTTCCGTGCCGTTTGAGGTTACGCATATCGATGCGCACAGCGACCTCGGCATAGGCAGACCCGGACCCGGCTTTGTGCTGAATTCCGTGCTGCCCCTCAGCCCTGCGGAAAGAGCGGACATCAAACGCTACTATGAAATGAAGCAGCTCGATGAAGCAAATTATCTTTTGTTTGCACTTGCATTTCGGTGGATTTCACGCCTTGAAAATGTTCGAAACCCGAAGTCTCGTCCGGACATTCCGCAATTTGCATTCCGATGTGAACAGGAAAATCAGCGCGGCTGCGGAGAATATGAATTCATTCGGCTTTCAAGCTTTGTTTCGAAACTTTTTGAAGCAAAAAACGGCATTGAACCGAGAGTGGACTTCAAAGTTTTTGATGACTACACCGAGTTTTCGGCATCGGCGGAATATGATTTTGCTTCGCTTGCCGTTTCGCCGCGCTATTCCCCTGCGGAAGCCGATGTGCTTGTGAACGTTATCAAAGAATATTTTGATTTGATTTAACGGATATAATATGTTTCAAACGGAGCGGACGGCAGGCGGCATTCGGATATGCACGGATTTCCGCAATTTCGTTCCGAAAAAAACATGAGCAAACGGCGTGAACATGTGGTATAATATGATTGGCTGAATATACCGCTGTCAGTGAATTGAACACGACTTTGCGGCGGCGGAATTCGGTCGAACAAATCCCTCTGCGGGACAGAAAGGAACGGAAAAATAAATGAGCGTGTTTTCAAAAGAATACTGTGAAAAAATGCGTGTTCGCATCGATTGCGGCAATATGCTCGCCGAGGCTGTCGGCAAACACGGCATCACGGCGGAGGAAATATCGGAAATGCTGCCGCGTGCAGAGGGTGCATTTGCGGGTGTTGAAAAAAAAAGCGGTGAAATGCGCTGGCGGCTTCTGCCCGAAACTCAGCTTGAAATCCTTCCCGCCGTTGAAGAGGCAGCGGAATTCGTCAGGTCAAAAGCGGATAATTTCGTGATTCTGGGCATCGGCGGAAGCGCACTGGGTCCGATTGCGGTGCATCGTGCGCTGAATCATCTCTATCATAACGATCTTCCTTCCGAAAAACGAAAATCTCCGCGCCTTTTTGTGGAAGACAATGTTGATCCCGAGCGCATGGCTGCATTGCTCGATGTGATTGATACTGACCGAACCGTGTTCAACGTTATCACAAAATCGGGCAGCACAAGCGAAACCATGGCGCAGCTGCTTATTATAACGCGAATGCTTATTGACCGTTACGGCGAAGAAGGGCTGCGCGATCACTTGATTGCAACAACCGACAAACAAAAGGGCAACCTGATAGGCATTGCAAAAAAATACAGCCTGCGCACTTTTATTATTCCGGACGGCGTAGGGGGAAGATTTTCCGAACTCTGTCCTGTCGGGCTTGTTGCGGCTGCCGTCGGCGGAGCGGATGTTCGTGCGCTGCTTGCGGGCGCGGGATACATGGATGAGCTTTGCTCAAACGCCGATGTGAAAAAAAACCCCGGATTGATGCTTGCCCTGCTTGAAATCATTGCGGCGGAAAAGCACGGCGCAAACATCGGCGTGCTGATGCCCTATGCGGATTCGCTGAAATTCATGGCGGATTGGTATGCGCAGCTTTGGGCGGAATCGCTGGGCAAAAAGCTCGTGAAGGACGGAAAGGTTTTGCGATTCGGACAGACTCCGGTAAAATCTCTCGGCGTTACGGATCAGCATTCGCAGGTTCAGCTTTACACCGACGGACCTTTTGACAAAACAATAACTTTCATCTCTGTTGAAAAATACCGCAGTGATGTTGCTGTTCCGCATGTTTTTGACGACATTCCGGGGATTGCGTTTCTATCCGGACACAGCTTGGGTGAGCTGATTTTCGCCGAATTCCGCGCAACCGAACACGCCGTAACCGTCAGCGGACATATGAACAAAAACATCATCATGCCCGAAGTCAACGAATTCACTCTCGGGCAGCTTATAATGCTGTTTGAAATGCAGACGGCATTCGCAGGAGAGCTGCTGGGCATCGATGCATTCGATCAGCCCGGAGTCGAGGAGGGAAAGAATGCAACTTATGCCCTGCTCGGAAAACCCGGATACGAAGCCAAACTCGACGAATTGAAAAATGCCGAAAAGGCAAAGAAAAAACTCATCGTTTGATGCGGCGGACAAAAAGTGCGGTGCGGGGAAACGGCTTTTCGTATCGCACCGCAGATCTTGTAAACACATAAACACGAAAGGATTGCCGAAGCCACTTGCGGGCGCGGCGCGGCTTTTGAATGAGCCTTTTTGATAAGAAATACCTTAAAAGAATAGACTGGGTAACGGTCGGAATCGTGCTTGCGCTCGTTGTGTTCGGCACGATCGCACTTGCCTCTGTTCAGGCAAAGCCTTTTGACGGCACGGAACACGGCATTGCGGATTATATGGACAAGCTCAACATGGAATACCTGCAGAAGCATATAACAAACTTCCTTGTCGGACTTGCTGCAATGATAATATTTCTTGTTTTTGATTACAGCATATTCAAAACTTTTGCAATGTGGGCATACATCGGCATAATAGGCTTGCTGATGCTGCTTTTCATTTTCGGCAAGGTGCGCGGCGGTGCACAGGGCTGGTTTGTTTTCGACACGCTTGAAAGGGCAATACAGCCGGGCGAGCTGAGCAAGATCGCATTGATCGTGATGCTTTCAAAATACGTCTCTGCCGCAATGGACAGGGACGGGCGATTGCTGAAATTCAAGGACGTTATGATTGCTCTCGGCATAACATTCGTTCCGTTCATACTGATAGTTCTCCAACCTGATTACGGAACGGCGATTGTATTGCTTGTTATCATGGTTGTGACATTCTTCGTTGCGCAGATAAAGTGGATTTATATAATCCTTGCCGCTGTCGGAGCCGGGGTAGGGCTTCCGCTGATGTACTTTTTTGTTTTGACCCCGAAGCAGCGCGACAGAATCGATGTTTTTCTGAATCCGTCCGCCGCAAGCGACGATGCAAAGTACCATGTCGGACAGTCGCAGATGGCAATAGGTTCCGGCCGGCTCACGGGCAAGGGCTTTTTCGGTGAGCAGACGCTGGCACAGCTTCGCTATGTTCCGGCAAGGCACACGGATTTCATATTCAGCGGCATAACGGAGGCGGTCGGATTCATCGGCAGTACGATACTGATTATTGTTTTCTTTGCACTGCTTTTCCGATGGATGTATATTGCAATAAAAGCGCGGGATAATTTCGGCACCTGCCTTGTTACGGGTGTCAGCGCAATGCTTGCGGCACATATTTTCGAAAATATCGGCATGACGATGGGAATAATGCCCGTTACGGGAATTCCGCTGCCGTTTATAAGCTACGGCGGGTCGAATATGCTCACAAACATGATAGGTGTGGGTATTGTTCTGAACGTCTATATGCGTCGTCCGATGAAACGAAAACGGAAGCATGACAAAATACGCGAAAACGGCAAGACGGTCGTTGTTTAAAAAACAGAAAAGCATGTTTTGCAGGGCGGTATTCGAAGTGTCCGCTCAATCGCTCGATTTGATTGAGAGATTAATCGGGTTTGAATCCATATGAATTAACGGCCATACGAATTAACGGTGAAAAAATGAATTGGGAAGGTTACAGCGAAAATGCATCCGCAGCTCTTGATGCGGCACAGGCTGCGGCGGAGGAGCTGCATCACGGCTTCATCGGCACGGAGCACATTTTGATAGGTCTGCTCCGTGCGCCGGGCACGGCGGGGGAGTGCCTTCGCAAATGCGGTGCGGATGAAAGCATGGTGTTTCCGTATGCGGACACCCTTGTCGGCGGCGGAAGACATATTTTCACGGACAGCAGGGGGTTCGCACCGCCTGCAAAACGCGTATTGGAGCTTGCGCTGTATGAAGCAAAAGCATATGCAAGCCGCACAATCTGCACGAAACATATCCTTCTTGCCGTTTTGCGCGAGACGGACTGTTTTGCATCACGCATTCTCGATTCCATCGGGCTGGACAGGCAGATGCTGAAAAAGCTTTTGAACGATGAATCGCGGGAACTCGGTTCGAACGGGCGCGAAAGCCGAAAGTCGGAGCTGCTCCATGATGAAAGCGCAGCCGAAAAAACAAAAGGCAATGCGAATGATTCTTTAAAAAGTGATTCGGCCGAAAGGCAGCCGCATGATGAAAACGTAGCCCGCGGGAAAAATAAGCCTCGGGGCGGACAGAGTTCGCCGATGTTGGAAAGCTATACCGATGACCTTACCGCAAGGGCGGCGCGGGGGGAGCTTGATCCGTTGACAGGCTGTGAAGCGCAGCTGAACAGGTTGATTCAGACACTGCTTAGGCGGAGCAAGAATAACCCTGTGCTTACGGGAAATCCCGGCGTCGGAAAGTCGGCTGTCGTTGAGGGATTTGCTCAAAGGATAGTTTCGGG
>ERZ773136.3994-NODE-3994-length-10227-cov-3.254227_pt1 | contig 10227 bp, 8 predicted proteins | sample MGYA00580855_ERZ773136 | MGnify/ENA primary metagenome ERZ773136 (study PRJEB29015, sample SAMEA2737860) | human gut metagenome | biome: human gut; feature: human-associated habitat; material: faeces | place: China | collected 2012 ... | reverse complement strand
CCCTCTTAATATTGTATTAGGTAACAATATAGTTATAACAACAAGCATTACTATGACCCATGTTGATACACCGTATACCGGCATTACATTCCATGTGTAATCCATCTTAATTCCTCCATCTGTTCATTCTATATACCAGCCACTGACAGCCACGCATACTGTGTTATCATAGCACACTTCTTACTTATAATCAAATTGATATACTGTAACAGATAATGGAGGCAGTGTCATTTTGATCGAATAGTCTCTTCCATCAAAAGTAATCTTGTCCGCTGTCACCTTCTTCGCATTGCGCACTCCGGTTCCACCATATGCTTTATCATCCGACGTCAGGATCAACGAATACTCTCCGCTGCATGGAACACCTACCCGGAAATCTTCTCTTTTCACCGGAGTAAAGTTACATACAAAGAGAAGCTGTTTCTTCGTCGTTTTACCTCGGCGCACGAAAGATACCGTACTCTGATCTGCATTCAGACAGCTCATCCACTCAAAGCCCATAATGTCATAATCATTCACATACAGCGCTTCATTTTTGCGATACAGTGCATTCAATGCTTTCACATAAGCCTGCATCTGTTTGTTGCGCTCTTCACCAAGCAAATACCAATCCAAACTGCGGCTTTCGCTCCACTCACGATATTGTGCAAATTCTTGTCCCATAAACAATAACTTCTTGCCGGGATGTCCATACATGAAGCCATATGCTGCTCTCAAGTTAGCAAACTGATCATCCAATTCTCCCGGCATTTTGTTGATCATGGATCCCTTGCCATGAACAACCTCATCATGCGACAATACCTGAATAAAATTCTCACTATACGCATAATCCATACTAAATGTCAGTTTACCATGATTACCGGAACGGAACAATGGATCCATATGCATATATTCCAAGAAATCATTCATCCAGCCCATATTCCATTTGAATGTAAATCCAAGACCTCCATCGCGCACACTTGTGCTGACTTTTGGCCAAGCTGTAGACTCTTCGGCAATGATCATGCAGCCCGGTACCTGCTTTTCAAATTCGCTATTCATATGACGGAATAAGTTGATCGCATCGTAATTCTCATTACCGCCATCTTCGTTTGGCAGCCACTCGCCATCATCTTTGCCGTAATCCAAATACAGCATAGACGCTACAGCATCTACTCGCAGTCCATCTACATGGAACTTTTTCATCCAAAACAAACCATTGGCAAGCAGGAAATTGCTGACCTCACGCTTGCTGTAATTAAAGATATATGTACCCCAATGCGGATGTTCTCCACGTCTTGGATCCGGATGCTCATACAATGGCTGTCCGTCAAACATACCAAGTCCGTACGCATCTTTCGGGAAATGTGCCGGTACCCAGTCCAAGATCACGCCAATCCCCTTGTCATGCATATAATCTACAAAATACATAAAATCATCCGGATTGCCATATCGTCTGGTTGGAGCATAATAACCCGTTACCTGATATCCCCAAGAGCCGTCAAACGGATGCTCCGCAATTCCCATCAATTCAACATGTGTATATCCCATTTCATGGACATACTTCGCGATCATTGGCGCAAGCTCTCGATAGGAGAAGAATCCATTATCATCATCTTCCACACGTTTTCTCCAAGAACCCAAATGCATCTCATAGATCGCCATCGGCTTCTGCCCCAGAGACTGTCTGGTCTCCTTGGCACGGTCATGCATCCAGCGGTGATCATTCCAATGATATACATTCAGATCTGCCACAACAGATGCGTTATTTGGACGCAACTCAGCACAGTTAGCATACGGATCTGACTTCATCAAGATCTCTCCGGTACGAGTTAAGATCTGGTATTTATACACAGCCCCGGTCTTTACACCCGGAATAAAAATCTCATAAATACCGGACACATTTAACGTACGCATCAAATGCAGTCTGCCATCCCACATATTAAAATCGCCCACAACACTGACCGCTCTTGCATGTGGTGCCCAAACGGCAAAATACACACCCTTTACGCCATCGATCGTCCGAGGATGTGCGCCTAATTTTTCATAAATATTATAGTGATTTCCCTCCGCAAATAAATACAGATCATCATTCGAAAGCTGCGGATCGAATGAATATGGATCCGCTGTCGTTACAATATCATTTTCTCCATATTGAATATGTAAAAGATACGGTTTTTTGTACTTATGATCCGGCACGTATTTTCCAAAAAATCCACTGCCTTCCTGTATCTCTTCCAGTTCTAATGCGTGCTTGCCATTCTTGTCCGTCACAGTAATCTTCTGCGCTTCCGGACGATATACCGTAAACACCTGTCCTTTGCCAAATTCATGTAAACCCAATAAATTATGCGGTGCATTATGATGACCGGCTAGCAGCTCATCATACTCCACCCAGTTGATCCACTGATCCATTTTTTCCTGCATACGTCTTCCCCCATAATTTGTATTTTCCCGGGAATGACCATCGGTCATTCAAAGGCAATTTTAGTATTTTCATTTTAGCATAAAAGCGATGCAAGAACAAGCGGAAGCAGGCTTTTCTGACGCATCCACCAAGCATAGATCTGCATATGTCCCACCGGTGCCACGCTCCCGTCTCGATCGTACACCACTTTTTACCCTGCTCTGTCAGATAATCTCCAAATGATCCAACGGGCTTTCCGGTCTCTAACACAAGGGGATATCCGGTGCGTCTGCTCATGTATTCTAATGCCGTAAAAAACTGTCGGTAAAAAATAACCTGTCCGGTAGAATGATAATTTATTGTTAACTGCGGCGATACTGCGTTGACGAGATCACGCAGCACGATACTTTCCGGCTGATCTAACGCTTCTTCCGTAAAAATACGGTTGAGATCAACTCCCTTCGCATTTCCTTTCCAGCGTCTTGCCTCTCTCTGTGTCGCGATCTTTTCCTGTAATTCCTGCCGAAGCACCGGATCGATAATGCCTTCGGAGCCAAATTGGCTGATCTGAACGCCATCCGGATTGACCATCGGCAATATATAGACATCATAATGCCGCAGCAATTGCCGATATGGAATCCCCTCCCAAAGAATATCCTCCCCATAACAGCGAAGAAAACGTTCTGCCATCATCATCAAAAGCTGCGCATTTTTCCACTCCCTTGCATGCATTGCCGCCTGAAATACCACGGCATGCTTTGTGAAACCTTTTGTTCCATGTATCCGCAAGCAATATATCTGCCGATGATCTAATGTTTGACCAAGCGAAGTCAATTCCGTGGAATCCGGATAGCAGATGGCAAGCTCCTGCAGATCACGCTCTAAGTCATAATATGTATACAAGCGGTTGTGAATACTGACAATTCCCGACACAAAAAATACCTCCTTTGCATATCATCACGTAATACATACCCTTGTGATTATATGCGCCAGGAGGCATTTGTATTCCTTAATTCATAACATTAGTGCATAATTTCTGCACATAATGGAGTTTCGAAACAGCTCCTAAGATGATCTCCATGTGCTCATTATATCCTGCTTTTACAGAGAAGCCACTAATGCATCTACTGCTTTTGCCATCTCTTCCGACTTCTTGTCTGCATCTTCCAGAGACTCTCCAACTACACCAAAGTAGAACTTGATCTTTGGTTCTGTACCGGATGGACGTACACACATCCATACCTTGTCGCTCATATCAAAATACAGTACATTCGACTTTGGCAGGCCGGTAGGCTTAACCTCTCCGCTCGCAATGTCTGTGATCGTATCTGCCTGATAATCACGGAAAGACTCTACCTTGTATCCACAGAACTCTTTTGGTGGATTCGTGCGAAGTTCATTCATGATCTCCTGAATCTTCTCCAGTCCTTCGATACCCTTCATTGTCACAGCCTTCACACCGTCTTTGTAGTATCCGTAACGCTCATACATGGCAAGCATTGCATCCCACAAAGTCATATTTTTGGTCTTATAATATGCTGCAGCCTCGCAAAGAGCCATCGTAGCAACGATCGCATCTTTGTCACGCGCATGCGTTCCGATCAGGCAGCCATAGCTTTCCTCAAAACCAAACAGATACTCACCTTTACCGGTTGTCTCAAAACCGAGGATCTGCTGTCCGATATATTTAAATCCGGTCAATACTTCGATCAAATCAACGCCATAGTATTCTGCAATCGCATCCGCAAGATTCGAAGTAACGATCGTTTTGATCAATTTGCCATCTGCAGGAAGACCCTTTGTCTCCTTCTTCTGAGAAATCTCATAATCTGCAAGCAGGCAGCCTGACATATTACCGGTCAGAGTAATGTACTCTCCGCTCTTGGTATCCTTAACATAAACGCCCAAACGGTCTGCATCCGGATCTGTTGCCAATACAAGATCGGCGTCTTTCTCTTTCGCCAGTTTCAGTGCAAGCTCAAAAGCTTCTGCTGCCTCTGGATTTGGATAACTTACCGTTGGAAAATCTCCATCCGGAAGTTCCTGCTCCGGAACAACATATACATTCTCAAAACCGATCTCTTTCAATACACGTCTTGCCGGGATATTACCGGTTCCATGAAGTGGTGTATATACGATCTTAAGATCTTTACCGACCTCTTTGATGCTATCCCAATGAATAACCTGTTTCTTTAACTCTTCAATATATTTGTCGTCGATAGCAGCACCGATCTGCTCGTACAATCCCTTTGCCACTGCATCGGACTTGTCCATCGTCTTTACTGTCGCATAATCTGTAACAGCCTTAACTTCATCCATAATTCCTGTATCATGAGGTGGTGTGATCTGTGCACCATCTTCCCAATATACCTTGTAACCATTATACTCTGGCGGATTATGACTTGCTGTAATGTTGATACCGGCAACACACTTCAATTCACGCACTGCATAGGAAAGCTCTGGTGTTGGACGAAGAGATTCAAACACATACGCCTTAATTCCATTTGCTGCCAGGCAAAGTGCCGCCTCATCTGCAAATTCCGGTGACATATGACGGGAATCATAAGCAATTGCAACACCCTGTGCTGCCTTACCTGCTTTGTTGATATAGTTTGCAAGCCCCTGCGTTGCTTTACGCACCGTATAAATATTCATGCGATTCGTGCCTGCACCGATCACTCCACGAAGTCCGGCAGTACCAAACTCAAGATCCTTGTAAAAACGCTCCTTGATCTCTCCATCATCGTTTGCGATTGCTTTTAGCTCAGCCTTTGTCTCCTCATCAAAATAAGGATTTGCCAACCATGCTTCATAAATCTTCTTGTAATCCATTGCTTACATCCTCCTGCTTGTGCCTTGTTCTTACCTGTTCCTTTCCCTACCCTTATCGACTACTGGTTTCTTTCACCAAGTCTGCAAACTTCAACGTGACATCCTCATCATCATCCAAAATATCAATCGAATAACTTTTCGTCACATACCCGGTCTGGCTCAAAGTTACTGTCTGCGAGCCTATCACCTTCTTGAATTTGCATGGTGCCAACCCTTTATACACATTATCTAAATATACTTCAACACCTCGCGGTGCCGTTACCGTGATCGTATGCGAACTGTCCACTTTCTTGGACGTCGCACTGCTGTCTGTCGATGAACAGCTTGACGAATCGCTCGTTGTCGAGCTTGAAGTGCTGTTGTTATCTCCCGCCGCACTTGCCGCAGGTGTCGCTGTCGCACTGTTATTTACCGTCGCTTGCTCCTCGATCAGATCAATATGCACCGGTACCGATGCATCTTCAACATCCAGCGTACCACTATAGGTTTCGTACCCTGTCATGGCAACTGTGATCTTATACTCTCCATAGTTTAATGCAACCGGCTGTGAATAGTCAACCGTTGTCCCGTTGATCGTCAAGTCTGCCCCTTCCGGCTCGATATCAAACGTAACCGTTCCAATATCTTTCGCCGTAGACACATAATCCGAAAAATCAACGGTTACCGTCTGATCCTGCTGCACCGTCGCTGTCTTGCTGGCAATCGACACTCCCTTGCACAAAGTTACTCGGTAAATGCCTGCCGGTGCCGTGATCAACATATTATCTGCGATCGGCAGAATAATACGGTTACCAACCTCAACCATGCCGCCTGTAAAGTCCTCATATCCGGTCAGTCGAACATAACCATGCCCCGCTGTTCGTGTAATAGAATAGACATGTATGCCTACGCCCCGCACCGTCAACGTATCTTCTTGATTAAGCTCTGCAAGTGCAATCTGCTGCCCGGACGATGAAATATACGTATTTGCTGAGTATTGATATTTTTTATCGGCAAAACGCATCATATTCTCTTCTGCCCGAAAAGAAAAGGAATCCACTTCGTCATACTCCCATACATCCTCCGGTACCGCCGCCGACACCAGCAGTGTATCTGAAGTACGATATGCCAACTCCAAAATCTCGCCCGTTGTTATTTGCTCTGCCGTGATCGTCTCTCCAAATTTGTTGGTTACCGCTGCGGTAGAGTCGTAATACAGTACCGATTCCAGATTGCTATCAAGCTCTCGCACGGTAATATTCTGTTTCTCTACATCCTGTCCGGTCACCACTCCGGTCAACGTCTTCGTGTTCACCGGCGATCCTGTCGCAGAAACACTGTTACGCTGTCGACGATGTTTCACGGTACACGCTGTCAGCATGCATACACACAGCAAACACATCATCAAAAGCAATATTTTCTTACTGTTCTTCAATTGCTCCTCCATCTGTGTTTCTTTTTACGCAATCTTCCATGCACTCACGGCCTGTGATGTATAGACCGTTAAGCATGATAATCACTCCATCCAATTTTACCCGCAATGTTTATATTACCACAGAGATACCCAAAATAAAAGACCTTACGCACAATTAACATACACCATTTGAACTTTGAATCGCCAAAAAATGCAAATCTGCAAACTCCGACAGAGCCCTCACATGATGCGGCGGTTTTTGCAGCACAAATGGTAATATAAATATAACAAGCAAATAAGCTTTTGAAACAAGCGAATAAGCTCTGCAAGAGCGGATTTGCGAGTTTGATCAAAAGACTAATGAATGTATGATATTAGAAACCATAAAATTCATGACTTAAGAAGGGGGTATACGATCATGATGACAAAGAAGCTATTATTACAGATTAGTATTATATTGCTGGCCGGAAGCTTATTTTATTTACCCAAATCTGCTGCTGCCCAAGCAACAGACTCCGGCTCTTCCTGCCGCTCAGCGTACCAAACAATCCGTCACACGCTAAATCACTATGCCAAAAACAAGATGAAACAGGAAATCAATGACTGGATCCCTTTATTATTAGAAGACGATTATAAAAATTCCCGTATTTCTGCAGCATCCATAACGACCGGTGATCCGTTCTTTTATTTTGACGTAAAGAAAAGCACCCAAGACGCTGCCGTAAATTACCCACTTTATTATAAACATAATATCATCGGTATCTTTTCCTTATCTCAAGAAAATGGAGACTGGCAGATGTCCATAGAAGGACAAAGCGAACAAACCGACGCTTTAAATAAGATGTCAAAAGCGGATACCCCTGCTATATTTTACGTACTTGGCGTCGGTGAATGTGGTGACGTTGTTATGATCGAGAATGCAAAAAACACACTCGCCTATATAGATGGGCAAGGTGACATCTCTTACACAAACGAGGAAAAAAGCTTTGCCAAGAAGACCTACGATGCAAAGATACAGTACATTGCAGATCACTTAAAAAATTTCGGAGCGTTGTCATTCTCCACGGCAACACCCGCAGCTAAGACATACGCTCCGACAAAAATGCAATCCTCGTTGAAACAGAAACCACAACATAACGTTAGTAAATCTCTGCAACTCTTCTTTGCAGCCGTTGGAATATTGCTCGTGTTTATATCTATAATATTCCTTATTCTGTCGCATCACAGAAAAAATCTCCTCAAAGAGCACAGACAAAATGAGCATTAAAATAAAACGTCTTTTATCATTTCCAGGAACTGAATCCGCCCCTCTTCCTGCCCGCGTATGCGCAACAGTTTCTCATAACTTTTCGACGACATCCATGATTTCTTCCCATTATAATAGAAGTTACACTGTTTCCAATACTTCTCCGGATATAGAAGAAGTGTATACAACAAATGCCTCTCCTCCTCCGACAGCGAACGTTTTTCCTCATAAGAGGCGATCATGCGGCGTCCCAAATCCTGTTTCCATCCATTCTTCTCCATGGTTTTGCGCAGGAATCCATATAAATCCATAATCTGTATACCCACTTTGGCGTTCTCAAAGTTGGAGGTGACCACTTCCCGTCCTTGAAATACAATATTGTGATAATTATAGCTTCCATGCATCAGCTTGCCTTGTTCTGCCGCTTCCCGCTGCAAATAATCATAGTTATGCTCTGCAGTCTCCAACTGCTCTGCCTCGCAGCCCTGCTCATAGTAATGGGCAAATGCATCTAAAAGCGCAAGTTCCATTTCATTCTTTCTTCTTTTTTTGCGAATATATGTATGTACACGTTTTAATTCCCGATTGCGTCGTCCAAAAAAATCAATCGGTGTAAACGCTGTCACTTCCGCCGCCTGCAATTCCTCCCCGCCAAGATCCGTTTCCCTGCCGCTAGATGCCAATTCCTCCGCATTTTCAGTTTGCTGTGTACGAATATCCTCCTGCTGCTCACTCATCCATAAATGCAGCATCGCCAAATGAGACATCGCTCTGCACACCTGTTTTGCGTCCTTTAGATCGCACTCCCTCCCGGCAAACCAACGCTTCATAAGCCAAATATTTCCCGAACCATCACGTGTCAACAGTTCCCCTTGTTTATTGGCCAGCGCTTTGTCCACTTTACGATAGCCATGACTCATCAAACTCTCCTTGATGCGTTCCTCTCGCTCAAGGCGGCTGGCAGAGCCATTATATTCTCGCAACAAATACTGCCCTTCTCTGGTCTCCAGCAGAATTGCCCCACGAATTCTTTTTCTGCTCTCAATCTGTACCGGATACTGCGCGAGTATCTCCTCTATCTTGTCATCCATCTCGTCGTCCTCCCACTGGATAAGTCTGTTTCATCTTATGCGGAGAGCACACGAAAAATACATACACCATTCAAACTTCCATGGCGGTTTTTTCCGAAAAGGTGGTAATATAATTTAAGAGGAATTTGAAGAAAATTGTTCTAAAGTAACTTTGCTGCCACAATATAATGCGTGAAAAGTTATTAGGAAAGGAATGTACAAGTCATGAAAAGATTATGTTTTATATTAGTGATATCACTATTTGTATTAAATAATAGCGTACCTGTTTCTGCCAGTGAATCCATCCGGCAACAAGTAAAGAATATTTTTGCAAACAAGAAAAAGGTGCAAAGAAACGATTTGAATAAAATTAAAATTGTACTAGAAAAAGAAAAAAAGGCCAATCAAGAAGGAAGTTCCAAAACAGAGACCATTTCAGACGCAGAAACTTGCCTTGGACGAGAAGAATATCAATATAGCAAAGCATATACGCTGTCATCTACAGAATATTTTTTAATATCCGAATACTATAAACAAAATAAAAATTTTGATAAAATAATTTTGAGTTCCTATGGATGGCAAGTCCCCTATAAAACCGCTAATGGCGAACATGGTGTAGCATCTTTGGCACCAAAAGCAAACTCTTTTGAATGGGTATCAGAAACAGATAACGATCAGGGAAAAGCAATTTGGCCGCCAAAAGAAGATGAAATCATCTCGATTCTAACTAAAAATTTGAACAAAAACACAAAAATTAAAGATATAACATTTTTGAATAATATTTTATACGCTTTAGACATGGTATATATCAAATGCAATAATGCCAGCTACATCATTCCGTATCCAGAAAATCCCGAGGCACTAAATGCTGATGCTGGCAAATATAAAATAGAAACCGGTAAGTGCTACCGAGTTGATAAATTTATAAAGATCATGAACTCAATGTTTGATGAAAGCAGTGTCAAAAATTCTGATTCTAATACCGTTGGAAGTATAGCCCTTCCCTACCGAAAATCCTATACTCTCCTTTATGTCATTGCAGCAGGAATCTTAATAGGCATCATCGTACTAATTGCTGTATTCCGGCACAGGTTCTTTCATATCACACAATGAGCAGCACCAAGAACGCCGCCGCACACGCCGCCAGCGCCACAGTAAGCAGACTTCTTCGCCGATATGCCATGATTAGCGCCACAACCGTACCTGCCACACCGGCTGCAATCTTATCCGCTGAATAAATAATAGCCGGAAATGTCATTGCCCCCAGCACCGCATAAGGAACGTATGCGAGAAAAGACTT
>ERZ773136.3985-NODE-3985-length-10234-cov-10.622556_pt1 | contig 10234 bp, 9 predicted proteins | sample MGYA00580855_ERZ773136 | MGnify/ENA primary metagenome ERZ773136 (study PRJEB29015, sample SAMEA2737860) | human gut metagenome | biome: human gut; feature: human-associated habitat; material: faeces | place: China | collected 2012 ... | reverse complement strand
TCATTTTCTCCTCCTAGTAACTTTAAGAAATAATTTTCTAATGTATCTTTTTCTTCTTTGATATCTTCTATTTCTATTTTATTATTATTTAGTTCTGTTATAAATTTAGGTATATTTATTTTATTATATATAGTTATTTCTTCTTTACCTGTTTTTTCATAATTTATATTATTATCATCTAAGTATTCTGCTAATTTATCAGTGTCTTTTATTTTTACTATTGTTTTCTCTCTTATTTTACTATTTAACTCTTCATAACTTATTTCTTCTACTATATGACCTTTATCTATAAATCCATAATTAGTAGCAATTTTTGATAATTCATCCAAATAATGACTTGATATTAGTATTGTTATATTACTTTTTTTATTTAAATCTAATACTAATTTTCTTATTTCTATTATACCTTCTGGGTCTAATCCATTTATTGGTTCATCTAATATTAATAAGTCTGGATTGCCTACTAGGGCACAAGCTATCATTAATCTTTGTTTCATTCCTAATGAGAATGTTCTAACTTTTTTATTTTTTTCTTTTAATAAGCCTACTTTATCTAATAAGCTATCTATTTCTTCATATGAAGTTATTCCTTTTATTTTATATACTTCTTTTATATTATCATAAGCATTCATATTATAGTATAAATATGGATACTCAATAATTGCTCCTATTTTCTGTCTCTCTTTATTTATATTTTTATCTTTATTTGATATTCTATAGATAGAATATGTACCACTAGTAGGTTCTTCTAATCCACAAAGTAATCTAATTAACGTTGTTTTACCTGCTCCATTTTTACCTACTAGTCCGTATATGCTTCCTTTTTCAATATGTATATTTAAATTATTTAATGCTTTAAAATTACCATATTTCTTTTCTAAATTTTTTACTTCAATTATATATTCCATGATTAGCCTCCCTCTATAATCTATAATTATTATATCAAAAAAAGTAGAATATTTCATCTACTTTTATCATTTGTTATTTACTATTACATAATATTATACTAATAGTTTTACCATTTATATTATATATAAATTTAATAACAATAATAAAGCCAATATATTTTTTCAACCAGTGACTGGTATTTTTTATATTTTGAAAATTACTTTCACTAGCAAAATTAATATTATAAATTAATTAAACCTAACCACTTTGCAAATAACCCAGCAATTAAAAATGAGCCAAATATTGCTACTATGTACAATATTCCTAAGATTGATTTCCATTCATATTCTTCAAGGCAGAATAATTTTCTATGAGAATTAATATAATATAAGTTTATAATTTTTGGGGGCTGAATCTCATCAGGAAAGGTAGTAGAATATTTATATTTTTGTCCATTTATTTCATATTCATATGTACCTCTAAAGCTTCTATTAATACTATTATTACGACGACTATATCTTGTTTTAATTAAAGTACCTTTTAGTACATTTCCCTTAGCTCGTGCTTTTTCTATTTTTCTATATTTATCAGTTTTATATTCAATTTTTCCAAATATCTTATATACAATTATATAAAAAGATAATCCTAAAACAATAAATACTAAAAGCCATTTTAACCAACTTATAGGATTATTTCCAAATAAATCTATAAATTCTTCTTTTAAAGTCGCTTCATTTTCCATATATTTATATCTCCTATCTTTATTATTATTTAAACATTAATACAAAGAAAGAAATTATTGAACACAATAATACCATAAGAAAATATGATTTAATCCAATGATTTTCTTTAGTTGTCCATAATTTTCCACCAAAAGTTGCCTTTCCAGGATCACTTATAAAATACAATTGCACTTCGTCAGCCATATAATTAAAATTTAAAAATCTTCTTCTATAAGTTTTTCCATTATAGTTGTATTCATAAGATGCCATTTTTTCTCCATTTGGTAATCCTGCACCAAGATTATTATTGCTATGATCGTAAATATCATGTTCCTTTATTTTTTTAGCAATAACAATATTCTCTTTCTTTTGAACTTCCTCTAATAACTTTTTATTAAGAAATGGATAATACATAACTTTTTTTAAGTACACAAATACTGGTGTTATAAAAATTGCTATTACAAATCCAAAACAAAATGCTAAAATTATGTTTGCTATAATCTCTGTATTCATAATTTAATTACCTATTTATTAATTAAAAATTTATTTAAATATTCATTAAACTTATTTTCATCATTTATATTTTCAGATTTGCTTATTTGAAACATTTGAACAATATTATTATCTTTTATTCCAAATAGATTATCTTCCTCAGAATATTTAAGTATAGAAGATAATTCTTTCGTCCATTCAACTTTATTATATAATTTTTCTGCATCATAGTAGATTCCTAATTCATTTGTATCTGAACTATATAGAGTAGTAATTCCTTTAATATAATCACGATAGTTTAATACTGATGTTTTTGGATGTACTACTTGTATTGTATCAATTAATTCATAGCTTTTTATTTGTTTATTTAAAACGACAGGAACATTTAGAATCTTATCACTAATATATGGTTCTTTATTATCATCACTTGATAGAGTACTAAATAATTCTTTAAAGCCATTCAACATTTCAGATTTTTTATTATCATTTAATTCAGTTAAATTACGATTACTATAGGCAAAAAACACTTTATTTCCTATTTGCTTAGCAAAATAATATTTATATGATGAGTTTCCTGATTCTTGACAAGATATAAAAACATATTCATCATTTGTTTCAAGTATTTTAATATTTTCAAAAGATGTTTGCCTTTTTCCACCACCTAAAATACCACTTTTAAAATTTCCTACAAATTCATTAATATTTGACGATCCACTTTCTTCAAAAGTAAAAGTGAAATATGAATTTTCCTTTTCATAGTAGAAAGATATATTGCTTATATTTCCTAACTTAATATTAGAAAGTTTAACATTGTTATTTTGCTGAAAAACTAATGTTGTTTCATATTCTTTAAAAGCAAACTTACTTATTGCCTCATCAAAAGTATAAGTTGATTTAATACTTCTTGTTTTGTCATAATAAGATAGTTCTTTAGAAAAATTATTATTTTTATTATCATCTTCCTTATTCGATAATATTTTACTACCAAAAACTATACCAATAGTAGCCACTACCACTACAGTTACTATTCCTATAATTAATCCTAAATTAATTTTCTTTGGTGAATTAATATTTATGTTTTGATTATCCACAGCACCGCCTTCAAAAGTATTTATAGATTGTGGTATAGGTCCTTGTGTTATTGGCTGCTGATTGATATTTGCATCTTGATTGATGTCTTGACTATTTAATGGTTGATTATTAGGCACATCATTATTACCTTGTAAATTGAAATCATTTTGATTTTCTTGATTCATAATTTATCTACACTACCTTTCTACAATTAATTATAACATACTTTTATCATTTTTTATATTATTTTTTTAATTGTGTTAAATAAAATCCAAAATCCCTGTTTTTTCTTTTTTAGGAACTTAGTTCTGAACATGAAATTAATACTATGTTATAATTTTTTATCAAATATTTTTTTAAAATTTGGCTTAAATTTGGCTTAAATTTGGCTTAAATTTGGCTTATTTTATTTTTTCTTGATATTTCTTAGTTAAAATATAATCAACATTTCTAATTTGCTTATCATTTTCTCTCACTAGAAAACCATTTTCGAGCCACTCTTTAATCCAGTTATTCGCTGTATTCAGGCTTATCTTAAAATGACTTGCTATATCTTTAGCCTTAATTTTACCATTATTTAATATATAATTTGCTATCCATCTTTCTCTTTTATCTAGTGTATCTAAGATATTTACCTCTTCTTTACTATTCAAATATATTTCTTTTACTCTATTTCCAACTGCTTCAAAAGTATTTGCCATAGTAGAAATAAAATATTCTAACCATTCTGTTATATCAGCATCTTTTCTTCCAAAATAAAAATTATGATGTAATCCCATTTGTAGAGAATTATAATAATCATTTATGTTCTTATCATAAAACTCTTCCATTACATAAAATCCTTTTAAGTCATATCCATATGCTTTTAATATATAATTGGCAAGTAATCTAGATGTTCTACCATTGCCATCCCAAAAAGGATGAATAGTAACAAACTCATATTCTATGATACCAGCTTTTATAGGGATAGGAATATCTTTAGATGTTTTATTATCAAACTCTTTTATCATTTGATTAATTAATACTTTTATATCTTTTGCTTCTGGTGGCATATACACTATTTGCTTAGTTAATGAATCTTCCACTATATTTTGACCATCACGATATGTTGCTTTAGCATTTAAGTTCTTTCCAATTACTAAGTTATGTACTTTGAATATTAAGTCCTCAGTTATACTATTATTAGTATCTGCTTCTTTATTTAAATACATTAAAGCATTATAGTAATTTCTTACTTCTAAAACATTTCTTTCATGTGAATTATTAGTATTTTCGATTATTTTTTTTACAGTATTTAAATCCAAACTATTTCCTTCTATTTTAGTAGAATAATGAACCCTTTTAGCAATAGTTTCTTTTTTTATTTCTTCTTCAACTGATACTGGTATTTCTAATAAATCTACAATTTCTCTTGCTCTATTTATTTTTAATAAATCATTTACTATTTTATTAGTGTAATTCCATTTTATATTCATTTTTTCCATGGCATTTCCCCCTTTAATTTTATATATAATTATTATATCAAAAAAAGTAGAATATTTCATCTACTTTATATTATTTTAATATATATTTCTTGCTTATATATGAATGTATGGCTGATACTTATTTAGAGACAATATATTATATTGGCTCTAAATAACACTAACAAGACTAATATAATTAGGCTTGTAGTGAACATAATACAAAATTTAATTTATTATTCACTTACTATTTTTGTAACTGAAGATAATATTATATCTATCATAAAATTTATAAAGACATTTGCATTATTGTTATTATGAGATTCTGCTATAGCATTATAATATTTTTCTTTATTAATATATATTTCTTCTTCAATAGGAATATATTCAAAATTACTATTATAATTTCTTAACATTAAACTAACCCAAAATCTAGCTATTCTTCCATTACCATCAGTAAATGGATGAATATATACTAGGTAATAATGAAATATTGCTGATAGAATAACCAAATGCATGCTATTATTATTTTCATTAATAAAAGTAAATAAATTATTCATAAATGTTGGTACCAATATAGAATCTGGAGCCATAAAAATAATTTCATCATCTTTTTTTACTCCTTCACCATGATTACGATAAGTACCATTATCATCCTCAAAATATTTCATTAATAATAAATGTGCTTTAAGAAAATCTTCTTCATTTAAATAGTTATAGTTATCCATATTTTCATATAACTCATTAGCATTTTTTACTTCTTGCACATCGGTTCTTTTAGCTAGAACTAATTTGTCTTTAGTAATTTTTTCTACAGTTTCTAGAGAAAGAGGATTATCTTCAATAGCAAGTGAAGAATAAATTGACCTTACTCTTGACTTGGTACTTATATTTATTTTTTTATTTTGTTCTTCTATATGTATTTTAGATAACTTTTCTTCTATTTCTTTTATTTTTTCTAACATATCTTCACTTATACTATATCTTATTTTTAACTCTAACATAACTGCCTCCTATATAATCTATATATATTATACTATATAAATTATAATTTTAATATATTATTTATATCTTCTTTTAATAATATCATTCTCTTCTATATTACCTATTAGTAGTGGAGAATTAACATCATGATTATGATAATTTTCTATTACTTTATTCTCATCATAATTAGCATAGCAATATTTGCAAAAGTGTCTACAACTATTATATACACCAATATCCACCATATTAACACAATTACAATACTTATTCTTTCTTGAAGTCCAATTTTTATAAGATTTACCAGTTAATTTATAGGCAAGTGTATGAGATAAACATTCTTCTTTTATAAAGCCATATTCTTCTAATGTTTCTTCTTCAGCACAAGTCTGTACTGTCATATTATTATTACCTGCTATCTTACTAAAAGACTCTCCTAGTAACTTATAATCTTCTTTAGTAAAAGATTTAATTTTTAAAATATTATTATTCTTTCTAACATTCTTATAATCATCTATAAATGATACTATAATATGTTTTACATAACTATTTAACATACTACATAGTTTATTAAAAGCCTTTATATGATATTCTATATTATATTTATCACTTAAAAATATTGGATCATATCTAATATATATGTTATCTATTCCTATTATATTTGATAATCTTTTTACTCCTTCAATTATATCTTTCTTATCTATAACATTGGGTTCTACAACTTTATTATAAGGAGTTATTGTTATATGAAATAATATAGGTTTATCTATCTCCTTTATTTTATCTATCATTGGAAGAGGATTCTTAGTACAAAAAACTATTAAATCAACATCTTCAAAATATATTTCATTTACTAAATGATAATTAAAAGGATTTCTTACCATAACATATCCTTCTTTATATCTATTCATAAACCATTCAGTATAAAAAGCCACTATATCAGTTCTTCCACTTACATTTAATATCATAATTACATCACACATATATTATATCAAAAAATACATAGATTTTAAACCTATGTATTATTTTTTACCTTTTTTAAATGAACTTAGAACTCTAGATTTTACTTTTATATTTGGTAATGTTTCTTCTAGTTTCTTAGTACTTAACTCTTTCTCTAATGCATTTAAATAATCTAAAAATGAACTATATTTTTCTACCATTACACCATTTAAAAGACTTTCTAGTTTCTCTATATGTTTTGGATCGTTTATTCCTTTTTCTGTGAATAAATAATATTTCATTTCTTCTTTTGTCTCATTACTAATAGAATCTAATTTTAATTTAGTAATGTATTCTATATCATAATCATAGTTATTATTATACTTGCTTATCATTCTTCCTACAAGCCATTTACGAATTTTAGAATCTAATGTTTTACTTAAAAGAATTATATCACTTTGATGATGTGGATTATCTACTAAATCTAGGTTCTCATAAATTAGAATATACAAATCCATAAAAATATCAGCATCGGTAATACTTTCTAATACTTTTAAATCAAATTTTTTATATTGACTCTTTAAAAAATGTGGATTCATTAAAAGTGAAGTATAATGCATAACAAGTTTTTCATCCATATTGCTTATTTTAGTTAAATTATTTAAGTATTCTGGATCATTACTACCTGAAATAAGGCCTTCATTAGATATGTCAGGGCTATTGGTTAACATACGATATAGCACAGGATCATCTTTGAAGTGGCGAGTATCAATAACGAATTTTTTATGTGGATTTGCTATATAATAGTATAATGCTCTAGCATTCATTCTACTTTTAACATTTTTTAATATTTCTACTTCTTTACGATAATTTTTACCCTTGATAATTTCGTTATCGATCATAATACAAAACAATTCTTCACTAGCAATAGTATGCTCTGCTAAAATTTGCATATTTTGTAAATGATATTTATCCTTTAGTGAACTCTCATTAATGGCTAGGTATTTTAAGCCTATTTTTAGGTATTCGGAAGAAATAAGTTCATTATCCGCCTTTGATATTAATAGCATATCCTCTTGGTGATATGAACTTTTTATTGAATTTATATTTTTTGCTACTTCTGCAAGTGCCTTTGCAGTAGCGAAATCTTTGGCTTCAACAATCAATTTTAAATCTTCATCATGATATGGACTATTTATAAATACATCTTCTTCTAGTGCATTTAGGCAGTACCTAGCAGTTTCTGCTTTGCTTATCATTTCTATGTCCTTATAAAAGTTTTTGCTTTTTAAAAACTTAGGGTTACATATTCTATCAAAAAGATACCAACATCCATCACCATTTTTTAATTTTGCAATAGTCTCTACTCTTCTTGAATAATCTTGACAACTTAGCAAGCTTCTATCAATCAATATGCTCCTAAAATTTTCTACTTCTTTAGGTTCTATATTCAAACTAAGAAAACTATTTATTTGCTTAGAGTCAAGAGTAGATATCCAATTTTTAAAATTGTCTGTAGTTTTAAATACATCTACTAAACCATATTTTTTTATTTGAATTATTATTTGCTTTAATGTTTCATTTTTCATAACAAAACCTCCTTATGGTTTAATTATATCATAACTTTCAATGTTTTGCTATTTTTTTCTTATTTTTTAATATTTTAAGTCATTTTGCAACATTAATATAGAAAAAAACATAAGTTTTAAACCTATGTATTTATATTTGATTTAAATTGATTTTCAAAAAAAATATATTTTTTTTGATATTAATATGTAATTATACTTTAGCAGGTACAATAATACTATTAATTACCTTGATTGCATCTATTGTATTCTCAAATGATATATCTTTTGCGTAAACATAATTATTTTGATAATTTTTCCATAGTGATTTTAGTTTTGAATCTTCATTAATTAATTCTATGTATTTATCTGCATTTTCTATATAATTTAACGTTTCTCGTTTTTCAGATGTATTAAATATTGCTTTTCTTAAAATAGTTTTATCAATATCATTCCATTTTAAATTAACAAACATATATAAATCATAATAATCTTTCATTCTAGTGTTATCAATATTTCTACTAATTATTGCTTCAAATTTTTCTGCAATTATTGTTTCATAATTATAAGTCATAATGTTAACTATTTCATTATCAAATAAAGTTTTATATTCAAACTGTACTTCTTTATAAGTAATAACATCACCAGTAGTTATATCAATCATTAAATTAGTTCTAAGACCATCAAATTCTGCTTTTAAGTTAACATTGAAACCAGAATATAATTCTTCCTCTCTAATATCTTTAATATTTTCTATCTCAAGTTTAATATTATCTTTTAAATCAATACTTATAATTTCATTTACAACTTTAGTAATGGTAGTTCTATCTAATGGTAACCCTTTAATAGTAGTATCTAAATCCATAGTACTTCTTAAATTTACTCCAAAGATAGACGATAATAATAAACCACCTTTAATTATAAATTTATCTTTATATTTAGATACTGATATTCTTTTAAGTAATGCCTCAAACATAAAACTTTGAATTAAATACTTATTAGGTATATTAGTACTTAATGCTAAATTGGACACTTTTACTTTTAAACTATCTTTATTTTTAATCATTGAAGTACCTCAAAAGTATTTCTTACTTTGTTATAAATATTCATTTTCTTAGCATATTCATATAGTTTTAATGTATTCTTCTTTTTACTATAAAAATATTCTCTAATTGCCTTATTAAAAATTTCAGCATCGATTTTCTTTTTATTTTTAATAATATCACAAATCGTCTTATCTAAATCATATAATCTAATTACATTGCCTGAATCTAATTTATAATTAATAACTCCTAAATCTAATAGTTCTTTTTTTGTATAGAACAAATTAACATTGTCTTCTTTTTGTAGTGAGCCTTTATATCCATTTTTAACTGTAATATCATACTTAATGGGTATTCTATTAGAAAAGCCATATAGATAAAGTGCCGTAGTATTAGAATAAATTGCATACTTACTCTTACTTTGTAAAATAACAAACTCATCCACTAATACATCTTTTTTAACATAAATTCCACGACTTACTCTTTCTATAACACCATTCTTAACAAGTTTAGTAAGATAAATTCTTGGAATGCCATTATTAACAATACTTTTTGTAGTTAGATATCCATTTTCAAATAACTTTAAAATCTTCTTTTCATATTCCATACTTATTTTCCTTTCACACTTAAATTATAACATACTTAAGTGTATTTGAAAATATAATTGCTGCTTTTTTTCTTATTTTTTTAATATTTTAAGTTATTTTGCAACATTAATATAGAAAAATGCATAAGCTTTAAACCTATGTATTTATCTTTTTAATATTTTTGCTATTACCTTTTTAGTATTACGATATAATTTATAACCAATATCATATATATAATAACCAAACTTATCTAATATTAAATCAAACTCACCAATATACTCTAAAACATTACCACCAAAACCTCTTTTAAATTCATAGACACCATAGTTTTCACTACCTGGAGTAAAATTACCACTGATACCTCCAAAATCATATATTGGTAACCCTCTTTTCATAGCTAGTTTAATCATTTCCATTTGCATTTTATACTGAGCCATTAAAGGCATATATTCTTTATATGTACCACCATAAACATAATTTAAT
>ERZ773136.3978-NODE-3978-length-10256-cov-3.721400_pt1 | contig 10256 bp, 4 predicted proteins | sample MGYA00580855_ERZ773136 | MGnify/ENA primary metagenome ERZ773136 (study PRJEB29015, sample SAMEA2737860) | human gut metagenome | biome: human gut; feature: human-associated habitat; material: faeces | place: China | collected 2012 ... | reverse complement strand
GATTTTTATTGAAATCGGGCTTCGCCCGAAAAGCCTTATAGACTTTTGCAACAGTTTGAAAGCGGCTCAACACTTTGGTTTTGAGCCGCTTTTTATATGTTTAAACCGAACCGGTCCTTTCGAGAGAGAGTACTTAACGTTCAAGTATTGATTGAGTATCGGTTCGGTCAAACAGCTTATTTTTTCAGCGCACTGCGGCGCTTTTAAGAATCTTCCTCTTCTTCATCGTAAAGCTCGCCGATATCAAGGTCATAGCTGTTACATAATACATCTTCTACAACCGTTGATACAAGCTCCGGCTTTTCATAGTTCCTTTTCATCCTTTTCTACCTTTCTGTCAAAAAATCCGCAGACAAATCGCTTTTCCTTACTCGCCGGCGGCAAGGATTTCCTTGACCGTTTCATTTTCTGCATCCGGATAGCTCTTGGCAGCTTCATATAAAGACTGTTCCTTTGCCGCGCCGTAATAAGTCGTTTCGCCGATCTTCACGTACGGACGCACAAGAACGTTTTCCTTGTAATATTTTTTCGGTATGCCCGTTACGCAAACAGTAAACGACGAATAAATGCCGTCGCCATCCTCGCTCAAGTGGTTTACACCAACCTGTACGCCGTCCGCTTTTTTATAGGCAACGCCTTTCAAGGCAAATCCGTTTTCCACGCAAGTCATGGTTAATTCGCCGTCCGAAAGCTCCTCCATATAGCCTTGAATCGTTTCGTTGGAACGGGTCGCCAAAAAGCCGATCTCGACGTTGTCCTGCAACAAGGTTGCATTGGACGCTTTGGCCTTAAAGCGAATGCCCGCAACACCCGTGACGCGGATAGAAGTCTCATCGGAAGTAATCGGCTTTTCGGCCGGATAGGCGGTAATGACGACATCCTCATGTGCTAACGGAATCGGTTCGGACACCGGATATACCGCCGTTTTTCCGTTGACAGTGATTTCATAAAAATCCGTATCCAACAATGTTTTATCCGGCGTATAAGAGGTAATCAGGCTGCCGTTTCCGTCATAAAGGACATAGACCGGCGTCTGCGAACCGTCGCTCTTCACATACGTGATCTTATAATACGGAATCAAGCTGTAATTATCGGTATAAAGGTAATTGCCGCCGCCATAGCCGTCTGCCGAAATATCGCTCATTGCGGCAAAGGTAATAAAGGTAAAGCCTTTTTCACCGAAGCTTTCGTATTTCGACTGTTCATCGGGATTATTTTTCCAATCTGCGACGAGATTTACCGTTCTGTGACTTGTAAACCACGCGCCGTCCGAACCGCCGAAGGTGGTATAGCCAACCGACATATCGTTGAGCCACACAAAAAGGTCTGTGCCGCCTTTTAAGATATCCGCCTTGAAATCCATCGGACGTTCCGGTTCAAACGTACCGTCGGGAAGCGGCTTTCCGAGATAAAACGGAGCCCAGCCGCCGGCCGGTGCTTTAACGGCTTTGCCTTCGCCGAGCGGATCTTGCGAAAGCGTCCAACCGTTATTCTGCTGCAACAGGTGCGAGAGCATATCGTCATCGATCGATTCGAAATCCAGAACCTCCGGCGTGCCGGTGAAAAGATTTAGACCCGGCTTTGCCTTTTTGCCGCCGAGAATGCATATCTCGGTGCTTTCGATATACGCTTCGCCGTTAAACGTGCCGGAGGCGGTGACTTTTACAATTCCGGCATAGCCGTTTGCCGAGACTGTAGCGCAGTTGCCGTCATAGCGGACAAGCGCCTCTGAATAGCCGGTATCAAAGCTCCATGCGGAAACGGAAAAGCCGTCTGCGGCGGTGATAACGGCCGAGCCGCCGTCGTAGCCGTAGAGAATGCCGGTGTCCGCAGACAGAAGCGACGCGCTCTGAAGAGCCGTGTTTTCTTTATCTTGCACAACCGGAGCTTCGGAAATGGGTTCGACCGTTTCGGCTTCAAAGGCACCGGTCGTTGCCGCACCAAGCAAGCCGAGTGACAGGCAAAATGCCGCAAGCAGGCATTTTATCCTGTGTTTCTGATTTTGTTTCATAGGTATTGACTCCTTTTTTATAAATATTTAGGATGCGCCAAGCCGCAAATATCCTGCGGAATTTCGAAAGACAGCGCCGTCTTTTTGCTCTTATAGTTTACGATGATTGGAGTATTTTTTCAATATATTCGCTTGGCAACCTCCGGCTTAAAATTGTCCCAAATTTTCATGCTGTGTGTAAAAAAGCAAAAGAGCAGCCAAAATGGCTGCTCTTTTGTTCCCGTGTTCCGTTACCGGATATCCGTGGAAATAATGCCGTTTTTCTCCCGAAAGGTCTTTGGCGACACGCCGAAGTGCTTTTTGAACATTTTGGAAAACTGTAAGGCGTCCTCATAGCCGACCGAGGAGGCGACAAAGCGAACCGGCACTTCGAAGTCCTCCAAAAAGGTGCGCGCATGGGTCATACGCGTCCGAATAAGATAATGCTTCGGCGAACAGTGCATAAATTCGGTAAAAATGTTGCGCAGATACGCACGGTTCAAATGCAGCGATTCCGCAAGAGTCTCTATGGTGAAATCCGGTCTGTAATAATTGCTCTCGATGAGCGATCTTGCTTCGTTTACATGCTTGCGGCGCACCGAAAGCAGCGCGTCGGAGGAATTTTTGCAGTGCGAATCCTCTGCAAGAAGGCTAAGAAGCTCATAATAGAGCGCGGTGCCGGCAAAACTTGCGTCGTAGGAATAATCCGCGCACTTGCGGCGGCATTCGGCATTCAGAATCAGCTTGAAGTACGGTTTTGACATATCGTAGAAAAACGTATACTGCCCGTCAAAGCGGATAAGGCTTTCAAGCGTTTCTACCATATCCGAATCCAAAAAATTGATCCATGCGTACTCCCACGGGTCGTTCTTGTCCGGAAAATACTGCACGATCGTTCCGTATTTGGCAAGAAATCCGTTCCCGGCCTGTAGCCTGATGCCGTTGAAATAGCCGCTTCCCTTTCTTACAAAGTGCAGCATATAGCTCGGCGCATAGCAATTTACCGTCTTCTTATCGGCGCGGCAAGTCTCGAAGCTGCATTGGATGATTTCGGCCGTTTGACTGCCATCGCTTATCGCCTCTTTCTTTTGCGTCCTATAGTATGATTATACCATAAACATGTGCGGTTTGTCCGTTGTTTTTTTGAGAAAAAGCTTCTAAAATGTTTATATGGCACAAACTCGCAAAAATACACATTTAGAAAGGATGAATTTCATGAAGGAACTTCTTTCTGTGCTTCTTGCGTCGTGTCTTGCCTTTCAGGGACTGCCGCTTACGGCGGCAGCCTTTGAAGCAGACGCGTTCGAAAGAGTGGAGGTCGCCGGAGAAACGGCGCTTCCCACAGTCACAGAGAAAGAAAAAACGGCCTTGACCGGTGAGGTCGTTTTCACCGACAAAGAATGGACGGGTGAAGGTGAGACCAGTAAAATTTTCGCCATCAACCGCGAAAAGGCGCGTGTGGACAGCATTCCTTACGCGACCTTAGAAACGGCCATCACCGGAGCGGTCGATTACAACAAATCGCTTTCGCCCTACTATCAGAAGCTTTCCGGCAAAAACTGGAAATTTGCGCTTCGCGACAACAACACGCTTTTTACGTCGGGCGACTCGTCCATAAGCGATTTCTACAAGCCGGATTACGATGTTTCCGACTGGCATGAGATCAAAGTGCCGTCGGTATGGCAATTGCAGACCGACGAAAACGGCGAGCGGTATGACGATATCCGCTACACCAACACCAAACGTCCTTGGCACAACGACGCGACCGGAAACGGACCGTCCGTCGCTCCGCTCGCACCGACCGTCTACAATCCGGTCGGCGCCTACCGCACGACCTTCACGCTGCCGGAGGATTGGACGGACAAGCGCGTTTACATCAATTTTGAGGGCGTCGGCTGCGCCATGTATCTTTGGGTCAATGGCAAGGCGGTCGGCTATTCGGAGGACATGTTCACGGCAAAGGAATTTGACCTTACCGGCTACGTAAAGACCGGCGAAAACGTGCTTGCCGTCAAGGTGCTTCGCTGGAGCGACGGCTCATGGCTCGAAAATCAAGACTATTTCCGCTTATCCGGCATTATCCGCGACGTATATTTATACTGCACGGAGGACATCCGGTTACGCGACTTTAATCTATCGACCGATTTTGATTCCACCTATACCGATGCAGTTCTGAAAGCGGACGCTTTTGTTCACAACTATACGGCGTCCGATGCGTCCGGTTACAGCGTAAAGGTTCTCTTATTTGACAAGACCGGCGCAGAGGTATCTCTCACCGGAAACGTTTCCGACGCCGGTACGATTACTCCCGGCGGCGAAAACCAGATAAGCTTCAGCATTCCGGTCTCTTCGCCTGAAATATGGACAGCCGAAACGCCGAATCTGTACACGGCGGTAATCGAGCTTTCGGACGGCGAAAACGTACTCACCTATGACAGCTATCAGGTCGGCTTCCGCAAGATCACCTACCGCAAGCTGTCCGACGGAAGCTACGGCACGTACTCCGACTGTGAAGCAGATACCGGCACATGGAGCTATGACAGCATCCGCTTAAACGGCAGCTATCTCTACTTCAAGGGCGTTAACCGCCATGATTTCAGTCCCGAAGACGGCTATGCAGTCGATTACGCGACCATGGAAAAGGACATACAGCTCATGAAGGCGTACAACATCAACGCTCTGCGTATGTCCCACTATCCGAATAACCCGTATATGTACTACTTATGCGATAAATACGGTATCTACGTCATGGACGAAGCCAATCAAGAGGCCAGCGGCATTTACGACCAGCCGGAAATTACGACGTATTTTTCCGATTCGGTCATCGACCGCACCGACAGCATGATCGTGCGCGACCGCAACCATGCGTGCGTAGTCATCTGGTCCTACGGCAACGAATCGGGTATTGGAAGAAGCACTGACAGCATTCTTATCAAAATGGGCGACTACATCCATAAATTGGACGACACGCGTCCGGTTCAGTATGAGCCGTTCGATTCGGACAACTGCGTTCACTACATGAAGGATGCCGACGAAAATTCGGTGAATGTCCGAGAGGAATACGGCGGCGTGGACATGAAGAGCAGTATGTACCGTCCAGTCGATTACATGGAGGATTACGGCAAGAGCGGCAACCCCATGCCGTACATTCAATGCGAATACGACCACGCCATGGGCAACGCTCTCGGCTCGTTCTGCGATTATTGGGATGTTATCCGCAAATACGACAACCTCCAAGGCGGCTTTATTTGGGATTTCATCGACCAAGGCATATGGACGACCTCGGCAGGCGGCATTAAATATCTCGGCTATGGCGGCGATTTCGGCGACGACCCGAACGACGGAAACTTCTGTGCCAACGGAATTGTGTCGGCCGACCGAACGGTACAGCCGGAAATTTACGAGGTTGAGCGTCTTCATCAGAATCTTCAGTTTGAAGCGATCGACCTTGCAAACGGCAGCATCCGCATTACCAACGAAAACATCGTGCTTTCCTCCGACGCGTATGTCCTTACTTGGGAAATCCGTGAAAACAACACGGTCGTGCAGAGCGGCGAGTTTTCGCCGTCAGTCGCGCCCGGCAAAAGCAAAACGGTAACGCTTCCCTACTCCTATCCGGCAAACAAGGACGGTGCGGAATACTTCCTCAACATTCACGCCGTGCGTAAGCTCGGTACCATTGCCGGCGAAGAAACAAGCGAAAACTGCCGCGCTCAGTTTGAGCTTCCGACCGACGGCGAACGGCTCTCCGGAAAGAGTCTTTCCGATATTCCGGCGTTATCCTACGCGGAAAGTGAAAGCGCTGTCACGATTACCGGCGACACCTTTACGGCAGAGGTTGACAAATCGACCGGACGGATCCGCTCCTACACCGTAAACGGCACAAAGCTGCTTGATTCGCCTATCAGCCCCAACTTCTACAAGACCTTTATCGACAACGACATCCGCGGCATGCTCGGCAAAGAATACCGCATTGCCGACCGCGACAAGGTCTACGCCGTTTCCTTTAGCTGCACGCCGATACAGGACGGCGGCAAAACCAAGGGCTTAAACATTGAAGTCAAAAACGAATTTGCCGAAACGGCCTCCTATCTGACGACCAATTATTACATTCTCGGCACCGGTGAGATCAAGCTCTATTACCGCTTCACGGCCGGCAGCGCCTATGTGCCGAAGATCGGCTCGATCATGACATTAAACAAAGAGCTTGACACCCTCTCCTATTTCGGCAAAGGACCGCATGAGAACTACAATGACCGTTCGCGCGGCGCGGATGTCGGCTACTACTCTGCAAACGTAGACGACTTGTTTGAAAATTATATCCGTCCGCAGGACTGCGGCAACCGCATGGATGTACGTTTTGCAACTCTTACCGGTGAAAACGCAGACGTTGGTCTTATGTTTGTCGGTGAGGGCAACCTGCTTCAGGTCAGTGCTTCGCACTATCTGCCGGACAGCATCAACTACTACAAGCATTTATATCAATGCCCCAAATCCGAAAACACGGTGTTGAATATCGACTATCTGGTGACCGGTGTGGGCAGTGCGGCGTGCGGCTCGCGTCCGCTGCCAAAATATCAGATAAATCCCGGCTTTTACTCTTGGAGCTACAGCCTCCGTCCGTTTGACGCGGCTTTGAGCGAAGAGGAAGTATTCAAGCTCGCTTCGACCGACCTGTGCAAGGCTATTCCAAACAACACAGCAGGTCTCGAAACCATTTACCGCAAGGCAACATCTTTTGCGGACAACGAAAAAAAGTATACGCAAGAATCGTTTTTCGCTTTTGAAAGCATATATGCCACAGCCGGCGAAATGCTCGAAAACAGCGGTCTTTATTCGCAAAAAGCCATTAACGACTGCACTTCTGCTTTGAGCAACGCCTATAACGCGCTCGAATACATCACAGCTTCCAACTTTACCAAGCTTTCCAGCGACGTGATGTTCGGCGAAGGCGGCACCTGGAACAAGCCGGATACGGAATCGTACATTTATGCCTTTGACGGCGACTACGAAACCAACCGCGTCAATTTCGGCAACAATTCCGGCGGCATCGGCTACGGCGCGCTCGACCTCGGCGAAGAGAAGGAAGCCGTCATCTCCAAGGTTCGCTATCTGCCGAACTATTGCAGCACACTTGCCGCTATCAACAACCGCATTATCGGCACGATCTTCCAAGGCTCGAACGATAAGGCAAACTGGACAACCTTCGCAAGTATCGCCGAACCGGCCGCCCAAGGCGAAAACAAAAATGACGGCGAAGTGCCCGGCGCATGGGTGGAGCTTGACGTCACCGACGCCACGCCCTACCGGTATGTACGCTTTTTATCTCCCAAAAACAGCTACGGTTCGCTGTATGAGGTCGAATTCTATACCTCCGAAAAGCTGGATACCACGCTGTTTCAAGAAAAGCTTGCCGAAGCGAAAACGGCAATGAACGCTCTTGACCAAGCGGAAAAGGACATGCTTGCGCGGGCCGTCGAATACACCGAAACGGCTTTTGCAAATGGAATTTCCCAACTCGAAGCCAACGCGCTTTACAGCTATCTTTGCGCCGCGCTTGAGAATGCCGAAGCCGGCAGCGCTTCGCTTGTTACCGGCGGTCTGGAGGCGGTTCTTGCAAAGGCCGCAAGAAAGAACGAGAATCAGTATGCCTCCAAAGGCTTTGTCACGTTACGAAAGCTCGCCGCAAGCGCCGAAACGCTTCTTGCTTCGTCCGACGCTTCGCAAAAAGAGCTGAACGACGCCATGCTCACGCTTTCCCTTGCGCTCGGAAAGCTTACGGGCAATGCAGCAAAGATCACCGGCACGCTCTTTGGCGACGGCGGCGAATATACGGCTGGCCACGACTACACCAAATTCTTTGACGGCGACACCAACACGTATGTCGATTTCGCTTCGCCGGGTACCGGTTCGGGCGGTATCGATATCGGCGATGGCAACCGGGTATCGCTTGCCTACCTCCGCTATTATCCGCGCTATGCGGAAAACGGCGGCGCACTGCTTACCCGTATCAAGAGCAATGTTTTCCAAGCGTCGGTGGACGGCGAACACTGGACGACGGTCGGTGCGATCACGGAAAACGCGCTTCCGCAATGGTTTACCCTCGATGTGGATATTACGGAAAGCTTCCGTTATTTTCGCATTTATTGTCCGGAAAACAGCTATGGCAGTCTGTGCGAAGTGGAATTTTACGCCTACACGCCGGACACCACATATTTGGAGGAATGTGTAAAAGACGCCGAAGCAAGAAGCGACGCGGCGCTGAACAAATTTATTTTAAGCTCCAAGGCCATGCTTGTATCGCCGCGTGAACACACCCAGAAAGACTTTAACGACAAGGCTCTCGAATACTTCTCGTTAACAAGCGAAAGCGCCGGACGCAAGGCACTTATCGCCGCCCAAGAGGCTTTCCGGAATGCAAACGAGGAAAAATACACCTCTGAAAGCTATCTTGCCGCCTATGCGGCAAACGAAAAAGCCGGGGCGCTGCTCTCTGATACCGACGCTTCGGAGCAATCGCTTGTTGCGGCGGCAGAAGAGCTGAACAGCGCAGTCTCGGCTCTTACCGTAAGCATTATCAAGCTCGACAAGGCTGACGGCACCAAATATTTCGGTCAGGGCGGCACATGGGGAAGCACAGCAGAATGCTTTGACAAGCAGTTTGACGGCGATATTTCCACCTACACCGATTATGCCGGAACTATGGACGGAATAGGTGACTTCGATATTGGCGAAGGTGCGGCAAGCATACCGACAGGACTTCGCTTCTACCTGCGCACCGGCGTCGGCAACCGCTACAAGAGCACGCGCTTTGAAGCGTCAGCCGACAACGAGAGCTGGACGACGCTATACACGGTTCAATGGGACGCGACAGCCGGAGAATGGATCGAAATTACATTTGACGGCACGGAAAGCTACCGCTATTTCCGCGTATACAGTCCGCAAACGACCTACGGCAGCATGTGTGAAGCCGAGTTTTACGGCTATGGCGCGGATAAATCGCTGCTTAGCACCACGCTCACCGAGGCAAAGGCCGTTACCGGTTCCGGCGTTTACTACGAAGCACTTCAATCGGAAATCACCAACGCCGAAGCGCTGATCTCCTCCCCTACCGCACGTATGCACGACATCAACAATTCTATCCTTGCGCTTCGCGAAAGCATAGCCAAGCTTTCGGCCGGCGATGCATATACGGGCGCTCTCGCAAAAGCGGAAAAGGTGGACGAGGACTTATACACCGCCGAAAGCTATTTCGCTTTCAAAGCGGCCTACGACGCGGCGCTTGCTGCAAAAACGGCTGACCAAATGACAACGACGGCTGCGGCTTTGGAAGAAAAGATCGAAGCTCTTATTCTTTTATCCACGCTTTCGCCGGTCAAGCTCGACAAGGCGGCAGATACCGAATATTTCGGTCAGGGCGGCACATGGGGCAAGCCGGAAATTGAAAGCTTTGTCAAAATGTTCGACGGCGATATTACCACCTACGCTGACTTTGCTTCCCCCGGCAGCGGCTCGGGCGGCTTTGACGCCGGAAACTGTATCTCGCTTGCTTTTGTTCGCTATTATCCGCGCTACGGAAGCGGCATGAACGAGCGGATCAAGAACATCACGTTCCAAGGTTCAAACGATTTGGAAAATTGGACAACGCTTGCGACCATTACCCAATCGGCCAAGGACGAATGGTTTGAGATTCCGGTGGACAACACCGAGCGCTTCCGCTATTTCCGCGTCAATTGTCCGAGCGGTTCTTACAGTTCGCTTTGCGAAGCGGAATTCTACGGCTACGGCTCTGACCTGTCGCTTCTTAAGCGCGCCATTTCCGAGGTCAAGACAAAGCTTGCCGAAAGCGACTCTGCGGCGCTTGCCGAAGCGGTAGACGCGGCAGAAAAGCTGACTGCCGCTTCCCGACAGAGCGAGATAAACAAGGCTTATGATGAAATGTTTGAGTAAGTAACAAAAAATCCGTCAGAACAAATTGTTCTGACGGATTTTTTATACGTTTATTCGCTTAAATCAGTCGGGAAGAATTTCTTCAACAACGACATTATCGAAGTAGTAGCCTACGCCGATACCATTCACCGGATTGGAGTAAATGGTGAACATATCCGCACCGCGGTCTTCGCTGTTCGGGTTTACGGTAAACTCGAATTCGAATTTCTTCCAGCCTTCGCCGGCAGTCAGGAAGATATTCTTAATAATATGGTCGTTTTTCCCGATATCCGGGTCGCTGTACTGCATATTGGCAAGAATTTCGCCCTTGAACGAC
>ERZ773136.3977-NODE-3977-length-10256-cov-3.875796_pt1 | contig 10256 bp, 8 predicted proteins | sample MGYA00580855_ERZ773136 | MGnify/ENA primary metagenome ERZ773136 (study PRJEB29015, sample SAMEA2737860) | human gut metagenome | biome: human gut; feature: human-associated habitat; material: faeces | place: China | collected 2012 ... | reverse complement strand
TTCATGTCCAGCACGAGGTGCACGCCCTGGCTCGGGGTGACCATCTTGCGGTGTTCGGGGCTGTCCATGTGCATGATGTCGTCGACGAAGCAGCCGGCGGCGTTCACGACGCTGCGCGCCTTGATCGAATACTCCTCGCCGGTGGTGTTGTCGACGAACTTCACGCCGGCGACCTTGCCCGCCTCATTGTGCAGGATGCCCGTCACGGTGGCCTCGTTGACGACCGTGCCGCCGTTCTCGACGCAGGTCTGGGCGAGGTTGATGGCCATGCGCGAGTCGTCGAACTGTCCGTCGTGGTAGACCACGCCGCCCTTCAGCCCCTTTTCGACCGAGGTGGGGATGTATTTCATCACTTTCTTGGCGGAGATGTACTTCGAACGTCCGTAGCCGAAGCCGAACGAGAGCAGGTCGTAGAAGGTCAGGCCGCAGAAGTAAAGGAAATTGTCCCAGTAGCGGTAGTTCGAAATGACGAACGCCTGGTCCTTCACCAGATGCGGGGCGTTGGCCTTCATGCGGCCGCGCTCGCGCAACGCTTCAAGCACCAGCATCACGTCGCCCTTTTGCAGGTAGCGCACGCCGCCGTGCACGAGTTTGGTCGAGCGGCTCGACGTACATTTCGCAAAGTCGGTCTTCTCCAGGCAGGCTACGCTCATGCCGCGCGTGGCTGCATCCACCGCGACGCCGAGTCCGGTCGCACCGCCGCCTACGACTACCATGTCCCAGATTTTGCCCTTGTCGGACAACTTTTTGATTTGTGATGCTCTTTCCATAAATATCGGTTTGATGATTGATTTCGTTTCGGAACAAAAGTACAAATCATTTCGGCGATTTCAAAATAAAAAACCTTTTAATTTGAAATATTCTGATCGGGCATGCAATTTCTTGCGGGAGGGAAAATAATCGCGGCGGAATGTTCGTGTTTCGAATATTTTTCGTATATTAGTCTCTCAAAACTTTAAAATTTTAGTTGCGCATGAACAAACCAGGTGAAGAACCACTTTTGAGCCTTCCGGAACGGCACAGCCGTATTTTGTCGCTGTTGCAGCAGAACGGCTCGATTTCGGTGACACAGCTCTCCGAGCTTTTCAAGGTTTCGGAAGTGACCATCCGCAAGGACCTGTCCTACCTCGAACAGCAGAAGAAGCTCTACCGCACCCATGGCAGCGCCATCCTCATAAGTCCCTATATCAGCGACCGTCACGTCAACGAAAAGGAGAAGAAGAACGTGGCCGAGAAGCGGGCCATCGGCGCGGCCGCTGCGGAGCTGATTTCGCAGGACGATTCGATCATCATCGCTTCGGGAACGACGATGGCTTTCCTGGCCCGGGAGATCAAGCCCGTCGGCCACCTGACGGTCATCACGGCTGCGGTTCCCGTGACCCAGATCCTCTCGCAGCACGCCGATGTGGATGTCCTCCAGCTGGGCGGCATCACCCGCAGCAGTTCGGTGTCGGTCGTGGGGCCTTTTGCCGAGGCGATGCTCCGCAATTTCAATTGCAGCAAACTGTTCGTAGGCGTGGACGGTATCGACACGGAGTTCGGACTGACGACGACCAACGTGCTCGAAGCCTCGCTGAACGATGCGATGATCAATGCCGCGCAGAAGGTCGCCATTTTCGTTCGTCCGCACAAAATGCCCCGTCGCCATTTTCGATGCGCCAAGCTGCATGGCAAAATCCAGAAACGCCTTGAACTTGATTTCGCGATTGCACAGCACATCCGGGTTCGGCGTGCGCCCCGCGCGGTATTCTTTGAGGAAGTAGCTGAACACGCGATCCCAGTATTCGCGGGAAAAATTGACCGCATAGTAGGGAATGCCGATGATTTCGCACACCTCGCGCACGTCGTTCCAATCGTTTTCCGCCGTACATACGCCGGATTCGTCCGTCTCTTCCCAGTTCTTCATGAACACGCCGACCACGTCGTACCCCTGCTGCTTAAGCAGCAGCGCCGCGACAGACGAATCCACGCCGCCGGACATACCCACCACAATTCGCTCGCTCACGCTTCTGCCTCCATAAGCCGCTGGATGACCTTCTCCGTCATGTCCCGGCTGACTTCCTCTGCCGGTTTTGCCGCATCCACCACGATGAACCGCTCCGGCTCGCGGCGGATGAGTTCGTGATACGCTGCTTCCGTCCGTGTACGGAAGGCGTCGTCCGCCTGCTCGATGCGGTCAAGCTGACTGCTGGCGGCGCGGCGGCGCAGAGCGGCTTCCCGGTCAATGTCCAGATAGACCGTCAGCATCGGCATCGTGCCATCCACTGCCGGGCGGTTGATATTCAGCACTGTGTCCACGCCAAGCTGACGCCCGCCGCCCTGATATGCCACGGACGAATCCACAAAGCGGTCGCACAGCACCGTTTTGCCCGCCTGCAGCGCTGGGCGGATGACCTGCCGCACATGCTGTGCGCGCGCCGCGGCGTAGAGAATCGCCTCGGTCGTCTCGTCCATTGCCTTGTTTTCCGGATCAAGCAGCAGCGCGCGAATCTTCTCGCTGATGGGGCATCCGCCGGGTTCACGGCTGCGGATGACCTCGAAGCCCCAGCGGTCGAGCGCATCCTCCATTGCCGCCATCTGCGTCGTTTTGCCGCTGCCGTCCATGCCCTCTATTGACAGGAACGCGCCCGGAACCGCTTCTTCACCGGGGCAAAGATGGCGGATGACGTCCTCCACCGTCTCGCAGTACACATCGCACCCGCTGTTCATCAGCTCTTCACGGCTGCCGTAACCGTAGCCCGCGCCGATTGCGCCGATGCCAACCTTCTTCGCGCCCTCCATGTCAAATCGGCGGTCGCCCACCATCCACGCTTCGCCCGCATCCTCCGGCAGCACCTGCCGAATCAGCAGTTCCTTGTCCGCACCGCGCCCATCCTTGGGGCCTACGATTTTCGTGATGTAGCGGTTCAGTCCGAAATGCTCGATAATCCGCTCCGAGGAGCGCTGCGGCTTGCCCGTCGCGATACCGATGTACCAGCCGTCGCGGTGCAGCATCCGCAGCAGACGGCGGATGCCCGGATACACCCGGTTCTCAAACAGCCCGACAGCCTCATAGCGCTCGCGATAGGTGCTCACCGCCTTATTCGCCATTTCCTCGCTCATGCCCATGTATTCCATGAACGACCAGCCCAGCGGCGGGCCGATAAATTTGCGCAGCGTCGCCGCATCCGGCACGGGAAAGCCGAGCTTCTCCGCCGCATAGCGTACACAGTTCCAAATGCCTTCCTCCGAGCGGGTCAGCGTACCGTCCAAATCAAAAATCACACATTTGCGCACCGCAAATCGTCTCCTTCTACGCCGAAGCGCTCCCGCGTCCCGGCTTCCTGCAATTGCCTGATGATTTCCCGCGTCACCCGTTCGCCGGGCGCAAGCAGCGGGATTCCCGGCGGATACAGCCCGACCGCCGCCGCCGCGATTTTCCCCTCCGCTCTGTCCAGCGGCACGAGGATTTCCTCCGCCATCGCCGCCTGACGCGGGGTCAGGACAGCTTCCGGCATGTCCGGCATCAAGGTCAGCGGCGCAAACTGCTTTTTTTCTGCCGCCGGGATGCTCGCCAGCAGCTCTGGCAGTCGGCGGATTTCAACGATGTCGTCCATCACCGATAGAATCAGCACCACGCGCCGCTCGTCCGCCATTTCCACGTCCAGTCCGGCTTCGCGCAGCTGTTCCGCCAAACATTTTCCTCCCTGCGGCGCGGAAATGACCAGCCGCGTCGGGTCAAAGCACACGGGCAAATTCGCCCACTCCGCGTATGCATCGTGATACGGCGTACCGACAAGCCGCCTGCGCACATCGTTGACCGCTTCGGATAACGCCCGCAAGTGTGCCCGACCATTCTCTTCCATCCACGCGCGGCTGTCATCGATGGACAGCATCAGCAGGAACGATGGCGACGACGTCTGTTCCCGCCGCAGCAGCGTCCACGCGCGCTTTTCATCCGCTGCATCCGCCAAGTGCAGCACCGCGCTGCCCGTCAGCCCCATCAGCGTCTTATGCACCGACTGCACCCACGCATCCGCGCCAAGCGCTCCGGCGGATGTCATCCCGTCGCACCACGGGAAATGCGCCCCGTGTGCCTCGTCCACAACGACTTTCGTCCCTTGACGATGCGCCGCCGCCGCAATCCGCCGGAAAACATCTTCCCGCATCGCGCCGCCGTAATAATCCGGACGGACAAGCAGCATCGCCCGCGCGTCCGGATTCGCCCGCAGCGCCGCCAGCACATCCTCCTCCGCCAGATAGCAGTACCCGTCCGGCGTGCAGCGAACCGGCATCCACTTCACCCGCATTCCGCCCAGCACGCAGGCGTTCACCGCCGATAAGTGCGCATTGCGCGGCAGCAGCACCGTTTCGCCATCCCGCGCGTACAGCTGCAGCATCACATGATTACCCGCCGTCGATCCATTATGGAGGAAAATCGTCTTTGCCGCGCCCGCCGCCTGCGCATACAGCCGCATGGATTCACGCAGTCCGCCCTCTGCCGCGTACAGGTCATCCGTGTTCGGCAGTTCCGTCGTGTCCAGCGCATACAAATCCGCCGTTCCGAACGGCGAACAGCCCTTATGCCCCGGCATATGCCCGCTCCTGCGCGCCGAGACCGCCGTCAGCATGTCGTATACCGGACGCATGTCCGCCATCTCCCTTCCGTCTTTCTGCATCCCCCAGTATAGCAGAAAACGCCGCGCGTGGCAATGGTGTTCGCATTGCCTTTCGTCAAGGGGCGGAGAAAATGCCTGTCTTCGGGCAGAATCCGCATCTGAAATTTTGTTGCGTGTTCCCCTTGCAAATCCCACATTTCGTGCTATAATAGCAGACGTCGAAACAATATCTTGTGCTCCATATGGCGTGATAGCGCCGTGCAACCACAAGATTTAGGGCTTGCTGATTTTCCAGCGAGTACCATAGAGAGGAGAAATACCTATGTGCTGCCAAGTAAATGTGACGAAGGGAACCCTGTCTCAGGCGGAAATTGACGCCTATGTGGATCATGCGCGCCAGAAGTACAACCGCGAGCCGCTTTCGATGGACATTGCGGTGGATGGCGACGAAGTGGAACTGTCCTACGATTTCGGCAACGTGCCGTTCCAGCGGATTCGCCGCATCACGGGCTATCTTGTGGGCACGCTCGACCGCTTCAACAACGCCAAGCGCGCCGAGGAGCATGACCGCGTGAAGCATGGAATGCCGGCGGCGGTGTGAGAATAGCAAGGGTGTTTTTTTCCCCGTTCGGGTGTCGGAAGGCAGCCGGGCGGGGTTTTATTTTTTCTGCCTGAGAATTTACAATCTGCATTGACAATGCCACAAACGCATGATATATCATGTGGTAAGTGGTAAAAGGAGGTTGATTCCATGGCTCGCAAGCAATTTTTATCCTTCCTGCTGATTTTTTCCCTGCTCATCTCGTGTGCGTCCGCGCTGGCGGAAGCGGACGATGACGACGATTGGGACGACAATGTGGATGATGCGTGGGAAATGGAGCATCCTCTCCACAGCGGCGACTACGCCTATGCCCTGCTCGATGACGGGACGGTCGAAATTACCTCTTACGGCGGCGCTGATACCGAGATTGTCATCCCCGACACGCTGGACGGTAAACCTGTCACTGCCATCGGCGAGCGCGCTTTTTATTACAGCCTTTCCCTGACTTCCGTCACCATCCCCGATTCCGTCACTCACATCAGCCAGAAGGCGTTCTCCTGCTGCTTTCAGCTGACGTCGATTACTCTACCCAGCGGGCTCACCGCCATCGAGTCGGGTACGTTCGACCTGTGCAAATCCCTGACAACCATCGACATCCCTGATTCCGTCGCGGCGATTGCGGATGATGCCTTCATAGGCTGCAAAGCCCTGCAATCCTTCACCCTTTCGCCGAATCACCCGTATTTCTTCTTGGCGGATGATGCCCTGTGCCGCACCGCGGACAGCACGCTTCTGCTCTACCCAAACGCCCGCGAACCCCGGACATACCGCATCCCGGACGGCATCACCGCCATCAGCGCTTATGCCTTCTATGACTGCGATTTGCTGGAATCCGTCGTTGTTCCCGATTCCGTCACTCAGCTTCCCGCGCGCGCATTTTCCGGCTGTTCGGCGCTTGCTTCCGTCTCCCTGCCCGATTCGCTGACCGAAATCGGCACTGCGGCGTTCTCCGGCTGTTCCGCGCTGACGGGCATCCGCATTCCTGCCGCCATCACGGAAATCATCAACCATACGTTTTCCGGCTGCACTTCCCTCGCGACCCTCGAAATCCCGGATTCCGTGACCAAAACCGGCGATTATGCTTTCTTTGGCTGCACTTCGCTGACTTCGATTGCCATCCCCGATTCCGTCACGGCCATCGGCAACGGTGCGTTCTCGAATTGCACCGCCCTGACCCTCACCGTCACGCCGGATTCCTACGCCGCCGAGTACGCCCAAGCCAACAACATCCCCTACACCTACCCCGACGCCAACGGCTGGCTGAACAACTAATCCACCCCACGCAAAAGGAGGTCGCCCCACACGGGCTGACCTCCCTATTTTTATACCCTTCCTTTACCGAATCTCGCTCCTTATCTCATCCAGACACCGATTCAGCGCGTCCTCCCACCTTGGCAGGTGCGGTTCGGCGTCGCTCAGCAGCCGTACGCTCGACGGATGGTGAATGCCCACCGAGCCGCGGTAGCCGCTCACCGGCTGTACCCGGCAGCGGCTGCCCACCATCCCCAGCGTCGCCATCGCCAGCGTCGCAAGGTTGCATTCGCCCTCGTTGATGAGGTGGTAAATACCGAATTTCTCCGTCTGAATCAGGCTGACCATCGCGCGGGCAAGGTCAAGCGTGTACGTCGGGCAAGCCATCAGGTCGTCGGAAATCGTCAGCTTCTGATGATCCTGCGCTGACGCCAGAATGCCGCAGATTTCCCCCTTCGGCGCGGCGGAGAACAAGCAGCCCGTGCGGACGATGAAGGACCGCGTCATCAGCGCGCGCACAGCTTCTTCCGCCTGCACCTTCGACAATCCGTAAACGTTCGCGGCGCACGTCTTGTCTCTCGTTCCGTGGATAACGTCCGGCGCAGCGCCAAACACCTCCGACGAGGACATCAGCATCAGCTTCGCCCCGATCGCCAGTGCCGCACGAACCATGTTCAGCGTGCCCATCGCGTTCACGTCGATGCACTTTGCGGGTTCCGTTTCCGCCTTGAGCAGGTCGGTATACGCCGCCAAGTGGATGATGGCATCCGGCTGCTCCGCCGTCACCCATTCGCGCACTGCCGCGCCGTCCGTCACATCGAAATCCGTCACATCCACGCCGCGCGCATTCACATGCTTCTCGCGCAGTGCACGCATCACGTCGCGCCCCAGCATTCCGTCCGCGCCCGTCACCAATACCTTCATCATGTCCACCCTTTCGCCATTTCCGTCCATCTTTTTGCCAGATATTCAAGCTGATTATACCATTTTTTCTGCCTTTGCGCAACTGGTGAGTGGGATTTTTCATTGACACAAGGCGCCATTTCGTGTATAGTGAATAAAGAAAAGGAGGTCGATTTTATGACACGCAAACGTTTCTCTGCGTTTTTACTGGCATCCGCGCTTCTCCTCGTCTTTCTGACAAACGTCGTTTTTGCAGATGGCGGCAAGAAAAAGCAGACCATCCTCACCTCTGGGGATTATCAGTACGTCCTGCTTGAGGACGGTTCCGCAGAGCTTCTCTACTGCCTAAGCGACGACGCGGAAATCGTGATTCCGGACATGCTGGACGGTCATCGCGTCACAAGCATTGACACCATCTCTTTTTCCCTCTCTCTGACAGCCGTAACCATTCCCAATTCTGTTGTCGACCTCGACCACAACCCCTTCGGCTGCTGTCCGCTGCTGCAAACCATTTCTGTCGCCCCGGAGCATCCGTCTTTTTATACATTGGACGGCGTTTTGTTCCGTAAAAAGGACGATGCGCTTGTTGCCTATCCGCGGGGAAAGGCTGCTTCCAGCTATGCCGTTCCGCAGGGAACATCGGCTGTTGACGAGCGCGCCTTTGACTGCTGCTCCTTTTTGACAAGTGTTTCTCTGCCCGCTTCCGTTACAGAGATTGACGATTATGCTTTCAGCGATTGTTCCGCCCTCGTCGAGGTTTCCATTCCCTCCTCTGTTGACGAGATTGGTTCATGTGCTTTCAACTACTGCACTGCGCTGTCTTCCATCGTCATTCCCGATTCCGTCACAGAAATCGAGGAGGGAGCCTTCTCCGAGTGCCGCGCTCTGACTACGGTTGTGCTTCCAAACTCCCTTACAGAAATCAGCGACTATCTGTTTTCCTACTGCGTTTCCCTTTCCAGCATTCTCATTCCTGATTCTGTGACGGAAATTGAAACAGGCGCATTTCAGAGCTGCACGTCGCTTGTCTCCATTCTCATTCCCGATTCCGTCACAGAAATCGAGGACATTGCTTTTTCCCAGTGCAGCGCCCTGCGTTCCGTCCTTCTCCCCGCTTCCGTAACGGAAATTGGCGTTGGCGCTTTCGACAAATGTCCCAACCTCACGTTGACCGTTTTCCGCAATTCCTACGCCGAACGGTACGCACAGCGAAACCATATTCCCTACGCCTACGCCGACTGATCGGAAAAGAATCATCCCCTGAAAATGCAAGGAGGCCGCCTCTCATCAGGACGGTCTCCATTTTTGTATTGATAAGTAAAGCAGCAAGCAGGGTCATTTTGCTAAAAATGACGATTAGCTTGTTGGAAACACATTTCCCAAACCCTATGAATGCAGCACGGGCACTACGGTTGTGAAGTCGTGAGAAATGCAGTCGGTGTCCAATCACATTGCCCCCGCGCGAAGATTGAGGCGACCGCCAGTGACGGCGCCGAAAATGCGACTGAGCATTTTGTCACGTCCTTTCTTGTTTTTTTTGGCATAGAAAAGGAGGAGCTTCGAAAGAAGCCCCGCCAATTTTGAGTAATTAGAGAATATCAAGTCGCTTTTTTTATTTCAGCGATACTCTTGCGAATGGTAAATAGCCGATCCGAATATACATCTTTAATCCATATTCGATCGTTGCGTGTGCAACATTTTGAAAGACTCTTCTCCATATCTTCAACAGTAAGTGCTTCAAAGTGCGTTAGCTTATCAAGAACTTGTATTGAAGGATAGTAGCGAAGACATATAATGACTGTGTATTGTCCGTGTGAATCCCACCTGCTATATTCACGTTGCAGGATAGAAGCATCATCAGCACTGCGGCCAAGAGACATAGCAATTTGAGTTTTGACAAGCCCTGGATTTGCGAAATAACCCATGATAACCTTTTCCATTGATGGATGTGTCAGGAGATTTGACCACATCAATAGTACTGAGTTATAGTACGTTTCTCTCCATTGATGACATCTTCAAAATAATATTCTACATACTGACCCTTAATTTTTCGTTGCCCCAAAAAGAGCATTGGCGTGTTGCTAGTACCCAATGGCCATTCTGAATCTTGGATCCATGAAGGCTTTTTATGCAGCGCATCTAAATGAAAGGCCGAGTTTAATGCAACCCGAACAGCCTTTTGCCGTTTTCCTTTAGGAATGGAGTTTGTTGACAAGATAATCTCTTGAATCACACTACCAACATCAACGCTATCAAGGTAGTCAGGAACTGTATCGATCGCAAACTGATGCAATTCACGATAAAAGGTACTCTTTTCAACATCAGGGAGGTCGTCATGGAAGAGTGACCACATCATGTTATATGCAGTAGAGCAACGACTAATTCTATTGATCGCATAATAACCAACGGTTAATGTGCGACGGAGATCAAAGTTATCATGCTCAAAAGCATTAACATTCAGAGGGCATTGCTTCCATGATTCAGCACTCTTATCTTGTGTTTGTGGAATTCTCCCATTGATAAACTGAACAAGCTCATCATTAGTCTGTACTGCAGATGCAAAATCTTGAGCGGACATTTCAAGAGAAAGGTAGGCCTTGATAATATTTAGCATCAGTTATTCCTCCATTATTAAAATTCGTCCATTACCGTCCTGATATTGACGAAATTCTTGTAACCATACTTTTGATGGAACCTTGTATGCGCTTTCGAACCGATTTCAATATAGGATACCCCTCATAATTGCGCCCAAACCATCCACATCATCCCCGCTGACCAAAATTTCGAGAAAAAGCGCAATTCAAGCGCACTATTTGCACGCGAAATAAACCTCGTTACGCAGCCTTCATTCGATTGCCTTGAGCAGCTCGAACTTTTCGCCGCTTGCTTTCTTCAGCTGCGAC
>ERZ773136.3976-NODE-3976-length-10257-cov-4.778475_pt1 | contig 10257 bp, 7 predicted proteins | sample MGYA00580855_ERZ773136 | MGnify/ENA primary metagenome ERZ773136 (study PRJEB29015, sample SAMEA2737860) | human gut metagenome | biome: human gut; feature: human-associated habitat; material: faeces | place: China | collected 2012 ... | reverse complement strand
AGCGCGAGGGTGGCGGCGATCACCGCCGCGTCGCCCTCCATGCGGCCCGTTACCTCGGCGTCGGCGTCGCGCGACGCCTCCTTCCACACCTGCGTGCGGCGGGGCATTCCGTCGCCGTAGTCGTTGTCGACGGGTGCCCGCCAGAAGTTGGGACGCACGCCGAATCCGTCGGCGAAGAGCTCCGTGCCGTCGATTTCATAACTCAGCGCCGCTCCCGTCGTGCGGTTGACGGCGAAGCGGACACGGTCGTTCGCCGCTTCGATCCGGTCGCCCTGCGTCGAGAGCGCCAGCCTCTCGCCCTCCTTTTCATAGGCCGGCAGAGCGCCCTTCTGCAACGGGAACTGCTCCTCGGCCACGACCGTGCCGGCGGGCAGTCCCGGCCGGTCGGTGCGCGTCACGGCCCGCAGGCGCAGGTAATAATTCCGTCCGGGTTTGAGTTTCCCGACGGCCGCGTCGACCGTCTCGCGCTGCTGCGGCGCAGTCTGCAACCGCACCGTGCCGCTGCGCACCGCTTTTCCGTCGGCCTCGACCGTGTAGACGATGTCGTAGCCGTCGAGCGAGGTGAAATAGAAGCGGTTCTCGACTTCGAACGATCCCCGTGCCGGCCCGACCGGACGGAAGGCGATGTCGGCGTAGGCGTAACGCACTTCGGCCATGGCGGGATGGGGCGTGCGGTCGGGCGAAACGAGACCGTTGCAGCAGAAGTTGCCGTCGCTCGGCTCGCGGTCGCCGTAGTCGCCGCCGTAGGTCCAATAGAGGGTTCCCGCTGCATCGCGGCGTTCGAATCCCTGGTCGACCCAGTCCCAGATGAAGCCTCCCTGCAAGTTGGGATATTTGTAGATCGACTGCCATTGCAGCCACAGCGAACCGTTGGAGTTGCCCATCGCGTGCGAGTATTCGCACGGAACGACGGGACGGTCGGTGCCCTCGCGTCCCCACTCTTCGAGCATTCCCGCCGTGGGATACATCGGCACGAACATGTCGGTGTTCCACTCCCACTGTGCGCGTTCGTAGCAGATCGGGCGGTTCATGCGGCCTTCGCCCTTCTCGCGGGCTTCGAGCCATTCGTAGGCTTTGTAGAAATTGTAGCCGTTGCCCGATTCGTTGGCGGGCGAGAAGATCGAGACCGAGGGATAGTTGCGGCAGCGCATGTACATGTTGCGCAGGCGCGTCTCGTGCGCCGGCCACCATGCACGGTCGTTGCCCAGCGTGCGGCCCGCGGCCAGATCGTACCCCATGCCGTGACTCTCGACGTTGGCCTCGCTGTAAACGTAGAAGCCCAGCGAGTCGCACAACTCGTAGAAGCGGCGCTGCTGCGGATAGTGGCAGGTGCGGATCGCGTTGACGTTGTGCGCCTTCATCAGCCGCATGTCCCGGAGCAACAGCTCCTCGTCGACGTAGTGTCCCGTGCGGGGATCGTGTTCGTGGAGGTTGACTCCCTTGAATTTCACGGGCTGTCCGTTGACGAGCAGCACGCGGTAGGGGCGTCCCTTGGCGTCGCGCTCGGCGGCGTCGGCGAACTCGAAGCGGCGGAATCCCACCGAGAAGGGGACGTAGACCGTCCGTTCGGGTGTCCGCACGTGCATCACGAGCCGGTAGCGGTCGGGCGTTTCGGCCGTCCAATGCGCTGCGTCGGGTATCTCGGCACGGAACAGGGCTTCGCCCGTTGCCTGCTGCCGTCCCGAGGCGACGGTGCGGCCCTCGGGATCGAGCAGTTCGTAGCCCGCCTCGACCTCCCGATCGCCTGCGAGGAACATTTTCAGCGTGAAAAGCCCCGTGCGGTAGCTGTCGTCGAGCGTCGATACGACCTCGAAATCGCGCAGCGCGTCGGGCGTTTCGGCCGAAAGGTAGACCGTGCGCTCGATGCCGCTGATGCGCCAGAAGTCCTGCGCTTCGAGGTAGGAACCGGTGCTCCACCGCGTCATTTTGAGCGCCAGCGTATTCTCGCCCGGACGCAGGAGGGGGTCGATGCGGTATTGCGCCGGATTCTTCGAATCTTCGTTGTAACCCGCTTCGCGGCCGTTGACATAGACGTAGACGCCCGATTTGGCGCCGCCGATCGTCAGGTAGATCCTGCGTCCCGCCCACGCTTCGGGAACGGTGAAGGTGCGGCGGTAGACGCCTGCCGGAATCGCCTCGGGCAGGTGCGGCGGCGCGGGATCGATCGTGGCGTATTCGTAGCGCGTGTTGACGTAGATCGGCGTGCCGTGTCCCTGCAACTCCCAGTTGCCCGGAACGCGGATGTCGTTCCACGCCGAAGTGTCGGCGTCGGCGGCCGTCGCGTCGGCGGGCAGGGCGCGGACGTCGTCCGCATAGCGGAATTTCCATACGCCGTCGAGCGAGCGGTAGGCGTCGCTCCGCTCGAAGGAGCGCATGAGCGCCTCGTCGCGCGAGGCGAACTCCACGAATTCGGTGCGGGGCGCTTCGCGGTTGACTTCCAGCACGGCGAGGTCGCGGTGGTAGGGTTTTTGGGCTGCGGCCGTCGTCGCAAAGGCGGCCGCCAGCAGGGTGAAGGTTCGTTTCATGAGGAAAAGTTTTGGGTCGGTTCTATGGTTTCGCGGAAATATTGCCGGAAGTCGTCCCGTGTACCGGCCGTTTCCGGTGGCACGGCGCGTGACCGCGGCATAAAAAACAGGAGCCGTCCGACATGCGGATAGCTCCTGTACGGATGTTGCGGACGGATCAGGCTCCGAGCTGTTTCACCTCTTGCCAGATCAGCGCCGAAGCGCCGAGGATGGCGGCGTTCTGGCTCTGGATGCCGCTGGGCAGGAGCTTTACCTTGTTCTTGAAGACGCTCATCATGTTCTCCTCCATGTACCATTGCGTCGGCTCGAAGATGTATTTTCCGGACTTGGCCAGGCCGCCGAAGAGGAAGATCGCCTCCGGCGAGGTGATCGTCACTGCGTCGGCGAGCGCATATCCCAGCAACTCGCCCGTGATACGGAACGCTTCGAGCGCGATGGGGTCTCCGTGCGATGCGGCCGTCGAGACCATCGCCGCGTCGAAATTGGCGAAGGGGATGTCGCGCAGCTCCGAAGGTTCGGTCATGGTGGCCATCAGTTCGAAAACGGTGCGCTTGATGCCGGTGGCCGAAACGTAGGTTTCCAGACAGCCACGGCGTCCGCAGCCGCACTGGCGGCCGCCCCGCACGGCGATCACGTGGCCGAATTCGCCGGCGAAGCCGTCGTGGCCGTAGATCATCTCGCCATTGGCGACGAATCCCGAACCGAGTCCCGTCCCGAGCGTGATCATGATGAAATCCTTCATCCCCTTGGCGTTGCCGTAGATCATCTCGCCGATCGTGGCGGCGTTGGCGTCGTTGGTCATCCGGCACTCGACGCCCGGGAACGCCTTCTTGATGTCGTCCACCAGCGGGAACATGCGGCGGCTCTCGTCGGGATTGGTTTCGCCGACGGGGAACTTCCACAGGTTGGCCGGGTGTTCGATCACGCCCGTGTGGTAATTGGCGTTGGGCGCGCCGATGCCGATGCCCACCAGCTCGTATTCGAACGAGAGGCTGTCGGCCAGCGCATGCAGCGATTCGGTCAGCTCGGCCACATAGGCCGGATAGTCGGTGAAAAGCGGGAATTTCTTGGTCGATACGACCGAATCGGCATAGAGGTCGCCGTTCTCGTCCACCAGCCCGAAGGCCGTGTTGATGCCGCCGATGTCGATTCCTATTGCAAGTTTTTTCATCGTTGCAGAATGTTGGTTTGTGGCGCGGGGCGCCGTTTATTCGCATCCAAAGTTACGAAAATTTCCCTCAACTCCAAACTTTTTCCGTAAATCTGTATGGGGAATATAGATATTTGAAATTAAGATAGTTGTGAAAATTGCCTCATTTTTTGGACAATGGTTTGGCAACCGTCCCAATTGCTGCGGCCTGCATTGCTTTGCTCGTTTGGCGACTCTTACGGATGCAAATTGTAAAAATAAAGCAGAAGAAAAGAAAACGCTACCTCCTTTCGTCGGCCTTAACAATCGTACTCTTTACTGTTCCGTTTACTCCTTGTCTTTTGTTTCAATCGCTTTAATTATTTTTGCCGGATTACCGCCGACAATTGTCATAGGCGGCACATCGTGTGTAACCACGCTGTTGGCACCGATGATAGAACCATAGCCGATATGTACACCGGGCAGAACGGTAGCGCCGATGCCAATCCACACCTTGTCCTCTATGACAATGGGACGACCGTATGTGGCGTTGCGATTGTCGGGATTCGGATCGTGGTTGATGGTGATAAGATTCACTTTCGGGCCGATGAATACGCCATCGCCGATCGTTATACCTCCACGGTCAAAGAAGGTGCAGCCCTGCTGAATCCAACATCCTTTGCCAATGTGGATGTTCTTGCCGTAATCCACATAGAACGGAGGCAGCAGTGTCGTACTCTTATCAATCTCCCTGCCCGTAATACGGCGCAGATACTCATGCACTTCTTCCGGCGTGAGCCAGCCTTTTGCATTCATTTCCGCTGTTGCAGCCATTGTGTCGAATATGGTACTGATAAGTTTGTCATAGCCCGGTTCATCGGGTGAGACCATAGCGCCAGAAAGGTCTTTTTCAAAAATGTCCATTGTATATTTGTTTTTAAGATTCCGGTGCAAAGGTAGCGGGTTTGTTATGAAAAGGCTTTGCCCGTCGGCTCAAAGTGTTTTGCCGTACAGTTCAGAAGAACGGAAATGCGGTTACAACCCTTTCGTGTACTTGTTGATGCACTTGCGGTCCCAGTTTATGCCACGCTTCACTATCTTGGCCGGGGTGCCTGCAAGGATTACGTTCGGCTCGTCGAACCGTTTGGTAACGATGCTGCCCCAACCTACAATGCTGTTGTCGGCGATTCGCACATTCTTGCCTATCTTGACATCCTTGCCCACCCATACGTGACGGCCTATCTCAATGCTTTCGGCATAATTGACAGGGTTTCCTTCGAGGTCGGTAATCGTGTGGGCATCTGTGCACCACACATCCACGCCCCAGCTCAACTGGCTGTCATCGCCGATGCTGACACGCGAATGGTCTTCTTGCAGATAGAGGGTGACTCCGTTGATGACCACCCGGTCGCCTATGGTGACGCTGCATCCGTTTGCTGTCCGGGATACGCCTGCACCCAGTCCGGGCAGCTGCCCGATGATGAGTTTCAGCCCGGTCATGCCCAATATGGAGGAACAACGTACAATGACCGTTCCCATGTCCACTTCGTTTCCATCCCCTTTGACGATAAGCAGGAATCCGGCTCCCGTTAGCAATTCTTCCGCACTATCTTCCGATTCGAAATGCAACAGCACACGGTTATTGTTCCCGATGATAGATATGTTCGACCGTTCCAACATCCGGTTGATTCTGTTGTCTGCCGTATCCAAACAGCGTACTTCCCTGTCCGGGAATGCGAGAATAAGTTGGTTTTCTTGTCCTTGAATATCCATAAGTCCGTTCGTTTGAATAAAAGATCAATAGCTGTGGGCAGGGGAATATCCGTACAGTCCCTTGTATGCTTTTGAAAAGTGGGAAAGGTTTTTAAAGCCTACACGGTAGCAAACGTCGGTCACTTTCCGTGTGCCGGACAGTATGAGCGCATGGGCTGCTTCCAGTCTGCGGCGTATCACCCATTTTTGAGGAGACAGGTCGCTTACTTTATTGAAGTCACGTTTGAACGTGGCAAGGCTCCGCCCGGTATAATTGGCCATTTCCGCCAGCGTAAGGTCGTTCATGTAGTTCTGTTCCATGAAGTCCATGATGTCGATTTTCCACGGGTCGGCGAAGTCGAAAAGCGAGGCATACAGGTTCTTGTCCGTATTCAGGAGTACGTACAATCCTTCTGTCATCTTCAATTCCAACAGTTCGTCCGTAGGTCGGATGCCGGAATTGAAGTATGGGGTCATCGACTCGAACAGGCTTACGATGTCGGGACGGTCGGACGGCAGTCTGTACAGACTGACTTTGCTTCGTCGTGCATTTTCCGGCAGACTTTCCTTGTCCAAGCGGCAGTAAAAGTTACGCAGAAATTTATCCGTGAACATTAGGAATACGGCCTTGAACTGCTCCATTTTGCGTGCTTGTTTGGTGAGTTGCACGCTGAAATCCTTACGAATAAATGCGCAATCCCCTTTGTGCAATCGGGTAATTTTCTTGTGTTCCTTTATTTCCAGTTCCCCGGAATACATATAGACCAATACGTGAGAATGGTTGCGATGCAGGCAACTGCTTCCATTGTCAGAATACATAGCCAAAAAAATATCCGAGTAGCGCAAGGTGTCAATTCCTTTCAAACAGTCTGTTTTCATCTATCGCTATTTTGAGGGCAAAGCTAGGTATTTGTGTCGATAATTTGTTTGCTGTGAGGCGCCGACTTGATATGTTATCATCAAATTTGATGTGTTTGCAAAAGAGTTTAGGTATATTTGATCGCGTCTTAGATACTCCGTCTCGGCATAATCAAGCCGACGCTTGCTTCTGCGCCCGACTTTTCGTATCCTTTGGCTTCGCCTTGGATACTTCCGCTCGGCAATGTTCAAATAAATTTGACATTGCCCTCGCTTATTCGTACTTTGGCTTCGCCGAAGATACTCCCGCTCGGCAAAATGCAAACGAGTTTGCTTTTGCTCTCGCTTATTCGTATCTTTGGACGTGTATTCGCCGACGTTTTCGATAAGCCGAGCGCAATGCCGAACTTCGTTCGGGTTTTGCCGAGGCGGGAAAACGGCTGTCGCGAACGAACGATCAAACGTAAGAAAAATGCAGACCAACGAACAGCTTCTCGACCTTCTCGAAAATTATCTCGCTCAGCGTGAGTTGCCTACCGAACCCGAACGGCTCTACGATCCGATCCGCTATTCGCTCGCGGGCGGCGGCAAGCGCCTGCGCCCGATGTTGCTGCTGCTGTCGTGCGGGCTGTTTGCCGACGACGTCGACGTCGCGCTGCCCGCCGCCGCCGCCGTCGAGATATTCCACAACTTCACGCTGCTGCACGACGACATCATGGACAATGCCGCCGTGCGCCGCGGCAAACCTTCGGTCTACGCCCGCTGGGGCGGCAACGTGGCGATTCTGTCGGGCGACGCCATGCTCATCAGCGCCTACCGGCTGCTGGCGCAGGCACCGCCGGCACTGCTGCCGCGTATTTTGGAGGTCTTCAACACGATGGCGCTGGGTGTTTGCGAAGGGCAGCAGTACGACATGGATTTCGAGAGCAAGCAGAAGGTTTCGGTCGTGGAGTACATGTCGATGATCGAATTGAAGACGTCGGTGCTGGTGGCAGGTTCGGCCATGATGGGTGCGATTCTGGGCGGTGCCGACGAGGAGCAGAGCCGCCGTCTCTACCAGTTCGCCATCGAACTGGGCATGGCCTTCCAGTTGCAGGACGACCTGCTGGACAGCTACGGCGGCGAGGAGTTGGGCAAGACCATCGGCGGCGACATTCTCGAAGGGAAGAAGAGCTACCTGATGGTCACGGCCATGAGCCGTGCCGACGAGGAGCAGCGCGAGGTGCTGCGCCACACCTACAAGGATGCAGCGCTTGCCCCTGCGGAGAAGATCGCCCGCGTGCGCGCCGTCTTCGACGCGCTGGATGTGCCGCGCCTCACGGAGCAGCAGATTTCGCTGCGTTTCGACCGAGCGCTGGCGACGCTCGACGGACTGAACGTCCCCGATGCGCGCAAGGAGCCGCTGCGCGAGTACGCCCGCAGCCTGATGGGACGCAGGAAATAGGCGATTCGATTTTCCGAAAAAACTCTCGATTCGGCCTCGGAGGTCGGAATCGGACGAGTCTTAGCGGGTTACAGTCCGTCGTGCGGGAGGGGCGAACCGCCTGCGATGCAGAACGCTGTCGGAAAAGAGCGGCGGCACGAGAAAAACATTCGAGATGAAACGAAGCGACATAGAACTGATGGCTCCGGCCGGGAGCTACGAGGCGTTGCAGGCGGCCGTGCAGGCCGGAGCCGACGCCGTCTATTTCGGTGTGGGGCAGCTCAACATGCGGTCGAAGTCGGCCGCGAATTTCACGCCGGACGATCTGGAACGCATCGTCGGGGTCGCCCGCGCGGCGGGGGTGAAGAGCTACCTGACGGTCAATACGGTGATCTACGAGGACGAATTGCGGCAGATGCACGCGCTCGTCGACCGTGCCCGCGCGGCGGGGGGCGACGCCGTGATCGCTTCCGACCTGTCGGCGATCCTCTACGCGCGCCGCATCGGGATGGAGGTGCATATCTCCACGCAGTGCAACCTCACGAACAGTGAGGCGGTGAAGTTCTTTTCGCAGTGGGCCGACGTGGTGGTGCTGGCGCGCGAACTGTCGCTCGATCAGATCGGCCGCATCGCCCGCGCGATCGACGAGCAGCAGATCTGCGGCCCTTCGGGCGATCCGGTGCGCATCGAGATGTTCGCCCACGGCGCGCTGTGCATGGCCGTTTCGGGCAAGTGCTACCTGTCGCTGCACGAGACGGGATGTTCGGCCAACCGGGGCGCCTGCCGCCAGATCTGCCGCCGCAAATATACGCTCACCGACGTGGAGACGGGCGCGCAGCTCGCCGCCGAGGGGCAATACCTCCTTTCGCCCAAAGACCTCTGCACGATCGACTTCCTCGACCGCTTCATCGGCGCCGGCGTGCGCGTGCTCAAAATCGAAGGGCGTGCCCGCGGTGCGGAGTACGTCAAACGGGTGGTGGCGTGTTACGACCGCGCCCTGCGGGCGATGGAGACGGGCGAATATACGCCCGAACTGGCTGCGGCGCTCAAAGAGGAGCTGGCGACGGTCTTCAACCGCGGCTTCTGGCAGGGTTACTATGCCGGTGCGTCGATGGCCGAACATAGCGAGCATTACGGGTCGTCGGCCACGCGCCGCAAGGTCTACGTGGGCCGGGTGACCAACTTTTTCAAGAAGCAGTCGGTGGCCGAGGTATGGGTCGAGGCGTCGCCCGTGCGGCGCGGCGACGAGCTCTTCTTCCAGGGGCCGACGACGGGCGTGGTCGAACTGACGGCCGACCCCTATGTGGGCAATGCTCCTGCCCAGGAGGCCGTGCAAGGGGTCTTCTGTTCGCTGAAAACCCCTTCGCTCGTGCGGCGCGGCGACCAGCTCTACCGCATGGTGCCGGCCGACGCCTCGAATTCGCAGCCCGACTGATTCGCCGCACGCCTTTTGCAGGGAAAACGAAAAGAAATGTCAAAATAACAAAATCATTCGACACGAAAATGGAAACAACCAAACCGACCTTCGCCGCCGCGCAGCCCGATGCCGCGCGCGCGACGCTTTTCCGCAACGTCTATCTCTGGATGACTATGGCGCTGGCACTGACGGCGCTGACGGCCTATACGGTGGCCGGCTCCGAAACGCTGTTGCAGGCGATTTTCAGCAGCCGCTTCGTCTTCCTCGGCCTCATCGTCGCCGAGTTGGTGCTCGTCTTCGTCCTGGCGGCCAACATCATGCGCATGTCGTTCCTGACGGCCACGCTGATGTTCATCGCCTATTCGGTAGTCAACGGCGCCACGCTGTCGACCATTTTCCTCGTCTACGACCTGGGATCGATCGGCCTGACGTTCCTCGTCACGGCCGGCATGTTCGGCGCGATGTCGCTCTACGGCTTCGTCACGGGGCGCGACCTCTCGTCGTGGGGCAACCTGCTGACGATGGCCCTCGTGGGCGTGATCCTCGCCTCGGTGGTCAATCTCTTCCTCCGAAGCGAGATGCTCATGTGGATCGTCACCTACGTCGGCATCCTGCTCTTCGTCGGGCTGACGGCCTACGACACGCAGACGATCAAGCGGATGATCTACTCCGGCGCCGAGGTCGACGAGCCGATGCAGAAAATGGCGCTGCTGGGTGCGCTGTCGCTCTACCTCGATTTCATCAACCTGTTTCTCTACATGCTGCGGCTGCTGGGCAACCGCCGGTAGAGAGACGACGTAAAAAAGACAACCATTTCGTCAAGCCGAGCGCAATCGAACTTGCTCGAATTGCCGAGGCGGGAAATGGAAGAAAAAAATCAACGAACATGTTTCCGGTCAAAACCTACGTTTCGCGCCGCGCCGAGTTGCGCGCGAAGACGGGCGGCGGGCTGATCCTGCTGCCGGGCAACCAGCCCTCAGCCAACAACTATCCCAACAACGCCTACTATTTCCGTCAGGATTCGACGTTCCTCTACTATTTCGGCCTCGACCGGCCGTCGCTCGCGGGCGTCATCGACGCCGATACGGGCGAGGAGGTGCTTTTCGGCGACGATTTCACCGTCGACGACATCATCTGGACGGGGCCGCAGCCC
>ERZ773136.3975-NODE-3975-length-10258-cov-7.853965_pt1 | contig 10258 bp, 10 predicted proteins | sample MGYA00580855_ERZ773136 | MGnify/ENA primary metagenome ERZ773136 (study PRJEB29015, sample SAMEA2737860) | human gut metagenome | biome: human gut; feature: human-associated habitat; material: faeces | place: China | collected 2012 ... | reverse complement strand
CACGGCGGCCAGCGCCAGCGGCTCCACCAGATCGGCGCGGCCCGCGGCGTGGCTGGGGTCCACAATGACCGGCAGATGAGTCAGGCGCTTCAGCACCGGAACGGCCGACACATCCAGGGCGGCGCGGGCGGGGGTCAGGCCGCTGCGGATACCACGCTCACAGAGAATGACCTGCGTATTGCCGCCGGACAGGATATACTCCGCGGACAGCAGCAGCTCCTCCACCGTGGCGGAGGTGCCGCGCTTGAGCAGGATGGGCTTGCGGGTGCGGCCGAGAGCCTTCAGCAGGGCGAAATTCTGCATATTGCGCGCGCCCACCTGCAGCACGTCCACATCAGCCAGCGTGTCCAGCTGGGCGGGATCGGTGATCTCGGTAACGGTGGGCAGGCCCGTATCACGGCCGGCCTGCACCAGCAGCGCCGCGCCCTGCTCGCCCAGACCCTGGAAGGTGTAGGGCGAGGTGCGGGGCTTGAAGGCGCCTCCGCGGAGCATGACGGCCCCGGCGGCCTTTACGGCGGCGGCAACGGTCTGTATCTGGTATGCGGACTCCACGGCACAGGGCCCTGCGATCAGGCAGAAATCCGCGCCCACGCGGACATCGCCCACCGGCACCACGGTATTCTCCGGATGAGCGCTCCGGGCGGCCAGGTGATAGGCCGGAGTCAGGCGACGGGCCTCCTGCACATAGGGCAGGGCCTGAAGCGCGGCGGGGTCCAGCCGCCACGTCTCCCCCACCAGGGGCAGAAGGATGGATGTCTCCCCCGCTACGCAGCCGCCCTTGACGTTTTGCAGAGCCAGCTGGGCCAGCAGCTGGCGGATGGCAGGCTCCGGGGTGTTCTTTTGCAGTACGAGTATCATAACGGATCGCTCCCTGTATTGTAGTCAGGTGGTTATTATAGCGTATCCCATCGGTTTTTGCAATCCGTGAAAAGCGCATATTGACAAAAACAAGCAGGGCCATATAATGAACTTGTATTACAAATGGGCGTTCTGCGTGCCCCCCTTCCCTGCCGCAGACACAGCAGAACAAAGGAGTAAAAAGGAGAAATAATGGAACGGAAATTTACACTGAGCTGCTGCTCCACGGTGGACCTGCCCTATTCGTACATGGAGAGCCGGGACATCCCCGTGCTGTTTTACACCTACGTGGTGGACGGGCAGACCTATGACGACGACATGGGCCGTGACCCGGCGGCGCTGCCCCGGTTTTACGGCTTTCTGAAGGCGGGCAAGCTGCCCCAGACCAGTCAGATCAACGTAGCGGGGTATATGGACTTCTTCGAGCGCCTGCTGCAGAAGGGCGGCAATGTGCTGCACATCGCATTCACATCCGGGCAGTCCTGCTCGGTGAACAACGCCTATCTGGCGGCAGCAGAGCTGAAGGACAAGTACCCCGGGCAAAAGCTGATCGTCATCGACTCCCTGTGCTCCTCCAGCGGCTACGGCCTGCTGGTGGACTACGCCGCCGATATGCGGGACGCGGGTGAGGACATCGACACCGTGGCCCAGTGGGTGCTGGACAACCGGAACAAGGTGCATCACCAGTTCTTTTCCAGCGATATGACCCAGTTCCGGCGGACGGGCCGGGTATCCGGCGCGGCGGCCACGGTAGCCACGGTGCTGAACATCTGCCCCATCATGCGGCTGGACGACAAGGGCGCCATCAAAGCATACAGCAAGGTGCGGGGCAAGAAAAAAGCCGTGGAGACTACGGTGGACACCATGGAGCAGCACGCCCAGGGCGGCCGGGACTATGACGGCAAGTGCTTTATCTGCCACAGCCAGTGCCTGGAGGACGCCCGGCTGGTCATGGACGCCGTGGAGGACCGTTTTCCGAAGCTGAAGGGAAAGATTCGCCTGTGCGACATCGGCACCATCATCGGCAGCCATGCCGGACAGGGCACCGTGGCGGTGTTCTTCATGGGCGACGAACGGCCGGAGATGGAATAAGGGAAGAGGCAGGAATGGTCCTGCCTCTTTTCGTTCTCTTGGGCTTTAATCCGCATAGCCAATAATATCTCTTTCCACCGTATGTATCACCTCTTCGGGTACATCTTTCACGAATAATCTATAAACCCGGTTCAAACGCGGATTATATATCCCAAGGTATTCAATTTTTTCAAACTCCGGATGTACAGAGCGAAGCCCCATCCTCCAGTACATAAGCAACTGCAAGGTGTGTCTCGTCGTTATTGATGCAGAAGTAACCTTAAAGTCCCACAAAGTATCCTCCGTAATGAAATCTCCATCGCCTGCCTGCACTATATCGGTATATCCGCCCTCGAATGTGAATCCCTCCAAAATTATCGGACCATACTCCTCGACAAACTTCAAAGACCGTTCGACCATAATCCGAACATTTCCTATTGTTGACTTATCAACCAATATCCAGTCAACGCTGAGTAAACAGAAAGAGACGCGCTGCGGCGCGTCTCTTTTTTGCTCTTTTCCTTATCTTCCGGTCATGACGGTCATGACCTCGAACTCCTCGTGGTTCAGGGTCTTGGTCATCGCCAGGCCCTCGTCAATGTCCACGTTGCTGATCCGGTCGCCCTTGGCGCAGACGATGCGGTTGGTCTTGCCCTCCGCCAGCAGCTGCACCGCCTCGTAGCCCATGCGGGTGGCGGTGACGCGGTCCTTGGCTGTGGGGCTGCCGCCCCGCTGGATGTGGCCCAGAATGGTGACGCGGGGGTCCAGCCCCAGCTCCTTTTTGATCTGCTCGCCCACGGCCATACCGCTGGCGGCGCCCTCGGCCACCACGATCATGAAATTGGTTTTGCCGCTGATACGGGCGCGGCGGATCTTCTCAGCCACGTGCTTTTCAAAGTCGTAGGGGCGCTCGGGCACCAGCACGGCGGTGGCGCCGATGGCCACACCCACATACAGCGCCAGATAACCGGCGCGGTGGCCCATGACCTCCACCACGGAGCAGCGCTCGTGGGACTGCATGGTGTCGCGGAGCTTGTCCATACACTCCACGGCGGTGTTGGCCGCGGTGTCGAAGCCGATGGTGTAGTCGGTGCAGACGATGTCGTTGTCGATGGTGCCGGGGATACCCACCACGGAAATGCCGAACTTGGACAGGTCCTGCGCGCCGCGGAATGTGCCGTCGCCGCCGATGGCCACCAGGCCGTCCAGACCGATGAGCTTGCAGGTGGCGTAGGCCTTCTCCTGCCCCTCCTTGGTGCGGAACTCGTCACAGCGGGCGGAGTACAGGATGGTGCCGCCGCGGTTGATGATGCGGCTGACGCTGGCGTTGTCCATCTCGACAATGTCGCCGGAGATCAGGCCCTGATAGCCGCGGCGGATGCCCACGCACTCGATGCCCCGGGCGTTGGCGCTGCGGACCACGGCGCGGATGCAGGCGTTCATGCCGGGGGCGTCGCCGCCGCTGGTCAGCACGCCGATACGTTTGACTGCGTTTTTCATACGCTATTCCCTCACTTTGCCAAGGGGCGGTGCCCCTGAATATGCAGGCACATTGTACCATACGTTTGGTCTGTTTTCAAGCCCTTCGGCGAGCCGCGGCAAATTTTTGCCTGTACAGTCCGCCGGTTTTATGGTATCATCCCTATGATAAACGAAAGGAGCGACCGTCATGCACCCACAATTCGCAGAATTGACGCCCAACTGGTTTAATCGGGCGTTCATATACACCGGCTCCATCGGGGAGTTCCGCTACCGCTTCGATGGGGATAAGGACGCGGGAATCCTGCACACCGCTGTATACAGCAATGTGTGCTACGAGCTGGCGCAGGACAAGGAGGAACGGGATTTCACCTGGGACGAGGCGGGCGTGGAGGCGCTGAAGGCCTGGCTCCAGGAAAAATATGAGGCATACTGCACGGCACAGAAATGACAAAAGCACCCCGCGGGGTGCTTTTTTTGCGTCAGTCACGCCAGGTGCTGCCCAGGAACAGCGCCAGCAGGGGCATCAGCTCCAGACGACCCATGAGCATCTCCAGCGACAGCACCAGCTTGCTCAGGGGCGAGAGGATGGAGAAATTCTCCATGGGGCCGAGGATGCCCAGGCCGGGGCCCACATTGCTGATACAGGTCAGTGACGCGGCGAAGGACTCCTGGAAGCCGTAGTTGTCCCAGCTGACCACCAGTGCGCCCGCCAGCAGCACCAGCAGGTATGCCGCGATAAACGCGCCGGCGGAGGAGACGACCCGCTCCTCCACGGCCTGTCCGTCCACCTTCAGCACGCTGACATGGTGGGGGTGCGCCAGCCGCTTCAGCTCCCGCTTCAGGCTCTTGCAGAGAATGGCGACGCGGGATATCTTGATGCCTCCGGAGGTGGAGCCGGCGCAGGCGCCGGTGAACATCAGCATCACCAGTGCCATACGGCAGAAGGTCGGCCACAGGGAGAAATCCACGGTGGCAAAGCCCGTGGTGGTGATGATGGTAACAGTCTGGAAGGCGGCGTCGGTGATGGAATCCCCGAAGGGCACCCCCGCCTGCACCCGCAGGTTAATGCACAGCAGCAGCGTGGCCGCCGCCACGATACCGACGTAGATCCGCAGCTCCTCGCTGCGGAGCGCCTCCTTCACCCTGCCCCGGACAGACAGGAACATCAGTGAGAAATTCACGCCGGCCAGGAAGGAGAACACGGTGATGATCCACATGACCGCCTTGGACGCGCCCGCTAGGGAGGTATCATAAATCGAGAAGCCGCCGGTGGCCATGGTGGTAAAGCTGTGGCAGACGGCGGAGAACCAGCTCTCGCCCGCCAGACGCAGGGCGGCTATCTCGCAGGCCGTCAGGATCATGTAGATGGTGTAGAGGATCTTGGCGGTGCCGCCCACCTTGGGCACCAGCTTGGACTTGATGGGGCCGGGGCTTTCGGCGCGCATGAGGAACACCGCGCCCTCGCCCATGCGGGGCGTCAGCGCCAGGAACAGCACCAGCACACCCATGCCGCCCATCCACTGGGTCAGCGAGCGCCACAGCAGCACGCTGCGGGGCAGATGGGACACAGCGGTGAAGGTGGACGAGCCGGTGGTGGTCAGGCCGGAGACCGTCTCGAACACGGCGTCGATATAGCTGTCCAGAACGCCGGTGAACACATAGGGCAGCGCCCCGAACAGGGACAGCAGCACCCAGCTGAGCGCCACGGCCACGAACCCGTCGCGGCTGTGCATCTGTGCCTTTTTCACCGGGATCAGATGCAGCACCGTGCCCGCCGCGGCACAGAGCAGCGCCGTCAGCAGAAACTGCTGCCAGCAGGTCTCGGCATAAATACAGGCCGTCAGTGCCGGCAGCAGCAGGAAGCCTGCCTCGACCCACAGGATGTAGCCCATTGTGTGTGAGAGCAATCGAAAGTTCATAGAAAATACCTCAAAGAAAAGGTGAAAAGCCTTCGGGTATTATATAACCGCGCGGGACGGGTGTCAACCTCAGTCCAGCTTGCCCTCCAGCGCCGAGAACAGGGCGGGCATATCCACGTCCTTGCCGGTGAACATCTTGAAGGCACGGGCCGCCTGGTAGAGCAGCAGGTCGATGCCGGACACGGTGGGCAGGCCGCGCTTTTCGGCCTCGCGCAGCAGCATAGTCTGCCGGGGATTATAGACCAGATCGTAGACGGTGACGCCCGCCGGGGCGTCACGCAGGAAGCCCAGGTCGGAAAACTCCTTCATGCCGGCCATGCCCAGAGAGGTGGCGTTGATGAACAGGTCGCTCTCGGCCATGGCATGGCGGACGGGGAAAATGCCGAAGTAGATGAACTGCGCCTTATCCGGGTAACGCGCGGCCAGATCCTGGGCCGGATAGACGCTGCGGTTGGTGACGAAAATCTTTTTCACACCGGCGCCGACCAGCGCATCACAGATGGCGTCTCCGGCGCCGCCGGTGCCCAACAGCAGCACGGTCTTGCCCTCCGGCTCCAGGCCGCGGGCGCGCAGGCTGTCCACAAATCCCCGGCCGTCAGTGTTATAGCCGATGGCACGGCCGTTTTTGATGCAGACGGTGTTCACCGCGCCGCAGGCGGCCGCCGCAGGGCTCAGCTCATCCAGCAGCGGCAGGATGGCCTCCTTGTGGGGCATGGTGACGTTGAACCCGGCACAGCCGCCGGCCTTGGCCTCGGCCACGAAGTCAGCCAGATCGCGGGGCTGAACGCGGCGGACTTCATAGGTGTAGTGTACGCCGGTCTGGGCGATCATGGCGCCGTGGAGCAGCGGCGAAAGGCTATGATCCACGGGGTCGCCGATAAGATAGAGCTTTTTGTTGGTCATACAAGTGCCTCCCCAGTGCAGCCGCAGGTGGGCGCAGCCGCAGTGTTATTGGTGTGTTGGAGCAGATAGTCCATGGCTTCGAGATAGCCGGCAAGTCCGTGGCCGGTGATGACTCTAACGCAGGCCGGCGCGGTGACGGACACGGCCCGGAAGGGCTCGCGGGCGTTGATATCGGAGATATGCACCTCCACCGCCGGGACGGGGGCGCAGCGCAGAGCATCATAGATGGCGTAGCTGTAATGCGCGTAGGCCCCAGGGTTGATGACGATGCCGCCGAAGCCGGCCCGGGAGGCCTGGATAGCGTCGATAAGCGTGCCCTCATGGTTAGACTGGAACAGCTCCACCTGGCAGCCCACGGCGGCGGCGTGCTCGTAAATCAGTTTACATAAATCGTCATAGCTCTGTCTGCCGTAGATGTCCGGCTCCCGCTGGCCCAACAGGTTCAGGTTGGGGCCGTTGAGGATGAGCAGCTTCATGGCGTATCCCTCCATAGTCGCAGAATAAAGTCCTTCATTTGGTCAACAGTGCCGTCAGGCACCCGATAATGGGCGCAGGCCGCGTACAGCGGGCAGCGGACGGCATACAGGGCCCGCAGGGCCGCCTCTCCCCCGGCGAGCAGCGGACGTCCGGCGGCGTAATCAGTCGACATAATATTATCCACCGTCCGGTCCAGCCAGAACACCGTGCCGCTTCGACGCAGGAGCTCACGGTTCTGCTCCGTCAACACCGCACCACCGCCGGTGGCGATGACGCAGGGTGTTTCCGTCTCTGTGCAGAGCGCTTCCAGCGTCCGGCGTTCCAGGGCACGGAAGGCAGCCTCGCCCTCCGCGGCGAAAATCGCCGGAATGGAACGGCCCGCTGTCTGCTCCGCCAGTGCGTCCGCGTCGTAAAGGGGCACGGACAGTGCCCGGGACAGGGCGGCGCCGATGGTGGTCTTGCCGCTGGCGGGCATACCGATGAGGATGAGCCGCCCCGTCATGCCTGCACCTCCCGGGAGAGGGTCATCAGCAGGGTCATCAGGCGCTCCGCCTGATCGCGGCGCTCCGGCAGCATATCGCCCCGGGTACGGAGGACTTCCGCCTCCCGGGCCTTATCCCGGACCGGCAGACCGTGGGCGCTCTTATACGCGCCGATGGCGGCAGACAGCCGCTGACGGCGGTCAAACAGCTCCAGGATCGCCGCGTCCGTCTCGTCCAGCCGCTGACGCAGGCCGTTCAGGTCGGTGGGAACGTCCGGCAGCAGCTGGCACACCGCCAGGGCGGCGGCGGACTCCACCGCCGGGGCAGCGCGGAGCGCGATGCAGGCGTCATGGCGGCCGGGGACGGAGATAGTGGTCTCCGCCATGGTAGTCAGGTCCACGGTCCGCTGTTCCTTAGCGATAGACGGCGTGGGGCGGAACGTCACGTCGAACACCACGTCCATGCCGTTGGTGACGCCGGCGTTGACACCGCCGGCATGATTGGTCGCTGTGCGAACAGCGCCACAGGCCATCGTAAACGGGTCGTTGGCCGCGCTGCCGCGCATCTGGGCGAAGGTCTCCCCTGCGCCGAAGCCGATGGCCTTGACAGCGGGAATGGCAAACACATGGCGGGCGATGGTGCCCTCCACGGTATCCCGCCAGTCAGGGCCGCCCAAACCGGCGGGCAGACCGCTGACGGTGCAGCGGATCACGCCGCCCACACTGTCGCCGTCCGCTTTGGCAGCGGCAGCGCGTGCCCGCAGAGCCTCCTCATCCAGGACATCCGCGTGAACGGCGATATGGGCCGTCTTCAGGTATGTGATCGCCAGCGCGCCGGCCACGGTCAGCGGCGCGGTGAGCCGCCCGGAGGTATGGCCGCCGCCCCGGGGATCGTTGCAGCCCAGGGCGCGGACCGCAGCGGTGTAGTCGCCGTGGGAGGGCCGGGGCTTGTGTTTCAGGCTGTCGTAGTCGGCGGAACGGGCATCACCGTTGTAAATGACCGCCGCCAGCGGATCGCCGGTGGTGCGGCCCCGATAGACGCCGGATAGGAAGTGTACTTCCTCTTTTTCCTGCCGGGCGGTGGTCAGTCCCCCCTGCCCCATGCGGCGCAGCAGCTGTTCACGGATAAAGGCCTCGTCCACCGGCAGACCCGGCGGCACATCCGTCAGCAGGACACCCACCGCCGGACCGTGGGACTCGCCGAAAAGCGTGTAGTGCATCACGATTCCAGCACCTCCCAGTTTCCGCCCAGGGCGGCAAGCTCGCGCCAGAAGGCGGGGTAGGACTTCGCCACCGTCTCAGCGCCGGACAGTGTCACGGGGCCGTCGGCCACCATAGCGGCGCAGCCAGCCAGCAGGGCGATACGGTGGTCGCCGCAGGCAGAGACATCTCCGCCGTGCAGCGCGCTCACGCCGTGGATGACCAGTCCGTCCGGCTGCACCTCTGCCGAAGCGCCCAGCGCGTTCAGCACAGCGGAGACGGCGGTCAGGCGATCACTCTCCTTCTGCCGCAGGAACGCGGCGTGGGTAAAGCGGGTATCGCGGCTCGGGCGCAGCGCGGCGTACAGGGCCAGCGGCGGCAGGAGGTCCGGGGTGTCGGAGATATCGATCTGCTCCGGCAGCTTGTCCAGATAGCGCAAGATGGCCGCGTCGCCCTGGAGATAGGGCGGCGGCGCCAACGGGATACGGAGAGCCTCTCTTCTCTGTCTGGGAAGCAGGGCACGCAGCACCAGCCAATAGGCCGCAGCGGACCAGTCCGGCTCATCCAACAGCGGCGCGGGGCGACAGAACTGCCCGCCGGGGATATGCCAGCCATCGGTGATTTTCTCCACGGTAACGCCGTGGCGAGCCAGGACCGCCAGAGTCATCTGCACATAGGGTCGGGAGACGGCCTCTCCGGTGACGGTAATGTCCGAGTCCCCCGGCAGCAGCGGCAGCGCCAGCAGCATACCGGAAATCAGCTGGGACGTCTCATCTCCCGGCAGCGACCAGTGGCCCGCTGTCAGCGGGCGGGTCAGGGCAAGGCCCTGCTCCGTGCGCCGCAGGCCCAGATCACCGGGGATAGGACGAGAGAGCAGCCGGTCGGAGCCGGTGAACACCGCGTCGGTGCGGCCAAGGGCCATGAACAGCGGCAGCAGAAAGCGCAGGGTGCTGCCGCTGTCGCCGCAGTCCACCAGCGGCGCCGGGGCGGTCAGGCAGGCCAGTCCCCGGTAGGTCGCCAGCACATCCTGTGCCGCGTGGGGCGGCAGCTCCGTGACCTGGCCCGCCAGAAACCGGCAGATCAACTCGCGGTGCAGCAGGCTTTTGGAGGGTGGCACCGTGACGGTGCCCCGCAGAGACGAAGGCGTCAATAACAGCTTCATGCTTTATCCTCCCATAAATCGGACAGGGGCACCGTCACCAGTTCACCCTGTCCCATACAGCGGACGATGACCAACTGCACCGTACCGCCGGCGGTTTTTTTATCGTGGCCCACGCAGCGGCGCAGGGCCGCCTCGTCACAGTCGATGGCCGTGGGCAGGCCGTACCGCGTCAGCAGCGGCTCCAGCCGTGCCAGCACATCGGTGCCGCCATAGCCATTGGCTATCTGCCAGCGAAGGGTACGGCACATCCCGGCGGCCACAGCCTCGCCATGGGTCCAGGTGTCATACCCGCCGACAGCCTCGTAGCCGTGGCCGAAGGTATGGCCAAAGTTCAGCAGGCGGCGCGCGCCGTGGTCCTCCGCATCACCGGATACCAAGTGCAGCTTGGCCCGTCCGCAGGCGGCAATAAGGGCCGTCAGGGCCTCGCCGCTGTCGCTCCGCAGGCCCTGCTCGGCGGCGGCCAGCAGGGCGGAATCGGCCACCAGCCCGGTCTTGATGACCTCCGCCATACCGGAGGCAAACTGCCGCTGCGGCAGCGTCGCCAGGCAGGCAGGGTCCGACAGCACCAGAGACGGCTGGTGGAACGCGCCCAACAGGTTTTTGCCTTCCGGCAAGTCCAGAGCCGTCTTGCCGCCCAGGGCGCTGTCCACCTGGGCAAGCAGCGTGGTGGGGATATGGGCCAACGGCACGCCCCGCAGCAGCGAC
>ERZ773136.3972-NODE-3972-length-10267-cov-6.339894_pt1 | contig 10267 bp, 7 predicted proteins | sample MGYA00580855_ERZ773136 | MGnify/ENA primary metagenome ERZ773136 (study PRJEB29015, sample SAMEA2737860) | human gut metagenome | biome: human gut; feature: human-associated habitat; material: faeces | place: China | collected 2012 ... | reverse complement strand
TCTGCCGCAGCAGATACTGCTCCGCCGCGTCCGAGAGTCTCTTCAGCGGCTCGCCGTCTATGGTGAAGGAGAATACCTGCTTCGCCGGAGCGGAGACAATATACCGCATTGCGGCAAGCGAGCCTTCGCCCAGCGGGACGACCTGCCCCATCGCCGCCGTCTGGCAGCCACGGCAGCATACTACGCCGCTCGACAGGCTCAGCAGCGGACTTTCCGGCTCCGCCCTGCCGCATTCCGCGCAGCCGCCAAGCTCCGGCGTATAGCCCGCAAGGCACATCAGCCGCAGCTCGAACGCGGCCTTGATAAGCGCCGCGGGGTACATTTTTCTGCTGAGCGCGTACAGTGAGTTCAGGCCAAGCTGAAGCATCGCTTCGTCCGGCTGATCCTCGACCCCAAGCGCTTCAAGACACTCAGCAAAGTAGCAGCCGAGCGCAAAATCCGCTATATCATTGCGCAGCCCGTCAAAGCTCTCGATGACGGACGCCTCGTTGACGCTCCATTTCCCGCGGTTTCCGAACAGGGTCATCTCCGAATACGTCAGCTGCTGGGTGGCCGCGGTTATCTTGCTGCCCTTGCGCAGCGCGCCGCGTGCCTTGGCGGTTATCTTGCCGTCGGACTTTGTAAACAGCGTCAGTATTTTGTCGGCTTCCTTGTATCTTACTTCGCGCAGGACAAGCGCCTGAACCGTGTTGAACATATGTATCGCATCAGCCCTCGCTCCGGGGAGTGTCCCCCGGATCATTCTGCGGCGCGGAGCGGCGGTACGGCTCGTCCTGCGTCGCCTTGTACAGCATGTAATAAAGCGGGTCTCCTGTTTCGGCAAATGCCTGCCAGATAGCGTCCTTGCTCATGTTCGCGCCTCCTTGCTGCAATTATTATTTGCAGCGTGACGCGGATTAAAGCTGGGATATATTAGCGCTCGCCGTAACCGAAATTGCGGAGCTGCGCCATTGAGTCGCGCCAGTTCTCCTTGACCTTGACCCATGTCTGAAGATAGACCTTTGTGCCCATTAACTCTTCGATGTCCATGCGGGCAAGCTCGCCGATCTTCTTCAGCATCGCGCCCTTTTTGCCGATGATTATGCCCTTATGACTGTCCTTTTCGCAGTATATCGTCACATCAAGGTCGATGATGCCGTCGTCCCGCTCGGAGAACTTCGTGACCTCGACGGCGGTGCCGTGCGGTATCTCCTTATCAAGGCAGGTCAGCAGCTTTTCGCGGACAAGCTCCGCGCAGATCTGACGCTCCGGCTGGTCGGTTATCATATCGTCTGGGAAGAGGTGCGGCCCCTCGACGGCGTACTTCTCAAGCTCCGTAAACAGCTCGTCCAGCCCTTCGCCGGTCTTGGCGGAGATGGGAATGACGGCGTCAAAATCATACGCTGCGGAGTAGAGCGCGATGACCTCCAGAAGGCGGGTCTTGTCCACGGTGTCGATCTTATTGATGAGCAGTATCGCCGGAGCGCCGCTCTCGCGCAAGTGCTCGATGAGCGCTTCCTCCTGCGGGCCGATGGCCGCCACAGGCTCCACCATCAGCAGCACCGCGTCCACATCCGCGACACTCTCGCGCACGACCTGAACCATGTAGTCGCCAAGGCGGGTGCGCGGCTTATGGAAGCCCGGAGTGTCCATCAGGACAAACTGCGTATCCCCGCGGTTCACGATCGCGGTTATGCGGTTGCGGGTGGTCTGCGGCTTGTTGGAAACTATGGCTATCTTTTCGCCGACGAGCGCGTTCGTAAGCGTGGATTTGCCGACGTTCGGGCGGCCGCATATCGTTATCATTGCAGATTTTGTCATTATTCTTCTCCCATAATAAATTTTTCTCTTGCGCGCATCTGGCGTTTCATCTCGCCCTCGTCAACGTGATCATAGCCGAGCAGGTGCAGTATTGAATGGACGGTGAGATACATTATCTCCCGCTCATAGCCGTGCCCGAACTCCTCGCCCTGCGCCTCACAGCGTGGGATGGATATCATCATATCGCCGAGAAGCACCGCGCCGGTGTCCATATCCCGCTCACATTCCTCAGCGTCAAATTCGCCGGGCGTCAGTTCGTTCATCGGGAAGCTCAGAACATCGGTCGCGCGGTCAACGCCGCGGAACTCGTTATTCACGCGGTGTATCCCCTCGTCGTCCGTCAGCATCACGCTCACGATGCACGGCACGTCAACGCCCTCGGCGTCAAGCGCCATGTTCACCGCCTTTTTTATCAGCGCCGCCGAATTATTATGGCCGAGGTTCTTCACCTCGCGGCTTACATATATCTCACGCTCCATGCTTATTTCCTCTTGAATTTTTTCGGCGGCAGCTTCTTGACGGATTCCGCCGGATTTTTCTTATCGTAGACCTCGTACGCCTCGATTATCTTCTGCACAAGGCGGTGACGCACGACGTCAGAGCCGGTGAGCTTGCATATTGCGATGTCCTCGATGCCGTCGAGCACCTTCATTGCGACCTTGAGTCCGCTGGTCTTGTCCTCCGGCAGGTCGATCTGCGTGATGTCGCCGGTGATGACGACCTTGGAGCCGAAGCCGATACGCGTCAGGAACATTTTCATCTGTTCCTCCCTGGACGTGTTCTGCGCCTCGTCAAGAATAATGAAGCTGTCGTCCAGCGTGCGGCCGCGCATGTAGGCCAGCGGCGCGACCTCGATATTGCCGCGCTCAAGATATTTCTGATAGGTATCGGCGCCGAGCATATCGAACAGCGCGTCATACAGCGGCCTGAGGTACGGATCGACCTTGCTCTGAAGATCGCCCGGCAGGAAGCCCAGCCGCTCACCGGCCTCGACCGCAGGGCGCGTGAGGATTATGCGGTTGACCTCCTCGGCTCTGAAAGCCGCAACCGCCGCAGCGACCGCAAGATAGGTCTTGCCCGTACCGGCGGGGCCGATGCCGAGGGTTATCGTATTTTTCGCTATCGCGTCACAGTAGGATTTCTGTCCGAGAGTCTTGGGCTTTATGGGCTTACCCTTGGCGGTGATGCAGATGACATCTCCGGCAAGCTCCTGTATCTTCGTCTCCTTGCCCTCGGAGACGAGCTTGAGGATATACCGGACGTTCTGCGCGTCGATATTCTCGCCCTTGGCCGCCAGTGTCAACAGGCCGTTTATCGCTTTTTCGGCGAGCATCACGCTCTCCTCCTCGCCGCAAATGTGTATCATATTTTCGCGGTCGAGAACCTTGACGCCAAGCTCCGATTCGATTATGCGCAGATTCTGATCAAACGAGCCGAACACGCTTATGACGTGCTCCATTCTCTCGACTTCAATTGTCTTCTCTATCATATGTTTCCCCTTCCGGCTGCGGCAGCTCCGCAGTCTCGGCTATATTTTCAAGGCATTTTGCGCGCATCGTAACAAGCAGCAGGCCGCCGCTTTCAGCATGTGAAAAGCTGATGGTCTCGATCTCGCCGTCGATGCTGTTTTCAAGCCAATCTTTGAGCCTATCCACCGGCCCTTGCCCATGGCGTATTCGCTGCCGGCCCTGTGCCAGTGCCTGCCGTCGGTGCTGTAGGCATAGCTCACGCGGCGCGCCCTAACCGTCATGCGCAGGTAGACGTCGCCGATGTGCATCTCGGCCGGACGGCCCTTGCGCGGGGTGCCCTTGGCCGTGGGGGCGAGCGTGGCCACCACCGTCACGCTGTCGGCGGCACGCAGGTTGCGGGCCCTGGGGTTGTGGCGCACCTGCAGCTCAAAACCGCTGTCGGTGCGCATGAGGCCCACCGACGAGTATTGCGCCGACATGCAAATCAGGCCCATGTACTGTCCGTTGTTGCGCGAGCAGAAGTCGGATATGCGCGCCGTGGCGGTGAACTCGTCGGCCGGTGTCTTCTGCAAAAGCATGTTGGGCACGAGCCACAGGTTGGCCACGCTGCCGAGCCGCGGCAGGTTGAAGGTGAACAGGCGGTAGAACCCCATGCCCGTGGTCTGGCCGAAAGAGTCGTCGTAGTCGGCCTGCCACTGCCACTGCAGGCCGAGCCGGGGCGAGCCGAACTCGTCGGACTCGGCGGGGTTTACCACCACCTTGCTGTCCGACTTGGGCTTGCGGTGGGTGAGCACAGGCTCGCCCCCGCGCCCCATCACGGGCCAGCCGCTGCTCCAGTCGACGGGCTGCAGGTGGCAGACGCGCCCGTAGGGGCCCTTGTCTTGGAAGTGCGCAAACCAGTCTTCGCCGTAGACCGTATGCACCCACCCGCCCTGGTGCGGGCCGTTTACGGCCGTGGTGCCCCGCTGCAGCACTCGCCGCCACTCGTAAGGGCCGTAGGGCGAGCGGCTGCGCATGGCCAGCTGCCAACCCCCGGCCACGCCCCCCGCGGGGCAGAGAATCCAGTACCAGCCGTCGCGCTTGTAGAACTTCGGGCCCTCGGTGGTGACATTGCGCGTGGCGTCGCCGTCGAACACAATGCAGGGGTCGCCTATTGGCCTCGTGCCGTCGGCCGAGAGCTCGCGCACGGTGAGCACCCCGTTGAAGCCTATGCGGCTGTTTGCCCATCCGTTTACGAGGTAGCAGCGCCCGTCGTCGTCCCACAGCGGGGTGGTGTCTATGTATCCCTTGCCCTCAATCACCATGAGCGGGTCGCTCCACGGGCCCGCGGGGTCGGCAGCCCTCACCATGAACACGCCCCTGTCGGCATAGGCCTCGGGATAGTTTTCGGGGTCGTCGAGCGGCACGCAGCCCATGGCCACCACGCGCGGGTCGGTGAAGTCGTTTTGCGGTATGCGCATGTCCATGGGCACGCCCAGCGGCTCGAAGGCGTTGATGTCGGGCGTGTCACCAAGGTAGTACTGCACCATCGAGCCGTGCTCCATGCAGTCGAGGTCTACCCTTAGCTCGTAGGTGCCGTCGGGAACGGGCGGCAGCTTGATGGCAAAGTAGAACACTCCCATGCCCTGGAACGAGTCGGCCTTGTACAGCGCCCATGCCTTTCCGTCGGGGTCGGGCACCACCGTCTGGTCGAACTTGGTGTTGTTGCCGTTGAACACCTTCACGTTGTCGAAGTAATCTATCGGGTACCTGATGCGCGGGGCCGACTTGCCGGCGTTCAGGGCCGTAATCTCGCTGATGGTGGCGCCGCGGAACCCGTTGTCCATTGTTTCGCGGCAGAGCGTCAGGGCGTCAAAGCGCAGCCGCTCGTTGAGCACCCCCAGCGGCACCTTTCCGTCGTAGAGCAATATCCCGTCGAGCGGGTAGATGTAGCCGTTGAGCGGCCTCTTCACGGCGTCGAGGTCCATGCCGATGCCCTCGGCCACCACCTCGTGCATGGCGTCGGAGCCAAGCGTCTCCACCCCGTCGGTCAGCGTGTTGTTGCGCACATACCTGTTGAGCAGCGTGTTGTACCGGCCCGTGGCACTGTCGTACACCATCCAGGCCTTGACAAGCGTCTTGGGCAGCATGGTCTCGTAGTAGTCGTAGGCCTCGCCGAGCCACCCGTTGCCCACGTATGTGTTCTTCTTGAAGGCCAGTATGTCGGGGTTCACCGCCGCCCGGAGCACGTGGTAGGCCACAAACATGTGCAGCACGTTGTTCTCCTTGGTATAGTCATCGCCCGTGTCAACGGCGATGTTGTTGTTCCGAAACCAGTCGTACCAGCCCTCGTCCATGCTCCGCCGGCCTGTGGCGCACTTGCCGTACCACTCCCGGCACCTCTCCGCCAGGTCGGCCAGCGAATGTATGCCGTTGGCATGGAACACGGCATCGGGCTCGGCAAAGAGCGTGAAGCCGCGCTTGCACACCGTCGGCGTGTAGTAGCCCGCCACGGGGTCGGGCGCCGGCGCTGCCAGTTGCTTGTCGTCTTCGGCCAGCAGGGCGTCGATGCCAGTAGCGCACAGCGCCTCGTAGAAGATGGCGAAGTGGGCCGAGTCGGCCTTCAGCTCCTGCACCACCATGCGGTTTGATCGCGGTATGCAGCGCCCTATGGCGTGGACAATGCCGTTTTCCACCTTGTTGTCGCACATCTGCCGGTCTATCGGCGCGCCCTCGTTGACGAGTATTTGCGAGCCCCTGCCGCCCGCGGTGATGAAGCGCCCGAGCATTGTACGGTAGGTGGCGCCGCCGGCGGTGAGCATTTGGGTTGTGGTAAGCTCCGTCTTCATGAGGTGATACATGGCGATGTCGGTGCACAGGCTGTCGGTGAGGCCCTCCAGCGAGTTGTCCGTCAGCCCGTTGTGCAGCAGGTTTCCATCCTCGTCGACGCTCTCCCTGTCGTTCCACAGGCTGTCGATGTATGCCTCGACGGCCCCGTTCTTGGGTGCGAAGCAGGTGTAGTTGCCGTATGAGCTCAGTATGCGGTCTTGCCCCGAACGCCTCAGAATGTAGTTGAAGCTGGAAAATATTGAGTCGTTGCTCAGCAGGAAGTCGGTCACCGTCTGGCCGGTAAAGGTAAACCGGTTCGACATGTCGGGCTCCACGTTGCATGCGCACAGCGCCATGGCCGCGGCAAAGGCCAGTGTTTGTTTCAGATGTCTCATTTCAGGTTTCATTTCGTTATTGGTAGTAATGTTTCATTCCCTCTGTTCCCATTGGGCCACGGTAGGCGGCTCGCGTGCCGCCGTGGCTGTGGCGGCCCCGGCCGTATGGCATGGCCCGGGCCGCCACGGCGTCACTCGGCAAAGTCGGCCTCGACTATGCGCAGCTGCGTCTTGCCCTTGGCAGAGCGCAGCCGGTCGAGCTCGCCCGTGGCCCCTCCGGCCAGCTCTTTTATTATTCCGAACTTGCTGCTGTCTTGCACCGGGGCCACCATGCGCACCCTCACGCCGTCGGTTGCCACTGGTTTGGGTATGTCGATGTTTACATGTCCCAGCGTGGCGGGGGTAATCCCCTCCCACAGCAGGGTGCCGTCGGCGGCGAGAATCTGCAGCGGATAGCACTTGCTGCGCCACCCGGTGAGCTTCAGGCTCACGCTTCTCACTGTGGCCTTGCGCTCCAGCCGGTACTCAATCCACGCCCCGTCGCGGCTGCCGTCGCTCTGCCACTGGCTCAGTTCGTTGCCGTCGAAGCTCCTGCCGGCCTCTGCCTGGTTTGAGCCGGCGGTGGCTCCTACCACCCGCAGGCCACGGCGCACGTCGGCAAACGACGGCGTGGGCGGCGTGGGACCGCGGTCGAGGCGGCACGGCAGCGTCTGTTGCGGCAGGCAGCTCTCCGCGTCGGCAGCCTCGGTAGCGATGGAAAGCGTGGCGGCGGGCAGTCCCTCGGCCTCTGCCCTGACGGTTATGGTGCCGGGAGTGGTGGTGGATCGCACGAAGACACGGTTGACGCCGCACTCCACGGGCAGCACCGTGGCGCCCAGGTAGTTGTCCGACGTGCGCTGGGCCGCGGCGTCCACGCCCTTGCGGCGGGCTATGCCGCCGAGCCACTCGGCCGGCCCGCCAATGCTGAAGCGTATGTCGCGGTTGTCGAGCGGGCAGCGCCGTCCGCGGCTGTCGACCACCTCCACCTGCACAAGGGCCAGGTCGGAGCCGTCGGCCTTCATGCCCTCGGGGTTCACGATGGCCGTGAGCACAAGCCGCGCGGGCTCGCCAGCGGTCTCGATAGTGTGGCGCGACGTCTCCCTGCCGCCCTCGTAGCCCACGGCGGTGAGCGTTCCGGGCTCATACCTCACGCTGTCGAAGGTGAAGAGCCACTCGTACGACCTGCGGCCGCGGCCCAGCGAGCGGCCGTTGAGCAGCAGTTCCACCTCGTCGGCCGTAGACGCCACGTAGACGGGCTTGACCGTCCGGGCGTCGTAGTTCCAGTGGCCCACGATGTAGGTGCGGTCGGTCTCGGGGCTCACCCACCCGTCCCACATCACCTGGTGCACGTAGAAGGCATCCTTGGGCAGGCGCATGGCGTCGACGACGCCGCTGACGCGGTAGTTCATCTCGTTGCGCCCGTAGGTGTTGGTGTCGCTGAACACAATCTTTGCGCCGCCCGAGCTGACGCGCCGCCCGGTGCCGGGGCGCACGGCCCAGTACTCATGCCAGCGACGCAGCAGCTCAATTGCAAACTCGTCGTTGTTCTGGTTGTAGGCCGTGGCGGGCTGCCCCTTGACCAGCGGGCCGTCGCCCTGCTTGTGGAAGGGATAGCTGTAGCTGTCCCAGTAGAGTCGGTAGGCCTCGTCACGGCAGTACTCCATGGCCCACATGGGGCGGTCGGCGCTCTTGTTTATGTACAGCATCTCGCCGCCATACTCGGCCTCTTCGATGTCGAGCATCTCGCGGCTGCCTATCGCCCTGCCCCCGTTGGGGTCCCAGCGGTCGCGCACCTGCCTCAGCTCGACCATGTGCTGGCGCGATATGCTCTCGTTTCCGCCCTCATAGAATATGATGCTCGGGTTGTTACGGTTGTAGATGATGGCGTCGCGCATGAGGCTCACGCGGTGCTGCCACCGCGCCCCCTCCACATCGCGCTCGGCGTCGCCGGCGGGCATGGCCTGCATCATGCCCACGCGGTCGCAGCTCTCTATGTCTTGCTTCGACGGCGTTACGTGCATCCACCGATAAATGTTGCCGCCGCCCTCTACGCACAGCCGGTTGGTGTAGTCGCTGAGCCAGGCCGGCACATCGGTGCCCACGGCGGGCCATTCGTTGGTAGACCGCTGTGCGTAACCGTGCATCATGATGCACCGGTCGTTGAGCCACACCTTGCCGTCGGCAAACGAAGTCTTGCGGAAACCCGTGCGCAGCGTCACGCTGTCGGAGCCCACCGACGAGGTGACGCTGTAGAGGTAGCCGTAGCCCCACGACCAGAACTCGAGCCCGCCCACGCTGCGGCTGCCCTTGAGCACGCGCGTCTCGCCGGGGGCCAGCGTGGCCGTCTCGCCCTCGAAGGCTGCCACTGGCCTGCCGCCGGCGTCGCTCATGGCCACGCGCAGGGTCACCGTCTGCGGGCTGCGGCTGTCGTTGCGCACCTCCGACTCTACATGCACCGTGGCCCGCCGGCCCGGTATGTCGTAGTCGGTGGCATAGACATACACCCCCTGTGTGCCGAGGTTGGAATACAGCGGCAGCGTCTGGTAGAGCTCGCCGGTGACGTGGAGCACCACGTTCTTGACTATCCCGCCGTAGTTGGCGTTGAAGTTGCGGTCGTTCCACTGAAATCTGCTGCCGTTGGTGCGGTCGTGGTAGTCCCAGCTGTTGTCCACACGGACGCTCAGCACGTTGGCTCCCTCCCTGACGTATGGCGTGAGGTCGAAGCCGAAAGCCATCACGCCGTTCTCCGAGAAGCCCAGCTTGCGGCCGTTGAGCCACACGTCGGCGGCCTGCCTCACGCCCTCGAACTCTATGAAGAACCGCCGTCGGGCAATGTCGCCCACGCTGAAGTGCTTGCGGTACCACACCACGGTGTCGCGGTGCTCGTGGATGAACTTGCTGTAAGCGTCGTCCTCGTTCCACGCCCGCGGCAGCGTGACGCGCTGCCACGAGCCGTCGTCAAACGAGGCGAGGGCGGCCCGTTGCTATTTCGGCCCGAAACGGTTGCACGGGCCGCCCAAGCCCGCTTTTGCAACATTTTCGGCCATGGGAAACAACATTTTCGGCTTTTTTGCCTACCTTTGAATAAGCCAAGACGCACTTGGCAATGTGCAGACAAACTCGAATTGCGCCCGTTTGAAACAAATCTTCAACCATGTTACTATTTGCAAGAAACATACTCACAGCAGCCGTGGCGCTATGCCCGGCAATGGCCGGGGCCGACAGCGGCGGCACAACGCTCGACATGAGCGACGGACTGTCGGAGAGCCGGGGGCGCTGCATAAGCCAGATGCCCGACGGGAGGATGGCCGTGGCCACCACGGCCACGATAGAAGTGTACGACTGGACGCGCTTCCACACCGTGAAGCTGCTGCCCGAGGACGCCTGCCCGCTGCCGGCATACCACGGCGACACGCAGCTGAGCCTGGCCGACATTGCCCGGCGCACGGGCTTCCACTCGGTGAAATACTTCTCGGCGGCGTTCAAAGACAGCTTCGGGGTGACGCCGAGCGAATACCGCGGCAGCTGACGGCCACTGAGAATCAATTGGGCAAGGAATGGCCAAGCAAGCAAACCATCGCGGAAAACAAGCAATAAAAGCGTGAAGAAAATCGAGGCACAAACGCCCCGGCCCGCCCCCAGCCGGCCAAAAGGCCCATACGGCAAGCCGGGACGGCCCGTACAGGCAAACGATACGGCCCGTTTCGCAATGCGAAACGGGCCGTATTGCAACATGCCACGCCGCAGGCCGGGGCGGCACACGGCGTCAACTCAAACAGGGGGGATAGTTTGTTTAAAGGAGTGCCCTCTTTTACT
>ERZ773136.3969-NODE-3969-length-10276-cov-2.173956_pt1 | contig 10276 bp, 8 predicted proteins | sample MGYA00580855_ERZ773136 | MGnify/ENA primary metagenome ERZ773136 (study PRJEB29015, sample SAMEA2737860) | human gut metagenome | biome: human gut; feature: human-associated habitat; material: faeces | place: China | collected 2012 ... | reverse complement strand
CTTTTCAGTACCTTGAGATTCGCCTGAAATCCGACTGAGGTAAAGAAAAACACCATGCAGACTTCCTTTAGAGTATCATCAAAATCAATTACCGCAACACCTGTCATATAGAGAACCAGCGTAAGAATTGCAAAAAGCAAACCGCCGATTACAGGTGCGGGTATACAAAATTTCTGCAAAAACGATATACGCTTTTTCATAAATGCACCGGCCATCAGAACAATCACAGCAACTGCGATTGTCTGATACATATCAAGAGTTATATTCAATCAGCACCAATCCTTTCGCAGTTATCCTGCTGTTTTTACTGTTATTCCTCTTTCGGAATAATATTCTGCCGCACCCTTGTGAAAAGGAATTTTAACACCTTCAACGGCTTTTTCAAGCGTTATGTCAACATCCGCCGAAACAGTCAGCTGAAGTTCCTGCGCATTGTCAAAGACAAGCTGTGTAAGCTTCTTCACCTGTTCGACTGAAAGTCTGTCGTTCACAATCAGAACAGCCTTTACCGCAACTGTGCCGACTTCATCACTCTGCCCGTTGTAAGTGTTTTTCGGAATTTTGCAGTCAACATAGCTGTAGGTGTTTTTAAGCTTTTTAACAGCTGCGTCATCAATTCCTATAAGCTTGATGTCACATTGCTTTGAAAGTTCCTCAACAACTGTTGCATTAAGTCCGAGTGTAAAGAATGCCGCATCAATTTCGCCGTTCTGTAACTGTTTTGCGGCATCGGCATAATTAAGATTTTTTTCCTTAACCATTTTTGAGTTAAGCCCGTATGCCGAAAGAATCTGCTTTGCGTTAAGCTCCGAACCCGATTCTTCTTCACCTATGCTCACGGTTTTGCCGAGCAAATCATCAACACTGTTAATATCAGAATCTTTTCTTACAACGATATGACAAGCCTCTGTAAACATACCTGCAACAGCGCTGTAACCCTCAAGACTGCCGGATTTTTCAAAATTATTTTCGCCGTTAAATGCGTCGTGTGCAATGTCGGACTGAACAATTGCAGCGTCAAGATAATTCTGTGAAAGCAAGCGAACATTTGCCGCAGAACCGGCTGTTGTCTTTGTTTCAATTTTCAGAGTGCCGTCAGCATCGGCAAACGACTTTATCGAATTCGCCGCTTCGCTATAAATTCCGCCGGTACCTGCCGCACCGAATCGGATTGTTTCACCGCCTGATGAACAGCTGCACAAAAGAACAGTCATCAAGGCAATCAAAAGTGCAAGTAGTTTTTTCATTTTTCCGCCTTCTTTGCTTTTGGATTTCGCTCAAAAAAAGAGAAATTGTAAAAGCACAAAAGCTCACAATTCCCCTTTATTCCGTTCAAATTATACCATAACGGAATTGCCGTTGTCAAACGAAAAGGCACTCCCGAAAAGGAGTGCCTCATTACATCAGAATGTATTACTTGTTGAAAATTGACATAATATCATAGAAGGTATCGTCATCATCATCAGTCTTGTCCTTTGTTGTTGACTTTGGCTCTTCCTTAGCCACAACAGGAGCTGACGCTGATGAAACTGCGTCCGTAAGATTCTTCTTAGCAATCTGACCGTCTGCGTTAAAGCCGGTTGCAATAACCGTCACGCTGATAGCATCTTCCATTTTGTCGTCAATAACAGCACCCCAAATGATGTTTGCATCATCTGAAACCTTATCCTTAATCATTGTTGATGCGGCATCGATATCATCAAGACTAACATCGGCAGATGCTGTGATGTTGATAATAAGACCCTTTGCGCCGTCAATTGAAGTTTCAAGAAGCGGACTTGAAATAGCCATATCTGCGGCAACGGTAGCCTTGTCCTTGCCTGTTGCACTGCCCATACCCATGTGAGCATAGCCTGCGTCCTTCATTACGGAAGTAACATCGGCAAAGTCGAGGTTTACAAGACCCGGGAGAAGGATAAGGTCAGAAATACTCTGAACACCCTGTCTGAGAACATCATCGGCAATAGCAAATGCGTTTTGGAGAGTGATGCTTGTATCCGAAACATACTTGAGTCTTTCGTTAGGAACGATGATAAGCGAGTCAACACAGGCAGAAAGCTCTGCAATACCCTGCTCAGCCTGAGTCATTCTTCTCTTGCCTTCAAAAGCAAACGGCTTTGTAACAACGCCGACTGTAAGAATGCCCATATCCTTTGCGATTTTGGCAACTACGGGAGCAGCGCCTGTACCTGTACCGCCGCCCATGCCGGCAGTAACAAATACCATATCCGTATCCTTGAGAAGTGCTGCAATTTCATCTCTGCTCTCCTCGGCTGCCTCCTGTCCGATCTGTGGCATAGAGCCTGCGCCCTTACCTCTTGTAAGCTTTTCGCCGATCTGAATCTTCTGTGAAGCCTTTGAAAGTCTTAAAACATGTTCATCTGTATTTATTGCGATAAATTCAACATTCTTAACCTCGGTCGCAACCATGCGATTAACAGCGTTTCCGCCGCCTCCGCCGACACCGATCACTTTAATTTTAGGCATATACTCGTTTTCCAATTCCAGTTCAAAAGCCATTTTTTCGTCCTCCTTATATATTGACAACTTTCAGTCAGAAATCATTATTCTTCATAGTACACAATTATACTATCTTATACTATCATACTTTTTTCAAAATAGCAATGCTTTTCAGCCGTTTTTCTGCAAATTTATACGGAAAATTCTGCTGAAAAATTACTCGCCCGTATAGGCGCCGTCCGCATTGCCGTAGTCATATCCGCCGTCACCGTTGTCATAGGTACCGTTATCATAGTTATTATAGCTGTTATTGTTGTAATAACCCGTGTCACCGCCCGAATATGTTCCGTCATCCCATGTGTAGTTGCCTGTGTAACCGTCACCCGTATCGGCTGAAGAATCAGCCGCCTGCGTTGTTGCCTGTGTGGTTGCCTGTGTTGCGGCTGTGGGCTGGGTTGCGGCAGGTTTGTAGTGAGAAATTTTTGATGTACTGCAAGCCGAAACATCAAGCGTTCCTGCAACAAGTCCCGTGTTGTTCGGATCAAGCTTTTCGTTGATGATTGTCATTGCAGTTCTGATTTTATAGTCGATATCATCGGGAAGTCCGATGTTAATGTCAATCCTTCCGTCATAAACGAGCTTTATGTTTGCCGTGTCGGTAACATCAAAGCCTGTGATATTCTTAACCTTGTTGTTGATAAGGCTCTGCGAAACATCTTCGAGAATATCGGGAACATTTGCGTCGCTGAATGACACATACTGTCCAACCTCTGTGGTCTTGATGTCGCCGCAGGTGAGTTCGGGAAGCTTGTCCTTATTTTCGGAAATTTCCTCAAGGATTCTGCCCTTTGAGCTTACAAGCAGATAACCGTTACCGTTTGGAATAACATATGACGGTGTTGCGTCAACAACAGTAATTGTTATTGTGTCCGGAATGTTAAAGCTTACGCTTGCGCTTTCGATATACGAAAGATTCTTGACAATCTTGTCCGATGTATTGTACATTGCACCCATGAAGATGTTCTCCTGATATTCAACACCGCTGAATGCAATTATCTGTTTTTCGTCATAATACTTGTCCCCCACAACCTCAATTTTTTCGGTTTTAAAAAGGACTGTAAGGCTTAGTATAACACCGATTATAAGCACTGCCGCAAAAATTGAACTGTACAGTGCGATTCTCCTGTGCTTAATCTGAGTGCTCGTCAGAGATTTTTTTCTTCTGCGAATTACTTCACGCTCCTGAGCACGGATTTCCTTTGCACGCTTTTCCTGCTTTTGCTTTTCTCCGAATTCGTCAACATAATAGCCGTCTTCATAATCCTTTGGTTTAAGGTTCTTGATTTTAGCCTTGCCTTTTCTCCTGAATTTTTCTTCACGGCTCATATTTTCGACTTGTCTTTGTGATTCCTGCTCTTCTTTTTGCTTGAGAAAAGCCTCCTCAATTTTACTTTTTGGAGCTTTTTTCTGCTGTTCCTTTTTCGGATTGGGGGATTTTTTAGCTCTCTTATCCTGCTTTGCTTTTTCCTTATGATACTTTTCTGCCTGCTTTGCGGCATTTTTACGCTGTTTTTCAAGACTCTTTCGCTCTTTTGATGTAAGCGGTCTTCTGCCTTTACCGTCGCTCAAAGCAAATCCTCCCTTCGTTTATGTTATCTGCCGAGGGCGGAAATCCGCCCTGCGACAGTTAAAAAGCTGATTACCCTAAATTTTCTTGATATCTGCCCCGATTGATGTAAGAGTAGACTCAATACACTCGTAGCCTCTTTCAATATACTCCACGCCGCCGATTTCGGTTTTGCCCTCTGCACAAAGGCCTGCAACAACAAGTGCCGCACCTCCACGCAAATCGGGAGCTTCAACCGACGCACCGTAAAGAATTTTCACACCCTCGGCAACGGCTACCTTGCCCTCTGTCTTAACGGCTGCACCCATTCTGACAAGCTCGGGAATGTGTCTGTATCTGTTTTCAAATATATTTTCAACAAAAACCGTTGTTCCGTCTGCAACACACGCTGTTGCAAGCAAGGGCGCCTGTGCGTCCGTGGGAAAGCCCGGAAACGGCATCGTTCTGATTGTTTTCATTGATTTAAGTCTTTCGGGAGCGTTTATCTCAAGATTTCCGTCCGAAATCCTTATCTTGCACCCTGCATTTTTGAAGATTGGAATAAGTGCCGCAAGGTGGGACGAAATTATTCCGTTAAGTATAATTTTTGAACCCGTTACGGCGGCACAGCACATCAGCGTTGCGGCAACAATTCTGTCCGGAATAATTGTGTGGACAGAGCCGCAGAGAGAGCTTACACCCTCAATGACGACAACACCCTCGCCTGCTCCGGAAATATCGGCACCGCAGGAATTGAGATAATCCGCAAGGTCGCAGATTTCAGGCTCACGGGCGGCATTGATGATTGTTGTTGTGCCTTTCGCAAGACAGGCGGCAATCATAATATCTTCGGTTGCACCCACACTCGGGAACGAAAGCGTTATCTTTGTTCCGCAAAGTCCGTTTGGAACGCAACATTCAAGATAGCCGTGCTTTTCACGAATATCCGCCCCCATTTCCCGAAGTGAGTTGAGATGCAAATCAATCGGTCTTGAACCGATTTCACATCCGCCGGGAAATGAAATTCTCGCCCTTCCCGTTCGTGCAAGGATTGCACCGAGAAAAACAATTGAACTCCTTGTTTTGCGCATCAATTCAACGGGAACATCAAAGCGGTTGATATCGTCACATTTTACGAGAAGTGTTTTATCACAGCGTGTGGCGACACAGCCGAGATACCGAAGAATGTTGACAGATGCGTCAACATCGGAAAGCGAAGGACAATTGTGGATTACATTTTCACCTTTTGTAAGAATCGAGGCGGCAATAATCGGCAAAGCGCTGTTTTTTGCCCCCTGAACTTCAACCTCTCCGTCAAGCTTTTTGCGTCCTGTAACAAGCAGTTTTGACACAATAACACCCTCTCAAAAAGAATACCCTTCTATTCTATGAGAAAGCATTATAAATGTTACCGTTACACAAGTCCGAGAACTTTTTTGACTACCGAATAAATTCTTTCGTTGGCGTCGGTAATTGCCATTTTGCGTGAATTTTCACTGTACTTCTCAAGCTTTTCGGGATTGAGAAGCATTTTGTCGGTTTTACGCATAAGAGCCGCACCCGTGAGGTCTTTTTCCTCAATAATGTCAGCTGCACCTGCATTCACAAGTGCCATTGCATTGTGGTACTGGTGATTTTCGGCAACATTAGGTGACGGGATAAGGATTGCCGGTTTGCCCATAGCCTGAATTTCGCTGAGAGTAATTGCACCTGCACGGCAGATTACAAGGTCTGCCGCCGCCATGCAAGTCGGCATATTATCAATATACGGTCTTATATCAAGATTTGAACAATCGGCAATATCAGTACCCTTTTCCTCAACAAGCTGCGGAAACCAGTCGCCGTAACTGCCGTATGCGTGAATGTGCTGATATCTACCGTCAATACCGCTTCTTGCAACAAGGTCTGCAACAGCTTCATTTATTTTTCTTGCTCCGAGGCTTCCGCCGAACGAAAGCACTACGGGACGGTTGTCAAGCTCGAGTTCTTTTCTTGACTCTTCTTTTTTTGCCGTGAGGATTTCCTGTCTTACAGGATTTCCGGTAATGACAAAATCAACATTTTTGTCAAAATACTTTTTTGCATCCGGAACGGCAAGCATTACCTTTTTGACGCTCTTTGCAAGCATTTTATTTGTAATGCCCGGATATGCATTCTGTTCGTGAATAATGCACGGAATACCCATTTTTGCGGCTGTTCTGATAACGGGACCCGAAACATATCCGCCTGTTCCGATACAGATATCAGGCTTGAACTCGGCAATTATTTTCTTTGCCTCTCTTGAAGAAGTGAAGGTTCTTGAAACTGTCTTAACATTTTCAAGCATACTCTTAGGAGAAAAGCTCCTCTTAAATCCGCTGATTGTGATTGACTTAATTTCAAAACCGGCTTGCGGAACAAGTCTTTGCTCCATTCCGCCACGGTTGCCGATAAACAAAAATTCGGCATCATTTCTTTTATTCTTTATATATCCGGCTATTGCAAGTGCAGGATTTATGTGTCCTGCCGTGCCGCCGGCTGCAATAGCAACGGTCATTTTATCGGTCATGGTAGTCCCTTCGTACACGCGGTCCCTGGTCGTCGGTACGCAGACGCGCCGACGGGTCCGAGTTCAAATCGATTCGATTATATCCGCCGCCCGCGTTGCGAGGGCTGGGGCGCTGCGGACGACCTTGCGGAGCCATTCGCGGGCGTGGACGAGCTGCCGGCTCGGATGCAGAACCATCCAGAACGGTAAAGCCGCTACGCGAAGGTCGTTCACCGCGCACATGGGCTACGCCGGCGGTGCTCTCGTCCATAACGGCAAAGCTCTCACGGCGGCGGTCATACTCATCGCGGCGGGCGCTCTCGTACGAAACGCGCAGGATCAACCCGGCAAGCATAAGCGACACAATAATCGGGACCTGTCCAGCCCCCTTCGCTCCACATAAAATAGTACTTCCCGTTCTTTTTGAACATGAACGGACCTTCCACATATTTATCCGGTGTCACTTCCTTGTAGACCGTCCCGTCTTCAAAAGGAACCAACCCGGTGAAATCGTCGTTCAGGCGAACGACATTACAATGTCCCAACCGCCGTAATACATATAGTAGCGGCCATCATCGTCACGGAAAACGAACTGGTCGATCGGCTGTGCCCCGTTTACGATCTCGTTGATAAGCGGTTTGCCTAACAGGTCCTTATACGGACCTTCCGGGCGGTCGCTGACGGCAACCCCGATTCCTCCTACTTCACCTTCATGCACGTCGTTGGCCCCGAAGAAAAAATAATATTTGCCATCCTTATGGATGATAGACGGCGCCCACATGGCTTTCTTCGCCCATTTCACGGCGGAGGTATCGAGTACAGACGAATGTTTCGTCCAGTTCACCAAATCCTTGGACGAAAAGCAGTCGAAATAAGTCTGCTTCTCATACGCATCGCTCCAAGTCGGGAAAACCCAATAGGTATCACCATAAATGATCCCTTCCGGATCGGCATACCAGCCCTCGAATATCGGATTACCACTGGTCACGACATCAGCAACAGCCTTCTGTTGCTGTTTCGGCTGCCCGCACGAAACTAACGCGGCAGCACACAATAGCATATATAAACTTTTTTTCATCTATGAGTTATGATTTTTTCATTTATGATTTATAATTTATGCGATAATAAGCGTGTCAACACATAAATCATAAATTATAAATCATAAATCTTTTCATTTCTGTTCCATATTCTTAGCCAGCCCTCCTTCGGATGTTTCCTTATAGAGACTCGGCAGGTCGTTTCCGGTCTGACGCATCACTTCCACCACCTGGTCGAAACTTACCCGGTGCTTGCCATCGGAGAAATTGGAGAAGGTGTTCGCATCCAGCGCACGGGCTGCCGCAAAGGCATTGCGTTCGATACAGGGAATCTGTACCAACCCGCAAACCGGGTCGCAAGTCAGTCCCAAGTGATGCTCCAGCCCCATCTCGGCCGCATACTCGATCTGTGCAGGCGTCCCCCCGAACAACTGGCTGGCCGCAGCAGCAGCCATCGCACAAGCCACACCGACCTCTCCTTGGCATCCTACCTCGGCCCCGGAAACGGATGCATTCGTACGGACCACATTACCGAACAACCCGGCTGTCGCCAACGCACGCAAGATACGAGAGTCACGGAAGTCGCGGGACTCTTTCAGATGGTAAAGCACAGCCGGCATGACACCACACGAACCGCAGGTCGGGGCCGTCACGATCTTGCCTCCGCAAGCGTTCTCCTCGGAAACGGCCAGAGCATACGCATAGACCATCCCACGGCTTTTGATACTGCTGCCGTAACCTTTGGCACGGATCATATAGTCGGATGCCTTACGCCGGATTCCCAGACCGCCGGGCAAGATGCCTTCGGCTTCGAGGCCGTTACGGACCGCTTGTTGCATCACTTCCCATACTTCGGCCAGATAGTCCCATATCTGCGGACCTTCGCACTGTTCGACATATTCCCAGTAGGAATGGCCGGTTTTTTCACACCAGGCCTGTATGTCCTTGATGGTATGCATTTCGTAGACCTGACCCTGTGTCAACTCGTTGTAGGTTTCGTTTGCCAACGTTCCTCCCCCGATACTGTAAATCGTCCAGTTATCCAGTTCCTCTCCGCTTTCGTCAAACGACTGGAAGAGGATGCCGTTCGGATGAAAAGGCAGGAACACCTTCGGTTCCCAAGTGATGTTGGTCTTGGCCACCGGGCTCAACACTTCGAGAATTGCCGCATCCGTCATGTGGCCTTTGCCTGTAGCCGCCAGGCTCCCATAGAGCGTAACATTAAAACGTACGGCTCCCCGATTGCGTTCCAGGAACATCCGGGCAGCACGCATCGGCCCCATTGTGTGGCTACTGGACGGCCCGTGACCGATCCTGTATATTTGCTTGATCGATTCCATTGTTTTGAGATTTATGAGTTATCATTTGTAATTTATAATTTATGATTTATAGTTTATGCATTGATGATCAATCATAAATTATAAATCATAAATCTTTTCACACTTTCAAAAATATATTCCGCTTATAAAGCAGCCACAAAATTACATAAATAATCAATGCGTTCGACGCTGCAATCAAAGCCGGATAATAATTTCCTGTATATTGTTCGAGGCCATGAAAAAGAGAAGTTCCTATACATCTGAAACTAATCACGTTAGCCAGCATATAGGCCACGATCGAATTCATGCCGTAGACTTTCAACCAAGTCAGGTTCTTCCGGTGTCCTTTATAATCGATCCAATAATAGAACAAACCCATCAACAGGAAACAATAGCCGCTGCTGACCAGCACCATAGAGCTCGTCCATATCTTCTTGATCACCGGCAACTGCAAGCCCCACAGCCAACCCAGCGCAACCATTATCGCACCAATTCCTAACAGCCATTGCCATTTGTGCTTCCGGTCCATTCCGCTCTTCAAGATATGCCCGGCAAAAACTCCGGTCAGCACCGTCACGCCAAAGTTCAGGCTACTTAATATCCAGGTATAACGATAAGATCCGGCAAATACGATCTGTCCGTTCTCCACAACAGCAGCATCGCGGAATCGTCCCAGGACCGTACGGTCCACCCATTCCGCCAGGTTACCGTCCGGCGTGTAGTTGCCACCTCCATAACCATCGACCGTAATAAACTGCATGGCTCCCCAATAGGCTAACAACAAGGCGACCGCCGTCCCGATCTGCACGGACAGACGCACATGCAGGAACAGCATTGCCGAAATCAGATAGCCCATCGCAATTGCCTGCAATGTGTTCGAATAAAGATAAATCCGGTCCGGGTCCAATCCTAAAAGATTTCCCTGGCACATCATACCGAAGATCCAGAGCAAGGCCACCCGCTTGACGATACGACGGTAGACCGCCCATTTATCCGGCATCGCCTTATATCGGGAAAGGGCGAACGGCATCGACACGCCCGCCATAAACATGAAGAGCGGCATCACCAAGTCCCACGAAGAGAACCCATCCCACTGCACATGCGAGAAGCACCACAAAAAATCGTTATACCAAGGCGCATCTATCGCACGTCCGAGAGGATGCAGAACCCCTTCCAGCGCCACCAGGCAAAACAAATCGAAGCCACGTAACACGTCGAGCGACTCCAGGCGTTGATAAGCTGGTTTCATGATGATTTATGATTTATGATTTATGATTTATGATTTATGATTTGTATAAAAAAAGATTTCAGATTTATGTTTAATGTT
>ERZ773136.3963-NODE-3963-length-10297-cov-3.438489_pt1 | contig 10297 bp, 7 predicted proteins | sample MGYA00580855_ERZ773136 | MGnify/ENA primary metagenome ERZ773136 (study PRJEB29015, sample SAMEA2737860) | human gut metagenome | biome: human gut; feature: human-associated habitat; material: faeces | place: China | collected 2012 ... | reverse complement strand
CACTGTGTTTCAAAATAAGACAGCCGTTTATTATACATTAGGCTGCAAATTGAATTTTTCAGAGACTTCAACTATCGGTAAAATCTTGCGTGAAGCAGGGGTCAGAACTGCGCGTAAAGGAGAAAAAGCAGATATTTGTGTGGTAAATACCTGTTCGGTGACGGAAATGGCGGACAAGAAGTGCCGGCAGGCCATTCATCGGTTGGTGAAACAACATCCCGGTGCTTTTGTGGTAGTGACCGGATGCTATGCGCAACTGAAACCCGGCGATGTGGCACAGATAAAAGGAGTGGATGTCGTGTTGGGTGCTGAACAGAAAAGTGATTTGCTCCGGTATCTCGGCAACCTGCAAAAACATGAAGAAGGAGAGGCTTTTACTACTGCAACCAAAGATATCCGTTCATTTTCACCCTCGTGTTCCCGTGGAGACCGTACCCGCTTTTTCCTGAAAGTGCAGGACGGCTGTGATTATTTTTGTTCGTATTGTACGATTCCTTTTGCCCGTGGGCGTAGCCGTAACGGAACAATCGCTTCTATGGTGGAACAGGCCGGGCAAGCTGCTGCCGAAGGCGGAAAAGAAATTGTATTGACAGGTGTCAATATCGGAGATTTCGGTAAGACAACAGGAGAAACCTTTTTTGACCTTGTAAAAGCATTGGATCAGGTTGAGGGCATAGAACGTTACCGTATATCTTCCATTGAGCCAAATCTGCTGACAGACGAAATTATTGAGTTCGTATCCCGTTCGCGTAGTTTTATGCCTCATTTTCATATTCCGTTGCAATCCGGTAGCGATGAGGTGTTGAAATTGATGCGTCGTCGTTATGATACCGCTCTTTTCGCATCGAAGGTGAAAAAGATTAAGGAAGTGATGCCGGATGCTTTTATCGGTGTTGATGTGATTGTGGGTACTCGCGGCGAGACGGAGGAATACTTCGAGGAGGCTTATCAGTTTATTGCCGGATTGGATGTGACACAGTTGCATGTGTTTAGCTATTCCGAACGTCCCGGCACGCAGGCATTGAAAATAGACTATGTTGTTTCTCCGGAAGAAAAACATCAGCGCAGTCAGCGGCTGTTAGCGCTTTCTGATGAGAAAACGCAGGCTTTTTACGCCCGACATATCGGGCAGACAATGTCGGTTTTAATGGAAAAATCAAAAGCGGGGACTCCGATGCATGGGTTTACGGAGAACTATATCCGTGTTGAAGTGGAAGCGGACAACTCATTGGATAATCAGGTAATCAATGTCCGTTTGGGAGATTTTAACGAAGATAAGACAGCACTTAAAGGTACAATTCTGATATAAGTATGAAATCTAAACTTATCTATTGGCTGGTATATGGTGGAATGTGGCTGTTTTCAGCTCTTCCGTTCCGGGTATTGTATGTGCTTTCGGATTTCAATTATCTGTTGATGTATCATGTGTGGAGATATCGCCGGAAGGTAGTTCGGGAAAATCTGGAAAAGTCGTTTCCGGAGAAGACTGAGGCGGAAAGATTACAGATAGAACGTAAATTTTATCGTTATCTTTCGGATTATATGCTAGAGGACCTGAAACTGTTGCATATGTCCGCTGAAGATCTTTGCCAAAGGATGATTTATAAGAATACAGAACAATATTTGGAATTGACGGAAAAGTATGGAGGTATTATTGTGATGATTCCCCATTATGCCAACTATGAATGGCTGATTGGAATGGGATCGGTCATGAAGCCTGGCGATGTACCTGTACAAGTTTACAAACCATTGAAGGATAAATATCTGAATGAACTGTTTAAGCAGATTCGTTCCCGTTTCGGTGGATATAATATTCCTAAACATTCTACTGCACGTGAAATTATCAAATTGAAGCGTGAAGGAAAAAATATGGTAGTAGGTCTGATTACAGACCAATGGCCTAGTGGTGATCGGTATTGGACTACTTTTATGGGGCAGGAGACTGCTTTCTTGAATGGAGCTGAACGTATTGCAAAAATAATGAACTTCCCTGTCTTTTATTGTGAACTGACGAAGACACGTAGGGGATATTGTGAGGCTGAGTTTAAATTGATGACTGAAGCTCCCAAAGAGACAGTCGAAGGAGAAATTACGGATATGTTTGCCCATGAACTGGAACAGACCATTCGTAGAGAACCTGCTTATTGGTTGTGGTCGCATAAGCGCTGGAAATTTACGAAGAAGGAATGCGAACAAAAAGAACAGGAACTTATTAAGAGAAAAGATAAGAGATGAAAGTATCAGTCGTCATTCTGAATTGGAACGGATGTGATATGCTTCGTACTTTCCTTCCATCTGTTATTCAGTATTCGGAGGGGAAAGAAGTAGAAATCTGTGTGGCTGATAATGGGTCTACGGACGACTCGGTAACTATGATTCAGCAGGAGTTTCCATCCGTCCGAATGATTTTACTCGAACAGAATCATGGCTTTGCGGACGGATATAATTTGGCTTTGCGACAAGTAGATGCAGAGTATGTCGTTCTTCTAAATTCGGATGTTGAAGTGACGGAACATTGGTTGAAACCGATGATTGCTTATCTTGATAAGCATCCCGAAGTGGCTGCTTGCCAACCGAAGATACGAAGTCAGCGTCAAAAGGAATTTTTTGAATATGCAGGAGCGGCAGGCGGATTTATAGATAAGTACGGTTATCCTTTTTGTCGGGGACGTATCATGGGAGCGTCGAAAAAGATGAAGGGCAATACGATACGGTGATTCCAGTTTTTTGGGCAACAGGAGCTGCTTTGTTTATTCGTCGTATGGATTATCTGGATGTCGGAGGGCTGGATGGACGCTTTTTTGCACACATGGAAGAAATAGATCTGTGTTGGCGACTCCGTTCTCGAGGACGTGGGATTGTCTGCATTCCGCAAAGTGTAGTCTATCATGTTGGAGGAGCCACGCTTAAAAAAGAGAATCCTCGTAAGACTTTTCTTAATTTCCGCAATAATCTTGTCATGCTTTATAAGAATCTTCCGCAGGAGGAGTTAAATAAAGTGATGCGTATTCGGACTTGTTTGGATTATGTGGCGGCACTTACTTTCTTTCTGAAAGGGGATTGGGACAATGCTCGCGCAGTGATTCGTGCACGGGACGAATATAAACGGATTTGTCCGTCATTTTCTTCATTAAGAGAAGAGAACCTAAGAAAAAAAACTTTGAATTTAATACCTGAACAGATAAAAAGTAGTATCTTGTGGCAGTTTTATGCGAGAGGATGCAAACGATTCTCTCAATTGTCGGACTTAAAAGGATAACGAAATGGAAGCAAAGGTTAGAAGGGGCATCGGGCTGGTGGCACATGATGCGATGAAGAAAGATCTTATCGAGTGGGTGTTGTGGAATTCAGAATTGTTGATGGGAAATAAATTCTATTGTACAGGTACTACCGGGACACTAATACTGGAAGCATTGAAAGAAAAACATCCTGATGTAGAATGGGATTTTACAATACTGAAATCCGGTCCATTAGGCGGTGATCAGCAGATGGGATCACGTATTGTCGATGGGCAGATTGATTATCTTTTCTTTTTTACTGATCCTATGACTTTGCAACCTCATGATACAGATGTAAAAGCTTTGACTCGTTTGGCCGGTGTGGAAAATATCGTATTTTGCTGTAACCGTTCAACAGCGGATCATATTATTTCCAGCCCGTTGTTTATGGATCCTGACTACGAACGTATCCATCCTGACTATTCCAGTTATACAAAACGTTTCCAGAATAAGCCTGTGGTAACGGAAGCTGTGGAATCTGTGAATAGAAGGAAAAAGAAAAGATTATGAGCTACCAATAGAATTTTTACCATAATTTATTGTTACGTCTGTTATTCTTGATTGGTTCGGAATGGCAGACGTGCCCGTTTTTATTTTCTGCTACAATGGAGCTCTATTCCTGCCGATTCTATGTCTGCCCCCATCGGTGGGTTTCGTTTGGATAGAAACAGATCAATGTCTTCAATAGTAGCGAATTGTTTGAATAGTTGCTTCACAATTCGTTTCCCTACATGTTCAAGTAATTTGGATGAAATGTCCATTTCTGTTTTTATAACGTTATATACCTCAGCATAGTTTACGGTATCTGTCACTTCGTCTGTCTGCATCGCCTTGCTGATGTCAACACCTAGTTTTAGGTCGATAATATACTCATTACCAATCAAATTCTCTTGTGGGGCTACTCCATGGTAGGCGTAAAATCGAATCCCTTTCAAAAAGATATAGCTTTTATTTATTTTCATATACTATTTATTATTTAGTATGAATCTGTTTAATTTTTAACAAGTCCTTCTGTGCAACCATTTGCGGGATTACTTTCAGAAAGAGGGGGGTGAGTAGAATACATATACTTAATGTTATGAACAAAAGCATTGTTGCTTGTGCCCAACTATTATGAATGTAGCGTGCTATCAATGGCTCTAGAAAATGGAGTATGGGACCGTGTATGCTTAGGGTGATGATAGAGTACCTTCCTAGATAAGAAATAATTTTTACTCTTTCCACTTTTTTGCAAAGTAGCATAATCATAAATATTCCAGCGAATGCAGCGATGTATACTTGAAAGATATTCCCGGAGTAGTTGTTTGTTCTCATTCCCAATGTAGTAGCAGTAAAATGCATGACTAACAATGCCAACAAAACGAAAAGCGGAATTACCTTATCAAAACGGTGATGTGGAAATAAGAAGAAGTTATATCTACGAATCCAGAATCCTGCTACATAGAAAGGGAGAGCCGTCATGGCAACATCGAGATAGAGAGGGAGTGTTATTTGTGCTTTACCTAGATAAAATCCTGTACACCCGATCAATAAGGTAAGAGCAAACATGGCAGGCAGATATTTATTTCTTAGGAAATGGACTAGATAAAACAGGATATTGCAGTTGAATAAGGCTACTAGAAACCAGATCGGCGGATTGAATTTGATAAGGTCATGTCCATGAAATACTATCAAAAGTTCTTTCCATGATACAGGTAAATGGAATACTCCCGGTGCTATTTTCCAAATGATGTATTTAAGGAGGAATGCACTTAGATAGAAGAAAAGAAAAGGGATAATCAACTTGTTTATTTTCCGAAGAATGAATCCTGATAAAGCTTCGTATGGTTTAAAGAAAACTCCTGATATAAAAAAATACAGTGGCATACGGAAACAGGATAACATAGAGCCCCTATCGAGTTGCTCGAAGGCTCCACCAATATGTGTCATGACTACGAGAATGATGCAGACTCCTTTAGTTAAGTCTACAAAATCAATACGTTTACTCGGGGTCTCTTTCATTCTTTTAATAATCTGTTTACACGGATTATACAGATTTAAAAAGGAATTTGTATAATCCGTGTTTAATATAGATAGAAGTCAAATTATTTCTCCGGGTTTCTTCCTGTGTATTGTATTAATTCACTTATCTTGCTATTCAGTTCTTTGGCTTTCATCAGTTGCTCTAATGTGATATGCATCCGATATCGCCAATAATTTCGTGGATTGGATGGAACGTTGATTCGTTCTTCTTCCACATTAGGATTTCTCCATTTTCCATCAACTGACAACCAATCTTGAAAAGACAGTATGCAGAGAATAGAATTACTGTTGAGGTGATTGCGTACAATCTCTTCACAAAGTTCCGGAGTTGCAATGGCAGGAGCTGTGCCATAATGTCCTAACATTGTATTGTAATAACGTTGGGTCTGTTGATAATCTTCTTCCCACCACCCACGTAGAGTAGACATATCATGAGTGGAAATGGTGCACACAGATCGGTATGGATATTCATTTAAATGTCCGAACTCATACGACGGGTCCTTTGGCATTCGTTGAATTTCCAAACTAAGAATACGTAACTCGTTCATTACGGAGGACACACAAGCGGGAATCATTCCTAAATCTTCGCCACATACCAACATACGGGTAGATTGTGTCAATTGAGGTAACTTTTTCATGGCCTGTTGGTACCAAAAGTCGTTGTGGCGATGATAATAATACTGGTTGTATAATTTGTTGAAAGCATTCTTGTCTTCTTCGCTCAACGAACGGAAAATGGAATCACGTTGCGCTCCGATACGGGGATGGTACTTTCCTTGTTCCTTATTGTCCGGAATAAACAGTACATTACTGATTAAAGAATATAATCCATCACGGACCCAGATACTGTTTTCGTCATTTTTACCGGCAAAGAATTGTTTGACTTCTTGTTGTGTCTCAAAGCCAGGTCTCATACGGTAAATACCGGATTTGTCCACTAACTGGAGAAAATCTTGTTTTACGAGATTGACATAAGGTCCAAACACCTGTCCGAGAAATGATTCATGAATGAATGGAGACAGGTATTCTTCTCGGAATGTGAAACCATAATTTTCTATCTCTTCTCTACTCATCGGTAGGGAGGGAACGAATTGTCCTAACAATCCATGTACGGCATTCATCGGTATTTCCCAAATACGGAAGAAACCGAGAATATGGTCAATTCGGTAAGCATCGAAATATTCGGCCATTTTCTGGAATCTTTTCATCCACCAGCGATATCCGTCCTTTTCCATTACATCCCAATTGTAAGTAGGGAATCCCCAATTTTGTCCGTTGACCGAGAAGTCGTCGGGAGGAGCGCCTGCTTGTCCGTTGAGATTGAAGTAATGAGGTTCTGTCCAGGCTTCCACACTGTTGCGGCTAATGCCAATAGGTATGTCTCCCTTTAGTACGACCCCATTTTCACGAGCATATTTTGTCGCAGCCAATAATTGCAGATGCAGATGATATTGAATATAGTAGTATAATGCGATGTGGGGATAATCTACCGTTTCCGGTTGACACATCTTTTCTATCTCCTGTGCATCGTATACAGAATGTCTCGGCCATTCACGGAAGTCGGAGGTCCGGTAAGCATCACGCAGATAGCTGAAGACTGCGTAAGGTCGCAACCATTCTTTGTTAGTTTCGAAGAACTCCTTGAATTTCTCGGAAGCCAATACTTTTTCCCCTTCTTGCTGGAATATCAGATGGAAGAATTCCCATTTAGCCCGGTTTACGGCCTCATAATCAATAGTTGTAAGATTATTCAGTTCTTGTTGTTTCTGATTGAACCTAGAGGCTGCTTCTTTGTCTTTCAGTGTTCCCATTTGCTTTATATCCGCATACATCGGATGAAAAGCATAGATGGAAATACTGTTGTAGGGATAGGAGTCCGTCCATGTATGGGTCATGGTCGTGTCATTAATCGGTAGAATTTGGATGACCTTCTGATGTGTGTTTACCGCCCAATCGATCATGAGTTTCAGATCACCGAAATCACCTACTCCAAAACTTTTTTCTGATTTCAGAGAAAATACGGGGATGGCAATTCCTGCACCTTTCCACATTGGAATATCAAAATAGACATATCGGTCGGAAATCACGAGTGTCTCGTTCGTCTTTATTTCCGGGTCTGCCAGATAACGATTAGGGTTTTTCTCCCAGCAATCAATTTTTCTTTCCTGTTTATGGCAAAGGATAAATTTATATTCCAAAGGATATTTGAGCTTGCTTGCATCTAGCTCCACCTGCCATTCGGGGAAATTGAAGTCACTCATTAAAACGGCTTTTTCCGGATCCCAGTTACCTAGTGCTTTCTGATTGCCGCAAATGGCCAGACAATAATCTTTGTTGATGCGCGGGGCATAAGCTTTTATTATTAGCCCTTTCTTATACCCTTGCGGAATGTCTACCCTTTCGGGATGTGATAATAATGCTTCTGTAAAGGCAGAACTGTAAAGGTATAGTTGCTCCGGGATATTTTTCCAGCAATCATTGATTCTATACTTTTTTCTAGGAGTACCGGATAGAAAAAGGCATCGTGGAAAATTGTTCCATTCTTTGCGGATGACGATTCCGTTTTGTTCTATCTGGTAGCTATAATGGATAGTCAATCCTTCTTGAGGAACTTCTAGCTCCACTTCTGCCGTCCAATATATACCGTCTGTAGTGTACATTGGGGTGGATTCCGTCGATAAGCCTGCAAGCTTGACTTCCTCCCCCCAATTGGTACGGTATTCGATATTAAATGATAAGATCATATATTATAGAATGTTTATCCACATCTGGAAGCCCCGCAAGTGGTACAAATCAGACATCCTTCCTGATAAACGAGAGTTTCATTGCCACAGTTCGGACATTTCTTGCCTTTTGCTTCGGTTCCATCCTGGATGTATTTCTTCAGAGCGCGTTCTACACCGTTTTTCCAAGTATTGATATTTTCACTGTTCAGTTGCAAAGAACCTACCAGTTTAATAACTTGTTCTATTGGCATTCGGTAACGGAGTACTCCGGAAATCAATTTGGCGTAGTTCCAATATTCTTTATTGAACTTCTCAGACAATCCTTCAATAGTCGTCTTATATCCGCGCTTGTTTTCAAATTGGAAGTCGTAACGCTTCGTTCCGTCTTCATCTATATTTTTGATGATACGTCCGCTAGTCACGCTCTTAGGTAATAAAATACCTTCATCGTCATCTTGCAGACCGGTGAAGATTTCATAAGGATGTCCATCTAGCAGGCCAACGAAAGCCACCCATTTTTCTTTGTTATTCTGGAAACGTACAACATCTGCTTCTAATATTCGTGGACGCACTTCTACGACCGTAGGCGGTTTGCAAGGAGGAAGTTCCTCTTTCTTGTTTTTGTCGGATTTGGCTGAGATAAGTACACCGGAACGGGAGCCGTCACGGTATACGGTACAACCTTTACAACCGGATTTCCATGCTTCCACATATAAACGGTTTACCAGATCCTCGTCTACGTCATTCGGCAGATTAATAGTTACGCTGATGGAATGGTCTACCCATTTTTGGATTCTTCCCTGCATCTTTACTTTCATCAACCAGTCGACATCGTTGGAAGTAGCTTTATAATAAGGAGACTTGGCTACTAATTCGTCAATCTCTTCCTGAGAATAACGTTTGGACGGATCGTATCCATTGGCTTCCATCCATGTGACAAACTTGTGATGGAATACAATATACTCTTCGAATGCATCTCCTGTTTCATCAACAAAGTCGACATGAACATTTGTGTCATTCGGATTCACTTTTCTTCTACGTTTGTAAACTGGCAAGAATACCGGTTCAATGCCAGAAGTTGTCTGAGTCATCAGGCTGGTTGTTCCGGTGGGAGCGATAGTCAGGCAGGCAATGTTGCGTCGTCCGTATTTCTTCATTTCTTCATATAGCTCAGGGTCGGCTTCTGCCAAACGTTGGATGAACGGATTGTTCTGCTCGCGTTTGTTATCATATATTTCGAAAGCGCCACGCTCCTTCGCCATTTCTACAGAAGAACGATAAGCGCCAAGAGCTACTGTCTTATGTACTTTTTCTGAGAATTCGGTAGCCTCTTCTGTTCCGTAGCGTAATCCTAATGCTGCGAGCATATCACCTTCTGCAGTGATACCTACACCTGTACGTCGTCCTTGTCCGCTTTTCTTATATATCTTTTCCCAGAGTACACGTTCTGCCCGCTTCACTTCGTCGTTTTCCGGATCCTCATCAATCTTGTGCATGATGCGTTCGATTTTCTCCAGTTCGAGGTCGATGATGTCATCCATGATACGTTGAGCTAATGCCACATGTTTCTTAAACAGATCAAAATCGAAATAAGCATTCGGTTTAAACGGATTTACTACATATGAATACAAATTGATTGCCAAGAGACGGCATGAGTCGTAAGGACATAGAGGTATCTCGCCACATGGATTCGTGGAAACGGTCCGGTAACCTAAATCTGCGTAACAATCCGGTACGGATTCGCGAATTATTGTATCCCAGAACAGAACACCCGGTTCTGCTGATTTCCATGCATTGTGAACGATCTTCTTCCATAAAGTAGAAGCATCTATTTCTTTTGTAAATGTAGGGTCGGAAGAATCAATAGGATATTGTTGTAAGTATGGTTTTCCGTCAACAGCAGCCTGCATGAAAGCATCGTCTAATTTCACGGAAACATTTGCTCCGGTTACTTTTCCTTCTGTCATTTTTGCATCGATGAAAGCTTCTGAGTCCGGATGTTTGATAGATACACTTAGCATGAGTGCTCCGCGACGTCCGTCTTGAGCTACTTCACGGGTCGAATTGGAATAACGTTCCATGAACGGAACAAGGCCGGTAGAAGTAAGAGCCGAGTTTTTAACGGGAGAACCTTTCGGGCGGATGTGAGACAGGTCGTGACCTACACCACCACGTCTTTTCATCAATTGCACTTGTTCTTCGTCGATTTTGATGATAGCGCCATAAGAGTCTGCGGCGCCGTCCACTCCGATTACGAAGCAGTTGGATAAT
>ERZ773136.3953-NODE-3953-length-10321-cov-15.444087_pt1 | contig 10321 bp, 10 predicted proteins | sample MGYA00580855_ERZ773136 | MGnify/ENA primary metagenome ERZ773136 (study PRJEB29015, sample SAMEA2737860) | human gut metagenome | biome: human gut; feature: human-associated habitat; material: faeces | place: China | collected 2012 ... | reverse complement strand
CATGTAGGAAAACGGCGTGAACAGCAGGCTGAGCAGCGCCAGCCGCCAGTCGTACCACAGCAGCATCCCGGCATAGGCTGCCAAGGCCACGCCGGTGTCAAATACCTCCGTGGTGAATTTCCGCATCCCCTCGGCGCAGTCGTCCACGTCGGAAATGGCCTTGGTCAGCACCGTTCCCGCGCCCTGACGCTCCAAGTCCCCCCGATCCGACCGGACCAGCGCGCCGTACAGGACCCGCTTCATACGGCGGTTTACCTTGTTGGCAAAGCGCCGGACATAGAACCGCTTCAAAAACCGAAGTCCCTGCACCGCGGCGATGACGGCGATGTACCCCGCCGCCAGAGAGACCATGACGGAAAAGCTGTTCTCTCCCAAGAGGATCCGGGCCAGCGTTTCCGTCATCTGTCCCTCGAACCACGGGCCTGCCACCAGACCTATATTATAGAGGAGACCCGTCACGGTGATGACCGCCAGCACCCCGGATTCTGCCCGGAAATAGGAGCTGACCCGGTCCGGCGGAAGCTGTCGCTTACTCATGGCGCTCCCCCTCTCCCTGCTCCGTCAGGGCCGTGATGTGGGGGAAACCCGCCCGGCTCTCCTGCTTGGAACGGCGATAGATAGTGTCCAGCGTTTTGCAGAAAGCGACCTTCTCCGCCTCCGGCAGCTCCGCCAACAGCCATTCATAAAAGGTGGTCTCCACCTGCGCCTTGGAGTTCCGCAGGCCCTCCGCCTTTTCCGTGGCGAAAAGAAGCTGGCTGCGGCCGTCCTTGGGGTTGGCCTGCCGGATCAGATAGCCCTTGGCCTCCAGACTGGCCGCACGGCGGGCGGCGGCTCCCTTGTCTACCCGGAGCTGCTCCCGGACCTCCGCCTGCGTGATGCCGGGATGGTGGCGCACCAGATGGATGAAATCGTATTCCGCTGTGCCGATGCCGTCCTCCTTCAGCGTCCGGACGGCCAGCTTGCTGGCCTCCCGTGCGATTTTCGTGATCTTGCGCTCTGTGAGATCCATTGTTGCGGCAAGGGTACACCGTCCAATGTGAAGCATTGGGCGGTGAGGAATTGCCGTTCCCTCCTTTCGTGTATTAAAATTAAGCAATTAAATAACTCGTGGATTTTTCTACGAGTTTTAATTTTTTGAAAGAGATACCGTCCTTTATCATTTTCCCGTTTATCGTTTTAATGGTAAAGATTCCGGTAGTTCTTCTTCCCCAAATGAAGCAGTCCTGTCCGTTAAATTGGACTTTGTCAAAAAGACGATACCCAAATACGTACTTTTCTGTTTGATTGGATTTACGGATGCCTCCCTTGAGGATAGTCGCCTTGTGCAGCTGGCGGTTGTGGTGCCTTACGGGGCGAATCGTATAAATCTTATTAATTTGTACGATTCCCGGTAGGTAGCCAACATTGAAGCCCTGCTTCCCCTGTGCGATTGCCAGAGCATCGTTGGTGTGGCTCTTGGGAAGCACCAGCAGCTTCTCTCGGGTCGCCTTTGTGATGTAGCCTCTGGTCTCAATGACGGGGATAGGCAACTCAGAGCAGAGCCTCTGCATTAAAGTCTTCCGCATGATGCCCATGAATGTGGCATCTCTGGTTGACTTCCGCTTGCGCTTTTTGAAGTCCTTCTCCGCAATCAACCCCTTGTGGAGTTTCTCGTGACAGCTCTCGCAAAGGGTAACTTGGTTGTCCGGGGCGTCGCCGCCTACCTTCCTGCTCTCCAGATGATGGACATGGAGCCGGACCTCTTTTTTCTTGGTTGCGTGTGCTCCGCAACACTGACAGGTGTACCCGTCTCTCCAAAGCACGTATTGCCGTACATTGTAGTGACCATACATCTCGCCCTGCTGGTAATCCTCACCTTGCGGAACGGGCTTTCCATCCGCAATGGCTTTCAGCAGCTGCAGGTCGAACTCGGCGGTCTCTATGACCACTTTGCTCACGGGCAGGATGCGGCAAACCCTCTTGATTGAGGTGATGTGCTCTTGGATTTTGACCTCCACAGAAGGCGCCAACCATCCCTTGTGCTTGCTGCGGACTCGGTTATCGAAGCGCGGCTTGCGATACCGGGTCTTGCGGTTTCTCCGGGCTCTGCGGAACTCTCGACGGGTGGATAGTAAATCCACCACGTCATTTCGAGGTTTTACTTCTGCGGAGAGCAGCTCCTCTTTTGTAGTGGATGCCGACATCCCGATGGTCTTACTTCCAGCGTCTACGCCCAGAATGACTTCTTGGGTGTAGCCACTGCTTCCGTAGACCAGCTGGATGGTAAAGGGCGTCCTCTTCTTCACTTTGGCTTTCCCGGCATCCAGCAGATGACGGGCTTTTGCCGGGGAGCAGGGCATCAGCGGACGCCCGTGCTTGTTGATGACATACACTTTGTTTGGCATGATGCCTTCCTCCTTCTTCTTTGATTGTGGCTAACGAAAAAGCCACGCGGCCTTTCGGCCGTCAGGTATCCGTACCCAATGTTATCTCAAGGTTTTCGTGTGCAACACCGCTCCTTACCCTCAGAGCTTTTAATCACACACCGCAGTGCGGCAGGTTCGGATTCACGCCCGCCGGTGCCTATTCTTACATTCTTGAGTAACGTAGTGCTCGAAACACTTAGGGTAGTCAATCAGGGCTTACGATTTCTCGCAAAACCCCTCCAAATCGTTAGATTTGGTGGGGGTTATTGACAGCGTTCCTTTCCCCGGAGCCTGTGCCCGGTCGAGAAATAGTTGCAGATACATCTTTCTGATTGGATGATAGTACATCCAGTTTTCCCTGTCAACAAAAAACTGGCTTGCAGCCCCCTCTTTTTCCGATGTTGCAAATTGTTCATAATTTTTTTCTTGACATTGGGAGGGGCGTCCGCTATTATATAGTTCAATTCTTTTAGTTAAATTATTTTAAGTAAATGTTTTTAACTAACAAGAGCCGACTTTCACCGAAACAAGGAGATATATCATGGAATTTGAAAAAGTGCGTGACATTATTGTCGAGACTCTGGGCTGCGACGCCGAAGCCGTGACCCCCACCGCTTCTCTGGCTGACGATCTGGGCGCCGATTCTCTGGCTGCCGTGGAACTGGTGATGGCTCTGGAGGAGGCCGCCGGTCTGTCCATTGCCGAGGAGGACGCCGCCAAGCTCAAGACCGTGGGCGATATCTTCAACTACATCAATGCCCATGTCTGAGGCTGACCGAGGCGAAACGAGATGAACAGTATCAAAGACCTGCTGCCGGGCAGCATGCGGGAGCGCACCTTCCAGCTGAAGGCCCGGCGGGATGCGGGTGCCGTGTGGAACGACCCGCAGTTCGTGGAATGCAAAAAGTGCGGACGCCGCGCCACCCGCCAGATCTGGAACAAGGCACAGTACGTCTGCCCCAATTGCGGGGTGCACCTGCCCATCGGCGGGTACTACCGCCTGAGCCTCATCCTTGATAAGGGCAGCTTCCGGGAACTGGATGCCGACCTTGCACCGCAGGATGTGCTGCAGTTTCCCGGCTACCCGGAAAAGCTGGAAGCACAGACCGGCAAGACCGGCCTGAAGGAGGCTGTGATTACCGCCACGGGGCGCATTGAGGGCACCCCGGTGGTAGTTGCAGTGCTGGACAGCCGGTTCTTTATGGGCAGCATGAGCACCACCGTGGGCGAAAAGATCACCCGCGCCGTGGAGCACGCTACCGCAAAGCACCTGCCGCTGATCATCTTTTCGGCCAGCGGCGGCGCCCGGATGCAGGAGGGCATTTTCAGCCTGATGCAGATGGCAAAGACCTCTGCCGCCATCGAGCGGTTCTCCGCCCGGGGCGGGCTGTACATCAGCGTGCTGACCCACCCCACCACCGGCGGCGTGACTGCCAGCTTTGCCAGCCTTGGCGATATTATGCTGGCAGAGCCCGGGGCGCTGATCGGCTTTGCGGGCCCCCGGGTCATTGAACAGACCATCGGCGAAAAGCTGCCCGCAGGCTTCCAGCGCAGCGAGTTCCAATACGAGCACGGCTTTGTGGACAAGGTAGTGCCCCGTACCGAAATGCGCGAAACACTGGCGCAGCTGCTGCGTCTGCACGCCTGAGGAGGAAGCGCCTTATGATCAAGGACATCTTACAACAGCTCGCACCGCTGGATGAAAAGATCGCCGCCCTGCGCGGCGACCCGGCGGACGAGAACATGACCGATATCACCAACCACGCTGCCGAGCTGGCAGAGCTTTCCGCACAGGAGGACGCTTTGCTGTCCGGCTGTGGGGCGCTGACCGCAGAGGACAGGGTCTTTCTGGCACGCCACCCGGAGCGCCCCCACATCGATGAGATCGTGGATGCACTGTTCACCGACTTCTTTGAGCAGTGCGGCGACCGCCAGTGCAAGGAAGATGCCGCCATTCTGGGCGGTGTGGCGCTGTTCCACGGCCAGCCGGTCACGGTCATCGGCCACCGCAAGGGCAGCACGCTGGAAGAAAACCTGCGCTGCAACTTCGGTATGCCCGGGCCGGAGGGCTACCGCAAGGCTCTGCGCCTGATGAAGCAGGCGGAAAAATTTGACCGTCCCATCATCACCTTCATCGACACGCCGGGCGCATACCCCGGCAAGGACGCCGAGGAGCGCGGACAGGGCGAAGCCATTGCCCGCAACCTGATGGAGATGAGCGGCCTGACCGTGCCGGTGATCGCAGTGGTCACCGGCGAAGGCTCTTCCGGCGGCGCGCTGGCGCTGGGTGTGGCAAACCGCATCCTCATGCTGGAAAACGCCGTCTACTCGGTGCTGAGCCCCGAAGGCTTTGCCAGCATCCTGTGGAAGGATTCCTCCCGCAGCGGCGAAGCCTGCGAGATCATGAAGCTGACCGCACAGGATCTGTACAAGGACGGCATCGTGGAGGAGATCATCCCGGAGCCGGTGGGCGGCGCACAGCGCGCCCACGGGGTACTGTTCGGCAATCTGGACGAGGCACTGCAGCGTCAGCTGCGCAGCCTTGCCCGCATGAACGGCCGTCAGCTGGCCGAGCAGCGCTACCAGAAATTCCGTCAGATCGGAGAAATGAGGAAAGCATGAAGGGTTTGCGTCTGATCGCCACCGGCGGGGCTTTGCCCGGCCGCACGGTCACCAACGAAGAGTTGAGCCGCACCGTGGATACCAGCGACGAGTGGATCACCACCCGCACCGGCATCCGCACACGGCACTACTGCACCGAGGGCGAAAATGCCGCTACACTGGCCATTGCTGCCGCAAAGCAGGCGCTGCAGCGCAGCGGTCTTGCTCCGGCAGACATTGCCTGCTGCGTTTGCGCCACCCTTTCCGCACCGGACGCCACCCCAAGCGTGGCCTGTCAGGTGCAGGCGGCGCTGGCACTGCCGGAAAACCGCCCCGCACTGGACGTGAACGCCGCCTGCTCCGGCTTTTTGTACGGCACGGCGGTGGCGCGCGGCCTGCTGGCTACGCTGGGCGGGCGGTACGCGCTGGTCATCGGCACGGAAGCACTTTCCCGCCTGATGGACCCCGCCGACCGCTCCACCTGTGTGCTGTTTGGCGATGGTGCCGGTGCGGCAGTGTTTGAACTGACCGACACCTCAGTGCCCTTTGCCATCACGCTGGGTGCCCGGGGCGATGCCGCCATCCATGCCGGCGGCCCCAGCCGCGCAGGCTCGGCACCCATCAGCATGGACGGCAGGGCAGTGTTCCGCTTTGCGGTGGATGCCCTGCCCAAATGCCTGTACACCGTGCTGGACGAGACCGGCCTTACGCTGGACAATCTGGACTGGGTGGTCTGCCATCAGGCCAACAGCCGCATCATCGACCACTGCGTCAAGGCGCTGCACGCCGATGGTGCAAAGTTCTACAAAAACATGGACCGCCACGGCAACACCAGTGCTGCCAGCATCCCGGTGGCGCTGAACGAGCTGGCTGAAAGCGGCCAGCTGCACCCCGGCCAGACCCTTGCCTGCATCGGCTTCGGCGGCGGCCTGACATGGGGCGGCATGATCGTGGAATATAAAGGATAAAGACCATGAAACTTTTAAACGAGATCCTGGGGACGAAATACCCCATCATTCAGGGCGGCATGGCAAACATTGCCACCGGCGAGTTTGCCGCAGCCTGCTCCAACGCCGGTGCACTGGGCATCATCGGTGCGGGCGGCATGAATGCCGATACCCTGCGCCAGAACATCCACCGCTGCCGGGAGCTGACCGACAAGCCCTTTGGTGTAAACATCATGCTCATGCACCCGCAGGCAGATGAGTTTGCCCAGATCGTGGTGGAGGAAAAAGTCGCCGTGGTCACCACCGGCGCAGGCAACCCGGGAAAATACGTTTCCATGTGGAAAGCTGCCGGTATCAAGGTGATTCCGGTGGTGGCTGCTGCCGTGCTGGCACGGCATTTGGAGCCGCTGGGCATTGACGCCGTCATTGCCGAGGGCACCGAGAGCGGCGGCCATGTGGGCGAGATGACCACCATGGCACTGGTGCCGCAGGTGGTGGACGCGGTCAGCGTGCCGGTCATCGCCGCAGGCGGCATTGCCGATGGCCGTCAGCTGGCGGCTGCGCTGGCACTGGGCGCCTGCGGGGTGCAGGTGGGCACCTGCCTGCTGGCAAGCGAGGAGTGCCCCATTCACCCCAACTACAAGGCCGCGCTGCTCAAAGCCGGGGACAGTGACACCATCGTCACCGGACGCACCGTGGGTGCACCGGTGCGTGTGCTGAAAAACCGCATGAGCCGGGAGTATGTCCGTCAGGAAAAGGCGGGCGCCGATAAGATGGAACTGGAAAAATACACGCTGGGCAGCCTGCGCCGTGCCGTCTTTGAGGGCGACACGGTAAGCGGCAGCCTGATGGCCGGTCAGGTAGCCGGAATGCTGCACGAGGTGCGCCCCGTGGCGGACATCCTTGCAGACCTGTGGCAGGGCGGGAGGCAGCGCATTGCCGCGCTGAATGCCGAATGCTGACCCTTGGCGGCAAGCCCCTGCAAGTACCCATTTTGCAGGGCGGCATGGGCGTAGGCGTCTCGCTGGGCGGGCTGGCCGGTGCGGTAGCAGCCTGCGGCGGCATGGGGTGCATCTCCACCGCCGATGCAGGCTACCGCGAGCCGGATTTTGCCCGTGACCCGGCGGCAGCAAACCACCGTGCCCTGACCGCAGAAATTCAAAAAGCCAAGGCCATTGCCGGGGGCATGGGTCTGGTAGCCATCAATGCGATGGTAGCCACCCGGGACTATGTCGAGGCTATCCGCACCGCCGTAGCGGCGGGGGTGGATGCCGTGGTCTCCGGTGCGGGTCTGCCGCTGGAACTGCCGGGCATCGTGGGCACCAAAGAGGTAGCCATTGCGCCCATCGTATCCAGCGCCCGGGCGGCAAAGCTCATCCTGCGCCGCTGGGCAAAGGGCTTTGACCGTACCGCCGATTTTGTGGTCATCGAGGGCTGCAAGGCGGGCGGGCATCTCGGCTTTGCCGAGGAAGATCTGCTGGCCGACCGCTGCCAGACCTTAGACGAGATCCTGCCCGGGGTGCTGGCCGAGGTAAAACCTTACGAGGAGCAATACGGCCACGCCATCCCGGTATTTGTGGCGGGCGGCGTGTACACCGGTGCCGACATGGCACACTTTACAAAGCTTGGCGCTGCGGGTGTGCAGCTTGCTACCCGCTTTATCCCCACCTACGAGTGCGACGCTTCCCAGACCTACAAGGACGTGCTGCTGGCGGCAAAGCCGGAGGATGTGCGCATCATCCACAGCCCGGTGGGAATGCCCGGTCGTGCGCTGAACACCCCGCTGGTGCAGGCGCTGGCTGAGGGCAAACGCTTCCCGCCCAAGCACTGCGCCCGGTGTCTCAAGACCTGCGATCCCGCCGCTGTGCCCTACTGCATCACCCACGCCCTCATCGAGGCGGTGAAGGGCAACGTGGAGGAAGGGCTCTTCTTCTGCGGCGAAAACGTGGGCAGGCTGGATCGGATGCGCACCGTGCGCGAGCTGATGGACGAACTTGTGACCGAATGGAGGCAGAATTTATGAAGCTTGCCGTACTTTACGCCGGTCAGGGTGCACAGCACCCCGGCATGGGCAAGGAATTTTACGAAGCATCTCCCGCCTTCCGGGCGGCCTTTGACAGCGCAGCGCTGGATTTTGACCTGCACCGCGTCTGCTTTGAGGACCCGGACGGCGTTTTGAACCAGACCGAATACACCCAGCCCTGCATGGTGGCCTTTGCCTGCGGCGTGACCGCCGTGCTGGCCGAAAAGGGCGTGAAGCCCGCCTATCTGGCGGGGCTTTCGCTGGGCGAATACTCCGCGCTGCAGGCAGCCGGAGTGTTCACCGCAAAGCAGGCCATCGAGCTGACCGCCTTCCGGGGCAGGGCCATGGCCGAAGCCGCAAAAGGCCTTGACTGCGGTATGACCGCCGTGCTGGGGCTGGACAGAGAAAAACTGTCCGCCTGCTGCGAACAGGCGGCTGAGGCAGGCTGTGTGCAGATCTGCAACTACAACTGCCCTGGGCAGCTGGTCATCGGCGGCGAAAAGGCCGCTGTGGAGCAGGCTGCTGCGCTGGCAAAGGAAGCCGGTGCCCGCCGCTGCATCCCGCTGAAGGTCAGCGGCCCCTTCCACACAAAGCTGATGGCTCCCGCAGGGGATGCGCTGGCACAGCGCTTTGCGGGCGAAAACTTCGGCACCATGGAGACGCCGGTGCTGTTCAACTGTCTGGGGCATGAAAAGGCCGAGACCGACAGCATCCCGCAGCTGCTGGTAAAGCAGGTGCAGAGCAGCGTCTACATGGAAGATACCCTGCGCCGTCTGGGCGAGCTGGGCGTGGACCACATTCTGGAGGTCGGCCCCGGCAACGCCCTGAGCGGTTTTGTGAAAAAGACCCTGCCCGGGGTGGTCTGCACCGCAGTGGAGACCCCGGAACAGCTGGATGCGGTGCTGACCGCATGGAAGGAAGCAGAATGAGCGAAGAAAAGTTGACCCGCGCCGCCATTGTTACCGGCGGCAGCCGGGGCATTGGCCGCGCAGTGTGCGTGGCACTGGCAAAGCAGGGCTGCAATGTGGTGGTGAATTACTGCCACGGCGCAGAGCCTGCGGAGCAGACGGCAGCGCTCTGCCGCGCCGAGGGCGTGCAGGCGGTGACCGTGCAGGCGGATGTATCCACCGCCGAGGGCTGCAAGGCGCTGTTCGATGCCGCTGCAGAGGCCTTTGGCCGGGTGGATGTGCTGGTGAACAACGCGGGCATCACCCGGGACAACCTGATTTTGCGCCTGACCGAGCAGGATTTTGACGCGGTGCTGGACACCAACCTGAAAAGCGCCTTTCTCTGCTGCAAGGAGGCCGCCCGCCGCATGGTGCGCCAGCGCTATGGCCGCATCGTGAACCTTTCCAGCGTGGTGGCGCTGCGGGGCAACGCCGGGCAGACCAACTACGCCGCCAGCAAGGCGGGGCTCATCGGCCTGACCAAGAGCCTTGCCCGGGAACTGGCCGCGCGGAACGTGACCGTGAACGCGGTAGCGCCCGGCTTTATCGACACCGACATGACTGCCGTGCTGCCGGAGGCGGTGCGCACCGGCATGACGCAGGGCATCCCCGCGGGCCGCGCAGGCCAGCCGGAGGATGTGGCACAGGCAGTGGCGTTTTTTGCCGCAGAACAAAGCAGCTATCTCACCGGGCAGGTGCTCTGTGTGGACGGCGGCATGGCAATGTAAAGGAGAACCCTTATGGAAAAACGCAGAGTTGTGATCACCGGCCTTGGCACGGTGAACCCGCTGGGCAACAATGTGGCGGACAGCTGGGCAGCAGCCCGTGCCGGTAAATGCGGCATCGGCCCCATCACCCAGTTCGACACCACCGACTTCAAGTGCAAGCTGGCCGGTGAGGTAAAGGATTTTGACCCCGAGACCGTGGTGGACAAAAAGGAAGTCCGCAAAATGGCGCGCTTCACCTTGCTGGCACTGGGTGCTACTGCCGAAGCCATTGCAGACAGCGGCCTTGATACCGAGGCCGAGGGCAAGGACATCGGCGTCATCCTGTCCAGCGGCATCGGCGGTCTGCCCACGATCGAGGAGCAGCACGCCCGCGGCGAGGAAAAGGGCATGGAGAAGGTAAGCCCCTACTTTGTGCCTATGGCCATTGCCAACATGGCAGCGGCGCAGGTGGCCATCCGCTTCGGTCTGAAGGGCATGTGCACCTGCCCGGTCACGGCCTGCGCCGGCGGCACCAACGCCGTAGGCGACGCCTTCCACCGCATCCGGGACGGCTACGAGCCGGTGATGGTCTGCGGCGGCGCGGAAAGCTGCATCAGCCCCTTGGGCATCGGCGGCTTTACCAGCATGAAGGCGCTTTCCACCGCCACCGACCCGGATGCTGCCAGCCTGC
>ERZ773136.3946-NODE-3946-length-10338-cov-2.908101_pt1 | contig 10338 bp, 10 predicted proteins | sample MGYA00580855_ERZ773136 | MGnify/ENA primary metagenome ERZ773136 (study PRJEB29015, sample SAMEA2737860) | human gut metagenome | biome: human gut; feature: human-associated habitat; material: faeces | place: China | collected 2012 ... | reverse complement strand
CGGATGGGTTGGTATCTTTTGTCAAAGATCCGCCGTCAAATGCTTTACCGTCTACTTTTCCTACATAGAAAATATTGACCGTATCTCCATTTGCTACCGTTCCTTTCTTCACAGCCTCATACGTTTTATTCTGATCCAACAACTGATCGATCTGCGTCTTGAGCTTTGACACAATATCTGTTTTTTTGAGCGTAACTTTTTTGTATTCTGTCAAAGTAACCGCTTTCTGATAATCAATATTCTCCACCTTCTGCTCTGTCGTCTTTTTCTTGCCACATCCTGCTAATGTTGTTACACACAATGCAACGCACAGTGCAGTTGCAAAATACTTCTTTAAATTTCTCACAATATTCCTCCTTATTTTGGCCTTTACCAATCCACGATTTATCTCTCAAACCGTATATTTTCCTGTTATTTTAGAACAAAATTCGATCCAAAAAACACTTTGTCACAATATACAACACTCTACGTTATACCATAAAACGACCAAAAAAGAAAGTCTATTGACTGAAAAACTAAAACACGGTATATTTTTATAGGACAATTCTTTGTTCTCTCCAGACAGGATCGTGAGCAGAACATTAGAATAAAATCGGTTATTTACAGAATGGAGAAATAAGATCATGGCAAACAGAAAATTACAGGATGCAATGCCTCTCGCTCCACTTAAGATTGTGGCAATGGGTGGCTGTAGTGAAATCGGTAAACGAGTAAATGAGATCATCATTGCAAGACGTAAAGAAGCTCTTGCAGCTTCAAACAAACCGGATTTTATGACATCAGATTATTCCATCGACAACTATTTGGTTGACTTTGAATGTCTTCGCTTCGGGACCGGAGAAGGACGTGCTGTCGTCAACGAATCGATCCGAGGAAGCGATCTGTTCATTATATCGGATACTGTCAACTATCATGAGACGTATGATATGCATGGCAATAAGACGCATATGTCACCCGATGATCATTTTATGGATCTAAAGCGTGTCATCATGGCCTGCAGCGGACATCCAAGACGAATCACTGTGATCATGCCATATTTGTATGAAGGCAGACAGCACGTGCGTCTGATCAATGAATCCTTAGACTGTGCACAGGCAATGCAGGAACTGATCCGCATGGGCGTTGAAACGATCATTACTTTTGACGCGCATGACAATCGCGTCCAGAATGCCATCCATAACAACGGATTTGATAATTTCTTCACATCATATCAATTTATCTCGACAATCCTAAATGATATGCCGGATCTTATTGTGGATAATGAACATTTAATGACGATCAGCCCGGATGAGGGCGGTATGCGCCGTGCGGTATTTTATTCCAACCAGCTTGGTGTCGATATGGGTATGTTTTTCAAGCGCCGCAACTATTCTACACTGGTGAATGGAGAGCATCCTGTGATCTCCATGGAATTCCTTGGTAATGATGTTTCCGGCAAAGATGTAATCATTGTGGACGATATGATTGCTTCCGGTAAAACAGTACTGGAAGTTGCCAAAGAGCTCAAAAAAAGAAACGCTGCACGCGTTATTATCTGTGCAACGTTTGGTTTATTCAATGACGGACTGGAGGAACTTGATCAGGCATACAAAGAAAAGGTATTTGATCATATTTACACAACAAACCTTTGCTACTGCCCTTCCGCTCTAAAGGAACGTCCTTATTATCATAACGTAGATCTGAGCCGTTACATTGCACTGATCATTGATACTCTTAATCACGACACATCTGTCAATGACATTATGAATGCAACAAAGCGTATTCAGGAATTGTTAGAAGAACGTTCTAAGAACATTTCTTCCAAATAAATCCGTTCAAATTGCCACGTTTGCCGGCAGTTGCACGGTGTGAAAATAACAGATCTTTATGACAGCAGGTGCACACTCCGGATACCTGGATCGACTTCGGAGGAACACCTGCTTCTTTTAATGTTTCATAACAGGCTGCCCAGAGATCTAACTGATATTTGCCCGGTTCTCTACCCGGTTCAGCAATCTGACGCATCTGATCTTCTGCATATACGCAGCTTAGTGCACTCACTACCTCTTCACTTACTTCATAACATTGTTGACAGATAGATGGTCCAATGACACAAGCCATATCCTTCGGATCTGAACCATATTGCTGAACCATCATTTCTATTGTTTTGCGGCCAATCTGACCAACTGTTCCCCGCCAGCCGGAATGAGACGCGGCTACAATGCGGTGCTTCGGATCCACAATGAATAATGGAACACAGTCTGCATAAGATGTTGCAAGAACAACATTTTCTTCTGCCGTAATAAGACCATCTATTCCCTGAAGTTTCCTGTGTAATTCCGGTCCTGCCGTATGCTCTTTCGTAACACTTACTACCTTTGTATCATGCACCTGATCCGAAAATACATAGTCATCTGCGCTGACACCGATCGCCCCGGCAAACAAACGGTAATTTTCTTTTACATTTTCCAGGTCATCTCCCTGTTTCCAGCCAAAATTCATACTGGATAAATACCCTTCGCTAACGCCACCTAACCGTGTCGAAAACGCTGCCCCCATCCAGTCTTTCCAAGGATCAAAACAAGAAAATCGCAGCACTGGGATGCCATTTTGTATTTCCATATATGTCGAGTACTGCAATGACATACGTTCGTATTCCTTAGCCTCCGGTGTATTTTTATTTTGACTCCATTCTACACTACCAAACTTTTTCTCAAAAGCTTCTCTGCTCCATTTTTTTCGCATTATTTTCCTCCTTTTTAGCCGCAATAATCAAATGCATCTTGTATATGCGTTACCGCACTCCCCTGCACTGTGATCACATCAAAACGACAAGGTCTTTGTTCCTCATAGCCATGATAGGCATAATAATACATTGCAGATTTACTGATTCTCCATTGTTTGCGATGATCTACCGCATCCGTAGCTGCACCATAACGACGGTTGCTGCGATATTTAATCTCCACGAAAACCAGCACTTCATCCTGCTGTGCTATAATATCAATTTCTCCATAGGGGGTATAATAATTACGTTCTACAATGCAATATCCCTGCTTTTTCAAATAATCCGCTGCAAGCTGCTCATATTTTGATCCTATCTGACGATTATTCTTTCCCATTAAATCCACCCATGACCTTACTTCTTCAAATGACAAACATCTCTTTTACTGGTGACCTTACTTCTTCAAGCGATCAACATCCCATTTACCCTTGATCTTATCCATAGAATCTACAAATACCAACACTTCCGCTACCACTTGATATAGCTCAGGCGGTATAAACTCACCGATCTCAACATTCTCCAGACTCTTCGTCAGCCCTGCATCCTGATGTACCGGGATATCATGCTCTCTGGCAGTATCTAAAATACGCTCTGCCACGTGCCCGCGTCCACTGGCAACCACTTTTGGCGCACGATCTTTTTCCGGTTCGTATTCCAATGCAACAGCCGAACGTTTTCGCACCTGTTTCATGACATCACGCCCGTAAATTTTCCCCTGATGCTTTTGTTCCATAAGCCATCTCACTCCATAAAATTCTTAATAAATGTTCTGCGATGGATCGGGCAGGGTCCATACTTTTTGATCGCTTCAATATGTTTTGCTGCCCCATATCCCTTATGACCTGCAAATCCATACTCTGGATATAATGCATCCATTTCCATCATCATATGATCTCTTGTTACTTTTGCGATGATACTTGCCGCCGCAATAGAAACACTTTTGGCATCTCCTTTGATGATGCCCACCTGTTTCGTCTCAACCTCCGGAATGTGCACGGCATCTACTAACAACAGATCAGGTGCCGGCATCAAAGCTGCTATGGCATCCCGCATCGCCTCATATGTTGCCTGTAATATGTTGATCTGATCGATCCGCTCTGGCGATGCAATCCCTACGCCATAACAAATCGCCTTTTCCTTGATCTCCTCATACAATTCTTCCCTGCGCGCAGCCGATAATTTTTTAGAATCATTCAGATATAAAATTTCCACATCTTCCGGCAGGATCACTGCTCCAGCTACTACCGGACCGGCAAGCGGACCTCTGCCCGCCTCATCGATCCCGCAAATCGCATGATATTCACTGTATTTATGTTCAAAAAAACGCATTGTCTCTAAGCGTTCCCGCTCTTTCACAAGTTTTTGCGCTTCTTTTTGATATTTTGTAATAAGATTTTGAACCCCTTTCCGGGAATCTCCGGCATATTGCACATAAAGAGCCTCTTTGTCGTCACCTGACTGTTCAAACTCCTGCTTGATCTGTGCGATCGACTTTATATCACTCATAAGCTCCTCCTTACTGTTGTCTTACCCGGCAATGCCTCCCATTTTTGAGAGTGGAAAAATACGTGCACAAGCCTTTCCGATAATGCTTTTACGCCTTATCAGCCCTACATAACTGCTTCGACTGTCCGTACTCATATTACGGTTATCTCCCAATACAAAATACTCATCATCCGCTAATGTGATCGGCTCCACCGCATCTCCCGGATCATCGATCACTTTATCTTTTCCATAAGTGTCATCTTTTAATTCTTTGCCATTAATATATACTTTTCCCTCTATGATCTGCACTGTCTCTCCAGGCAGTCCAATAACACGCTTAATGTATTTGGTATCCGAATTGTAGTAAGGCACCGGAAATACGACGACATCATACCGTTTGGGATCTCCAAAATAATAACTCATTTTCTGGATCAATACTGTATCCCCATTGGTCAACGTAGATTCCATTGATTCGCCTTCTACTTTCGTTGGATTTACAACGAAAGAGGTCACAACTGATGCAACACAATATGCAATAAATACACAGATGGCAATGACTAAAAGATTTCCAAATAAACGTGAAGCTTTCGTCTTTTGTTCCTGTAACTCTGGATCTTCGGACTTTTCTTTCACCGTATGGAACACATCCGATAGAATATCGACCGCTTTGTCCTTACCAACCTTTACCATATCAAGTACACGCTCTACCGGTGGTTTCACACCATTCTCTGCACGTTCCTGACGAATTCTGGCATTTTCTTTATCTGCCTGCCGCTGAATCAATGCATTTCTTTTTGCACGTGATTCTTTACGCTCTTTCTCTAATCCTTGAGCAAAGATTTCATTGATCTGTTTCTCAGATAATTTCTGCTTACTGACACTACCTGCCGCAGTCTGCGTCTGTCCCGGATAGCCAGATGCACTGGTTCCTGTATACATCTGCTGCGCTGTATTTTGTGTACGAGGGTCAGTATATACCGGTTGCTGTGTCCTGTTCTGTGTATGTGGATCAATATACACCGGCTGCTGTGTCCTGTTCTGTGCAAGCGGATCAGTATATACCGGCTGTTGTGTCGCACTCTGTGTACCATAACTTGCAGCATACTCTCCTCTGGCTCTCGCAGATTCCTGCTCAAGCTGATGAATACGCGCTTCCAAGGCTGCAACTTCTGCCTGACGTTTCAGCTCCTCTGCACGCTCCTGTAGTATTCTTGCTTCAGCTTCTGCCTCCATCGCTGCACGCTGACGCTCTGCTGCCAAAGAGCTATTGCTCTGTATAAAGGTTTCACGTGCAGCACTTTCTGCCTCACGCTGTTTTTGTATTCTCTGCTGCTGTTCCTGTTCTATACGCAGTTGTTCCTGCTCCGTCTGCTGTTTTTGTGCTTCTATGCGCAATCGTAGCTGTTCTGCCTGATCTGCCTGTTTCCGACTCTGCACTTCCATCTGCTGACGTGCCTGTTCCATTGCTGCAGCATGCGCTCTCGCCTCTTCCTCACGCTGAAGCTGCTCCTGTTTCGCTGCAAGCTGTCTTGCTTGCTTCTCCTGCTCCCGAAGCCGCATTGCCTCCTGCCTTGCCTGAACCTCTCTCTGTCTTTCCAATTCCTGTCTTCGGATTGATTCCTGCTTTGCAAGCTCCTGTTGACGTAATGTTTCTTGTTGTTTTGCAAGCTCCTGTTGTCGCTGCTGCTGTAGTTTAGCACGAGTTCTGGCAACTGCATCTCGTTGTGCCTGTGCAATACGTTGTGCTTCCGCTTCTTCCAACTGTTGTTGTTTTCTTGCTAACGCTTCTGTCTCTGCCCGCTGCTGCTGTAATTTATTCTGCAACTCCAACTCATGCCGGTGCTGCTCTAAAGCAGCCTCTTCTGCTGCTTTTCTTTCCTGTTCTGCCTTAAGTCTGGCTGCTTCTTCTGCCGCCTTTCTTTCCTGTTCTGCCTTAAGTCGAACAGCTTCTTCGTTTGCCTTTTTGGCTGCCTCAGCTCGCGCAAGTGCCTTCTGTCTCGCCTGTTCACGCTGCTTTTCCTGTATACGTTTAGCCTCTTCTTCTTTCTCCAGCAAACCGCCCATCGCTTTGGCCGACGTCTCTGATTCCGGCGGGGCAATAAATGGTTTTACAGCATCAAAATCAACACTCACCGGATCCTGTTCTTGCAAAATATGATCCCATGAGTGTGACTGTGTTTCCATTTCCTCCGCCATAACAGATAACGACTTGTCCTGCGATTCATTTGCAGTGCCCTTATCTGTAGCAGATATATCCTCGTATTCTTTTATTTGACGACAAAACTCAAGACTATCCTCGATTTCGTTCTTATCGTACATACTGTTCCCCATTTCTGCTCGTTATTAAAGCCTAAGTGTTCTACTTTCCTAACATAGAAGAATTACTGAGGCATTTCCAAACTGATCGCCCCTAACTTTCCTGCCCGGAAATCGTCAATCAGGCATTTGGCAGCCTTATCCAGATCAAATTCTCCACCAGCCTTCAAACATCCTCTTTTCTCTGCTATCTGCTTCAATGTCTCTTCACTGGTCTTTTCCTCTGCTATTCCATAAAAGTTACTGACAGCATTCGGATAATTCTCCCGCAAATACTGAAGCAGTAAAACGCTTAATTCGTAAATATTATATAACTCATCCTTAATGGATCCAATATAGGCCAGGCGTAATCCAACTTCCTGATCTTCGAACTTAGGCCAAAGGATACCCGGCGTATCTAACAGCTCCTCCATCTTATTCAAACGAATCCACTGCTTTCCTTTTGTAACACCCGGCTTATTACCTGTTTTGGTACAAGCTTTACCGGCAAAACTGTTAATAAAAGTTGATTTTCCAACGTTTGGTATTCCCACGATCATCGCGCGGATCGGACGATTCAAAATACCGCGTCTCCGATCTCTTTCTATTTTTTCTTTACACGCTGCCTGAATAACATTATGAACAGCTTTCACACCTTTTCCATTCTTGGAATTCACTTTCGCTACAAAATAACCCTTTTGCTCATAATACTGCACCCACTGGTCTGTCCGCACCGGATCTGCCAGATCATATTTATTCATCAACAGTATACGTGATTTTCCATTTGCCAACTGATCAATGTCTGGATTCTTGCTGCTATATGGCACTCTCGAATCTACCAACTCAATAATAACATCGATCAGTTTTATGTCTTCCTGCATTGCACGTTTCGCCTTAGTCATATGACCCGGATACCATTGAAACTGCATATTTATCCTCCATTTCAAACTACGTACTAATTTGCCGCAGCACTCGCTGTCGGACTTGCCGACGGATCTGCGTGTTTCTGTTCAAATCCATTGATCCTGTTCACCAACGTAAAATGATTGGTACGGATCCATGCCTTACCAACAATATTTTCCGACATAACATTACCGACATTTGCATTGCGGCTGTCTTCACACTCATTACGATTGTCACAAAGCATAAAGTACTCTCCTTCTGAAAGGGTAAACTCTTCCAGTGCAAGTCCACCATTTTCCATGGTCGGAAATCTATACTTCTCCTTTAACTTATCGCCATCAATATACACTTCCCCATCTTTGATCTGAACCTTTTCTCCAGGCAAACCGATCACACGCTCCACAGTATAATAATTATGCTGCGCTCCATTGTGTTTAACAACCACAACGTCATTTCGTCTAACCTTGTGCAGACGATAGCACATCTTATTGATCAGGATCTCATCCCCATCTTTCAAGGTAGGACTCATATATTTCCCGGATACCGTCATTTTTTCCAGGCCAAAATGAGTAATTGCATATGCCACAAATAATACTACGCCTATTTCTAAAGCACACAGTAAAACACGAAGAAATATTTCTTTTCTCTTTTTGCTGTGATCTTCTAAATCAAAGTCATATTTCATATCCGTTCTCCATTTATAAACAGTATGCCTGCAGTGCTCTGATCGCATGCTTGCTGATCAAACATTTATAATGCTCTTTGCAATACTGCTCCATATAAGGACGTGGTGAGCAAATTGTTCCATAATCCGACAATCTGCGACATAAATACTGATACTCGTCCATCTTTAATTTTCCCTTTTTGATCAGCAGATAATATATTCCACTGTTCTGATCTCGAAACAACTTGCTATTAATATTCTTTTTGGTATAAAAATCTGCAGCAAACTGCTCCAATCCATCCAAATTGTCAAAGGAATACACCTTTGCCGAACTTATCAAGCTTTTCTCCTTATCCCGCCTTATCTTAGCAAGATCCTTCATATGCTTTTGATAATTCTCTTTATCGGCATCTACCGTGTTTTTCTTTTGAAATAAATCCATATTTTCGCTGGTATGTATCGCTGCCTGATCGTCCACATCAGGTATCTCGCCATTCTTGAGTCCTTCTACAATAGCTTCTGCGGTCTCATCATCAATAGATCCGGCAAGATGTCGGATTTGATTCAGCATATTATTCATTCCCTCCGGACTTTGATCAGAAAATGTAATGATCAGGGAATTATCAGGCATACGCATCAATTGCATGGAAACAACGCCGCCTTCAACTTCATAGCCGACTTCTTCCTCTGCTCGTTCTACCAACTGCTCCAAAAACTCACGTGCTTTGTCCTGATCCGTGAAGAAATCCTCGATCTTAAATCCATATTCCTCCATTTCCTCTTCGGACATACGACACTGCACTGTATTCTTATCAATTCTACGAAAAATCAAAACTATCCCTCATTTCTTTGCAAAAATACTATCAGTATAGTCCTCATTATCTTAATCCTAAATGAGCAATCTGTCAAATATGAGGTGTGTTTCTATTGTTTGGATTATGCACCAATGCCAAAATAAACCAAAACAAGAATTCCTAATACGATACGATACCACCCAAACGGCTTAAAATCATGCTTTCGAATATAATCCATTAAGAAACGAATAACGAGCACGGATACCAAAAATGCGGTAAACATTCCCAATAACAGCATCCCTAATTCATAACCGGAAAAATGTAGTCCAAAATGCATCACTTTCATCAAACTAGCACCAAACATGACCGGAATCGCCAAGAAGAATGTAAACTCCGCCGCTACGGTACGGGAAAGTCCGATCACTAAACCACCGATGATCGTTGCACCGGATCTGGATGTTCCCGGGAATAATGCCGCGATCAACTGAAACATACCGATCATAAATGCGGCACGATACGTAATCTGTGCGATGGTTGTCACTTTGGCATCACGTTCCTTGTTCCAGCGTTCTACGATCAAAAACACGATACCAACCAATATCAACATTAATGCAACCACTTGATAATGATAAAAGGCTGCTTCTAATTGATCTCCCCACACCAGCTCAACTACTGCTGCCGGCACACAGGCAACAATAATCTTAAACCACATCGAAAATGTATCCTTTTTAATATAACCTTTTTCCTTGCTGCAAAATGGCCATAGCTGATTCCAAAACATTAATACAACAGCTAAGATCGCTCCCAACTGTATGACAACCAGATACATCTCCCAAAAATCGGAAGATACCTTCATCGGCATGATTTTCTCTAATAAGATCATATGTCCGGTACTACTGATTGGAAGCCATTCCGTAATGCCCTCCACAATACCATAAATAATTGTCTTGATCCACTCCATCTTTCATCCTCTTTTCTTTTTACATTTCACGTTTTGTGATTCCACTCAAACTTCTGAGCAGTCTTTGGCGGTTGTTCTCAATTTCTATTTGAATATTCGAAGACTGTAATTTACCGTAAATCTCCTTGCTATTCACAACAGTATTTTCCTTTTAAACAAAAAATGAGACAGAACCTGATCCAAGTTCTGTCTCATTATATCCTATTTTATCATTAAATAGAACCGCTATTCCAAATAATTTAATAATTATTTAGGAATTATTTTACAACCTTTTTTAACTCTTCTGTGAGCTTAGGAACGATCTTATTCAAGTCGCCTACAATACCGTAATCAGCTACGTCAAAGATTGGAGCTGTCTCATCTTTGTTGATTGCAACAATAATGTCAGACTCTTCCATACCTGCTGTATGCTGAATTGCACCGGAAATACCGATTGCAAAATAGATCTGTGGACGAACAGTCTTACCTGTCTGTC
>ERZ773136.3945-NODE-3945-length-10338-cov-4.921715_pt1 | contig 10338 bp, 8 predicted proteins | sample MGYA00580855_ERZ773136 | MGnify/ENA primary metagenome ERZ773136 (study PRJEB29015, sample SAMEA2737860) | human gut metagenome | biome: human gut; feature: human-associated habitat; material: faeces | place: China | collected 2012 ... | reverse complement strand
ATTGCAGGTGATGGCTGTTTCCGTATGAATATGCACGCTATGTGAATGCGGTGCTCATGACCTGCGGCATGTATGACGGTTCCGGCGAGTTTGCCGTGCGCGTCGGCGTTCCTGCCAAAAGCGGCGTCGGCGGCGGAATAATGGCGGTTGTGCCGACAAGAATGGGCATCGGGATTTTTTCTCCCGCACTGGACGAAAAGGGCAACGGTTATGCCGGAATAATGCTGCTTCAAAAGCTTTCGGAGCAATTGTTCCTGAGCATCTTCTGATTTTCCCCCGTTTTTTGACACGACTCCAAAATAAATCTTTGATTTGATTTTTAAATCGGGTAATGTCCTGCACTTGCCGAAAAAGCGGAACACGGAGTTTTCTCCCCATGTTCCGCTTTTGTTTTTAAGCGCATATTATTCAAAAATTCGCTTCACCTTCGGAAACAGCGGTTCAAACACAAAGAACCTGTCAAGAACTTTTCCGAAAAGCCCGATAAGCGCGCCGTTGACGGCCGTCATGATTATCGTTCCGACGCCTATGCCGCGAAATATGCCGAAAAAAGCAAGCGTCAGCACGCACGCGGCTGCAAGGCAGCAAAAATCAAAACATGTTTTGAATTTCGGCAGCGCAATGTTGAACCTGCGGCTCAGCATTTTAACAAAAAAATCATACACCTGCGGATAAAGGTAGACTTTGTAGAACGAAGCGATCGAAAATGAACAGAGCAGCACGCCGCCCGCAAACAGAAGCAGGCGCACAGGCAGAGCAAAACTTCCCGGTGCTGTCACTGCGGGATTGAATGCCGGCACAACGCTGCGCCATGCGTCAAGCACAAAGCCGTAGATCACGCACGTCACGAACGAAAACAGGTACACCGGCTTTATGCGGCGCATCAAAATGCAGAAAACCGCAAACAGCAGTGCCTGAATAATGTATTCCGCCCTTCCGAAAGTCAGAAACGGAAATTTAAGGCTGAGGATATACGCCGGAGCAACTATCATCGAAACGCCGAAATCCGCCGCCGCCGTCATTGCAACGGCAAGTGAAAGCATCACAAGTGCGGCAAGGTAAACCGGCTCCTCATAAAGCCGTATTCTCCCCGCCGCCGGTTCAGCACTTTTTTCAGTTGAATTTTTCAAAAAAATACCTCCGCATCCGCCTGCATGTGCAAACGCCGCGCCCGTCGGCATTTGCCGAAAGGTATTATAAGAATATCGGCGGAAATTGTCAATCGGAAAACGGAATAAACGAATTAAACCGCCTGTGCGCTGCCGTCAGCTCTCCAAGCTCCGCATAAGCCCGGGCAATGCCTTCTCGAATTTGACCCCGTATTTGTGCCCGCTGTCCCCGACGGTTGCTTTTATTGATGCAACCGTGAAATCAACCGCAAGCTTCATTGCCGCCGCAATATCTTTGCCGAGAACGAGTGCACCGAACAGAACGGCCGCAAAAACATCGCCCGTTCCGTGGAACGAATCAGGAATGTTCTCCGAATAATATGAGCGGAATTCGCCGTCAACACTGTCATATGCCATGACGCCCTGATGCGCGCTGTCCAAAGAAACGCCCGTGATCAGCGCACGGCGCGGCCCGAGAGCGCAGAGTCCGCGCAGCATTCCGCGAATGTATTCCTCATCGTATCCGCTCTGTTTGTATTCCGTGTTTAGCAGCATCGATGCTTCCGTTATGTTCGGCACAACTATATCAGCCTCACGGCAAAGCTCACGCATCGAGTCAACAAATGCGCTGTCGAATCCGCTGTAAAGCACGCCGTTATCTGCCATTGCGGGATCTATAAAGACCAATGCCCCTTCACGACGGTTTTGCGCGATAAAGTCCGAAACAACATCAACCTGATGACAGCTGCCCAGATAGCCCGTGTAGATTCCGTCAAAGGTGATTCCGCAGGTTTTCCAATGGTCGGAGATTTTCTGAATGTCCTCCGTGAGATCGCGGAAAGTGTAGCCTGTAAACCCGCCGGTATGTGTTGACAATACCGCCGTCGGAATGATCGAGCAGCTTATCCCCATTGCCGAAACGACCGGCAAAGCGACCGTAAGCGAACATTTGCCGAAACATGAAATATCTTGCAGAGTAACAACTTTTTTATCCATAATGCATACCTCCTGAGTATGCACCAATAGTACTCCCGCGGCCGCATTCTGTCAATCGTCAAAATGTTGTCATATTGTGTTTAGATTTATTCCATGTTATTTTTCTTTACATATCGAAAGGGATTCTTGCTCCGCGCCCTGCCCGAAAAAGTGCCGTTTGAAGCGTGTTTTTCGCAAAAACCGCATAAGCTTCGGTTCATGTTTTGTAAAGATAAATTACTCAAGGAAATTCTTAAAGTTTCCCCGCTTCCGACAGTGCCGTTGCCATTATTCCGACATTATCGTTATAAATCCTTCCGAATTGGCTGAGCGGCAGGGGATTCGTGCCGCGTCCGGCTTCAACAGTGTATCCCGGGCGATTATAAAACAGGATGAACCAATCCTTGTACCCTGCAAAGCCGCTCTCCGTCGGCACCTCGTCCAGTTTATAGCCGCTGACGGCAGCAAGCGCACGCCCGATATCATAGCCGTTCGGCGGTTCAATATCAAGGTATTTCCAATAAATCACCTCACCCTGCGTATGATAGGCAAGGATAAGCCGAAACTCGTGATCGGCGGTGAAATCAAACACGGCGCGGCTCTCCGGCGCGGAAAGAGGCTCAGTGCCGACAAAATCGCGCGGTGCGGGCGAAACCCAGCCTTGAGCATATTTCGTTTCCTTTGCCGTATCCCAGCCCGCCGGGTAGTTAAGGTTCAGATCCGTACCTTCAATATTCGCCTTCCACCCGCTCGGGAAAGGCACCGCAGGGTATTGCCGCGCAATGCGCTTCACGGACTGCCAAAGCGGCGTTGTTTCATCCAATGCACCGTTAACAAGATCCACGCCGTCCGGATTGACAAGCGGGGCGATGAAAAGCCGCGTTTTTGCAAAAAGTTCACGCGCATCCCTTCCGAAAATGCTGCTCCCGTTGATATATGCTTTCAGATAGTTTTCTGCAAATTTCAGCACAAGCGGAGTTGTTATCCACTCGTTCGCATGATGTGACGCATTGAAAAACGCCTCAGCCGAGCCCGCACCGATTGAAACTGCGCGAAGCGGCCTGCCCATGACGGATTTTCCGTATGTTTCCGTTCCGATAAAAGGATAGCGCAGCTTCAACCCTTCAAGCACAAGTTCATTCAGCTTGGAGGTCCACCGAACATCGGACGGCACAAGGTCAAAGCCGTACGGAATATAAATTTCCGTTCCCGGAACCAATTTCTCCGGATTCAATGCAGGATTCGCCGCCGCAATTGCGGCAATCGTTGTTCCGTAATGCTTTGCAAGGCGGTAAAACGTGTCTCCGCTGCGAATTTTTGTTGCAAACCCGCCGAGAAGGAAGGGGAGCAGAGCCTTTTTCGTGTCCCTGCCGACAATGCCGTCCGCCGCAAGCCCGAATGCAGCCTGAAACCTGCGCACCGCGTTCTGCGTGTCCGCACCGAAAATACCGTCAATTCCGTACGGTGAATTATAATATCCGCTGCGCGTGAGCGCAAGCTGCAAAAGCTCAACATCCGTGCCTCGACTGCCGTATTTCAAATTATCCATTCGCTTTTTGTCCTTTCAAGCTGCGTATTTCGGAATGCGCGAAGCAGTTGACAGAATGCCCCGCGCATATCCGCTGCCGCTGCTTAATTGTATGCGCGAAAGGAAGAAGTATGAATGCAAGGGCGGGCTGCGGTGACAGATCCTCTTCAATGAGATTCCTTCTGTTGATTCAAAATCGGGAATGCGAACCAATTCCGCATTCCCGACCCGTGATTCAAGTATTTGATTATTTATCCGTTCCGATCAGGAACTCCGTGATTCCGTTCAGCCAATCGCCCTCATATATCTCGATAAGCCCCGCATCGGAAGCGGCGGCAAGTTTGGGATTGATGGGCAGGCGTGCGGCGGCGGGGATATTGAACCTGTGCGCCGTTTCGTCAATATGACTTCTGCCGAAAATCTCGCTGCGTTCACCGCAATGCGGGCACTCGTAATAGGACATGTTTTCAACAATGCCGAGCACGGGAATATTCATCATGCGCGCCATGTTCACGGCCTTTTCAACTATCATGGAAACGAGATCTTGCGGAGAGGTAACAACAACGATGCCTGCAATCGGCAGGGACTGGAACACCGTCAGGGGAACATCGCCCGTTCCCGGAGGCATGTCAACAAACATGAAATCGACATCGCGCCAGATGACGTCCGTGTAGAACTGTTTGACTGTTCCCGCAATAACCGGGCCGCGCCAAACCACGGGGTCGGTATCGTTTTCCAGCAGGAGGTTGATGCTCATAACATCAATGCCCGTTTTGCTTTTGCAGGGGAGAATGCCGTCCTCGTTTCCGAGAGCCTTTTCATGTATGCCGAAAAGCTTGGGGATGGAGGGGCCGGTAATATCCGCATCAAGAATCGCGCTGTGCTTTCCCGCACGGTTCATGTTTACCGCAAGCAGGGAAGTGACGAGAGATTTGCCGACGCCGCCCTTGCCGCTGACAACGGCAATGACCTTTTTGATATTGCTCAGCGGATGTGCATTCACTTTAAAATCCTGCTGCTTTTGCGCACTGCTGCGGGAAGCGCAATCCACCCCGCAGGTTTCGCAATTGTGGGTACACTGTTCGCTCATTAATTGACCTTTCTCCCGCCCGCGAAGGAGCAGCCGCAGAGCGGGAATCGAATTATCTTTGCTCATTGCTATTATAACCCGAAATGCGGCTCAATACAAGGGGAACACGTGCGATATACATTCTTATTCGTCTTTTTTCATCAATCCGCAAAGCGCATCAAGGAAGCAGTCCGTACGCTCCTTGTTGAGCGAATAATACACTCTGCGGCCGATATCCGCGCTTTTGACAAGGTTTGCGCCGAGCAGAACGCTTAGGTGCTGCGAAACGGTGCAGGGTGCAAGCCCGAGATACTTTGCAAGTTCGCCCACATATGCCGAACCTTCAAGCAGCCGCAGAACGATTTTGAAGCGATTCTGTTCGCCCAAGATATCCATTATCCGTGCAACTTCGGAAACCGAGTTTTCCGCGCTTTCCGAATTGCGGCGGAAAGTGCCGAAAAGCGTGCCGATAATCGCAATCAGCCGCGAGGCACCCGCCTCCGGTGCATCCGTGCCTATGTATGCATTTGCAAACCCGATAACGGAGGGGCAGATCAGGCACTCGTCAATCGGAGAAGCATCATATTTCATTTCGCTGAGCAAAAGAGCCTTTTCATTGCCGTCGATCGGGAAAAACTCCGCAAAATCGCAGATAAGCGGCTGCCAGAGTTCGCGCTGACGCTCAAATTCGTCCGCAACGGGGCAAAGCACTTCCCGCAGCATTTGAGCATACCTTTGCGGGTCAAGCGCAGCATCTATGAGTGCGTTTTTTGTTTTTTGCGGAAGCGCGCTTCCGTTCACTGCGCGAAACACCTCTGCCGCATCAACCTTTTCGCCGTCCGCAAATGCCTTTTCCTGCATCTGCCCGGCAACGGCGCGGAAAATCAGACCGGGGATTTCATCAAGATTGTTTTCAATGCTTTCGAAAACCTTTTCGCGGTCGCTTTCAAGAAAAACCGTCATGCTCCGTGTGAAAAACCCTGCTATGGTTTCCGACTGGTGCATATCCCGCGCTCTGCCGCGCGGAGTGAACATGCTGAACAAAGCTGTAATTTTTTCCGGCTCCGCCGTTACGGACGCGGCAAGCCGCCGGTACAGCTCCGACAGTATCCTGCATCTTTTGCCGTACTCCTCCGCTTTTGATATGTGTTTTATATACATCGCTTCAAAGAATTCTTCAATTGAAAAATCATTCGCAATGCCGGTTAAAAAGCTGAACGCCTCACACAGCGGCAGCGGCTCATGTGTTATCATTTTTACCTCCGTTTGCAATTTTCGGTTTAATAATATCACAACTTTTGCAAAAAAGCTATTGACATGGACGCCGTTTTAAGTTATATTTTATTTACGGCAACGAATCAACATGTTTATACATGCAAACATGTTAATTCACCCGGCAAGCCTCAAGACCCCCCAATCCGTCCGGGATGCCGCAGCAACAAATCCCGCCGCGGTTCGGCAAACAAGAGTCCGCCTGCGGCGGGAGGATCCCGCCCACGCCCGTATGCGCCGGTGCAGAATGCCGTAATTGCGGGCAAGAAAATATATTTTGGAGGAAAAAGATGAAAAAATCGAAGTTTAAGCTCTTTGCCGCCCTTCTGCTTGCTGCGGCAATGACTGTGCTGTCCCTGTCCGGTGCTGTGCCCGTGCTTGCGGATGAAACTGCTGCAATTTTTGCGAACGCAGCAAAATCTCCCGCCGTGCATACCGCACCCGAGGGTTATGACCAAAACGACTTTAACAAGGTTCGCACATTCCTTGAACAGACCGATTCAAACGGCATTCGCAACGGCGAAAAGCTCAATCCCGACGGTTACGATCCTGACGACCCCGAAAGTTGGGGCGCACTGTTCGTTGATGAATGGGGCTTTGAGCACGAAGCGTATTTCGATTGGGAAGAAGTGGACGGAATCAACCGCATGTTTGCGATCAATCTCACCTATATAAAGGATTTTGCAGGTACGTTTGACATGAGTGGGCTTGACGCGCTTTCAACCCTTGATGTTGACGGCGGCAATTTCACCACGGCGGATCTTTCCAATTGCTATGAAATGACTCATTGCTACTTTGCAAACAGCACTTTAAGTTCCGTTAATCTTTTCAACTGCGCAAACGTTACGGAACTGTATCTTCAAGATAACGAGCTTACCGAAGTGCTGAATCTCGGCGACTGCACCTCCCTCCTCTTCCTTGATATACTCATGAACAGCGACCTTGAGGAAATTGATCTGAGCGGGTGTGAAAGAATCATTGAACACCTTGACTTTTCGCAAACAAAAATCAGTGACGTGAACGAAACCGAAATGTTCGCCCTTTGCGAATTCAGCTGCGAAAGCTCAGGCATTACGGAGCTTGATCTGCGCAACTGCAATTATCTGAACTATGTAAACTGCAATTTCTGCGATATGGACTTCCTTTATCTGCCCGAGCTGCCGAACAATCTTGCGGTCAACTGCATGGAGACCGGGCTTACGGAGCTGAACTATGAGAATTGCGGCGGAATCTATGATCTTTCCATCTCCGGCAACCCCGGCTTGACCGGCAAGCTCAACCTTGCGTCAAATCCCCACCTTATGAACGTTTCCGCCGATAACTGCGGCTTTACCGAAATTGATGCGGCCGGCTGCGAAGCATTGGAAGGGCTGGATATTTCCGGCAACAGTATTTCCGGCGTTCTCGATCTTTCGGACTGCAAACAGTTGCTTCAGCTTTACACGACCGGCAACAAATTTACCGAAATTCGCTGGCACCACAACAGCGAGTGGTACGGGCAGTTCAATATTGACCTTGAAGCACAGCCCGGCGGTTATGTGAACTGCTCCATGCGGCTTGAGAATGATTTCGCCGTGAATTATTTTGAGGCGAACGCAAAACCCGGCTTCCGTTTCAACGGCTGGTACAGCAACGGCAGTCTCGTTTCCGAAACGCCCGAATATAGTTATGATATGTTCGTTTCCTATGAACTGACCGCCGGGTTTGAACCGTTGTTCTATGATGTGAACGGTGACGGACTTGCGAACACCGAGGACGCCATTCATATTGCGCGTCACGCGTTGCAGCTTGAAACCATTCCCGCCGAATATCTTCCGAATGCCGATCTTGACGGCGACGGAAGAATTACCATTGCGGATGCGATCATCGCCCTCAGGCTCACGCTCGGCATTGCATAAGCGCAGTATATGAGCGTTGCATTGCATAAGCGCAGTTTATGAGCGTTGCATTGCATAAGCACAGTTTATGAGCGTTGCATTGCATAAGCGCAATTTATGAGCGTTGCATCGCATAAGCGTTATATATAAGCGCAATCGATAACTTACGGGATGAACGGTGCGGACAAAATCCGTGCCGTTCATTTTATTTGCTTGCTTTTATCCCGGATTTATGATAGCATTTTCCGCAAGGCGTACTGTCGGCAGGTCTGCATTATGCCGAAATAAAAATCAATTACGGAAATGTACTTATGGAAATAAACACTGACTTGAACCCCACGCCGCATTCCGAGCGGAATCACGGCATTGAGCTTCTGCGGATTTTTGCAATGCTGCTTGCGGCGGTGCTGCATATTTTAAAAAAAGGCGGTGTTATCACTGCCTCCGAAGGGAACCTTGCTGCATATTCGACAGTTTGGCTGCTGGAAGCCGCCGCATACTGCGCCGTGAATTGTTATGCGCTCATCAGCGGCTATGTCGGTTATTCGGACAGGCCGAAGCCTCTGCGTCTTGCCCGCTGCATTGAACTTTGGCTTCAGGTTGTTTTTTATTCGGTGATAATTACAACGGTTTATTGCATTGCGGGCGTCGGTTCCGTCGGCGTTTCGGATTTTGCGGACGCATTTCTGCCCGTGACTTCAAAACAGTATTGGTATTTCACGGCATATATCGGCATGTTTTTCTTCATTCCGCTGCTGAATGCGCTTGTTCGCAGGCTGAATCGCCGCGCACTTGTTTCGCTCTGCATTATGCTTATTGCGGTTTTCAGTTTGTATGATACATTTGCTTCCTTTTGGAAAAAAGATCCCCTTGCGCTTGTCGGGGGGCACTCCCCGCTTTGGCTCGGTGTGCTGTATATCTTCGGTGCGGCAATGAAGAAACTTCGCGTTCCCGAAAGCATGTCGTCAAAAAAAGCTCTTTTGATTTACGCCTCCGCTGCCGTGTTCACCGCACTTTTTAAAATTACAGGCGACAGACTGCTCCGCTTTGTTCCGGGAAGTCTTTTCGTGCGGGACACCTCCCCGACGGTGCTGCTCTGCGCCGCTGCGCTGTCAGTCGCTTTTGCTCGTTTTAAGCCCGGCCGCAAGCTCACCGAATTTGCCGTTTTGTTTGCACCCGCCGCATTCGGCGTTTACCTGCTGCATGTTTCGCCGCTCGTGTTCGAACACGTTATCGGCAATCGTTTCGCCTTTATCGGGCGGCTTCCGTTCCCGCTTATCCCGTTCGCCGTGCTTGCCTCGGCAGGAGTTATCTTAGCTGTCGGACTTGCGGCGGACAAAGTGCGCATATTGCTGTTCAAAGCCTTGGGTGTTCCGAAGATGTGCCGAAAAGCCGAAAAATCCATACGCAGGCTGTGGATGCATGTTGTTGATGCTGCTGCAAACAGGGAATAATCAGACAGCGGCCTGATTGACTTTGCGCACGGGCAAAATATGATTTCTGCGTTTTTGCTCACTCGATATGTTCTGTTATGCAGACTATACAGCAAGCGGCTGCCCGCAACGGGCAGCCGCTTGCCTTATCAGGGAAAAATTACCTGCGCTAAACAGGCAAACTACCTGAGATTATTCAATAACGCTGGAAACAACGCCGGAAGCAACGGTTCTGCCGCCTTCACGGATAGCGAAGCGAAGACCTGCATCCATTGCGATGGGAGTGATGAGTTCGATTTCCATGCGAATGTTGTCGCCGGGCATAACCATTTCAACACCCTCGGGGAGCTTGATAACACCGGTAACGTCGGTGGTCCTGAAATAGAACTGGGGACGATAGCCGGAGAAGAAGGGGGTATGACGGCCGCCTTCTTCCTTGGTCAGAACGTAAACCTCGGAATTGAAGTGAGTGTGGGGGTGGATGGAACCGGGCTTTGCCAGAACCTGACCACGCTCAACCTCGGACCTCTGGATACCGCGGAGAAGAGCACCGATGTTGTCGCCTGCGATCGCCTGATCGAGGAGCTTACGGAACATCTCAACGCCGGTAACAACGGTCTGCTTGGTTTCGCGGAGACCGACGATCTGAACGGGATCGTTTACCTTTACAACACCGCGCTCAACACGGCCGGTTGCAACGGTGCCGCGGCCGGTGATGGTGAATACGTCCTCAACAGGCATAAGGAAGGGCTTGTCGGCCGCGCGCTCGGGATCGGGTATGTAGCTGTCTACCGCGTCCATCAGCTCGAAGATGCACTTGCACTCGGGGGCTTCCTTGGCTACTGCGCCGTTCTGAAGCGCCTCGAGAGCCTTCAGCGCGGAGCCGCGGATGACGGGGATATCGTCGCCGGGGAAATCATAGGAGCTGAGCAGCTCGCGGATCTCCATCTCGACCAGATCCAGAAGCTCTTCGTCGTCTACCTGGTCTACCTTGTTCATGAATACTACGATGTAGGGCACGCCAACCTGACGGGCAAGCAGTATGTGCTCGCGGGTCTGGAGCATGGGGCCGTCC
>ERZ773136.3942-NODE-3942-length-10344-cov-2.983866_pt1 | contig 10344 bp, 6 predicted proteins | sample MGYA00580855_ERZ773136 | MGnify/ENA primary metagenome ERZ773136 (study PRJEB29015, sample SAMEA2737860) | human gut metagenome | biome: human gut; feature: human-associated habitat; material: faeces | place: China | collected 2012 ... | reverse complement strand
GTATTTCAAAAAACTCTTGTGAATTTCCTTTTGAGTGTTCCAGCATTATGTTCCCGACTTCTGTACATAATATATAACAGCAAAACAAATGGAAGAAAATCTCCATTTTTGATGTTGAGTCAAATCGACAATTTCCGCATTCCAATCTCTCTCCTAATTCGTGATCTATGTATGTATTAATTGTGGCTTGGCGTAGATTAACAAGTGGATTTCTGCCATATATCTGCTGCCATTCTAAAATCTATTAACCAGCATGAGTAACAAACAGTTCTTTATCTTCAGTCGAGGAAGAAAGCCATTGCGAAATCACGAAGCAAAAAGGCTGATATTTTCCATCAACTAACGAATGTAACTTCTCAATTTCTGTATCTATATCATCAATTTGGTTTTCTATGTAACTTTCTATCGCATTTTTGCGCAACGTTTGTAAATATTTGGCATTAAGGCCGAGTGTTTGGACGAGCGCACATCCTTTCTCACCATACCCTTTTACTGATCCATCATCAAAATATGTAACAAACCTTTCGATGTCCGCATCCAAAGGTGAAACTGGGATATCTTTCTCGCCTTTCTTTGCATCACAGTGTTGCTGATGTTTCTCTATCGTTTGGCGTGAATTTTTGGCCTTTCTGTAGGTCGCTCTGTCACTATCTCCACCGTCACAAGAAGCAAGCATATTATCAAAACATAAGGCAAGATCGGTATGTGTTTTTTGACATTGAACGTGTTCTATTTTTGTGTGCTCGTCATCGAATATTTCCATACCGCAGTAGCAACAGATGTACCCTTGATCCTCTACCAACCGCCTACGCAGTTTCTTTTTTGGTTCTCCACTCAGCCCCTCATAGGAAACACCGGGCGTTTTGCAATAATCTATGAACTCTTCAGGCGGTACTGTTTTATTAATATGCCGCATATTATTATAATCTCCTGAGCGTCATTCTTAACTTCAGCAGCAATGGATCTTTGGGATTTAGAATATCAACAAGTTGCTGCTGAATCTTTTCTGCTGCTTCCTTGTCTCGATTTGCAATACACTGTTTAAAGTGCTCATATAATTTTTCGATTTCAGGTGAGTGCATAGTAACATCCATTTGCTCAAACATTATTTCATCTAGGGCCCTGTTGTATGTTTCGCTTTCTGGATAAATTGCTTGCCCATTTTTCATTATGAATAGGCTATCCATTGTCACTTGCGAAATTGAAGCTGGAGAATGCGTGGTAAATAGAATATGGCCCGCGACACCAGTGTTAGCGATATTGCTCGCAAATTGTCTTTGCCAATTCAGATGTAGATATGCGTCGAATTCATCGAAAAGATACAAGCATTCATGTCCTGCGGTGAATGATGACAGCAACATCAATAGTCCAAGCTGCTTTTCACCCTCACTCAGACGAAGAGAGGAAAACCTAGTGCCATCATTTTTAATCAGCTCGATACCAATATGCTCCAAGTAGCCATAATGTCTCAACGCCTTTAATTTAGCAAATAGGTCAAATTCATTTTCTGAAATTGCGCGGAAGTCCTCGGGGGCGTTAAAAAACATGAAATACTGTGATCCACCAGAATCGCGTGTACCCGTTACAAATCTTCTTGCGCCATCTAAAAAATACTTCACAAATCCAGTAGCATTCCAGTAGGTATCAGCCGCTCCTTTTCCTTTACCTGGATTTTTTAGAATAAAACTGAACTTAGAAGAGATTTCTGAGCACTTAACAAACGACAGAAATTTTGCGTAATAGTTCCCTTTATATACGGCTGCGGTCAATAGAAGAAGGGGAAGATCGCGTATTGAATAGTAGTCCATAAAACATAATGATGGCAAAGTAACAGATTTAGCTCGTTTCAGCTTTTCCTCATAAAAACTATCGTAGGTACTCTCTGCAGTTCCTTTTTGCCGGAGTGTTTCGCCGGCATAATATAGGAGGATTGAGTCAGGCAAGGCGGCATCAATTTCTTTTTTGTTAAGTATTTTCTCACCGCAGCACACGGAAATTTCGTCCCTTATTGGAACAGAAGGCTCTTTAGCAAGTTTGGCTAAAATGTCATCTGCATTATAATTGTACTGCAATACATAGTCAGTTCCGTGCAATTCGTATTCGATAACGCAGGTAAGTACCGGCTCGAGTGAAGAAGGCAAATTTTTGCCTGCTGCGAAATTTTTTGCGTTACTAAAAGCTTTTGTAATTACTTCAAGAAGATTTGACTTGCCGGAACCGTTATTTCCAATAAAAGCTGAAATGTTCGAATCTGAAAACTCGCATTCAAAATCGTGCAAGTTCTTATATCTTCCAATTGATATCTTTTTTATTCTCATTTTTCTCCTGCCCTGCTCTTTAATTAAATATGTAGAAATAGTCATCCCTCAAACGTGCCAAAAGTTCCCTTAAAGCCATATCTACGCAATTTAATCTTCTTAATTCGTAAGGCTTCGTGATTGTGCGCTTCATACTCCGTAAGTACCAAACTGCATTTTCAGAAATACGACTGATTATCTCTTTAATGTAAACGCTATCAACCTTTCCAAAACTAAAACCATAAGAATACACCTTATCAACGCTACGATTAAGGCTTTTAAAAAAATCAGCATATTTTTTCATTGGTGTTGCTGTATCTTTCTTAAACGACAACACCATATCGTCCAAAAATGAAGAATGTATGGTGGAACCATTTTCACAATCCACTGCTTGATATAGTCCTACCTCCTCATTTTTGCCATGTCCAAAAATCAGCTTTTGACCAACGCGATTATGAATATGAATTACTTTCTTTACACCATATAATTTCTGTAAAGTTTTTGTGTAATTGAAGGTAAAGAATTGCATTTGCGGATCTGAAAAAAATCTCAGTAAACTGCATTTAGGACGGTAATTCCCCTCGTCTATGGCATGCTGTATTTCCTTTATCCATAGTCTAAAGAAATCCTGCCAAATTTTGGAGCAGTGGATAAACCCACTTATAAGTACATCCATGTACAGCAGATATTGCTGCATCAGCATTTGATCTTCTTCGTCAGTTTCATTTTCTTTGTGTTTCGGTAATGGAAACTTATTGTCAAAATTGATATAGGCCAAAGCTTCTTCAAAATCACACCAGTTTTCACCAGCCGCTTTATCCATAGTATTTAACAAAATCTCTGCAGCAAATTCATTTGGGTCAATGTTTTCAAAATCCTCCAAATAAACTACTCCGTCACGCAAATCTAACGATTCAGGGTATTTTTGAATGATAAATGATCTGAATTCGCTGTATTGGCTAGGAATACCGTGAGCAATATCGAATCCGTTTCCGGCAATAAACAAACTGCTCATGACACAACACCCTCAACATATATCTTTAAGTTATACCATTGTCTGCAAGTAGTTACCTCCTAAATAACACTTGTTATTCCTTTTGGAATACTTTTTTCAGCAATTCCACCGCGCTCTCCTCGTTCGGATCATTTGTACCCAGTTCACCGCGAAAGGCGCGAGGATGGATTTTTTCATTAGGTCGATTTGGGCGAGGACTGCTTCGGCGACTTCTTTAGCGGACTGCTCTCTGGCAAAAAAGCCGTCAAGAATGCGGACAATTTCTACCTGCTCGGCTATGTTCGGACGCGGAATTGTCATTGCTCGTAGTCCCTTAATTGGTACCGTCAACTGTGCAGTCCCGGTAGCTATTGATGAAGCCTTGTCATACATTTCTGGCGTCTGCAATATATACCACAAAAACTGCGGACTCACATCAATCGGTCTAAGCAACGCCATATGACGTTGAAAGCAAAATGGCCTTTTGCTATTAACAACCACCGGTATTCCAAACGAGCCAACTAATGTGTACAGCACATCTCCTAGTTGAGGCTTTCGTGTATCGCTTAAGGTGTCATAGTATTCTTGCGGTACAAATCTTGTGTTTTCAAAAGTGAGATGCCCAGTATTTACATTCGAAATAACCAAAAAAGGAATACCTGATTCAGCCTTAGGTGGTGGCATATGATCTCCGTCAAAAATACTTGAACAAACCGAATCCAAAGTCCGTACTTCCCAACTCTCCATCCTCACGCCGTGCTCTTCCCGCCATTTCGCAGTCAGTTCACCGGTGAAGGCTTTATGCAGAATAGCAGCTTTGCGGGTTTCAAAGCTATCCACCACGGCCTGTGCCTTTTCCTTGGCCTCATTCAGCTTGGCAAACAGGCTTTCGATGCGGTCAACAATACGCTGCTGCTCGATAAAAGGAGGTAGTGGAAACAACAGCTCATTTAAATCGCTTTTGTTAAAACCGGCCTGTGCGCTCCTACCGTAGCCTGCTTTGATACAAAAATCTTGATAAAAGTGCGAATAATAGTATAGGTAAAGAAATTCATCATCAACAACTTCTGGATATAATATAATTACCTTTGCTAATGCCACATTGTATGCACCTTTGTGTGCTTTAAAAACCTTTCCTAAAGAACCACCGTAGCGAGCTAATAATATGTCTCCCTCATCCGTTGTTTTTGTCGCATATTTTTGAGGAATGTAAACTGGTACTGGATTCTCACCATAATCTCTTGTCTGATACAACTGGACATATCTTTCCTTTGGCTCTCGAATAAAAAAGGCTTTTTCGGGCTGTGCCCCACCTACAATATCCATTATGCTGTTATGTCTAGTCCAGCACCAATTCTCCGGCAGCTTATACGGCCACTCCCAATCCGGCACTAAAGCTGCCTGCAAACGTTCTTCAGGCGTGAGGGCGGCTCCTTTTTTTGCTCTTGCCATCACTTTCCCTCCGTCAGAGCGCGAAGCTCACGCACAACACTTTTCAGCAGATCGACCGCTTCTTCCAGATTCGCAATCGCTTCCTCGCCGCTTTCTACAGGGTCAGGGAGATCGTCATAATCCACGATGGAGTCGTCGCGGATCAAGCCCAGGTCAAGACTATCATCCGGATTCTTGGCGATCTCCTCACGAGTGAATCTGCTCCAGCGCTCGCCCGTGCGCTTAGATGGGTCTTCGTATCCTGCCACGAATTCATCAAAGTCACTCTTACGCAGCTGCCGGGTCTTGCCAAAGCTGTCCATATTGGTGCGCATATCGTAGAATGCAACCTCGGTGGTGTTATCCTGCTCGGTTGTCCCGCGGGTAAAGAACAGCACATTGGTCTTGACACCCTGCGCATAGAAAATGCCTGTGGGCAGACGCAGAATGGTATGCAGATTGCAGAAATTCATCAGTTCCCGGCGCACGCTGGCACCGTCACCAGCAGCAAACAACACATTATCCGGCAGTACCACGGCACAGCGGGCCTTGCCGTCCGCCTTCAGGCTGCGATAGATCACCTGCAAGAAGTTCAGCTGCTTGTTGGAGGTCTGGAAAGAAATATCATCTCTGGTGGCACGCTCACCGCCCTTTTTCGTGCCAAAGGGCGGATTGGTCAGAATGACATCAAAATCTTTCAATCCCTTGGCGCTTTGTGCGAGAGAATCCCCCAATGTGATATTGGCATTCATATTGTGCAGATAGGCATTCATCAATGCCAAGCGATGGGTTTCGTGCACCAGCTCCACACCGTTGAACGCTTTATTCTGCTGGAAATCTGCCTGACGGTCAGAGAGTGCATACATATCGTTATTCGCATTGACATAGCGGTTGGCTGCAATCATAAAGCCAAAAGTGCCGCAGGCCGGGTCAAAGCACTTGTCGCCCAGCTGGGGTTTGATGAGCTCCGTCATCACATCGATCAGCACACGAGGGGTGAAGTACTGACCGGCACCGGACTTCTTCTCGTTGGCGTTCTTCTCTAAGAGTCCTTCATACAGGTCGCCCAGACCTTCCTCTTTGGCCTCATACCAGTCCAGCTTATCAATCTCCGTGATGATTTTTTCGAGGTTTTTCGGCTCCTCGATGCTGGAGGATGCGTTGGCGTAAATCTGCGCCACGCGGCCAACGGATTCTTCGCCCAGCTTGCTGAGCAGCGTATAGTAGTGCTTTTTCAGATCAATGCCGGAACGGCTGGTCAGAGAGCCCCAACGATATGCTTCGGGAATATCCTTATCTGCACCGGTCTCATCGGCCATTTTCAAAAACAGAATGTAGGTCAGCTCTGTCACATACTGGTGATAAGTAATACCGTCATCCCGCAGCACATTGCAGAGGTTCCAAAGTTTCTGTACAATATCTTGCGTGCTCATTTAAGCTGCTCCTTCGTAAATATAAGTGTTGATCTCGCGGATGATTTCCGCAAGCTGCCCGCCAAACTTCTTATTAAAGCGTGCGAAACCGCCATCCATCTTGAATGCCGGTGCCTCAAAGGTCTCGGTATTGAGGATGCTCTCGTGAAGCATATATACTTTGATCTTTTCCAGCAGATCCAGCTGCATTTTGTTAAAGTGATGCGCCGAAATCAGTTTAGAAAAGGCCATTTTCACGCGGTCATCGTGGTTTACAAGCGGCGTTTTAAGTACAGCCCGACGGACAAAGGCAATAATGTCTGCCACGATCCGTTCATTGCTCACCGCACTGGCCGCTTCATTCAAGCTGCTCTCGGTGAAATTCTCCTTATCCAGTTCCAGCTTTAACTCCCGAAGCTGCGCCCGGGTCATATCGCTGGGGCGGGTGCAGGCTATGCGGATCGCTTCGATACGATCTTTGTTCTCATTGACATAGGCCACAAAAGAGTCCAGATAATCCTGCGGTTTTTCCGTGTCACCATAGCCGCGGGTCGTTTCCAAAAGAGTATCTTCCTTTTCGGAATAGTAATGTCCGCGCTTTTTGCCCTTCAGGTTGTCAAACCAAAGCAGGAAATCCTTATCCTCCCGGCAGCGTCGCACAAAAGCTTCCTCTGTACAGCTTTTCAATTCCTTCGCATATTCCCGAATTGTTTTTCCGCCTAAACGCTCGGATACATCATACTTTTGCTCATCGGTCAGATTGTTGCTCTTACGCTGCAATTTTGCCAAAATGCGATCTTTGACAGGCTGCTTGCTGGCCTCACCCGGACGGAACAAATCCTCCAACAATTCAGCCATTGATTTGCTGACGGAGACTGACTTCATATTGGAAGTGTCGTCCAAGTCCTCGTACACACGAACTGCATCGAAGATATTGAAGTGCGTCTTTCCGATTTCCGGGCAAAGGCGAGTAGCGCGTCCCAGCATCTGCTCAAAGAGAATCCGGCTGTTGATCTTGCGCATAAACACCAAATTGCAAATGGCCGGCACATCGATTCCGGTAGTCAGCAGGTCGACTGTTACGGCAATGTTGGGGTACTGGTTGTTCTTGAACTGCTTGATCACCTGCAAAATCTTCTTTTTGTTGCCGCCGGCAGTTTTGCCCGTGATTTTCATAATGGCATCATTGGAAATGCCATAGGGCTTGTAAATTTCTCGGAGCGTATCCACAATACGGTCAGCGTGTGCATCATTTACTGCGAAAATCAGCGTCTTTTCTCCACTTTCCGGATTCAGGTAGGTCGAAACTTCTTCCAGCACCTTGCGGGTATGATCCGGCAGAACAATTTTGCGGTTGAACTCCGACACATCGAAATCCATTTCATCGTCCAAAACTGCACCGTTCAAAAGTTCATTGGTGTTGGGGTCATATTGCGCCAAGGTTTCACCCTTCTTGAACTGTGCGTCATTTTCAATGAAATCCGTATTAATCAGATACGGAGGATCGTGATCCACCAGCCAGCCATCGATAACCGCCTCACGGTAGCTGTAGGTATAGACCGGCTCCCCGAAAATCTCGGTCGTGTGCAGGGCGGGCGTAGCAGTCAAGGCAACTTTCACCGCATCGAAATACTCGATAACCTGCTTGTACTTGCTCATATAATCATCTTGATTATCGTAGAGGATTTCTTCTTCCGTCATTTCACGGTCAAGAATATAGCCTCGGTGGGCTTCGTCCACAATAATCAAATCAAATGCACCGGGCATCAAATCCGGTTCTTCTGCCAGAATCGTGCGTTTCAAAAGCCCCTGCACCGTTGAAATGCTGACCTTGGTTTCCAGATTGATGATGTTGTCATCGATCGCTTTGATCTCATATATTTTGTCCAGCGTCAGCAGTTCCTTCAGCTTGACATCTTTGAAGGTGTCCATTGCCTGCTCACCGAGGGACACTCGATCCACAAGGAAAAGAATACGCCGGAAACGCTTGGATTCCAGCATCTTGTAGATAAGTCCCAGAACAGTACGGGTTTTACCTGTTCCGGTGGCCATTGCAAGCAAGGCCGTTCTCTTGCCGTCAACGATTGCCTCTGTTGCCTTATCAATGGCCTTGATCTGGTAGTCGCGCAGATTCAACCCATTAGGATCTGTCATAAACGAATTATCTGCCGCAGCCAGCGCTTGATTGGCCGCCGCTGTATTCTGACCAAGTTTTTCCATCAGGTCACTTGGGCTAAACCAGTTCCGAATAGGATACGGTTGATTTTCCTGTTCCCGGACATCCAAAAACCAAATACCAGACTTCGTCCGCAGCTGCTCTAAATATGCCCTGCCATTTGAAGCAAAGAGGAAGGGGACCTGATAACCATTCCAGTTTCCAACCGTATGTGGAATATCCTCCGGCTTAATATGTGCAGCATAGTCCTTTACCTGCACATCGATGGTAGATGCCACATCTTCCGACATCTTTTTTGCATCCATCAATGCTACGAGCTTCTCGCCAACGAAGAATGCATAATCCGCATACCCGTTTTTGTAAAAGGCCGAATTGGTAGGCCATTCGCTGATGGCAATATTTCTCCCCTTTACAGGACGCGTTCCTTTGCTGTAGCGCAGGTTCTGCGTATCAGCTTCCCAACCAGAAAGGCGAAGCTGCTCGTCAATCAAGCATCTGGTCTGCGCCTCATCCCAATTCATCATAGCGGAGACAGATTCTGATCGCCTTGCGCGCTCCTTCTGCGTTTTGCCCGAAGCGGCGGTCTTAACCACGGCCAGTTGCTTCGTCAATTCCTCGATTTTTCTTTCCTGCTCGGCAATAACGGATTCCAAATCTTCGTGCGTGGTCTCGCTCGGCATAACGAACTCAGGCGCAATATATCCCCAGTCTCCATAGGTTTCCATAAACCAAACAGCAAGATTGTATGTCAAGGATAGCAATGTCTTTGCTTCGTCCACGGAGTCCGTACCTATATGTACTGCCGAGTTTCTTGTCTTGCGAAGAACATATAGCGTGTTGTCAATTTCGTGCGGCAATAAACCGGCTCGCTTCAAAATGCGAATTCGATTTGCGTGGGTGTTGTCAACAGCCGGCTCCGCAATGTGCTCGAAGACAAGGATCTCCTGCACTAAGCGCTCGGCAAACATTCCGAGTTTATAGATACAGGCATTGGGATCAGAATAGACATAGGTTTCTGCGGTTGCACCGATCTGTGCCAATGCAGGCCAGTATCGATTCAGAAAATCAAAATTTGATTTCATAAGCAAGCTCCTTTAGACCTTATTGAATCGTTTAGCGCCAGACATTTTCAATGCTCATTCGACCACTTTCGGTTTGTTGCAATTCTTTTTGGCATACAGCGCATCGTCAAATCACTTCGGCACGACTATAGTCAGGATTACTTTGCCATACTCATGGGAATTGGACAGCCCCACCAGGTGGGTGGCGATTTCCCAGATCAGAGCGGTTCTCACCTGTATATTCGCATTTGTCTGCTATTGTAGCTCGGTGCTGTTCTCCTGTGTTATTTACTTTCTGTAATCGTCTTCTCTTTAATATGGTACGCAATGCCGTTTTCTTCGCAAAAACGAATTACTTCATGTGCCTTTTTGTTGTAAAAATCATTGTGCTGAGGGTATGCGTTGACGGCTTTACTGTAGTTGGTCCTCCCAAAAATAATTTTGTCAACAAAGCAGATTGAGCGAAGAACTGCTTGCAAGTCCTGCTCAATGAGGTTTGGCGTGGGGTATGGCTCCATACTGACCCATGTTTTGCAGCCAGCTTCGTGCAACACACGTAACGCTGCAATACGATCTGCGTATGGAGCAGCGCCCGGTTCAATACGCTCTCTATAGTCTTCATCCAATGAAATAAGCGTTATGCCATATTCATTTTCTTTTGAAAGATTTGCAAGGCAACTAGGAAGTAGTCCTTTGGTTAAGACTGTGCATTTAATCCCTGATGCGTTTAGTTTTGCAATTGCAGCTATACCCATTTGACAAATTTCATCAAATCCATACATAAAAGGGTCAGTAGAGAAGCAAAGATGAACGGAACATATTTTATTTTGCAGCTTTGGAATTTCCTTATCCAGAAGCTCTAATGTGTTTGATACCAAATAAGGTTTGCACCATTCGCCATAATCCCTAACCTGCCCAAAGCGCTTTTTCATTGCAAACGCATAGCACGGATATTTACACCCATGTGCGCACC
>ERZ773136.3939-NODE-3939-length-10357-cov-3.824500_pt1 | contig 10357 bp, 2 predicted proteins | sample MGYA00580855_ERZ773136 | MGnify/ENA primary metagenome ERZ773136 (study PRJEB29015, sample SAMEA2737860) | human gut metagenome | biome: human gut; feature: human-associated habitat; material: faeces | place: China | collected 2012 ... | reverse complement strand
CTTTATCCAGATTTCGGTCAGGATGATACTCGATATCTTCCATGCACGCATTGGGATAACGGAATTCAGCACTGCGGATAAGCTTTTGCAGTTTTGTGCTTTTTCGCTTATCCCATTCTTTATCAACCAGCATACCGAAGCGGTCTTCAAAGGATAATCCCTGATAGGTCTCAGGATCCCTGCACTGGCATTCAAAAGCATCTGACATTGCAGATAATCGCAGATCATGCAGCTTATCTATGGTTGACTGACGGATCATGAACGGTCACCTCCTTCGTAATAGGAGGCACCTCTGGTAATGCCATACTTGGAACTTTCTTTATTAAAAGCGCTGGAAGCAGCTTTCTCTACTGCCACTTTGTCCTGACCATTTTTCAAAATGGTGCTGATATTTTTCAAACTTGGGCTTGGCGTGTAACTAAGTGCCTTGACACAGGCGTTTTCCAAACGTTCCGTACCATAGCGGTCCGCAAGTTTCATCAACGATGCACAGGATTTGTAACCCTGTTGTTCTACCTTATGCATATATAAAAAATGTTTTACTACAATAAGGGTGGAACAGCCAACATTCTTTCCCCAGGCCAGAAAACTGTCGGTGTTGTATTCCAGAAACTTTCTGTGATTTTCAGGCATATGTTCTGGTACATAAATCGGTTCCGGAGAGTACAGCCTACGCACATGCGATGCTATACGGTTGTTGTGGTAAAAAACTTCAATACTGTTTTCAAAAACATGAGTTCCCAAAAACACTTTATCTCTGGCTAATGGAATGGAATTTCTTGAATGGAAATTACTGAAGTAATAAACATTATCTGCCATATTGGATGTTGAGCGGCCAACACCTCTACCATCATCATTTGATGCATAGGAATCTACTCCATAGGACAGTCCATTAGAAGAAGCAGTCAACTTCCAGTGATAAGTCATTATATTTCTCCTATTGACACCATAGCTGTCAGTATAAACTTTTTTAATGGCTGCATCAACCGGATTCAGACTGCTGTCATAACTGCCTTTTTGAGACATGGAATAAACATTAGGACATAAAACATACTGTCCTGGCTGCAGTTTAGAAACATGATACAAATTACTGAAAACAACACCATAGGTTCCGTCAGCTGCCTTAATTACAAAATGACCTAAAGAATATCTGGACATTATCTTATAAATTCTTGAAAGATAATCATTTGTAATCTGATTGGTGACAACCATTTCAGAAGCTATGCTTTCAATCTGGCGAAATACAGAACCGTCTGTTACACCACCATTACCAATAAGCCAGCCATTGGATGTGACAATTGCATGTGAAAAATAACCCCCGCTGGTTTTATATTGCTTCAGATAACCAATATCTCCCCAGCTGCCGCTTTCAATATAACTATCAGCGGCATTTGCAGCATCACGCCTGACACAAATAACTCCTTCATTATCACTTACCTGAAGAACAGCTGAACTGCATTCACTTAAATTAATCAAATCATCAGCAGTCTGACCTGTGTCCTGCCTTACTCCACCATCTGCATAGTGTTCTGCATCAGTGTTAGTATCCAACACCACATTATCATTAAATGACAATTCATTTAAATCCTGACTAGCTACAGCATCATCCTGCGCACTGACTGAAGTTATAGCTATCAGAAAAACAAAAAAAACTAAAATAAAATACTTTTTATTGAACATGAATTCACCTGTAACCTATTAATTAACAGATATTTAATGATTGTATGTTAAAATATAAACATTTTTATGAAATTCAGATGTGTTTTTAGAATATAAATCAGTATACGGATTCAACTAAAAAACAGAAAATATCCGAAAACTAAAAAATTCAACTGTGGTTTTTTTATAATTTCATGCATAAAAATAGCTTTTTTAATGATCATTAAATAAGATTTAAAAATAATAATTGCGATTTAGCGGATTTGATGATGAATGGATAGAAGATTATTTTATTAATTTTTATTATTTTTCTAACTATAATTGTATCAATTTTGATTTCAATTATCGTTATTATTAAATATAGAAATAAGGATATTGGTATTCAAATTTCCGCTTTGATTCTAATTTCAGTAGCTAGTCAATTTGTATCAGGAAATGCTCCGTCTTCAATAATGTTTTATCCAGAATATCCCAGCAGATACTGGATAATTTTCAATGGAATTTTAATGATTATAATAGGATTACTGATTTATGATTTATTGGAAAACTGGGAATTTTCAATAAATAAACTTCAAAAGTAATGCATATCTAAAACAAAATATTATATTTTTTAGTTTTAAAAGATTTAACAGGTTAATATGACTAGCCTCTTACCACAACAATACCCAAATTATTTTTAATATTTGTTATGCTCTTTATATGCAAGTTACTGTTAATTTCTAAGAAATAATAAGAGCAATCCATTAATAACAATGAAAAAATAGCCAATCTTAAAAAATAAAAAAAAAGATGATTTGAGTAGTCAAACCCAAACCACAAATAAATTTATAATTTTCTTTTTCTAGATCCGACGAATATTACACTTAAAATACATAAGAGCAACATTACAAGTGGATTTCCTGTATTCGGTAAGTTTACAGATTTGCCACATTCATTATCTGAAGATGAACCATCTGGATGAACCTGTTTATCCGGACCGATCGGAGCTGCTTTTTTAAGGACTTTAACAGTTACATTGTCGTAGTTGTTTTCCATGATTACTTCGAAGGTTTCGCTTGTTACATTGACATATACTGTTGAATTGCCTTCGTTTAATGCTTTAGCTACAAATGTTAATACGACTTTTTCACCATTTGTTAAGTTTCCTATAGACCAGTTGCCGGAAGTTATGTCAAATGTTCCTTTTGTTGCATTATATGAGAAAATGCTTAATGCATTTGGTATTAATATATTAGCAATAGTATTTATTGCATCGCTTGGTCCATTATTTATGACAGTAACTGTGTAGACAATATTGTCTCCAACATATATTTCGGATTTGTCAGCAACAATGTGTATTTCCAGATCAACAATATCTCCGGATTCGATAGTGCAGTTGGAAGTTTTGTTTCCAACATTTACAGTATTTGTAATATTTCCTGATTTGTTTACACATACATCAGCAGTCAAATCAACAGTTGAATTAGCTGTGATGTTTAAAATCCATGTAATAATTCCAGTAACAGAGTCATATACTCCGCCGTTTGAAGCATTAATGAATTTTAATCCTTCAGGAAGAATATCTCTAATTACAACATTTGTTGCATTGATTTTTCCAGAGTTGGAAACTGTAATAGTGTAGGTTATTTCATCTCCAATATGAATATCAGAGGAATTAACTTCTTTTACAGTGATTATTTCAGGAACTGTAATGTTTCTGACAGCTGTTTTATTACCAACAGCAACAGTGTTAGATAAAACACCATAACCTAAAACAGTAACATTTACATTGAATGTTTTGGTTTCGCCTTTATCCAAATCAACAATCCAGGTAATTGTGCCTGTTTTTTCATCATATGTGAAGTTTCCAGTTGCATTTAAGAATTTCAATCCTTTATCTAAAACATCTGTAATAACTACATTGTTAGCATCCCCGATACCGTCATTAGTAACTTTTACAGTGTAGGTTACATTATCACCGAAATTAGGATTTTCAATACCTACAGTCTTATCTGGAATGATTTCAGGAACAGTCACATTAACAGAAATGGTTTTATTACCAACAACTAAAGAGTTAGTAACATTTCCATAACCTGAAACAGTAGCAATCACACTAAATACTTTACTTTCACCTTTAGCCAAATCAACAATCCAAGTAACAGTACGTGTAACTTCATCAAAGGAGTAATTACCAGTTGCTGAAACAAATTTAAGACCTTCACCTAAAACATCACGAACAACAACATCCTTAGCATCCCCCATACCGTCATTAGTAACAGTAACAGTATAATCTACCTTATCACCGAAATTAGGATTAGTAATATTAGCTGTTTTATCAGGAATAATTTCAGGAACAACAACATCAGCAGAAGCAGTGTTATCCCCAACAGTTACATCATTGATTAAAACACCATAAGCTTCAGCAACAGCAGTCACATAGAAAGTTTGAGACTCACCTTTAGCCAAATCAATAATCCATGTAACAGTATGACTATCTTCATCAAAAGTATACTCGCCAGTAGCTTTAACAAATTTCAATCCTTTATCAAGAATATCCTTAACAACAACCTGTTTAGCATCAACAACACCATTATTTGTAACAACAACAGTATAAGTTACAGTATCGCCGAAATTAGGATTTTCAACATCAACAGACTTACCCGGAATAATTTCAGGTACTGTAATGTTTTTTGTAGCTGATTTGTTTCCTACAACTACTGTGTTATTTATGTTTCCATATGCTTCTACAGCAGCATTTACACTAAATACCGCACTTTCACCAGCACCCAAATCAATAATCCAGGTAATGGTTCTTGTAGATTCATCATATTTGCCGTTATGGCTTGCATTAATGAATTTTAAACCTTTGCCAAGAGTATCAACTATGACAACTTGTTTTGCATCTTTATTAGCATTATTGTTAACAGTTATAGTGTATTCCACTTTATCTCCAAAGTTAGGAGTTGTATTGTTAACATCCTTAGCAGGAATGATTTCAGGTATATCTACAGTTACAGCAGCTGTTTTATTACCTACAGTTACTTCATTGGTTACATCTGTGTATCCGATGATTTTAGCAACAACAGTAAATGTTTTAGTTTCTCCAGAAGCCAGGTCAACTTTCCAGGTAATTGTATTGGTTTTATTATCATAGTTACCAGTAGAACTGACATATTCTAAACCTTTGCCAAGAGCATCAACAATAATTACATCATTAGCGTTTCCATTACCTTCGTTTTTAACAGTAACTGTATAAGTTAAATCATCTCCGAAGTTAGGGTTTTCATTGTCTACTGTTTTGTCTGGAGTGATTTCAGGTACGGTTACATTTTTATTGAATGTTTTGTTACCGACAACTAAAGAGTTGGTTACATTACCATAGTTGATAACAGTAGCTACAACAGTAAATGTTTCTGTTTTACCTGCATCTACATCAACAGTCCATGTAATAGTATTGGTAGCTTCATCAAAGGTATAAGTACCGGTAGCTGAAACAAATTTAAGATCTTTACCTAAAACATCACGAACAACAACTGCTTTAGCATCTGCATTTCCGTCATTAGTGACTGTTACAGTATAAGTTACATTGTCACCAAAGTTAGGATTTTCAATGTCTGCAGTTTTGTTAGGAATAATTTCAGGAACATTTACATCTACAGAAGCGCTTTTATCTCCAACAGATACAATGTTGGTTAAAACACCATACTCATCAGCAACAGCAGTTACAGTCAAATCAAGAGAACTGCCTGCAGCAATATCAACTACCCATGTAACAGTATGAGAAGCTTCATCATAAACACCATTATGAGAAGAACTGACATATTTCAATCCATTATCCAAACGGTCTACAACAACTACATGTTTAGCATCTGCTTTGCCGATGTTATTAACAGTAATTGTGTAATCTATGCTATCACCAAAGTTAGGATACTTATTGTCCGCATCTTTACTTGGGATAATTTCCGGAACATCAACATCTACAGCAGAGGTTTTATTACCTACAACTAAAGAGTTGGTTACATTCCCGTATCCAATTACTTTAGCAACTACTTTAAATGATTTTGTTTCCCCTGAATTTAGATTAACAGTCCATGTAATAGTGCGGGTAATCGGATTATATACTCCTCCGTCTGCTGAAATAAGTTCTAAACCTTCACCTAAAACATCACGAACAGCTACATTGACAGCATTGGATTTGCCGACATTTGTAATGTTAACAGTGTATGTTACTTCATCACCAAAGTTAGGATTTTCAATGTCTGCAGTTTTGTTGGGAATAATTTCAGGTACTGTAATGTTTACAGAACTTGTTTTATTTCCGACAGTTACATTGTTGGTTAAAACACCGTAATCTTCAACAATAACCTTAATAGTTAAATCAACATGACCTTTAGCATTAACATCTACAATCCAGGTTACAGTACGGGTAAGTTCATCATAAACACCACCATAATTAGCTTCAATGAACTTGAAACCAGGAGCAAGAATATCTTTTACAACAACATTCTTAGCATCAGCAGCACCATCGTTAGAAACAACAATAGTATAAGTTACATTGTCGCCAAAATTAGGGTTTTTGTTATCTACAGTTTTATTTGGAGTAATTTCAGGAACATTAACGTTTATTTTAGAAGTTTTATTGCCTACAGCTAAAGAGTTGGTTACATTACCATACCCTACCACAGTAGCTACAACATTTAATGTTTTGGTTTTGCCTGCAGCCAAATCAACAATCCAAGTAACAGTGTTGGTTTTTTCATCCCAAACACCACCATCTGAAGAACTGACATATTTAAGGCCGTTACCTAATTGGTCAACAATGACAACCTGACTAGCATCCACATCACCGTCATTAGTAACAGTAACAGTGTAGGTTACATTGTCACCAAAGTTAGCATCAGTTACATTAGCTGTTTTATCAGGGATAATTTCCGGAACTGCAATATCTACAGAACTTGTTTTATCTCCAACAGTCACCCTGTTAACTAAAACACCGTAATCTTCCACAGTAACATTTACTTTTAATTCTACAGTTTTACCTGAATCAATATCCAAAGTCCATGTTACAGTATGTGTATTTTCATCATAAACACCATTGTAATTAGCTCCAAGGAATTTAAGACCTTTCGCAAGAGTATCTGTTATTACAACTTGTTTTGCATCACTAATGCCGTCATTAGAAACAACAATAGTATAAGCTACATTTTCACCGAAGTTAGGAGTTGTATTGTTAACATCTTTTTTAGGAGTAATTTCAGGTACATCCACATTTTTAAAGATTGTTTTATTTCCAACAACAACTTTGTTAGATATATTTCCATAGCCTGAAACAGTAGCTTCAACAGTAAATGTTTTTACTTCGTTTTTAGCTAAATCAACAATCCATGTAATAGTATGGGTAATCGGATCATATTGACCGTTATCACTAATATCAGTAACGGTTAATCCGTTCCCAACAACATCCTTAACAATAACATTATTAGCTTCAAATTCGCCATTGGTAACAGTGACAGTATATGATACTTTATCACCGAAGTTAGGTGAATCATTATCAATAGTTTTATCAGGAGTAATTTCAGGAACAGTTACATTTCTTATAACAGTATTGTCTCCAACAGTAACTGTATTGTTTAAAACACCATAAGCATCTACAGTAGCATATACATAGAATGTTAAGTTTTGACCTACAGCTAAACCATCAATATTCCATGTAACAGTACGTGTGGTAGAATCATATTCATAATTACCACTAGCACCAGTAAATATCAAACCTTTATCAAGAATATCTGTTAAAGTTACATCAGCAGTAATCTTACCGACATTACTTACCACTATAGTATATTTAACTTTATCACCATAGTTAGGGTTTGTAACATTTACATCTTTTGTAGGAACTACCTTAGGCAGTTCTTGTATGTATATGGTTTTAGTAGCTACATTGTTACTTATGTTAGTATCTTCAGTACTGTTTACTGCATTAACAGTCAGAGTAACAGTACCTAAACTGGTAGTTTTTGTTTTAACTTTAAGAGTAACAACTTCATTTTTGGCTAATTTTCCTACTTTCCATATACCTGTAGCTGCATCAAAAGTACCTTTTGAAGGAGTAAAACCAACAATATCCTCAAGTTTAATTCCATTTACATAACAATTATTGTCAGTATGCGGACCATGGTTAGTTAAACTGATAGTCCATTCAACTTCCTCGTCCAATCCATAATAATTTTTATCAGTTGTAATATCAACATCCAAATCAACAAAACCAACTACTTCAAAATTAGTTTCATTTTTGATAGCTTTATAGAAAAGATCTTCAGGGTGTTCTGCTTTAATGGTATAATTACCCGGAGCAAGACCGCTTAATGAAAACCTGACATCACCATAAATTGAAGAGATTAAAGTTTCATTGTAAATAATGTTTCCGTCTTCATTATAAATAACAATCGGATTGATTGACTGAGTATTTTCACGTTCATCCCTATAGATTAAAGTACCGTTTTTACTGTTTTCCACACCATCAACCGGATGAATTTCATCTGCTCCTGTTGTTCTGTTCATGATTGTTCCGTTTACATTAAATAAGTAAGTTACATTATCAAATTAAATATCATTAAGCTGACCTACATGATGTATTGCATTTGCAATATTGTTTCCACCAATAATCACTACAGTAACATTAACAGTTACTCCATAAGGAGTTTTCGGATTTTGAACAATAATAGGCAATACATAAGTGTAAGCCTGGTTTCTGTAAAATACAATATTTTTAAGAGAAGCTACACCGTCTACAAATAAAGCAGAACCGTTAACAGCTGTATTATATCTGAATATTGCATTATCATAAGTTATATTATTACCCATAGTATATATAGCTCCACCTAAACCAGTATTTAAATCATTGTTAAATGGATTAGCATGGTTGGAGTAGAACTGTGAATTGGTTACTTTTATATGACTTCCTTTTACACATATAGCTCCTGCATCACCTTCTACAGTGTTATTTGCAAAGTAAGAACTGTCTATATTAACATTATTTCCACTGATTCCTAAAGCTCCTGCTTGAGATTTTGAAACACCATCAGAAATAGCTTTATTTCCTATAAAAGTAGCGTTCAAAACATTAACAGAACTTCCTTCCACCCTCACAGCACCTGCGAAGTGTGCAGAATTATTTACAAATGTTGCATTTTGAATTTTAACATTATTTCCTTTTACATAAATAGCTCCGGCATGGTTTTTAGCAGAGTTATTTCCAAAATTAGAATTTAAAACCGTGATTCCATCATCAACAACATAAACAGCTCCACCATCATCAGCAGCTTTATTTGATATGAATGTGGAGTTATCTACAGTTATATCGTTACCGTGAGTAGTAATAGCACCACCGATAGGTGCAGCGTTTCCTTCAAAATAAGAATTTGAAATTTTTACCTTTTGACCTGTAGTACCGTCATATCCGGTAGAGATTGCACCACCAAAACCGGTTGCAGTGTTGTTAATAAATATACAATCTTTCAATTCACCGCTTGCATGGAAAGTGGTAGCCGCTCCCCTATATGCAATATTGCCTATAAAAGTACAGTTATAAACAGTACTTCCAGGTCTGAAACAAAGTGCACCGGCATGAGAGTTATTAACATCCGAATTTGCCTGATTATATTCGAATGTACAATTAGAAACTGTACCCAATACCTGTAATGCAGCACCAAAGGCATTTCCATTTGTTGATGTGGCATAATTGTTCATAAATTTAGTGTTACTTACTTTATTGCTGCTGGAACCAACAATTGTAATTCCAATAGCCATTGCCCCTATAGAAGAAACATAATTATCACGAACAATACAGTCAGTCATTGACCCGTCAAAACTTGCAGTTCTGACAACATAACTATTTGTTACAGTATTATAAGTACTGGTAGCTTTATTGTTAACCAAAGTACAACGAGATAATGTTACTGTATTTTCTGAATATAATGCAGAATGAACATCTCCTCTTGAGCTAGATGATGCTTCACAGTTACTGATAACACAGTTTTCCAAAACAAGATTAGAACCTGAACTGTAAACACCAGCACCATTTGCATCACGTCCTGAATATTTACCATTAGTTATTATAATGTTCTTCAAAGTTATGCTGCTGGCTCCAATGTTAAACACACGGGAACTTGATTTTGCATCTAATGTAGACATTTCATTACCGGTTCCACCTTTGTTTGGATTAATAGAACCGTCAATAGTAATCTCATCTTTATTAGAAAACCATCCGCCAGCTACAGAAATCTCACTGCCGGATCCTGTGAACGTGTGATTGTTTAAATAAATTGTATCACCAGACTGAGCCTGATTTATTCCATTCTGAACATCGCTAAATGTTCCATCATTATTTATATAAATTAAGTCTAGATTATAGCTATTTATTTTTGAGAAAAGCTCATTCACTTTACTAATTATAGGAAATATCTGTTGGTAATATAAATTAATACTGTCAATTAATTGTATATCATCTTCTATAACATCAAATTTAAAAGATGCTGTGTCTATATCACTTAATATTTGTTTATATAATTCGCGTAATTTTGGGATTTTATTAGTATGTGTTTGGTTATACTCATTAATATACTCATTTATTCCCTTTATTTTTGTTCCTTCATCTTTTGTTTTTCCCGATATTATAATGTTGTAACATTCTATTCCTTTTTGCGTTAAAATATCATTATAA
>ERZ773136.3938-NODE-3938-length-10359-cov-3.224767_pt1 | contig 10359 bp, 10 predicted proteins | sample MGYA00580855_ERZ773136 | MGnify/ENA primary metagenome ERZ773136 (study PRJEB29015, sample SAMEA2737860) | human gut metagenome | biome: human gut; feature: human-associated habitat; material: faeces | place: China | collected 2012 ... | reverse complement strand
ATCGAAGAGGATCCGTGATTTCTTTTTATTCAGAGGACGAATCTCTGTCACAAACATTTATTCGTCGTCTCCTTCGGTTTCCGGAACTGCTGCTGTTTCTTCTGTGCCTTCCGGCGCTTCTTCCTTGATCAGGCCGTAAGCCACGCGCACTTTGTGCTCGATCTCATCCATGATTTCCGGATGCTCGCGCAGGTATGCTTTCGCATTTTCGCGTCCCTGGCCGATCTTGTCGCCGCCGTATGCGAACCATGCGCCGCTCTTCTGTACGATGCCGACGGAAGCTGCCAGATCCAGAACGTCTCCTTCTTTGGAGATTCCTTTTCCGAACATGATATCAAATTCTGCCTCGCGGAACGGCGGAGCTACTTTGTTTTTCACGACTTTGATTCTGGTACGGTTTCCGACCATCTCTCCGCCCTGCTTTAAGGCTTCAATTCTTCTGACATCGAGACGGATGGAAGAATAGAATTTCAGTGCACGACCGCCGGTTGTGGTCTCCGGATTTCCGAACATGACACCGACTTTTTCACGCAGCTGGTTGATAAAGATAGCAACGCAGTTGCTCTTGTTGATTGCGCCCGCAAGTTTTCTTAATGCCTGTGACATAAGTCTTGCGTGTAAGCCTACATGGCTGTCGCCCATTTCACCTTCGATTTCAGCCTTTGGCACAAGAGCGGCAACCGAGTCGATAACGATTACATCAATAGCGCCGCTTCGGATAAGTGCTTCGGCAATTTCAAGTGCGTCCTCACCTGTGTCAGGCTGTGAAACGAGGAGGGAGTCAACATCTACTCCGAGTGCAGCCGCATAGGTAGGGTCAAGTGCGTGCTCAACATCTATAAAGGCAACATTACCGTTGTTTTTCTGTCCCTCCGCAATACAGTGGAGAGAAAGTGTTGTTTTACCCGATGATTCAGGGCCGTAAATCTCAACAATTCTGCCTCGTGGCAAACCACCGATACCGAGGGCAATGTCGAGTGTGAGTGATCCTGTTGAAATGTGGTCAACATTCATATGCTTGTTTTCGCCAAGGCGCATAACAGCACCCTTACCAAACTGTTTTTCTATTTGAGTAAGCGCAGTTTGCAGCGCTTTTTCTTTATCTAAAGCCATTATAAATACCTCCCGTATTGCAGGTTAAAATTTATTTAATCTGTTCTGTTACCTGTATATTATAAAATATAGCAGTAAAAAAAGCAATAAGAATAGAGTCAAAAAATCGAACTAAGTTTCTATTTTTGGAGCAAAGTCCCGATTATTGCCCTTTGAATACCGCCAAAGTCTATGCTTTCGGTAATTCCGCCAAAGCCGTTATCGGCAAGAATACGGCAAACCTCGTCATACTGCCCTTCGCCAAGCTCAAAAGCAAGCGCACCGCCTGCTTTTAGCTTTGATTTCCATAAAGGAACAATCCTTCGGTAAAAGTCCAGACCGTTCTCGCCGCCGTCAAGCGCCATTGCAGGTTCGTGCTGTACTTCTTCCTGCAAGGCTGCAATATCGGCAGTTTTGATATACGGGGGATTTGATACTATGAGATCAAGACTGTTATCGGCAATGTCTTCGTGACATTCAAAAATGTCGCCATTCAGGGCTTTTACCGCAGAATTGTTTAGTTTAATATTTTGTGTAAGATAAGAAAATGCCTTGTCGCTCAGCTCAACTGCCGTAACTTTGCAGTTTGCGTATTTTTCGAGCGCAAGCGAAATAGCGCCGCTGCCTGCACAAAGGTCAATTACATTCGGACTTTCTTTGCATGATAAGTAATCTATGCAAAGCGAAGTAACTACCTCTGTGTCATCTCTCGGAACAAGAACACCCTCGCCCACAAGCAAGTCAATTCCCATAAAACTCCACTTTCCGAGGAGATACTGCAGCGGTTCGTGATTAAGGCGTTTTTCTGTCAGCTCGGCAAGAACCGCAAGTTTTTCTTCGCTTGCAACAGTTTCTTCGCCCTTTGTAATGAGCGCAAGACGGTTAAACCCGAAAACTTTTTCCGTAAGGCACAAAGCCTCAAAGGCAGGAGCTTCAAACCCTGCCTCTGTTAAAATGCCTTTAGTTTTTCTGTAAGCCTCGCCGACAGTCATAATAAAGCCTCGCAATTATTTGTTGTTAATAATATCTGTGCCGTCATCGGGGATAACAGCTTTCATAGCCTCAATGGCAACTTCAATCATCTTGTCATCAGGCTCTTTTGTTGTAATTCTCTGTGCCCAAAGTCCCGGAGCGGCAATAATTCTTGTAAAAGCATTGTCGTGTTTGCCGCAAATTTTAATAAGTTCGTATCCGACACCGCAGGAAACGGGGAGGAGAAGAATTTTAAATACAGGTCTTAAAAATCCGATGCCGAACGGAGCAACGGGAATAAAAAGACCGATTACAATGCCTACAATAAGCATAAGCACCATAAAACTTGTTCCGCATCTGGGGTGGAAACGAATCTGTTTTCTTACATTCTCAACGGTAAGCTCTTCTTCGTTTTCGTAGCAGAAAATAGTTTTGTGCTCTGCACCGTGGTACATAAATACACGCTTCATTTCTGTCATTTGTGAACATAATACAATGTATCCGAGGAAGAGGGCTATCTTTAATACACCCTCAAAAACTGATTTCCAGAAAATAGCGCCCTCGCCGTCACCCTGAAAGACGGGTACGACATTTGCCGTAAGGTCAAACAGGAAAGACGGTAGAAAGAAGAACAGACCGACCGCAAGTGCCACACCCAAGATTGAAGCAAACACCATTACTACTTTAACAAGTTTGTCGCCGAATTTTTCGTCAAGCCATTTTTCAAACTTGCTCGGTTCTTCTTCTTCCACTTCGCCCGCTTCAACTGCTTTGTCAGCGGAAAGCATAAGCGATTTATAAGAAAGTCGCATTGAATCAATAAGTCCTGCTATTCCTCGTAAAAGCGGCAATTTAAAAAGTTTGCATTTTTCGGGAATAGTGGTCATTTTTATGTCTTCGCTGTAAATTTCGTTTTCGCCTGTTCTTACGCATACGGTAGTACGCTTAGGACCACGCATCATAATACCTTCAATAAGAGCACTGCCGCCTATTGAAGTGATTTTTTTTGTACTGACTTTTCTCATCGCACAATCCTTTCGTTTATAGTTTTACATTTTCTGTTATAGTTTTACATTTTCTGTTATAGTTTTACATTTTCTGTTTGCGGCTGATCCTCGTCACCCTCTTTGTAGATAGGGAAGGTGAGAGTAACTGTTGTGCCAACGCCCTCTCCGCTTTCAATGTCAAGAGAGCCGTGGTGCAGATTCATAATTTCGTCTGCAACTGCAAGACCGATTCCCGAGCCTCGTACCGTCTGATTTGCCTTATAGAACTTTTCTTTAACCTTTGGCAAGTCTTCGGCAGGTATTCCGCAGCCGGTGTCGGTAACTATAATTTTTATAATGTCGGGGTCATCCTTACTGTAAATAACCTGTGCCGCAACCACACCGCCCTTTGGTGTGTATTTAAGTGCGTTGTCAATTACATTGAGGAAAACCTGCTTAAGTCTGTTGCTGTCACCGTAAACAGGCGGATACATTGCGTCCATAGGTTCGTCATAGAGTAAATGCTTGCCCTCGTTTACGGCTCTGTCCTTTAGCATATATACGGTTTCGTCAAATTCGGCAAGAATATCGAGTTTCTCTTTGTTAAGCACCATTCTGCCGCTCTGAATACGGCTGAAATCAAGGAGTTCTTCAACTATGCTTGTAAGTCTGGCACTTTCTTTTATAATAACGCCCATACCTTTGTCAAAGGTGCGCCTGTCGAGTTTGCCTTTTTCGTTGAGCTGCATGGTTTCTGCCCAGCCTTTTATTGCCGTGAGCGGGGTTCTTAATTCGTGAGATACTCTTGAAATAAAATCGTTTTTAGTCTGTTCGGTAGTTTGCAAATCCTTTGCCATATCCGATATAGCGTCACAAAGGTCGCCGATTTCGTCATCGTACTTATGCTCGATTTTTTCGGAGGCGGAAAAGTCGCCCTGCGCAATCTGACCGGCTATAAGCGAAAGTTCGCCTATCGGTTTAACAATGGAGCGGATAAACATAAGTCCCGACAAAAATACAAGCGCCATTATTGCAAGACCGCCCGCAACGCAAAGAACAGAAATAAATAAGATTCTTGAGTGCACGGGTTCCATAGACACGATGTATCTTACGGCACCGAGCATAACGCCGTTTGAATTGCTGATAATGCGGGTTTCGCTCATTGCTCTTTCTCCGGAGAGAAGTTTGCCGTTCCATATGGCGTAACCGTCTGAGTTGTTTTGAGCGTCCTGAAAATCAGGCATTTGAGTTTTATCCGACGGGGTAAAACCCGTGGAAGTCATTATTACTCTGCCCGATGAATTTATTACAATAACTTCCATTTGCTCTTTACGGTCAAAGTTTTCAACATATTCACGGGCAGATGAATTAAAACTTGTTGTGTTGTCGCTCTCGTAGTCTGAAAATACAAGCGACAATTCATTGCCTGCCGAAGAAAGTGTTTGTTCAACACTGCTTTGGTAAACATATGTAATAACAAAGATAAGGCTGACAACGATCAGAACTATTATTGTAAATATAACGCTCAATGTGTTTAACATCCAGCGTTTTGTAATACCCTTAAACATTACGCTGTCGCCCTCCTTAAAGGTGTTTCCTTAAGTTCAGGCGTTCCACTTGTAGCCAAGTCCCCATACGGTGATAATGTACTTAGGATTAGACGGCTCGTCTTCAACTTTCATTCTAAGTCTTCTGATGTTTACATCAACGATTTTGTCCTCGCCGACATAAGCGTCACCCCAAACATGGTTTAAAATGTCCATTCTGTCGAGGGCAGTACCCGGATTAGAGAAAAAGTATTCCATAATCTGAAATTCAACCTGTGTAAGTTCAATCATCTTACCGTTTTTCATAAGTGCACGGTTTCTTAAGTTAAGTGTGAATTCGCCGCTTTTAAGCTCTTCTTTGAAGTTGTTTTCGGCGTGTGACTGTGCAAGCGCTACTCTTCTGTAAAGGGAGTCAACTCTTGCGAGCAATTCGCTTGGTGAAAAAGGCTTTGAAACATAATCGTCCGCACCGAGCATAAGACCTGTTACCTTATCCATTTCCTGTGTTTTTGCGGAAAGCATAATAATGCCGATACCGCCGTTGCGGCTTCTAAGCTCCTTACAAACCTGAAAACCGTCAATACCCGGCATCATAACATCAAGAATGGCAACATCAAAGTCGCCGTTGTGTTCTTCGTATTTTTGAAGTGCAGCCTCGCCGCAGTCAGCCTCGACTACATCATAGCCTGCTCTTGTAAGGTTGATAACGACAAAGTCACGAATTGCAGCCTCGTCCTCACAAACAAGAATTTTTTTCATAATAAACCTCCGTAATGTGTTTTATCCAAAAAAATTATATATTATTAACTGTCATCAGTGAAAAAGCTGTTTTTATATCGTCTTCGCTGATTGAAAGTGATGTTTCTTCGTTTACATCCGCAAAAGCGTATGCTGTGCTTTCGTTCTTATATATTAATGTATAAGCGTCACTGTCCTCGCCGACATCCCATTGCTCAAGTTTAAAAGCTCTGATTTCAAATACTTTTTGTCCTAAGTTGTCAAAATCCCATTCAAAAAAGCTCATAGCCCGTTTTTCACTGTCAAGTCTGACGGTATATGTACCGTCTGCCCAGCTTTCGGGAACGGTAAAGCTGTAGCCGTTTTGGTAATCGGGAATTTGGTCGGATAAGTGATTTAAAATTTCACTCTGCGGATAAAAACTGTTCCAGCTTATTTTATCCGCAACAGCCGATTTATCTTCATCGCTTGTTGAAGGCAATTTATCAACGACAGGAATTTCCGTAACGGAATCGTTGTTTATATCCGTACAGATTATATCGGCAGAGCGTTGAGTAATATTTTTATCTTTTTCTTTAAAAAGCGGATTCCTCAAAACCGAAAGTTCGGTATTAAAATAAATAATCTGTGTGACGGTATCATCATTGGCAAAACAACCGTCAACTATAAGCACATTTTGTCCATTTTCGGCAGCTGTTACCGTAATATTTTTAAATCTTGTAATATTCGGGTCCATTTTTACGCTTGCCTTTGAGTAAAGACAGTTGCGTTCCTCGCTGTAAACAAGCATATTTGCCGTTGCGTCGTTTTCTGTGGTATATAGTGACAGCAGCATTACTTCGTTTACACCGTCACTGTCAAAATCGGAACAGTAAAAACTCGAATAACTGCTTTCAACAGTAAGCCTGTTTGTCTTGCCGTTTGAGTATGAGTGGCAGGCAAGATTATTAATGCTTGAGTTATATGTAGTGTAGCCCGAAAGAATCTCAAGCGTACCGCTGCCCGTTACATCGGCAAAGTCAACGCAGTCAACATCGGTTGCGTCTAAGGCACAGTTTTCGGAGAGCTTCCATTCGTCATTTGCGCAGTACATTACAAGCATATGCACTTCCGCTTTGGTTTCGTTAGGCGTGCGGTAAAAAGCAATTGCTTCGTCGGTACCGTCATTGTCAAGGTCTTTCATAACTATGGCACTGCGGTAGTTGCCCGACTTAGGATATTTTAAGGTGTATCCACTGCCTGCGGTGTCGGCAATAAGCTGTTCGATTTCCGCCTCGTCACCGACAGTTTTCGGAGGGCGGATAAGGTTGTCTGTTCCTATGTCTGCGCCGTCACAGCCGCTTGCGGAAATCGCAAACGCACACAACAGTGCGGCGGAAATAACCGCTTTGACTTTCATATCCGTCCCTCCTTTATAAAAAGTTAAAATTAATCGTGCTTTACAACAGCTCTTAAATACTTTATTTTTATACCCTCGGCAGAAAACATTTTTTCGTGCTCGGTTTCAATATTGTCTGTAACATCGCTGTTGTGCAGGTCGTATGTTTTGTAGATGATTTCGTAACCGCTCTGCTCAAAATATTCAAGACTGTCCGCAAAAAGTGCGTCGTCATCAGTCTTAAATCGAATTTCGGCATTTTCGTCAAGAAAATTTTTGTACATTTCAAGTTTCTTGGGAAATGTAAGTCTTCTCTTGTTATGCTTTGGACGAGGCCACGGGTTGCAGAAATTAATAAACATACCCTTGATTTTATCGTCCTTTGTAATTATTTTATCAATTTGCTCTACATTGTAGTTTACAAGCAAAAGATTTGTAATATCGGCGTCTGTTTTGCCCTCGTTCTTGAAAATTTCAACAATGTTTCGTCTGCCGACGCCGAGCATATCAATTTTAATGTCAACCGCAATAATATTTTTATCCTGATTTTTAACGGCAAACTGTCCTGCAAACCCGCCTTTGCCGCAGCCTATTTCAAGGTAAAGAGGAAATCCGTTGTTAAAAGTTTCGTTCCATTTGCCTGCGTGTTCTTCAGGATTTTTTACAAAAAAATCGCAAACCGCAAGTTCAGGCTCTGCCCATTTTTTCTTTCTGATTCTCATAATGTAAAATTATGCACTTAATGTGCATCTCCTCATAAATATTCATCATACTATTATATCAAATTATTACAGATATTGCAACGAATATTTAATAAATAATACATTGTTTAAATGTATTTAATCTTATCGTTACATACTTCCGATTTTGTAAAGCCGGTGTTACCGAATCTTTCAGAAAGTTTACGGCAAAGCGGAGATATTACAATATCTTCGGTTTTAAAATGTCCTGCGTCAACAATTGAAATTCCGAGTTCGTTTGCAAGCAGAATTTCGTGGTGTTTTATTTCACCTGTAAGCAGAACATCGCCTCCCTCATAAAATGCACTTTCCACATTGGAACCGCCTGCTCCCGATGATACTGCGACTTTGTGAATCTCGTTTTTTACATTAGTGTATCTCAGTCCGCTGCAATTGAGATTTGTTTTTACGGTTTTTGCAAAACTTTCAATATCCGTGTCGAGTTCGCCCATAAAAAGACATTCGCCGCTTTTGCAAAGTCTTGTGTTTTTAAGTCCCACTGCGTTTGCAAGGCAAAGGTTTACACCGAAACTTTCGGATAAATCAAGGTTTGTGTGCATACAAACGGCAGAAATGTTTTTTTCCGCAAGACGGTAGGGAACAGAGGAGGAATCAAGTTTTTTTATTGCATTAAAAATAACGGGGTGATGACTTATGATAAGCTCTGCGCCGAGCCTATCTGCTTCGTCAACGACCTCGTTTGTTATGTCAAGAGCAACAAGCACACGGCTTACAGGTTTGTTTTTACTGCCTATAAGCAGACCGCAGTTGTCAAAATCCATAGCGGTATCAACGGGTGCAAATTCCTCAAAAAATTCAAGTATATCGTTTATTGTAGTCATCAGAGCATCTCCCTTAGCTTTTTTGCGATTTCAGCGTAACGGGCATCGCCCTTTGCCTGTTTTTCAAGTTTTGTTATTTGCTTTTCTGTAAAAAGCCTGTGTGTGGATTTTACGGACGGCTGCAGCTTTGCACAATACAGCTCGGTTTGCGTGTATTCGTGTTTTTTGCCGCTGTAGCATACAAGAAGTACTGTGTAGCATTTGCCTGCGGCGGTACAGCAGTCCTGTTTTAAAATTTCAAAACCGTTGTCAAAAAGGTATTTAATCAAAACTTCACTTTTGGTCATAGGCTGTAGAATAAAGTGCTTTTCGCTGTTCTTTGCATATGCACAGCTGTCAAGAATGGCTGCGATAAGTTCTCCGCCCATACCTGCGATTACAAAATCGTCAGCCTCGTTTTCGGCTATGTTTTCAAGTCCGTTTGAAAGTCTTGCGGAAATCAAATGTTCGGCGTTAAAACTTTTTATCGCAGCCCGGCCTCTTGAGAGAGGCTCGGGGTTAATGTCTGCGGCAATAGCAGACGGGCAGGTGCCGTTAAGGCACAGCCACAGCGGAAGATATGCGTGGTCTGTGCCAATATCAGCAAGCCTTGAGTTTTGCCTTACAAAGCCCGCACACATTCTAAGCCTTTGGTCAAGAGATATTTTATTTTGCAAATTAATCAATCCTTTCAGCCCGAATGTGATAAACGGACAAATTATTTGTTTACAATCCGGTTGAGAACATCAATAAGCTCGTCGGCATTTGCACCGTGAACCATACATGCCTCTTCAATTGTTTCGCCTCTTGATGCAGGGCAACCAAGGCAGTGCATACCAATGCTGAAGAAAGCCTCGGCAGTTTCGGGATATTTGTCGAGAACATCACCGATGATAGAATTCTTTGTGATTTCCATAATTAAAAACCTCCTTGTCGGCAAAGCCAAAATTAAATCTAAAAGCAGATTTATCCGCCAAAAACGGTATTTTAGCGGATAAATCATTATAACATATTTTTTAACCGAAAGTCAAAAAATATATATTAAATTTTAGGATTTTTTACTTTGCTTCGGCAAAGGTAAACTTTCCGTCTGCAAAGTCGCATTTAACCTTGCTTTTTGCTTTAATTGTGCCGTCAAGCATTTTCTCCGAAAGCGGATCTTCAATGTCTGATGTTATGGCACGGCGAAGAGGTCTTGCACCGTAGACTTCGTCAAAGCCCTTGTCGGCAATTGCGGAAATAGCCTCGTCTGTAAATTCAATTTCAATTTCCATATCGGACAAACGCTTTTTAAGACCTGCAAGCATCTTGACTGCAATTTCTTTAATCTCGTCCTTGCTGAGTCTGTCAAATACGATGATGTCGTCAATACGGTTAATAAATTCAGGACGGAAAGCCTTTTTAAGTTCGCCGAGCACAAGCTCCTTAGTGTTTTCGGTTTCCTTGTTTTCACTGTTTTCATCGGTAAATCCGAGTGAACTGTGCTTTTCCGTAAGAAGTTTTGCACCTATGTTAGATGTCATAATGATAACAGTGTTTTTGAAGTCAACCGTTCTGCCCTGTGAGTCGGTAAGTCTGCCGTCATCAAGGATTTGAAGAAGAATGTTAAATACATCCGGGTGTGCCTTTTCGATTTCATCAAAGAGGATTACCGAGTATGGTTTTCTTCTTACCTTTTCCGTAAGCTGACCGCCCTCGTCAAAACCGACATATCCTGGAGGTGAACCTACAAGACGGGATACCGTATGCTTCTCCATATATTCACTCATATCAATACGGAGCATAGCGTTTTCATCACCGAACATAGCGGCGGCAAGTGCCTTGCAAAGTTCTGTTTTACCTACGCCTGTCGGACCGAGGAAGATAAATGAACCGATAGGACGCTTAGGGTCTTTAAGACCTACTCTGCCACGGCGGATTGCCTTGGCAACAGAGCTTACTGCCTCGTTTTGACCGACAACTCTTTCGTGAAGTTCTTTTTCAAGGTTGAGAAGTCGCTCGCTTTCCTCTTTTGTAAGCTGAACAACAGGGATTCCTGTCCATTCCGATACAATCTCGGCGATAACTTCCGGAGTAACTTCGCCG
>ERZ773136.3933-NODE-3933-length-10363-cov-3.562864_pt1 | contig 10363 bp, 9 predicted proteins | sample MGYA00580855_ERZ773136 | MGnify/ENA primary metagenome ERZ773136 (study PRJEB29015, sample SAMEA2737860) | human gut metagenome | biome: human gut; feature: human-associated habitat; material: faeces | place: China | collected 2012 ... | reverse complement strand
GATGACCGAATGCAAGCTGACACAGGAAGATGCTGCGAAAAAAGTTGGCCGCAGCCGTACTGCTGTTGCTAATCTGCTGCGGCTGTTAAATTTACCGCAGCAGATCAGAGAATATGTTTCACGTGAAACATTGACGATGGGGCAGGTAAAACCGCTGCTTTCTTTGGATAATGAAAAGCAGCAGCTTGAAGTTGCTGCGGCCATTATTGAAAAAGGCTGGAGTTCACGGACAGTGGAAGACGTTGTCAAAGAGCTGAAAACTGGGCGCAGATTCAAAGTTACTGAAGAAGCGGTAATTGTTGCTGAGGAAAAAGCAAACAATAAAAAAGGAAAGGCAGCCGCGGCAGGAGATGTTTTTACCAGCGATTTTCAAAACAGGTTGGTAGAATTATTAGGAACAAAGGTCAAAGTTGTGCCCAAGGATGAAAAAAAAGGCAAAATAGAAATAGAATATTATTCACCTGAGGATCTGGAGCGGATATATGATTTGCTGAACAGACCGGCGCAGCAGACATTAAAAAGGAAGAAGCCCTGGCTGTCTGTTTAAAATAAAGTGTTGCTGCATTGGTGAAAGAATGAAGTAAGTGCAAAGGATCTGGCACGAGCAGCGCTTACCGGGAGGGGAATTATGGTCGGTTTGGGAACGCTGGTTAACTCCGGAGCGATTTTAGCCGGAGCGGGCGCAGGATTATTGCTGCGCCGCGGACTGCCGGAAAAATGGCAGGAAAGCATCATGCAGGGTGTGGCACTGTGTATCATTGTTATAGGTGTACAGATGGCTTTTAAAAGTGAAAATATCATGGTTGTCATTTTCAGTATTGTTTTAGGTGCTATCGTTGGCGAAGGTATCGATATCGATACGAAGCTGCAAAGATTTGGAGATTGGATCGGCAGTAAACTGATTGGCGGACATGATGCCGGAGCGGCCAAAGCTATTGGAGAAGGTTTTGTTGCTGCCAGCCTGATTTATTGTGTAGGCGCAATGGCGATTATCGGCAGTTTGCAGGATGGATTAAAAGGTGATACAACGATCTTATTCGCTAAATCGACTTTGGATGGTATCATTGCGATTATACTGACGGCCAATCTTGGTATCGGCGTCGCTTTGTCAGCAGTAAGCGTACTGTTATATCAGGGTACTTTGACTTTGCTGGCCGGGGTACTGGAACCGGTCTTAACTACCAGTATTTTAAATGAAGTAACTGCTACGGGCGGTATGCTGATTATGGCGATCGGTGTCAATATGCTGAAAGTGGTGCAGATTCGTATTTCTAATCTGTTGCCGGCAGTGCTTTGGGCCGGGATCATCGTTGCAGTTTCAGGTCTTTTATAAAGGGAGAAGGAAGAACAATGGAACAGATCAATCAAATTTTGGGCAATAATCTGCTGTTTATAATAGCGGTACTACTGGTCTTGATAGTATTTTTGTTGGTGATGCTGGTAAATATGAATAGTAAGCTGAGAAAATTACAGTGGAAGTATGATTATTTTACTAAAGGCACAACTATGGATTTGGACGAAGTACTTACTCAGACGCTGGAAGATGTGCGCAGTGCGGAAGCCAAAATAACAGCTTTGGAAAAGAGCCGTGATGATCTGCGGCTGCGGTTAAAAAGTTGTGTGCAGAATTTACGCGTGTTAAGATATAATGCTTTTGATAATACAGGAAGTGATTTAAGTTATTCTGTAGCTCTGGTTGATGAAGAAAATAATGGTGTTGTGCTTTCAAGCATTTATGGCAGAGAAGAAAATCGCTGTTATGCCAAACCGGTTATAGCTGGAAAATCCCAGTATGTACTTTCCAAAGAAGAACAGGAAGTATTGCAGCAAAAGTGATAAAACAGACAAAAAAAGCATCGTTTTAAACGGCCTGTAAGGCTGGCGAAATCAAAAATGAATAGAATGGACTGCATCATAAAGGAAAAACGCTCACAAGCGATTTGTGGGCGTTTTTTCTGTGTTGACCTTAATCAGCAAATGGATCTTCACTAAGAATTTTTTTGCCATATAAAGTTTTTAAATTTGTGCTTGTGTTTTTATAATTTTTATCTGCCAGCGAGTTTGTTTCTTCCAAAACAGGAAAAGGAATCTGCATGATATTGATAAGCGTATCAAAAATAAGGTCATTAGTAAAATAGGCTGACGTATGCTTCTTTAAAATAGCCATAGTATGCGGGTATTTTTGAATATAGTTATCAGAGAAATACATATACAATGGAATGCGTGCCATATCGAAAGTAAATCTGGAAGCGTCGTGACCAAGACCTGCATCAACATCATCGGCATGATCTGAAAAATAAATCATCCCCTGAAAGTTTGGCAGATCTTTTACCGTACTAAAAAGCTGCTTCATGACAAAATCGTTGTAAAGAATACTGTTATCATACTTATCAATATGAGATTTTCCCGTCCAGCGATTAAACGCATGCGGATAACGTTCTTCGTAAGAACCATGATTACCCATCAGATGCACAACTATCAGGGCTTTGTCGAATACCGGCAGTTTTTTTAAAACATCTACCAGACTCAAGTCGAAATGAGTAGTTTGAGTAGTTTCTCCCAGATGTCCGTTTAACCAGTATTGTGTTTGTGACTGATCAGCAATTACGGAAACCGGAGTATCCCAAGCGCCGTATTTTACCTGATTGCTTATCCATACAGTATGAAAGTCTGCTGCCTGAGCAATTTCTATAATAGATGCTGCCTGTTCCAGAGGCAGAGTATTATACTGATTTTTAGCTGTTAGAGCATAAGTCAGAACGGGAACAGTATGACTGTGACAGGAATAGGCGTTATCAAAAAGCAGAAAGCCATGCTGGTTTTTGATTGATTGAAGCCATGGTGTCGTAGGCCGGTGATAACCGTAAGCAGACATGTGGCCTTTATTTTGCGATTCGCCTATAACCAGAACGTAGACACCTGCAGCGTTTTTGGGAAGGGATTTTAAAGACCCAAGTATTTTTTGACGGGCGTTTTTTTGGGCAGAAAAATTATCATATTGAGCCAAAGCATTTCTTGTCTCCCGTAATGTATTGGTAAAAAAATTATCAGGGGTTATAGAACTTTTATATACTGTCAGCAGGTTAAGAAGCACAAATACAGCAATCGCTACTGGAGGCATATTATTTATGCGGCAGCTTTTAAGACGCAAGTGTAAAAGCAGAGAAAACACCAGATAAACAAGAACAAGAAAAAGAAATAATAATAAAGTCTGCCCAGTAAAGTTTGTTTGCAGATATTCGTAACTTTCAGAAACATTGGTTTGTAATAGTGCAAGAATTGTTGTGGCAGTGGGGAAACTTTGGCTGGAAGTATAATAACCCCAAACTGCTGTTGAAAGAAGAAACGTACAGATTTGGAGTAACAGTACTACTGGAGAAAGAAGTCGTAGAGTTTTATATGCGGTACTGTAATAATACAGAAAAAACAAAACAGTTAACAGCAGGAATTGTTATCTATATGGGTGTATAGAATAATAAGCTATATTGACGGAAGTTATAACTTCGCCGGCTGCGGTTTTACAAAATAGCAGTGATAAAAGCGGCAGCAGAGCTAATAAATAATTGTAAAAATAAATTCTGGAATAGGAGAATATTGATGTAAGGCAGCTCGTAATAAATACGGTGAATAACAGCTGCTTTGTTTTGGTAATAATAAAAGTTCCGCTGCCAAGCAGCTGTAGGATTAGCAGGACTGCAAATAAAATAAGAAAAAAGTGCCTAAATTGGTTGGTGAAAATATTTTTCATAAGTAATAATTTGTTTTTTATCATTATATGCAATAAAATCGCCTCCGAACAAATATTTTAGCACATTTGCCCCCCCCCACAAGACCGCAAAACTAAAAAGAGGTTATAATAGCTGTTATTTATTTGGAGGAAATAAAAAAGCGATTCCTAATAATTTAGAAATCGCTTTTATAATGTTTATATATATATATTGGTAATTCTTATTTTTGTAGAAAAAGATGAGCAGTTCTACGCACTACATATTTCCGTGGAACAGCTGCAGAAGGATGAACATTATTTGCGCGCTCATCAGGTACTTAAACCAGATTTTAGCATAAATAAATCCCTGTGGACTTACTTCATAGGCACCGGCAATACGTCCCTGGACACCATAAGACTCCAAAGCAGAAAGAAATAACAGCATACATCCGGGTTCCCAGTTGTCACCGGTAATGAGCCAGATACAGTAGAATAAGAAAAGAATATCAATGAGAAAATAAATCAGAAAAAAAATAGTGGTTTTATCAATAAAAACAACATGTACCTTTTTGGTACTTCTGCGCGCTTCGACTATGGCCCGGAAGTTATGCAGGAATAAAGCCAGCTCCCGGTGATATATGAAGGAAAAAACTTTCGCACATAAAAAAAGTAAGGGTATATAATGCATAGGAGCTCCTATCTGTAATCGATTAACATACAAGGATATTATACATCATATCAAGAAAAGCTGCCAAGCCATTTCCATGAATTTTGTATACAGTCTATGCTGAATGGAAAAAAGTATCTTGGATACGGATTAAAATAAAAAAAGTCCAAAAAATACAAAATCGTAAGGTAAATTATTTGTTTTTTGTATGGATTTACAAAAAAAGAGTTGACAAAAGTGTGAAAAATTATTTATAATTGTGAGCAGATAGTTACAAACGTAGCTTTGCCAGGAAAATACTGTTAAGAGGGGAACAGCGTCGGCTGCTGCATAGAAGTAACCAATTTATACTATTATAGGAAAAGGGGAAAGAACAAATGAAAACCTGGAAAAAAGTTGCCAGTGCTGCTTTGGCAGCGATGGTATTTGCTTCGCTGACAGCAGGCTGCGGCGGCGGAGACAAAAAGAAAGAGGCTGCAAACAGCAACGAAATCGTAGTAGGTGCAAGCTTTGAGCTGACCGGTAATGTCGCCAATTACGGCAAGTCTACTCTTTCAGGCTTAAAAATGGCTTTTGATGAAGTAAATAAAGCCGGCGGTATTGATGGTAAAAAATTGCGTATCGTGGAAAGCGATAACAAGTCGGAACCTTCTGAAGCAGGTAACTCGGTTACCAAACTCGTCACTCAGGATAAGGTAATAGCTGTTGTCGGACCGGCAACCAGCGGTTGTGTAGCTGCTTCCACACCTATCACTACTGCTAATAAAGTGCCTTTGATTGCACCTTGTGCAACTGCGCCGAACATTACTGTCGAAAATGGAAAAGTAAAAGAATTTGTGTTCCGTTCCTGCTTTATCGATCCCTTCCAGGGACGTGTTATGGCAGAATTTGCTGATAAAAACCTGAAAGTAAAAAATGTAGCGATTTTGTATGATGCTTCCAGTGATTATTCCAAAGGCTTAGCTGAAGTATTTACTAAAACTATGGAAGAAAAAGGCGGCAAGATCGTCGCTAAAGAAGCTTTTCTTGCTAAAGACCTTGATTTTAAATCTGCCCTGACGAAAATCAAATCCACTAATCCGGAAGCAATCTATATTCCCGGGTATTATGAAGAAGTTGCTAAAATCATTAAACAAACACGTGAATTGGGGTTGAATGTTCCGCTTTTGGGATGCGATGGCTGGGATAGTCCGAAGCTTGTTGAAATCGGCGGTCCCGAAGCTTTGAACAATACCTATTTCTCCAGCGCTTATTCTGCACAGGATAAAGAGCCTTCCGTACAAAAATTCATCGCCGGTTATAAAGCTATGTATAATAAAGAGCCTGATGTTTTCTGTATGCAGGGTTATAATGCCGGTCTGATTTTAGCTGACGCTATTAAACGTGCAGGAACTACTGACGGTACTAAATTGGCTGCGGCTATTGCTGCGACTAAAGACTTGTCTGTTGCCAGTGGTAAATTGACTTATGACGCAGATCATAACCCGATCACCAGCGCCATTATTATTGAATTAAAAGACGGCGTTCAGACCTTCAAAGAAAAAATCACGCTGTAATTCAGATAAAAAAACTATTTGCAAAAGAATATATAATATAGAACCCAGGTAGACCCATTGTTTTTTAGATGTTTTTTAGTCCGGCGTGTTTTAAACGCACCAGATTAAATATATTTTGCAGTTTTCATCAGAGGGGGAAAAACAATGAAAAAAGTTACCAAGGTATTCTCAGTAATGGTAGCAAGCGTAGCTTTAGCAGCTATGCTCAGCGGCTGCGGCGGCGATAAAAAACCGGCCGGCGGCGATACCATCAAGGTCGGCGGTAATCTTGAGATGACCGGCGGCAGTGCCAGTTTTGGTATTTCTTCGAAAAATGCTATTGAGCTGGCTTTCAAAAACATTAATGACAAAGGTGGCATTAATGGCAAAAAACTGGAGCTTGTTGTGGCGGATAACAAGTCCGAAGCAGCAGAAGCTACCAATGCCATGCAGAAGCTGGTCTCTCAGGACAAGGTTGTTGCCGTTATCGGCCCAAACCTTTCCTCGGCTACGATAGCCGCAGGCGCGATCAATAACGGCAGTAAAGTGCTGGATATTGCTCCTATGGCTACCAACCCTAACGTTACAGTTGATCCGGCGACAGGAAAAACAAAAGAATATAATTTCCGCGCTTGCTTTATTGATCCGTTCCAGGGTACTGTTATGGCAAACTTTGCTAAAAATGATTTACAGGCAACAAAAGCAGCGATCCTTATCGATAATTCTTCTGACTATGCCAAAGGTCTGGCGGCGTTCTTTAAAGAGAACTTTATCAAGAACGGCGGCACTGTTGTGGCTGAAGAATCCTATCTGCAAAAGGATACCGATTTTAAAGCTACTTTGACTAAAATCAAAGCTGCGGCTCCGGATATTCTGTATGTTCCCGGCTATTATCAGGAAGTTGGTATGATCGTTAAGCAGGGCCGTGAGATGGGTATCGAGATCCCCATGGCCGGCGGCGATGGCTGGGACAGCGCTAAACTGCCTGAAATAGCAGGTAAGGCGGCACTCAATAATACTTATTTCTCAAGCCTTTATTCTCCTGATGACGATTCTGCTTTGAATAAAGCGTTTGTCAGCGAGTATGAAAAGGCTTATAAAGTAAAACCAGACGTTTTTGCAGCGCTTGCTTATGACTCTGCTTTGCTGGTTGCCGAGGCAATCAAAAACGCAGGCGATACCGATCCTGTGAAAATCGCTCAGTCTATGGCCAAGATCAACGGTTTCCAGGGCGTATCAGGTACCGTAACCTTTGACGCGCAGCATAATCCGGTTAAAAGTGCTGTAATTATCGAACATAAAGACGGCGCTCAAACCTTCAGGACAAAAATCAATCCTTGATAAAAATCCACAATTAATTTTTGCAATGGTGCAGGCTGTGGTATTACCACAGCCTCATTGCGTTTAATCCACGAGATCAGGAGGACGGGAATTATGGACATGGGTTCCTTTATGCAGCAATTTGTCCAACAGCTTATTAACGGCATTTCGTTGGGCAGTATTTATGCGCTGGTAGCATTGGGATACACGATGATCTATGGTATCATCAAGCTTATCAACTTCGCTCATGGCGATATTTACATGTTGGGTGCGTATTTCGGCTTTATAGCAACTACAATGTTTGGCTTTTCTTTTATTCCGGCTATACTCTTTTCTATGGCCTGTGCCGCATTAGCCGGTATTATTATTGAACGCGTGGCTTATAGGCCGATGCGTAATGCTCCAAGAATCGCAATCTTAATTACGGCAATCGGTGTATCTTTCTTTCTGGAATACAGTATGATCCTTATTGCAACGCCGCAGCCGCGTACGTTCCCGGCTGTGTTTGAAGCGACTATTTATCATTTTGGACCGTTGGTAGTAAACAGCCAGCAGATCGTTATCCTGATCAGTGCGCTGATTTTGATGGCCGTACTGACTTACATTGTACAAAACACCAAAGCGGGCAAAGCGATGCGTGCAGTATCTTTTGATGCTGATGCCGCCCGTTTGATGGGTATTAATATTGACCGTGTTATTTCCATGACTTTTGCTTTAGGTTCTGCTTTGGCAGCAGCTGGCGGTGTTTTGGTAGGTATCTATTATAACTCTATCGATCCGCTGATGGGCATGGTGCCTGGCATCAAGGCTTTCGTTGCCGCAGTTCTCGGCGGTATTGGCATTATTCCCGGCGCTATGCTGGGAGGGATTATCCTGGGCGTTGTCGAGGCGATGGTCAGCGGTTTCTTTTCTTCAACCTTCCGCGATGCTGCGGCATTTGCTATCCTGATCCTTATTTTGCTCTATAAACCTGCCGGTATATTGGGCAAAAATGTACGTGAGAAAGTGTAGGTGAGAGCTATGAATGCATTGAGAAAAAAAGATTTGCTGACATTGGTAGCCTGCGCTGTACTTTTTGCTGTTATGCAGGGATTGATGATGGCAGAGGTCATCGGCCCTTTCTGGGAACTGAATATCGTTCTGATTTGTATTAATATTATTCTTTCAGTCAGCTTGAACCTGATCAATGGTTACACAGGCCAGTTTTCTATCGGACATGCGGGCTTTTTGGCGGTTGGTGCTTATACCGGCGCTATCGTTACGGTCAAGCTTGGTTTTTCATATGAGCTGGCATTGATAGCGGGCACAGTTGCTGCCGGCTTTTTGGGATTTTTGATCGGTCTGCCGACATTACGTCTGAATGGCGATTATCTGGCGATCGCGACACTTGGTTTAGGTGAGATCATTCGTATCTGTATCCTGAATATCGATTATGTGGGCGGTGCTTCCGGACTGATGGGCATACCCCGTTTGACCAATTTCCCCTGGGTTTTCTGGATTATGATCTTCATCATTTTCTTTATTAAAAATTTCAAGAATTCAGCGCCAGGACGCTGTTGTCTGGCAATTCGCGAGAATGAGATCGCTGCTGATACTATGGGTATCGACACTACGAAATACAAAGTTATGGCGTTTACGCTGGGGGCTGCTTTTGCCGGCACTGCAGGCGTATTGTTCTCGCATTACTTTTATATTGCACATCCGGCATCCTTTACTTTCATGCGTTCTTTCGATATTCTGACCATGGTCGTTTTAGGCGGCCTGGGCTCGATGACAGGCGCTATTACCGGCGCTGTGCTGCTGACTTTTATTTCTGCTTATCTGGCAGAATATCCTGAATGGCGGATGATAATTTACTCGATTACTCTGATCGTACTGATGCTGCGCCGTCCGCAGGGACTGTTCGGTAATAAGGAGCTCAGCTTGAAAATGTTTCATTTAGGAGGTGGCAAAGATGGAAGCACTGCTGAAAGTAAATGATATTTCGATGGTTTTCGGCGGCTTGCGTGCTGTCTCCAACTTTTCCATGGAAATCAAAGCAGGTGAGCTGATTGGGCTGATCGGTCCCAACGGAGCCGGAAAAACTACGGCTTTTAATATGATTACCGGTGTTTATACACCTACTGAAGGCGAGATAATGTTCAACGGTACGCGAACCAGTGGTAAAAAATCGTATCAGGTAACGCAGCTGGGAATGGCGCGTACTTTCCAGAATATCAGACTTTTTTCTGAGCTTTCGGTTATTGACAATGTCAAAATTGCTTATAATATGCATGTCAAATATACTTTAGGCGAGGCGATTGCCCGGGTTGGCCGTTATTTCAGCGAAGAGGATGAAATTACCAAAAAAGCCCTGGAGCTTTTAAAAATCTTTAAGCTGGAAGATAAAGCTTATGAAACAGCAAAAAATCTTCCCTATGGTGAACAGAGACGGCTGGAGATTGCCCGCGCACTGGCCACGGAACCGAAGCTGCTCCTCCTCGATGAGACCATGGCCGGCCTGTCCGGCATCGAGCGCCAGGACGCGACCGCGCTCATTCGCCAGATCCACGCCTGCGGCGTCACGATCCTGATGATCGAGCACGTCATGGAGATCGTCATGAACGTCTCGGACAAGGTTGTCGTGCTCAACGGCGGCAAGCTCCTGATGGAGGGCACGCCGAAGGAGGTCGCGAGCAACGAGGAGGTTATCAGCGCTTATCTGGGAGGTACGACATGGTAATTCTCAAGGCAGAACACCTGCAGTCCGGCTATCAGGGCACACCCGTGCTCCACGACATCAGCTTCGAGGTGGAAGAAGGCAAGATCGTCGCCATCCTCGGCTCCAACGGCGCCGGCAAGACCACCACGCTCCGCACGCTGACCGGCACCGTCCGCGCCACCGGCGGCCATGTCTGGTACAACGGCGAAGAGATCACCAAAACGCCGACCTACAAAATGTCTCAGATGGGCATTGCCCTCGTTCCGGAGGGTCGTCACCTGTTCAATCAGATGAGCGTCCGCGACAATCTGCTCATGGGCTCCTACCGCGTAAAGGACAAAGCTCTCGTCCAGCAGCGGCTCGAGCAGATGTACGAGATATTCCCGCGCATCCAGGAGCGTTCGAACCAGCTGGCCGGCACGCTCTCCGGCGGC
>ERZ773136.3927-NODE-3927-length-10373-cov-3.092751_pt1 | contig 10373 bp, 10 predicted proteins | sample MGYA00580855_ERZ773136 | MGnify/ENA primary metagenome ERZ773136 (study PRJEB29015, sample SAMEA2737860) | human gut metagenome | biome: human gut; feature: human-associated habitat; material: faeces | place: China | collected 2012 ... | reverse complement strand
GGTGGTTTTTGTATATGGGTATATCATCAAATAATATTAAGAAGAAACCTTATTTATGCCACGTTCTTTTTCAGAACGCCTAACAGTACCGCAGATACCACAGATCCGATTGCCAGTGCCACCAGATACATGAATGGATTACCGACGGTCGGGAATACGAAGATTCCGCCGTGAGGTGCCATCAGAGTACAGTTAAATGCCATGGAAAGTGCTCCTGCGACTGCCGATCCTACCATACAGGACGGAAGTACATGTAACGGGTCAGAAGCTGCAAACGGGATAGCGCCCTCTGTGATGAAGGAAAGTCCCATAACAAAGTTTGTCGGTCCTGCCTTTCTCTCCTCTGCGGTGAACTTGTTCTTGAATACTAATGTTGCAATAGCGATTGCGATTGGCGGAACCATACCGCCGACCATAACTGCTGCCATGATGTTATAGTTTCCGGCTGCGATGGATGCTGTACCGAATACATAAGCTGCCTTGTTGACTGGACCGCCCATATTCACAGACATCATACCGCCGAGCAGTGCACCCAGCAGAATTGCACTTGCGCCGTTTAATCCATTGAGTCCGTTGTTGATCAGAGTGTTTAATGCTCCGATTGGCGGCTCAACCACGTAAGTCATAATCACACCTGTAATAAAAATACCAAGCACCGGATAGATCAGCATCGGCTTCATGCCTTCCAGGCTTTCCGGCATCTTTGAGCAGATCTTCTTGAGCAGAAGCACTACATAGCCTGCCAGGAAACCGGCTACCAGAGCTCCGAGGAAACCGGAAGTTCCGTTTGCCGCGATCGCTCCGCCGACAAAACCAACAGCAAGACCAGGTCGGTCTGCAATACTCATTGCGATAAACCCGGCAAGAATCGGAAGCATAAATCCGAATGCCGCGCCACCTATTGACTTAAACATTGCTGCCACTGGTGTAATCGTACCGAAGTTACTTCTCTGATCCATCGGAAGAGAATTCAGATCTACGGAAAATCCATCGATCAGGAATGCCAGTGCGATCAGGATACCACCGCCGACAACGAATGGGAGCATATGGGATACACCGTTCATCAGATGCTTATAAATCTGATGTCCGACGCTGTCCTTCTCATTATCGTTTCTATTTGCCGCTTCTTTATTGGATGCGTGGTATGTAGCCGCATCTCCATTGATTGCTCTCTTAATCAGTTCCTCAGCCTTGCTGATACCGTCTGCAACCTTGCACTCAATGACAGGTTTGCCATCAAAACGCTCCATCGGAACCTGTGTATCGGCAGCCACGATAATGCAATCCGCCTCGGCAATCTCCGCTCTGGTCAGCACATTCTTGGCGCCGCCGGAACCTCTGGTCTCAACCTTGATGCGGTATCCTAACTCTGCTGCTTTCTTCTCAAGGCTCTCTGCTGCCATATACGTATGCGCGATACCGGTCGGGCATCCTGTTACTGCAAGGATCAGCCTGCCGCCCTTTGTCTCTGTCTTTGCCGGTGCCTCTTTGGCTTCTTCCACATCCTTTGCACTCTCAGCCACATCAATGACATGTAAAAACTCTTCCACGCTCTTTGCATTCCGAAGATCATTTGTGAACTTCTCATCCATCAGCAGTACAGAAAGTTTGCTTAATACGTCCAGATGCACATTGTCTTTGGTGTTCGGCGCAGCGATCAAAAAGATCAGGTCTGCCTTCTCACCGTCCAGCGACTGGAAATCCACACCGCCTGCAACACGCATTGCCGCAAGTCCCGGTGCCTTTACAACATCTGATTTGCAGTGAGGAATCGCAATCCCTTCACCAATACCGGTTGTGCCCTCTTCCTCTCTTGCGTATACCCCTTTTCGATAAGTCTCGACGTCGCCAATCTTACCACTTCTCGCCATCAGATCCACTGCGTGATCGAGGGCTTCTTTTTTGCTTGCAGCTTTTGCATTCAGGTCAATGCTCTCTACTGCTAACAATTCCCTGATTCTCATGATTCTTCCTCCTCCATAATGTTAAATGGTTTCTATTTAATCTGCGCACATTTTATAATTCTCATTTGCCGCAAAATTAAAACAAGTTTTGGTTCTTCTCCAGCAGATCAAGTACCTCTGCCTTTGTTGCAAGCTCTTCAGAAAAAGCGGATGCACTTCCTGTACATACCCCCATCTGAAATGCCTTGTCATAGGTTCCATGCTCCAAATATCCTGCAAGAAAGCCTGCCACCATGGAATCGCCGGCTCCGACAGAATTGATCAGCTTTCCCTCCGGTGCCTCTGCCTGATACACCGATCCGTCCTCGGCAACAAGTACCGCTCCGTCTCCTGCCATCGAAATAAGCACGTTTCTGGCCCCCCTCTCCTGCAGTTTCTTCGCGTAAGTCACAACATCCTCTTTCTCGCAGATCTCCACGCCAAAAATCTCTCCCAGTTCGTGATTGTTCGGTTTAATTAAAAACGGGTGGAACGGAAGTACATTTACCAGAAGATCTCTCGTGGCATCCACCACAATTTTTAAATTCCTGCCCTGCAGATGCTTCATGATATCCATGTACATCGTCTGCGGCATCACATCCGGAATACTTCCCGCCATGACAAGTATGTCGCCATCCTTCAGTGCATCCAGCTTTTCATATAATTTATCAATATCAGAAGCAGCGATCGCCGGCCCCTGTCCGTTAATCTCGCTCTCCTGCTCTGACCGGAGCTTGACATTGATCCGCGTCATTCCCTTATCTGCCGGGATAAATTCAGCATGAATTCCCTTATCAGCCACCAGCCGCTTCAGCTCCATGCCGGTAAATCCCGCATAAAAGCCAAGTGCTGTATTCTCAAAGCCAAGGTTCTTCAACACCATGGATACGTTGATTCCTTTTCCACCGGGGAAAATAATCTCTTCCGTGGTGCGGTTAACCACCCCGCAGGTAAACTTCGGAACAGTCACAATGTAATCTAAAGATGGATTAAATGTTAACGTATAAATCATTACCCAAGATCTCCTCTCACTCGACTTTAATGATATTGGAACAATCCTTGTATATTTCCTGTTTTAACTCTGTCGTAATCACAGTCGCTTTCTCAAACGGTGCGAACGTCACGCTCGATATCTGGGAAAACTTGCTCTCATCCGCCAGAATGTAACAGTCTCTGCAATTCTCCATGGATTTCCGTTTTACCATCGCCTCTTTTAACTCCGGTGTGGAAAATCCCCTCTGCAGGCTGACACCATTGGCTCCCCAGAAGCCTTTCGTAAAATTGTATTTATCCAGTGTAAAAACGGCTTCCTCACCGACAATAGCCTCTGTCACCGCCTTGAACTCACCGCCCAGGATATAGACCTTGCATCCATGCTCTGCCAGTTTTTTCGCATGGCCGATGGCGTTCGTCACAAACACCGCCTGACGGTTTGCAATGTAATCAATCATCCGCTCCGTCGTCGTACCTGCATCGATATAAACAAAATCTTCGGCAGTAATCAGTCCTGCCGCATAGCGTGCGATCTTATCCTTTGCCTCCCGGTTCTGCTCCTTGCGGTGAACCACTTCATCATCGATGGTGCTGTATACCGTATTCTTTAAAATCGCTCCGCCGTGTACCTTGACAAGCTGGCCGTTTGCATCCAGCGTATTCAGGTCTCTTCGCACGGTAGACTCGGAAGCGTCAAGTTCCGTCATCAGCTGCTGAACCGTCACACTCCCCATACGTTCCAGTATGGACAAAATCTTTGCAAATCTTTCCTCTGTCAGCATGATTCATTCTCCGTTTTCCGTCATATTCGTTCAAAATCGTTCATCTCTATACCTGCATTATATTTCCGTTTCCAGTCATAGTCAATCATTTTCCGTCAAAATCGTTCACAAAAATCGTCATCGAAATTTGTATAAAACACACAAATAAAAAGAAGGCTGACTTCTCGACGAAATCATCCTTCCTCACAAAATTAGTATCTCATATTGCCCTCCCGTAGCGGATCGCCTCCCGGATCTCCTCCTCCGTCACCCGCACAAGCTCGGTGTTGCGTGTCCGGTACTCGCGCATCACGTCAAACGGCTGGTCCGCCAGATAGCACCGCAGTGCCATCAGCACCGCACTGTGCGTCACGACAAGCACATCGTCCTTCTCGCGCGCCAGAATCTGTTCCAGCGCAGCCAGCGTGCGCCGCAGCACCTCGTTATAGCACTCTCCGCCCGGCGTACGGCAGAATCTCCTGTGGGTATCCCAGATATGATGCCGTTCTGCTTCCGTTTCCCTTATCTCATCCCAGTTCCTGCCTTCCCAGTCTCCCAGATCCATCTCTCGCAGATCCCAGAGCCGGATGCAGTCAATGCCCAGCGCCTCCGCGGAAAAACGGGCTGTCTCTGCCGCCCGAAGCTGCGGCGACGTGTAGACTCTGTCCAGATGAAGCTCCCCGTTTCGCTGCTTCTCTAAGAGTGTCTCTGCGAGCCGCTTCGCCTGCTGTATTCCCTTCTCATCCAGCGGAATGTCCGTCGTTCCCTGTATCTTCTTTTTTACATTCCATTCCGTCTCGCCATGGCGTGTAAAGTAAAAATTCATATGCCTCTCCATTCATGGTGCCTGCATGGTTTTTACCGTTTCCACCCTAAGTATATACCAGGATCGATATCTTTTCCAAGAGCAAATACACACAAAAAACGGAAAGTCCGGTTTCCCTGACTTTCCGTTTTTATTATCTGGCAATATCGATACGCACCAGCGCCTTGCGCAGCGCAAACTCGGCACGCTTGACATCAATCGCCTCTGTCCGATTGGCAAGACGCTCCTCGGCGCGTGCTTTTGCCGCCTCCGCTCTCGCCTTGTCGATCTCGTTCGGCCACTCAGCAATCTCTGCAAGAAGTGTTACCTTTTCCGGCAGGATCTCTGCAAACCCGGAATGAACCGCAGCAATGATATCCTCCTCGCCCTGCTTGTGGATCGTTACAACCCCCGGCGCAAGAACCGTTGTGAGAGGAATATGCCGCGCATACACTCCAAGCTCTCCGGCAGCCGTATTAAATTCGATCATCGTCGCCGTTCCCGTGAAAAAGACACGATCCGGCGTAATGATCTCCACGTCAAATACTTTGTTCTCGTCTGCCATAGCTTATCCTCATTTCCGCTACTGTGCGTTGTTATACTTTTCGCGCACTTCATCAATGGTTCCTGCATTTAAGAAGTAACTCTCCGGAATGTCATCATGCTTTCCTTCCAGAATCTCCTTGAATCCGCGAACCGTCTCCGTGATCGGAACGTATTTTCCTTCCAGACCGGTGAACTGTGTTGCAACAGAGAACGGCTGGGATAAAAATCTCTGAATCTTTCTGGCACGGTTTACGACAAGCTTATCGTCCTCAGACAACTCGTCCATACCCAGAATTGCGATAATGTCCTGCAATTCCTTGTACTTCTGTAAAATCTCCTGCACACCGCGCGCCACCTCAAAATGCTCCTGACCCACGATACGCGGATCCAGAATACGCGACGTAGATCCGAGCGGATCCACTGCAGGGTAAATACCAAGCTCTACGATCGAACGATCCAGAACCGTCGTTGCATCCAGATGTGCGAATGTCGTCGCCGGTGCCGGATCCGTAAGATCATCCGCCGGTACATAGACTGCCTGTACGGATGTGATGGAACCGTTCTTCGTGGATGTAATACGCTCCTGGAGCGCACCCATCTCCGTCTGTAACGTCGGCTGATAGCCAACGGCAGAAGGCATACGTCCTAAGAGTGCGGACACCTCGGAACCTGCCTGTGTAAAACGGAAAATGTTGTCGATGAAAAGGAGGACATCCTTTCCACCTTTGTCACGGAAATACTCTGCCATGGTAAGTCCCGTAAGCGCTACTCGCATACGCGCTCCCGGCGGCTCGTTCATCTGTCCGAACACCATGGTCGTCTTATCGATAACACCGGATTCCTTCATCTCGTAGTAGAGATCGTTACCCTCACGGGTACGCTCACCTACACCGGTGAATACGGAATATCCGCCATGCTCTGTCGCTATGTTGTGGATCAGCTCCTGGATCAATACCGTCTTGCCTACTCCTGCACCGCCGAAAAGTCCGATCTTACCACCCTTCTGATACGGGCAGAGAAGATCTACGACCTTGATACCGGTCTCAAGCATTTCCTGCGACGTTGCCTGATCCTCAAATGCCGGTGCCGGTCTGTGGATCGGCCAGTGCTCGACATCCTTCGGCGCGTCGATCTCATCGATCGGATTACCCAGAACGTTGAACATGCGTCCGAGCGTATTCTCTCCGACCGGCACGCTGATCGGTCCGCCCGTGGCGATTGCCTCCATACCGCGCACAAGTCCGTCTGTCGGTCCCATGGCGATACATCTGACCGTATCATCACCCAGATGCTGGGAAGCCTCAACGACAAGCTCACCACCGTTCTTTAACGGAACGCGGATTGCATCGTTAATCTCCGGCAGCGCGCCTTCCGGAAACTTGATATCCAGAACGGCACCAATAATCTGGGTAATCTTACCCGGGCAATCCTGACTGCCTCTATTATTTGCCATCGCTATTTCTCCTTGTCTGTTATTTTCTATCACCAAATCCTGCTATGCAGCTTCGCGCTTCCACCGCCATCCGGCGCCGGAACTTTTTGCACTGCTGCCTCCTAGGATATCGCAGAAGCTCCCGCAATAATCTCCGTGAGTTCCTGCGTAATAGAGCCCTGACGTGCTCTATTGAATTTGAGTGTCAGATCACTGATCATATCTTCCGCATTACTGGTCGCAGAATCCATCGCCTGCATTCTGGCTCCGTTCTCACTCGCAACCGCCTCCACCAGCGCCCCGTAAAACAGGCTGGTGACATACTTCGGAATGATCATATCCAGCGCTTCTTCCTCGTTCGGCTCGTAATTCATGAGCACCTTCTCATCCGCCGCTTCCCGCATCTCGTTCTCGTCGAACTCCACCGGAAGAAGCTTGATGAGCTTCGGCTCATGGCTCACCGTATTCTTAAAATGCGTATACGCAAGATAGATCTCTCCGATCTCTCCGTCCGTATAGGCTTTTAAAATCTGTTTACAGAGCTCCGCCGCATCCTCATAGGACGGGGACTCCATAATCGAAGATCCATCTGCTGCAATCTCATAGCCCTTTCGCTCCAGAGCTTCTCTTCCCTTGTTACCGATGGCGTAGACTTTTGCATTCTCTGCCGTGATGTCCTCGCTTCCGGTCACCAGTTTTACAATGTTGGAGTTGTAACCTCCGGCAAGTCCACGGTTGGAGGTAATGACCACAACCGCTTTTTTGTCACTCTCACCCTTCTTGAGATACGGGTGATTGATCGTGCCGGACTTCGCCAGCATGGAAGTCACTGTCCGGTACATATACTGGAAGTACGGGTTTGTCTGCTCTGCACGGTTCTTGGCTTTCTGCAGCTTCACGGTAGACACCAGCTTCATGGCTTTTGTGATCTGCTGTGTACTCTGTATACTGCTCTTACGTCTCTTTATGTCTCTCATCGAGGCCATAATACGCACACCGCCTTTCTGCCGTCTACTTTGTGAACTCTGCCTTGCACTCTGTGATTGCCTTTATGAGCTTTGCTTCTGTCTCTTCGCTGATTACCTTCTCGGTGCGGATCGCTTCCGGAACCTCCGGATACTTCGTATCCACATACTCGAACAGCGCCTTCTCAAACGGAAGGATGTCCGCAACCGGAATATCCATCAGATATTTGTTGGTTGCCGCGTAGATAATCATAACCTGCTTCTCAACCGGCATCGGCTGATACTGCGGCTGCTTTAAGATCTCCTTGATGCGCTCACCCTGCGTCAGCTTCTCCGTTGTGTCCGCATCCAGCTCGGAACCGAACTGTGCGAAAGCTGCAAGCTCTCTGTACTGCGCCAGCTCGGTACGGATCGGCGCCGCAATCTTCTTCATCGCCTTGATCTGCGCAGAACCGCCTACTCGTGAAACGGAGAGACCTGCGTTGATAGCCGGCCGGAAACCTGCGTTAAACATCTCTGTCTCAAGGTAGATCTGACCGTCCGTGATGGAAATAACATTGGTCGGGATATAGGCAGATACATCGCCCGCCTGCGTCTCGATGATCGGAAGCGCTGTCAGGGAACCGCCACCCAGCTTATCGGAAAGTCTTGCTGCACGCTCAAGCAGTCTTGAGTGTAAGTAGAAAACGTCTCCCGGATATGCCTCACGTCCTGGTGGTCTCTTGAGGAGCAAGGAGAGTGTACGGTATGCCGCTGCGTGCTTACTTAAATCATCGTACACAACGAGAACATCCTGTCCGTTCTCCATCCATTCCTCACCGATCGCACATCCGGCGTACGGTGCAATATACTGTAACGGTGCAAGCTCACTCGCCGTCGATGCAACGATGGTCGTGTAAGACATGGCGCCGAACTCTTCGAGGGTCTTAACGATTGATGCAACTGTCGATGCCTTCTGTCCGATGGCAACATAGATACACTTTACGTTCTGTCCCTTCTGATTGATGATGGTATCGAGCGCAATCGCTGTCTTTCCGGTCTGACGGTCTCCGATGATCAGTTCTCGCTGTCCTCTTCCGATCGGAACCATGGAATCGATTGCCTTGATACCAGTCTGTAACGGTGTGTCTACGGATTTTCTGGAGATAACTCCCGATGCCACACGTTCGATCTGACGATATTTCGATGTCTGAATCGGTCCTTTGCCGTCAATCGGCTGTCCCAATGCATTTACGACACGGCCTAACATGGCATCGCCAACCGGGACCTCAACCACACGCCCCGTTGTCTTTACCGTATCTCCCTCGTTGATGTTCTTCTGGGAACCGAGAAGTACGGCACCCACGTTATCTTCCTCGAGGTTCAATACCATTCCGTATACTTCGCCCGGGAACTCCAAAAGTTCTCCCTGCATTGCATTGTCAAGACCGTGAATACGTGCGATTCCATCAGCCACCTGAATTACGGTGCCAACGTCAGCTACTTCCAACTGCGCTGCATACCGTTTGATCTGTTCTTTGATGACGGAACTTATTTCTTCTGGTTTTAAATTCATGGAGCGCATTCACCTGCTTTCAACTGTATTTTGGATAATTCGCGTGTCAGATCGTACAGCTTCGTCCTGACCGTTGAGTCAACGACACGATCGCCGATGCGAATCATCATTCCGCCTATGATCGCGGAATCCACTTCATAATGCATTTCAAATGTTACATACTTTGTGGTCTCTAATAAGCGTTTCACCACTGCTGCCTTCTGCGCATCCGATAATTCCATTGCAGTCGTCACATATGCAGTCCCGATACTCTTATATTCTTTGACCTGATCATCAAAATACGCCAAAACCTTCCCGATCTGTGCAAAATGATCCTTTTCCACAATCATGCGCAAAAGTCCCACCAGTTCTGCACACACCTCACCGGTAAAAATCGATTCGATGATCTTTACTTTTTCTTCTTTTACGATCTTCGGGTGACGCATCAGCGCGAAGAGCTCCGGATTTTCCTCCAGCGCGGTCTGCATGGCTCTGGTCTGCTCCCAGATCTCATCCAGCCTGCCGCTCTCCACTGCGACCTCGAACAGTGCATCACCGTATACCTTTGATACTAGCTTTGCCATGTCGAATCACCCATTTCCTTTAATGTCTCTTCCACAAGCGCATCCTGTACCGACGCATCGATATTTGCTGCAACCACTTTTGCAGCCATCATGGATGCAACCGTGATCATCTCCTGTTTGACATCATCCATCGCGCGCTTCTTGGAAAGCTCTGCTTCCTCGTTCGCTCTCTGGATAATGCGGGCTGCCTCTTCCTTCGCTTCGGACTCGATACGCGCTGCATTCTTCTGCGCCTTCTGTCTGGCCTCACTTAAAATCTGTTCAGCTTCTTTGTCGATGTTCTTCAATCTGGCTTCATAATCCGCCTTCAACGCCGCTGCATCTTTTTTGTCATTCGCGGCATCCGACAACTCTCCGGCAATCTTTTCCCGTCTGTCGGCGAGCATCTTTCTGACAGGATTAAACAGCAGCTTCGACATCATCATGAACAGGAAAAATACTGCAATCGCCATGAGCACGACATCGTGGAGCAGCTGGAAATCCAGATTAAAGAGTCTGGTCATCTCTTCCAAGGTCCGGCCTCCTTTCCGTTATATTCGTTCTCTCCGTCTCTTCCTATACCAACGGTTTTACGAAAAGCAGGAGCATTGCGATCAAAAGACCATAGAGACCTGTCGTCTCCGCAACCGCCTGGCCAAGTAACATGGTAGACATGATGTCACCCTTTGCGCCCGGGTTTCTTCCTACTGCTGCAGCTGCATGTCCTGCTGCGATACCCTGTCCAATACCAGGTCCGATACCGGCGATAACCGCCAGACCTGCACCGATTGCTGAGCATGCTAAAATTAAATCTTCTCCTGTGATATTCAT
>ERZ773136.3915-NODE-3915-length-10407-cov-3.544243_pt1 | contig 10407 bp, 6 predicted proteins | sample MGYA00580855_ERZ773136 | MGnify/ENA primary metagenome ERZ773136 (study PRJEB29015, sample SAMEA2737860) | human gut metagenome | biome: human gut; feature: human-associated habitat; material: faeces | place: China | collected 2012 ... | reverse complement strand
GTGATATCGTCGGCGGCGTCCTTCATCATCATGACCGCACCGACCGTGATCGGAGAAGTATGATTGATAGAACCGTCTGCCTGTTCAACGCCGGGCAGCTGAACGAATTCCCAAAGGCCGCTGATCTCCGGAGCAAAGACTTTCAACTGATTGTACTGCGTGTAGCTTACAATACCAATCGGAAGTTCACCGGTGCGGAAGCGGTTGGAGAAGTCGTAGGTTACCGGCTGACCGTACAGAGTGAACCATTCGGTCATACGCTGGAACGCATCAAGTGCACCGTTGCTGCCAAGGTTGGTTTCGATACCGACCGTGCGCAGATATGCGCGGCTGTTCTGGTCGATGGTATCGCCAATGTCCTCGTAGTCATAGCAGGACTTGAACCATTCTTCACCGGTCTGATACATACGAATCTGTGTAAGTGTCTGGTTGAAGCCCATTTCCAACTGATTTTCCGAAAGAGCGCGGATAACGTCTTCGACGTCGTCCCATGTCTGCGGAACATCAAGACCAAGCTCGACGAAAATATCCTTGCGGTAGAACAGCATCGGGAAATCAAGTGTAGACGGAAGACCGTAGGTTACAACACCGTTGCGTTCAACGCCGTTGACTACCTTGAATTCTGCGTTTTCATCATGGTCGATCGGAACTTCATCACCGACAAATTCGCGGCGATCCGGGTCAAGGACGGTAAGCGGAACAAAGGTCTCTTCGTTAAAGAGCTTTTTGACTTCGCTGAAGCCCATGACGTTATCACCCATATAATTGTTGGTGTTTTCAAAATAGTTAAGCGGCATAACCGCGTTACGGATACCGTAGCCAACCGGGTCAGCATTCATGGAAACGTCCGGGCCGTTGCCGGCGAGGGTTGCCGGAAGAAGCGTACCGGCTGCAATCAGCTTTAAGTTTACAGATACGCCGTATTCGGCGGCGAAGCTGTCGTCTACCATCTGACGCATGATCGTTGCCTGGTCACGTCCGGTGGTAATCCAAACTTCAATGGCATTCGGGTCGTTTTCATCGTAGATCGTACTCGAACCCATGGAGTTGTAATCCGAGAAGAAGGACATGATAAACGAACCAACTTCGTGCTTGATCGACTGCCATGCATTGGCTTCGGCCTGCGGCAGCTTATCGTTTTCAGCCGACTGGAACTGAATGTAGTCAAGCTGAAGCGGTTGAGCTGTGGTCGAAAGAAGCCATGTACCAAGGCTACCAATATAACTCTTATAGGTAGAAAGGTTGGTTGCGATCTTATCCTGGTCGTTGCCCATCAGTTCAAGCAGATAAGCCACACGGTCAAGAATAACGGTGTTTTCACCTTTTTCGCCGATCGTTTCTTCAAGCTGTGCTGACATGTCGTAAAGAAGCGCCGCTTCGTTTCTCATACCGCGAAGCACTTCCGGAATCAGCTTGGAGAACGAATAGTCGGTATATTCATCCGGGTCCGTACCGGTAATCATTAAGATTTCGCGGTAATACTCGTTCAAGCGGTCGGTACTTGCATCGATCGTCTGGAGGATATCGGCCATCTTACCGAGAACAACCTCCATGGACAGTGTGTGCTTACCTTTTTCAAGATAGAAAGTAAACTCGGTTTCGCCATCGTTTAACGGTTGAGTCTGCCAGTCGCTCTTATACTTGAACTGACATTCTCTTGCTTCGGCGAACGGAATCTCACCGTCGATCTTTAACGAACGCGACGAGAACAGACCTGCGTTTACCGTCTGCTTGAAGCGCGGAACAATTTTATACATACCGGTTTCGGGAACTTCGAAATCCCATTCAATCCACTGACCGGTAATCTTCCATTTATCGCCGCCGTTGCCGCCGATGGTATTTAAGAGCGTTGCGCTCGTGCTTTGCGGGTTGGTAATGGCGGAGGTACGGTCGTTCATTGCGTAAATAACCTGTTCAGAGGTTTTAAGCGGAGTTTCCGCATTGATCCGTACCACAGTGTCTTCGCTTACCTTGGGAGCATCCTTATGTAAGGCGAGATATTCTTCATAAGTCGGAAGCGTATCGGCTTTATGAAGCTTTATAGAAGCTATTTTAAGCGGTTCGCTGGCAGATTCAAGCGCGATGGTATGCTTGCCTTCCGTCAAATAAAATTTGAACGGGTCGGCATAGAACGCTTGGGAATCGATAAGCGTCTGCGTGCGCCATTCAGGCGCTTCCTCTTTGACCGGGCGCATTTCGTTTTTGTTGACGTCCAGTTTAAAGGTACGCTCGGTTCTGGAATAGCCGCTTTCCTCTTTATCAATCCATACACGCGTAAAATTCATGTAGCGCGCTTCGTTAAACGGAATCTTATCATCAATTAAAAGGATTCTTTCAATCGTCGCACCGTTTCCGGCGATCGGATAATACTCGACCGTAACCGAATACATCGCCGTTTCGGGAACATCGATATCATAAACGATCTTTCCTTCGTCGGTGGTGGTGACCGTGCCGACAGTTATCTCTTTGCCGTCACGAACGACCGTATCCTTTTGCGTCGTCTGGATATCGCCTGTGGACAAGTCCTTGTTGTACTTCGTGACATCGATATCGATCTCCTTGGTAGTATCCGGAACCTGGGAATAATCCGCAAGATAATCCGCATACGTTATGGAAACCATAAGATTTGCCATGTCATCGAGCGAATTGAGCGTATACGAGGTATCGTCCTTCACTTCCGGCGCGGACGTTTCCGCAGCCGTTACCGGTTCATCTGCATAGACAGACAGCCCGGCTAAGGGTTGGACAAGCATACTCGCAAGGATCATCGCAGTAACAAGCTTGTTCTTGTTTTTAGCATTTCTCATGCTGTTTTCCTCCTGCCTTGAATTGAAAATAGCTTCGCGTACCGGCAAAATAGGCTCTGCGCTTCTTCCCTTTCCGACACCGCTTAATAATAATCGGAAAGTAAAGAAGGGCAAAATTAACCTAAGTCTGCCTAATTACATACAGATAGCATATCACTTGAAAGGATTTTTGTCAAGAGTGACAATTTCATCCGTCGAATACTGTCGATTTGGCACAATCTCCCAAAAAATGAACGAAATATTCTATGTTTTTCACAGTGTAAAATTTTAAAAATATCAAATCATGCACAAAAGTAAGCAAAGCAAGCAATTACACCAAAATTTAGCACGCAATTTAGCGGTTTTTTCCTAAATATTCGAAATTTTATTTTTAACTAATATTTTAAGTATAATTTATCAAACCACTTATTTCCTCCAAAAATGTTAATTTTTTTCTTTTTTAAGCAAGTTAACCATCCGCGCTTTTTGTGCAACCTATACAAAAATTCGGGCAAAATTTCTACATCATGGAAATTTTGCCCTATGCCGCTTTTTTGTCGAAAACCTCGTTATAAACCGTCATTTTCGCGCTTTTGTACAAATTATCCTAATTCATCCAGCACGCCATACAGTTTTTCAAGTTCTTCCTCCATTTTGTGCGCCTCGGCAAAAAGCTCTCCAACGCGTGCAAAATCGTTTGCCGCTTCCTCTTGAAGACGTGCGTTTTCCGCAAGCGCCGTTTCCAGTTCACCTATGCGTTTTTCCGTATCAGCAATCTGTTTTTCAAGTTTACGCGCACGACTGCGCTCTTCCTTGTTTTTCAGATACTCATCCTTACCGGTTGAAACAGTATTTTTTGCTTCCGCTTCGGCAGCTACGGCGTTTTTCGCTTTTTCTTTATATTCGCTAAAGGCCTCATAGCCGCCCTCAAAGCAAAAACAGCGGTCTGCGCGCATATCGAGTATCCGTGAAGCCAATTTTTTGATAAAATAGCGGTCATGCGACACGGCAAGCAGTGTTCCCTCATATTCGGCAAGCGCCTGTTCAAGCACTTCGCGCGAGGGCGAATCAAGGTGGTTGGTCGGTTCGTCCAAAATCAGCATATCGCTTTTTTCCAGCATAAGCTTTGCAAAAGTCAGCCGAGCCTTTTCACCGCCGGAAAGTACGCTTATCGGTTTGAACACATCATCCGCCGTAAACAGAAAACAGGCAAGTGCCGAACGTATCTCGGTCTGCGTTTTATCCGGATAGCAGTCCCACAGTTCATCGATAATGGTATTCTCCTGATTTAGCCCTTGCTGCTCTTGATCATAGTAGCCGATGCGAAGTCCGTCGGCATATTCGAAGGTGCCACTATCCGCGTGCACCTTGCCGCAAAGAACCTTTAGCAGCGTAGATTTCCCGATTCCATTTGGGCCAAGCACAAACATCCGGTCTTTTCCGTGTAATATAAAGGATAAGTTTTCAAACAGCTTTTTACCGGGATAAGCCTTGGCAAGACCAGTCACCTCAAGTAACTTATGCGGCGTTTTGACGTTTTCATCGGTTTCAAAACGAAATTTTATCTGCGACGGCAGATTTTTCGGCTTATCGAGCTTCTCCATGCGATCGATAGCCTTTAAGCGGCTTTCGGCGGCAATAATGTTTCGCTCTCTGTTCCAACGGCGCTGATTTTCAACAAAAGCCTCCAGACGCGCGATTTCCTTTTGCTGTTGCTCGTAGTGTTTAAGGTCGTTCTTGCGGTCTTCTTCCTTTCGTTTGACGTATTCCGTGTAACCGCAGGTATATAACTTACCGCACTTATTCTCAATTTCGAAGGTTTTATTGGTAATCTTATCGAGAAAATAACGGTCATGTGAAACCACTAAGACAGCTTTTTTATAGGAGGCAAGGTATCCCTCTAACCATTCTAACGAATCGATGTCCAAATGGTTGGTCGGCTCGTCGAGGATCAGCACATCCGGTTCGGAAAGCAGTCGTCTTGCAAGCGCAAGGCGCGTTTTCTGACCGCCGGAGAATTCATCGACGCGCATGGTCTGCTTTTGCTTATCAAAGTCCATGGCTTCGAGCATGGAAACAATGCGGCTCTTGTACTCATAGCCGCCGTCGCGTTTGAAGCGTTCCTCGGCTGCGGTATAGCGCGAAGCAAGCGCCATATGCTCATTGGCGTCAAGCGAAGTATCATTCAGTTTTTCCACAAGGTAAGCAAGATGCTTTTCCGCTTCGACAAGAGCCGGAAAAGCACCTAACATTTCATCATAAATGGTCTTGTCCGAGACAAGACCGGTATCCTGCTCCAAAAAGCCGACCGTCTTTCCGGCAGCGGTAAACACTTCGCCAGAGGTCGGTGAAATACGCCCGGAGAGCATTTTCAAAAACATGCTTTTTCCCGCTCCGTTGACGCCGACAACGCCGATCTTATCGTTTTCGCCGACACCGAGCGATATTTTTTCCAAAATAACATCTGTTCCGAAGGATAAACACAAATCGGAAGCACTGAGTATAATCAATTTTCTGTTCCTTTCAATATAGAATATGACGCATGTCCCGTTATAAGACTATTCTTTTATCTTTTTTCGGTAAGCTGCCGGCGGACAGCCAAACGTTCTGGCGAACAGGCGGTAAAAATAAGAGATGTTGTTGAAGCCGCAATCCAGGGCAACCGTGAGGATCGGCAAATCGGTATTGTCAAGCAATTCCTTGGCACGGTACAGGCGCTTTTGGTTGATATATTCATTGAATGCAAGTCCTGTCGTTTTTTTGAACAGCCGCCCCAAATACTTTTCGTTGATATAGAAGAGCCGCGACAGGCGCTTTAAGGTCAATTCGCTGCAAAAATACGCGTCCACATAGTCGGTGACAGCGCCAAGACCGGTCGCTTTTTCGCGCGACAGCACCGAGGCATCCGCTTTTATGGCGTCCAGAATATACTCGGCAAGCACTTTCCCGGTTTCGATATAGGCTGAGGCATCCGGCACATGCTGCAAAAGCTCGCCGTATTCCGGCACATAGCCATATGCCGGACGTTCGAACAGACCGCCGACAAAGATGACCGCAAGCACTGCGTTATCGCGTATGACCGGCACGACCGCCTCCCACACGCCGTGAATGCAGTAAGAGCAGAACGGCGCTTTTTCCTCAACCGCACGACGCGTGGCAAAATGCTTGCAGATAAGGCATTTTTTCAATCCGGCACGCGTTGTTTTCATCCGGTCGCAATATGGATGCGCATGGATGATATGATTCTGCGGCAAGGCAAGTTTTCCGCAAAAACCGGTTCGGCCGAGCGGAAGAATGCTGATATGCATTTTTGTTCCTCGTTCCAGCGCCGCAATTAACTTTTCAAGCGAAGATGTTTCCATTGACCGCACTCCTGTATACGAACGGTTAAATTTCTCGCGATACAGCCGAATTTGTATCGTTTGTATAATATTATATTTCAAAACTGCAAGAAAATCAAGTGTTTCTGTGGTAAAATTCAGATAGAATTCCAAGAAAACGAAAATTTACGTACATTTGCTCGGAAAGGAAGTTCATCATGAAAACAAAATATGATATTATCGTTGTCGGCGGCGGTCTTACGGGCGTCGCGGCGGCATGCGCGGCAGCTCGCCGCGGTGCGGACGTTTTGCTTGTGGAAGCCTCCGGCTGCTTAGGCGGCGCTTTGGCACAAAACCTTGTCTTCCCTTTTATGCCCTATTCCACAACAATTGAAGAAAACGGCGAAAAAAAGCAGCTGCTGCTTTCACAGGGATTTTTCAAAGAGCTGTGCGACTCGCTCGATATGCCGCGCACCGGATACTTTGATATGGAACACATGAAAGTGCTTCTTGACACGCTTTGCGTGCAAAGCGGCGTTACGCTTCTGTTCCATGCAACGCTTTGCGCGGTGCAGACCGACGGTGCAAAGGTCACGTCAATCACCGTTTCCACCAAGGCAGGACTGACCGAACTGTATGCAGACACCTTCATCGACACGACCGGCGACGGCGATTTGATGGCATTTTCCGGCTGTGCCTACCAACTCGGCCGGGACGCCGACAATCTCTGTCAGCCTATGACGCTCTGCTTCCGTGTGACCGGCGTCAACGACGACTTATTCTGGGACGATTTTCCGAAAATCACGCCTTTGTACCGCGAATTCCAACAGCAGGGAAAAATCAAGAATATTCGCGAAGATGTCCTCATGTTCCGTAATCTCGGCAAAGGAATCGTCCATTTCAACTCGACACGCGTTATCAAGTTAAACCCGGTTGACCCGGTTGACCTCTCCCATGCCGAAGTCGAAGCACGCCGACAGATGATCGAATTATACAATTTCGTCCATGAGAATTTTGAGAGCTTCAAGGATGCCACTCTTGCCTTCTCCGCCGTATCCATCGGCGTGCGTGAAAGCCGCAAGCTTGTGGGCGAATATGTTCTCACCGAAAAAGACCTTCTTGACTGCCGTCGCTTTGACGACGCGATAGCCGCCGGGAACTATGATATTGATATTCACAACCCGGCAGGCACCGGCACCTCGCACCACTATTTCAAGCCGGGCGAATACTACACCATTCCCTACCGTTCCTTCTTGCCGAAGGAATACGACAATCTGCTTGTTTCCGGCCGGTGCCTTTCGGCCACGCACGAAGCACAGGCTTCGGTACGTATCATGCCGATCTGCTGCTGCATGGGCGAAGCGGCTGGCCTCGCCGCACGTCTTGCTAAAGACAACGGCGGCAACGTTAAGAAAATCGATATCGCCGCACTGCACAAAATGCTCGACGAAAACGGTGCGAAATACCGTTAAATAAACGTGTTACAAAAGCTCGTTTTTATAACCCCGAACCGTTCCGGTAATGTGGAACGGTTCTTTTTTGTGCATTTTGAGAAAAATCCGGATTTTTTTCAAAAACCCCTTGACAAAACAAAAACACGTGCTATAATATAGACAAATAAAACATTTGAGCAGTTGTTCAAATGTTGTTATGACAATCAGAAAGAGGTGAGAACGTGACCGATACGAAAAACGCGCCTGTTCCGGGCTGCGAGACAAAGGAAATCCATCCGGATATATTAAAGCGTGTACAAAGCGCATTGCCGGAGGATACCGATTTAAACCGTCTTGCGGAGCTATACAAGGTTTTCGGCGATACGACGCGCATAAAAATTCTCTATGCGCTCTCGCAGACCGAGCTTTGCGTATGCGACCTTGCGGAATTACTTGGCGTTACGGTTTCCGCCGTATCGCACCAGCTACGGGTTTTGAAGCAGGCACAGCTCGTCAAGTACCGGCGTGAGGGAAAGACCGTATTTTATTCTCTTGCGGACGATCATGTACGCACAATCATTGACCAAGGCAACGAACACATTCACGAATGACGGGAAAACACCGTCGCGAAAGGAGTTATTATCATGGTAAAGGTATTAAAAGTAGAAGATCTCGACTGCGCACACTGCGCCGCAAAAATTGAGGACGCTATTAAAAATTTGGATGGCGTAAACAGCGCTACCGTAAGTTTTCTTGCACAGAAGATTACGGTCGAGGTGGACGATGACAAGGTAGACACGGTTTTAAAAGAGATCGTAAAGACCGCCGAAAAGATTGAACCGGACTGCACGGTGGTGATATAAGCTCATGTTCAAAAACATGACAAAAAAGCAGAAAAAGCTTTTTAAGCGCATTCTTCTTGCCGCCGTTCTCACAATTCCCTGCTTTCTCATTCCGGATAAGGAGGACGTGCTGTTTACCGTGCTTCGTGCCGTCGCGTTCGCCATTCCGTATGCGATAGCCGGCTATGATATTGTGGTAAAAGCCGTTAAAAACATCAAAAACGGTCAGATTTTCGATGAAAACCTGTTAATGGGCATTGCAACGATCGGCGCATACGGTCTCGGCGACTTTTCCGAGGCGGTCATGGTTGTTCTGTTGTATCAGATCGGCGAACTGTTCCAAAGTCTTGCGGTAGCAAGCTCGCGCCGCTCGATTTCGGAGCTTATGAATATTCGTCCGGACTATGCCAACCTTGCCGCTTCGGATGGCTCCTACAAGCAGGTTGCGCCGGAATCGGTCAAGATCGGCGACACAATTCTTATCAAGAGCGGTGAAAAGATTCCGCTTGACTGCACAGTTCTTACCGGCACAAGCGAGATCGACACCTCCTCCCTCACCGGAGAATCCGTGCCGCGTGCGGTCGGTATCGGCGACGCGCTTGCCAGCGGCTGTGTCAACATAAGCGGCACGCTCACAGCAAGAGTGGATAAGTTATTCGGCGAATCGACCGTCTCCAAGATCCTTGAAATGACCGAAAACAGCGCTTCACGCAAGTCGAAGTCCGAAGCGTTTATCACAAAATTTGCCAAATACTACACGCCGACCGTCTGTGCGCTTGCTCTGTGCATGGCGATTCTGCCGACGCTGTTTCTAGGCGGTTTCCGCGAGCATTTAAAGAGCGCGCTCATCTTCTTGGTCGTTTCCTGTCCGTGCGCACTGGTTATCTCAGTTCCGCTGTCTTTCTTCTGCGGCATCGGCTGTGCGTCCAAAAACGGTATTCTCATTAAGGGCGCCAACTATTTGGAGGAGCTTTCCAAGATCGATACCATGATATTCGATAAGACCGGAACGCTTACCGAGGGAAAGTTCAGAGTAACCGACGTAAAGTGTGAAAACGGCTTTGACCGCAGCTCCTTACTTCACTATGCAAGCGGCGCGGAATTTTACTCAGACCACCCAATTGCCCGTGCCGTCAAGAACGAATGTCCGGACATGACGGCTGATAAGGTCTCCGACGCGTCGCAGATCATCGGAAAAGGAGTATATGCCCATGTAGACGGCAAAGAGGTCTATGTCGGCAATCTTACGCTCATGTCGGAACACGGTCTTAACGCGAACGCTGAGAGCGGATGCGCCGAAACGGCTCTGTATGTCGCGGTTGACGGCGTTTATGCCGGCGTTATTTACGTAGCCGACACGGTAAAGCCCGATACAGCTGACGCGCTTGCCGGATTAAAGAAGCAAGGCGTTCATAAGACTGTCATGCTGACCGGCGACAAAACGGCAGTCGGAGAAAAAATCGGAAGAGCGCTCGGTATCGATGAAATTCACTGCGAGCTGCTTCCGGCAGACAAAGTTACGCTTGCCGAGAAGATCTTAAGTGAACACAAGACAGAACATCCGAAAAACTTTGTCGCCTATGTCGGCGACGGTATCAACGACGCACCGGTTCTTTCGCGCGCGGATGTGGGTATCGCCATGGGCGGTATGGGCAGTGACGCCGCCATCGAGGCTGCCGACATCGTTCTAATGGACGATAAGCCCTCCGGACTGCCGGTAGCTATGAAGATTGCACGTAAGACCATGCGTATTGTTCATCAGAACATTGTTTTCGCGTTAGGCGTAAAAATCGGTGTTATGGTGTTTACAGCGCTCGGCTTCGCTTTTGCACAAAATATGTGGCTTGCCATTTTTGCCGATGTCGGCGTGGCTATGCTTGCTATTCTGAATGCACTTCGTACATTCAGAATTAAAGAATAATTCTTATCCGATGAAAAGAGAGCGGACCTGCACAGGTTCCGCTCTCTTGCGCGTGTCGCAAAACTTCGTTTTACGACACGGAAACAGATTCGTGCGCTCGCGCCT
>ERZ773136.3914-NODE-3914-length-10407-cov-4.537964_pt1 | contig 10407 bp, 2 predicted proteins | sample MGYA00580855_ERZ773136 | MGnify/ENA primary metagenome ERZ773136 (study PRJEB29015, sample SAMEA2737860) | human gut metagenome | biome: human gut; feature: human-associated habitat; material: faeces | place: China | collected 2012 ... | reverse complement strand
ATAGGTTGGCGGCCTTTCTTTTTCAGCCTTTTCGGTTATTTGAGAGCACAGCGGTAAAGCGGTTCCTCGCCATTGAGGACAATGGACGCATAGCTTACTGTTCCGTTGCAGCCGGTTTTATCGTCTATGCACGTGTGGTCGTTTTTATCTGCCCAATCAATGGAAAGATAGACCTTAAGACACTTGGCATACACCGTCACCGGATCGGACGTTTCGGATTTTCTGTAAGAACTGTTCATCGCCTTGAATGTGTTCTTGGCCGAACCGAGGTCATCCACGGCAGCTTTTGAGAAAGAACCCCATCGAATGATATCGATGCCGCTCATGCCCTGATTTCCGATTTGAGAAACAGCAGCGTTTTGAACGCTCAGAATCAATGTTTTCGCCGTGCCGTTTTCCACATCCGCTGCTTCTTCCTCGTTCATCGGCAGCTGGGCCACCTCAATCATGCCGCCCTCTGCGTCGTAATCAAGAATCCAATACAAATCGTAGTCATACAGCACGGAACCACTCGCATGGATCTTCTCATTGATTGTAAGCCCGGAAACGCTCCTCTTTACATTAACCACATCGCCGTATATGTACCGGCTGTCGTCTCTTATTCCGTAATCGTTCTTGTTTCCGCGAATGGTTTCGGTTTCACCGGTATAGGGGTTATACACGGTATATTCATAATAATATTTTTTGGAAGAATCTTTTTTCTGCGTAGCGTACTTAATGATTCTTTCGGGAGCTTGCGGCGTCGGATAATCAAGCTCTAACCGTTCACAATCCGAGGTTTCGGCATAGTAGAACCGCAAGGTCTTGGTATCCGCAGAACCGTTATCGGTCACAAGCATTTGAACATTTGCTAAGGTATTCTCAATAGGTTCAATTTTTTCCTTAAAGAGGTAAAAATCAACCGAAAAATCTCCTTGGCCGTCTTCATACTCATTCCGAATAAGAACCATGGTGTTTTCATCGGAAACAAGAGAAAAATCAACGCCGGTCGCGGTTATCGTACCCTCCTTGTTCAGCGTGAGCAGGTCATCATACTCACCGTCACGCTCAATAAGGCAACGCCCGTCGCTTTCCAGCTCACTTAAATCCTTGTTCAAGCCGATGTAATTATCTTCACTCATGGTCTTGTCGGAAAAGGCGTTTCCGAGCAGATAGATCTTGTAGCGTCCGTCCTCACCAACCGTATAGACGGCAGGCTTATTCACATATTCTTCAACGCGATCGGAAATCTTCGGATAAATTTCAGCGTCCGTATCGACTTCGATCCACTTAGTGCTGCCGTCTACCCATGCATAAACATAGGTGCTCATTCGGCCGGCAGATGTGTTGAGAACGGTATTCATGTATTCTCCGTCCTCATCCGGGGTAACTACCAAAATCTTGGATAAATCCTCTGGCAGAGTTTCCGGCTCTGTCGGTTTTTCCGGTTCTTCCGAACCGGACGGTGCCGGGTCGAGCGCCTCTCCGTCAGACGTTTCAGCATAATAGAGCAGCAGATTTTCGCGGTTTGCATAATTCGGGTTGTTGGAAACCAGCACACAAACATTTTTCAGGCTGTTGAGAACGGAGCCCGAAAGCGTATCAACGGTATACTTTCCAAAACGAACCACAGTTTCTCCGTTTTCATCGATATACTCGTTTTGAATTAAAATTACCGAATTTTCGTTCAGAATGAGATTGAAATTGATACCGGTCGTTGTATAGCGCTTGCCGAAATATTTCGTGAAGTAATCGCTATTCTCCTCACCGCGTTCGAAATAGCAAACAAGCGAGCTGTCTGCATCATCACGAAGCACCGTGTCATCCCGATTTACGCCAATGTAGCTCTCTTCGTCCATGCGCTTATCGGAATAAGCGTTTCCGAGCAGATAAATCTTGTAGCGTCCGTCCTCGCCAACCGTATAGACAGCAGGCTTATTCACATATTCTTCAACACGGTCGGAAATCTTCGGATAAATTTCAGCGTCCGTATCGACTTCGATCCACTTAGTGCTGCCGTCCACCCATGCATGAACATAGATTGCACGATAGGTAGTCGGACTAAATGTGTCTGCTATATATTTGCCGTCCTCATCCGGCGTAACTACTAAGATCTTAGACAGATCCTCCGGCAAGGTTTCCGGCATTTCCGGCTCTTCCGGTTCAGCGGATGGGTCTGCTAACATGACCCCGTCAGAGGTTTCCGCATAATAGAAAACAAGGTTTTCCTTATCCGCATAATTTACATTATTGGAAACGACGATTTGAACATTTGCCAAGCTGTTCTCCACCAAGGTCGGAAGCGTATTGGCGTTATACTCGACAAATTTAACCACCGTTTCCCCGTCATTATCGTATTCATTGCGAATGAGAATGCGCGAATTATGGTTTAACATAAGGCCGATATCCACGCCGGTCGTTCGATAACGCCGATCGGCAATTTTTATCAGCCGGTCGTTGTATTCGTTGTCATCGCGCTCAATCAGGCAGGTAATCGAGCTATCTTCCTCATCCACAAGGTCTGTGACATCATGGCTTAAACCGATATAGCTATCTCCGCACATGGATTTATCGTCATAAGCGCAGCCGAGCATAGAAACCGTATAACGGCCGTCAGGCTCTATGGTATACGTGGCAAGCTTGTTGACATAGCTTCTGATATCATACTGGATGTTCGGCCAGATCTCGGCGTCCTTGTTCACCTCAATCCACTTGGTGCTGCCGTCCACCCATGCATGAACATAGATTGTACGCATGTGGGTAGTCGGGCTGAGCGCAGTTACGGTATAGCGACCGTCCTCATCCGGCGTAACAATCAGATACTTTCCGGTACTCGTCTCAGCCGTTCCGGCGGCATCTAAAATGTGGTTGACATAATCATTGTCCGCATAATCCGGATTTTTCTTTAAGCGCGCCGCAGCTTCAGCAACCGACAAAGTCTTTGTATCGCCATAATACCGATTATTGCCGACAGTCACATACGACCGGAGCGCAAACGCCGACGTATAGCCGGCCACCGTATCGGGAATACCGGTAATGACCGCTGTCAGACTTGCCGTTTCGCCGTCTTCTGCGTCGGGCGTCAGCTTATTGACCTTTTCTTGACCGTTTACTCTGGAATAGCCGATACCCGTAAGAATCGGATAGTTCTCGGCCTCGCCGCTTTCATAGGTAAAATCGCCGGTAATATTCTTGTCTAAGGTAACCATAACGCCGACTTCCACGTCGTCCTCCATGGCAAACACGCGCTGTGCAAGCGACGCGCGCATACGAAGTCCGGCAGGCTTTGTCAGCCGAAGCGATACTGCGCTGTCAAATTTCGGAGCACTAACAGGCGACCAAATGGCATACAGGGTGATATCGCCGACAATGCCGAAAGATTTTTTTACTCCCGTTTCGCCGGTCGGCGTTTTCGACCAGCCTAAGAAGGTATGGCCTTCCCATACCGGAGTCTCAGAAACGGTCAACGTTTTTCCAAGGGCTACGCGCATAGATCCCGGCATACCGATAACGGTCTCTGCGGTATTGGCGTCAAACGTTACGGTCGGAGAAGCGCAAAGCAAGATAGAGGAAATGCGGAAGCTCTGCCCGGCAGTCTTGCACGGGTCAACATAGATGGAGACAACCTCTTTGGCCGTGCGCCATTTGCCGGCAGTATTACTGGTATTATCGTTCATGAAGTCGAACACAACATTCTTGAAGTTGTCAAGGCCGTCATAAGATACCCGCTTGTTCATGGACTGCGCCTCTGCATAGGCATAACCATTGGTATCATAACCCATGGTGACTTCGTCGCCTTGGCCGTTAATAAACTTCGTCTTGTAGTAGATCTTAGTAGAAGCCACAGAAGTACTGGACATGCGAACAATGACCGTCGAATACTCTTGTGCATCCAGATTGAGGTTCGTCATATGAATACGATAGTCGCCAACAGCCGGCTTGACTTCATCGTAATCATCGCCGCGTGATATTACGTTGCTGGAAAGCTTATGATTTCCCTTATTGCCGAAGGTCCACAGTACTCCGATCTTCGCCCAAACAGCGTACAAATCGATTTGTTTCCCCGGCAAAACAAAGACAAAATCCACCGTTTCAGCCGATTCATCCGAAAGCGACCAGCCTAAGAAGGTATAGGCGCTGTCGGCACGGGTCGGAATGATATCGGTAAGAATCACTTTTCCATAACATTCCGCGTTTTCCGGCAGACCGGTCACTGTGTCCGTCGTGCCGGCATGATAGTAAATTGCGCCCATTTGTGAGGGGGTCAGGATATGTACGGCCAATTCCGCGTTGATCCTCGGGTTGTAGTTCGACGTCGCGCGGAGCGTGACATAACCGTCATGAAATGCCGTGAGCTGTCCGTCAGAGGTAAACTCCGCAATCGGATCGTTTTCATTCTGTTCTATCGACCAAACAAAAGTCTTATCCGGAATTTCGGCGTCGGAGGTGAACGAAACCGTGTAGGAAACCGGATTTCCGTCAAGGGAAACTTCCTTTTTGCCGGAGATCTGCATGGTAAAGCCGAGATAGCTGTCCGTGCTCGGAAAAGCTTTTTTGGCCGTAAGAACACCGGTCACCGCGTCATAGACAACATCGCAGCTTTCGCCGCCAATGGTAACCTTGGTATTTGGCGTAAACACCTTACCGGTACCGGCAGCCGGTACCATGGTAACCGTCGCGGTATAAACGGTTGTCTCATCAAAACGGCCGTTTACGAGAGCCGGGTTCCATGAAACACCGGTAATGGCCGCAAAGCCGTTGGCGTCCGTTGCAGTGGCAGCGGCCACCTCGCCGGTAACTGGAGCTGCAAGGCCATTGATAACAACTTCGGCGTTGTCTTCGATCTTGTCAGCCGGAACGAATTCAACGGCACGGATAGCCATGGAGTTGTTAAAGGACTGGAACGGGTCAAAACGGACAAATGCAATCGTACCGTTCCAGTTTTTGTTTGCGCAGCCGTTCATGTAAACGACAGCATAACCGTCGTCGGTAATTTCAACAGTCTTACCTGCAACCGATCTGTAAAAGGAAGCGCCCTCGCCGGTTCTGCCGAAGTAAAGGCCTTCGATTTCATCGTCCGCAGCAAGACGGAGCGCACCCTCTTCTGCATAGGTATTGTCAACAATGAGATTTATGCCTTTATAAAACATTGCGGGCACCGAAAGGCCGGACGCCGAGATTATAACATCATTGCTGTTGCCGTATTGCTCTAAAACAATGCTGTTATGATATAACTCTTGGCGAATTTTGGAGTTGTAACAATTCCATTTTTCACGGTTATTGGCAACAGCCATATCGAAATTGTAGCTGATGACCGGATAGAGGGTAGTGTCCTTGGTAAATTCGACTTCACCGTGGAGAGCGTCTCTCCAATCGCCGGAGGGAACGGGCGACCAACCGTTAAAGTTTTTGGCGGTATCGGTCGGTTTCATATTTTCGACCGTGGTCATGTCAAGCGTTTTTCCGGCAATTACTTTGACGGGAGCAACCGAGCCCGAAAGGCCGTCACAGACAAAAGAAACGGTGAAAACATCCGTATCGGCAATGAGATTCGGAGTCAGATCGAGCGGACCGCCGACAGCAGCGAGGTCAACTTTTTCGCCGAGCGCATAGGCGTTGCCGTATTGGTCAAGCCACGGCTTTTCGAAATTGATCGTCCAATGGCCGTCCAACGGTTCATACGGGCATTCTTCTGCAAGCTTTACAACGGTTTCCGAACCGTCGAGGTAAACGCCGACCGTTTCCGGTGCGGTCTTACCGCTAACAAGCTTTGCTGCGGTGCCCTCGGAGTACGTAACCTCCATTCTCTTATATACGGCAAAATCGTCAACATCGAATTCCGTAATCTTTCCGCCGGACGGATTGGAGTATATCGTGATTCCTTCATCTGAGTCGCTGTTTTTGTTTATAGTAAACTCGAAAGTTATATTCTCCCATTCGGAGGAATTCGTCAAGCCGGCAAAATGATTCCACTTGTTCGAGTGGAGCGGCAGCTCCGGCTTGCTATACGGCATATCCTCGGCAGCGCTGAACGAAACGTTCATATTAAGGCTGTTTCCTCTGTAACGGCCTGTAAACTTATAGGTAGCGCCGTTTTCAAAGTAGAAGTTAACGCCCAAATGCGGCCATGCATTTTCCGTCTTTGTGGCAGTTAAGCGGGCATAGCGGTTGCCGTCGGCGTCTTCCAGCCTTTCGGCCTTTGCACTGCCGTGACTGGTAAAGTACGGGAAATATGTACCCTCTGCGTCGCCATACGGAACTAAGTTATCGTAAATACCTGCATAGGACGAAGCGAGCGTATAGGAAACAGCCGGGAGCGCAAGAAGCGACTTGCCGTCAGCCGTTACAATGCCAGTCTCAGCGGCGGCAAACGAGATGGTTGCGCCGGGTCGAACATTTTCCGGCTTCGGATAAACAATAAGGATATTATTGCTCTCATCATATTCAACCGCCGACGCATTCAGCTCATCCGCCCAAGTGCCCAATGTGATACTGGAAGTCTTCAGTTTAGACGGAAGCACATAATAAGCGCCCGGAAAGCGGGGGTCTACATTACGGATTTTTCCGTCATAGCCGGAAGCGCCGGAGACCGTCACGATAGAAGCACCGGCTATTCTTTCCCAGAGAGCGTAGAAAGTGACAGTCCCGTTCTGCAAATCGGCCTTGTCTACCGTATAGACAGAAACCGCGTCTGTGAAAGCAGCGTCCGCCTTAAGCGCCCAACCCTTGAAATCATAGTAATCGCGGGTAAAGGTGGTTTCGGCAGGAAGCGTAATGGTCGCGCCGGTCTCGGTGCTTATGGATTCCTGCGAGCCGGAAGCGCCGTTGCCGTCAAAGCGAACGGTAACCGGAACCGGAATTTCCTCGAACTTGAAGTTGTCGAGCGTATAAGTAAGCGGTTCACTGGTAACAGGCTTCTTAACGGCGAACTGAATGGTGCTCGTATCGAGGTCTTCCGTAGCTTCGAGTTCAACAGTAACCGTGCGGTCTTCCGTTACGGCAAGGCCGTTTTCGCCGGTCAGCTTCGTGGAAACGAGCTTTCCGCCGGTCTTGGTTCTGCTGTAGATGTAAAACTCAAGACCGCTGTCCGGATATTCCTCTGCGGCGAAATCTACCGAAATGCGGTAAAGACCAGCCGGAAGCGTACCGGTCGTAATGTCGAAATTGACACGTCCGGCAAGCCACATCGTTTGAGCGGCAAGTGCGATCTGCAATACCTTTCCTTCGCCTTTATCGACGACGGAAACGGCTACTTTCGCGTTCTGGTTGGTTAAATTGAAGGCGTCAGGGACTTTGCCGTCTTCAAAATCGTAAATGACCGGAAGTGAAAGATCATCCGCTAAAGCGGCATCCTCCGTCCCGGCAGGCAGAGTTGCTTGCTCTTTGCCGGTTTCGACGCCGAACTCAATATCTGCCGCGATTGCCGGGAAGCAAAACGCCACAGACGAGAAGATCGTCGCAAGGCACAGGATCAAGCTGAGCATTTTTTTCATGTGGACTGCACTCCTTTAATAAAAGTTATGTACTCACTCCGGAAAGCTATCCGCAAACAATGCTCTTTTTGCGTATACAGACAGCTATCCCTATAGAATTACGACCATATTATACAACAAAACAAAATTATTGTCAATAGTTACAAATAAAAAACCCTGACAAATCTTCGGAATTGTTACTTCCTACACACGCACACAAGATATATGCCATAAAACGCATTTTACCACTATATTTTGTGTGTGCGCGTTCATATTTTGTTTTGTTTTTGTGCGTGTTGCACATTTTTGCGCTTACAATCTTGTATAAAGCTCCGAAGACAGCGCTAAAAATTCGGAAAGTTCATCGGCTTCAAGCGGACGCTGCGCCACGAGCGCGAGCATGTAGACCTGTTTTGCAAGCTTTTCGGCAAGTTCATCCTCGTTTCCGTCGGCAATGCGCTTTTCGAGCTTCTGCATAAGCGGATTGGAAAGGTTGAGCGAAAGCGTCAACTCTTGCGGAAGTCCGGCGCTCATGCCGTTTCCGTACATCTTCATCATGTCGGCAAAGCGGCGCGATTCCTCGGACAGTCCCAAGAAAGCCGGCACGGTCGCATCTTTCAGCGTTTCGCAGGCAATTTTGAAATGCTCGCCCTTGTTCAGCGTCTTTTCAAAGAATTTCACGAGCTTTTCGTTATTTTCCTTGTTCTCTTCGCTGTTTTCTTCCTTTAATATATCACTTACGCCGCTGTCCACCCGGACGAACTTCACGTCTTTTAACGTTTCGTCCTGTTCCGCGTGTTCCACTGCGCCCACAAACTGAATGTCGAGCAGCTTGTCAAGCTCCAAAATCGGCACATTCTGCTTGTCGAACATGGCAATATAGGCCGCTTGCTGCTTCTTATCGTCGGTGTAGTAGACTTTTTTGTCAAAATGTTCGTTTGCTGCGGCATATTCGGCAAGCGTCATATATTTCCCGGCCGTCGTCTTGTACAGCACGCTGTTTTTGACCTTTTCGAAGAATTTCTGGTCGCGCACACAGCCGTATTCGACGAACAGCTTCATCGCATCCCACATGCCCTCGTACTTTTCGCGCTCAGTGTTAAACAGCGAATTGATCTTATCGCCGACCTTTTTGACAATGTGCGCCGAAATTTTGGAAACATAGCCATTGGTCTGCAAATAGCTGCGTGAAACGTTTAACGGCAGCTCAGGGCAATCCAGAACGCCCTTTAACAACAGCAGATATTCCGGAATCACTTCCTTTATATTATCCGCCACGAATACCTGATTGTAGTACAGCTTGACCTGACCCTCATAGTTTCCGAATTCGTTCTCCATTTTCGGGAAATATAGGATTCCCTTGAAGTTGAGCGGATAGTCGGCGTTGATGTGGATCCAAAAGAGCGGCTCGCGGTAATCGCGGAATACCTTGTGATAGAATTCCTTATATTCCTCCTCGGTGCAGTCCTGCGGACGCTTGAGCCAAAGAGGATTGGTGTCGTTGATGGGCTTGAGCTCCGGCTTTTCGGCAGCTTCTTCGTCCTCCTTTTTCGGCTCTTCCTTTTCGGGAAGCTCGTTAAAATAGATCTCCACCGGCATGAAAGCGCAGAATTTATCGAGAATTTCCTTGATCTTGAAAGCGCTTGCATACTCTTTTTCGTCGTCGTTGATGTGCAGAATGATGTCCGTACCGCGCAAGGTGCGTTCATCGCTTTCGCTCATCTCGTAATCGCCCTCGTCGCTGCCTTTCCAAAGCACCGCCTTATCGTCGTGCCACGATTTGGAGAGGATCTCAACCTTATCGGCGATCATAAACGCCGAATAAAAGCCCAGACCAAAGTGACCGATAATACCGCCCGTGCCCTCGGCTTTGGCGTCAGCGTCGGCTTTTTCGTACTTTTGGATAAAGTCGACCGCGCCGGAAAGAGCAATCTGATTGATGTATTTGTCGATCTCTTCGGCGTTCATGCCGATGCCGTTATCCGAAAAGGTGAGCGTGCCGAGGTCGTTGTCGAGCGTCACGTCAATGCGGTAGGGAGCGCCATCCGACTCGGTCTCGCCGAGAGAAACAAGGCGTTTGTGCTTGGTTATCGCGTCGCACGCGTTGGATACAAGCTCGCGCACGAAAATGTCTTTATCCGAATAAAGCCATTTTTTGATGACCGGAAAAATATTTTTGGTTTCGACGGAAATGCCGCCTTTTTTGACTTGGTTTTCACTCATAAAGTAAGACTCCTTTCAGGGAAAAATTGTTCCTTGATTTTGATTACCTTATAATTGTAGTCGAAAAAGAGCATGAAATGTTGATGTTTATGTTAATAATTTGCGTTTTGCGTGTCGAACGTTTCGCCTGCCGGCCATGTCCGTGAAAATTCATTTGTGTGAAGGTCTTGACTTCTTGCATGAAAAGCGGTATAATTAGACTAAGGATTTTATTGCCGTTTGAAGGTATCACGTTTAAAATTTCCGGAAAGAAGGGCGAAGCGCATGGAAAAAAATAAACGTTTCGGCAAGCGCGCCGGCGCGCTGTTGACCGCGGTCTGCCTTGCGGTCGGCTTTCTTGTGCTTCCGTCCTCAAGCGGCTATGCCTTATACAACGACGCGGTATACGATTCCTATAAAAACATGAACGAGTCCGATTCGTCCGGTGCACGCTATGTCGTACCGAATCTTTACAGACAGGACGCATCCTATACCAACGTCAAGACCTTTCCGTTAGTGGTGACCGACGGCGTGGAATACGTGCCGCTCGACATTTTCGCACTGTTTTCCTATCTCGAAGTGGTCTACGGCAAGGTTTCCTACAGTTTTTATATCAATAACACCAAAAACGGGCATTATATCGCCTTTGATATCGATAACGGCACGACCACCACCGACAGCGGCGAAACGCTTGACATCGAATCCAAGCTGTTTTACCGCACTTATTATGTCCCGGCTAAAGCGGTCTGCCACG
>ERZ773136.3905-NODE-3905-length-10435-cov-2.815222_pt1 | contig 10435 bp, 6 predicted proteins | sample MGYA00580855_ERZ773136 | MGnify/ENA primary metagenome ERZ773136 (study PRJEB29015, sample SAMEA2737860) | human gut metagenome | biome: human gut; feature: human-associated habitat; material: faeces | place: China | collected 2012 ... | reverse complement strand
ATCCACTCAAGAACAAGCTTTGCAATGTAAATTGTGTAGCAAGGCGGTGTGTTGAACATTGAACCGTTGTCAGCGTGAGTTTTCCAGTTAAGCATTGTAGGAGTGATATCCATAGCGTTGCCGATAAGATCCTCACGAACGATAACAACCGTAAGACCTGCCGGAGCCATGTTCTTCTGTGCGCCTGCATAGAGAACGCCGAATTTTGAAACATCAATCGGTCTTGAAAGAATACAGGAAGAAATATCTGCAACGAGCGGAACATCACCTGTGTCGGGAAGCTCGTGATAAACAGTACCGTAAATTGTGTTGTTCATGCAAATGTAGAAATAGTCAGCGTCCTTTGTGAATGTTGAAGGATCAAGCTTTGGAATGTATGTGAAGGTCTTGTCAGCCGATGAAGCAACAACATTAGCCTGACCGTAACGGGCAGCCTCTGCATGAGCCTTTTTAGCCCACTGACCTGTAATAACATAATCAGCCTTACCGCTCTTTGTCATAAGGTTCATAGGGATAGCCGCAAACTGTGTTGACGCACCGCCCTGAAGGAAAAGAACCTTGTAGTTGTCAGGAATGTTCATAACCTCTCTCAAAAGAGCCTCGGCACCCTCAATGATTGTACCGTAAATTTTTGAGCGGTGTGACATTTCCATAACGCTCTGACCACTGCCTTCGTAGTCGAGCATTTCTGCCGCTGCTTTTTTAAGCACAGACTCAGGCAGCATTGAAGGACCTGCCGAAAAATTATATACTCTTGCCATTTCTGATATCTCCCTTTTTAAAGAAAATTTAAAAATATAGTTGTAAAAATAAATACATTTAAATTATACGCTTTTAGCACGCTAAAGTCAATAAATTCATAGCACTAAAGCATAAAAAACGAAAAATTTCGTGATTCTGTTGTGCAAATGAATCAGCCAAGCTTAATTTTGCCGATGCAACCAACGATTTCATCTCTCATACGCTCAGCCTCTTTACGAGCGGCAACGGCAAAATCATCTTCTGTAAGCCCCTGCTTTTTCCATGCGCACATAATGCCGCGGCTTGAGTTGATGATTGCACCAAGACCGTTTTCGTCAAATGCGTTTTTAACATCATTTGCACCGCCGCCCTGTGCACCGTAACCCGGTACAAGGAAAAATGTGTGCGGACATTTAGCTCTCATTTCGGCAAGCTGTTCGGGATATGTTGCACCGACTACTGCACCGACACCCGAGTAACCGTATTTGCCCTCAAGCTCTGTTCCCCACTCTTCGCACATTTTACCCATTTGCTCATAAACGGTTGTGCCGTCATCAAGTTTCTTATCCTGTAATTCGCCTGAACTTGGGTTAGATGTCTTAACAAGTACAAAAATGCCCTTATCACCGCTCTTGCAGATATTAACAAGTGGTTTGATACCGTCTGTGCCGAGGTAACCGTTTACTGTAAGTGCGTCTGCACCAAAAGCCTCTACCTCTTCGCCTGCAACTGTGGTTGATCCGAGGTGAGCGGCAGCGTAAGCCTCCATTGTTGTACCGATGTCGTTACGCTTACCGTCTGTAATAACAAACATACCCTTTGACTTTGCATATGCGATAGTGTCTGCAAGTGCCTTAACGCCCTGCCAACCGTACATTTCGTAGTAAGCAGCCTGTGGCTTGATTGCAGGAACTACCTCATAAAGAGCGTCAATAAGAGCCTTGTTGAACTCAAACAAAGCGGCAGCCGCACCCTCAAGAGTTTTGCCGTACTTTGCAAAGCACTCCTCTTTGATAAATTCAGGTACATAGTCAAGCTTTGGATCAAGACCTGCAACTGTAGGATTCTGCATTTCTGCGATTTTATCAATAAGTCTGTCAAATGCCATTTTTTACTCTCCTTTATTTTGTAACGATATTACTCTTATTTCTATTCCCAATACGCCGTATTTCTTCTGCTGCTCCTCTGAATAATACTCTATCATATCCTCGGGTTTTGCATTTGAAATATCTTCCTTAGTATATCCGCATTTAAGTAAAGGAAGATCAGCGTATAATTCCTTAAAAGATTTATATTTATAAATATTTACAATTTCCGTTTTTAATGTTTTTCGGTTGTCTTCCGTATTTATAAAAGTAATTTCATCTCCGACATTAATCAGTCTGCGTTTTTCGTCATTAAGTCTTAACTCAATGGTTTTTTTCTGTTTTCAATCATTGCAAACGGAGATGGATTTAATCTCATTATATGCTGCATCAGCTGTTGATAATGTCAAAAAGCTCGTGAGCAAAGTTTGTATAATCTTTTCTGTCATCTTTAACAAACGAAATAGCCGGACGGGGGTGAGTGTTATACTGACCTGTAAGCATATAAGGAACATCGTATCCCCACTTAACTCCGCTTTCTCTGAACTGCTGTGTATACTCAAGCATCTTGAGAATCGGGTCAACCTTGTACTTAGGATTTTTGAGGAAACCTAAAACAAGCTCAAGTGCGCAGTTACCTGCACCTCTGCCCATACCGTCAACGGTAGCGTCAAGGTAGCTGACGCCCTGTGTCATAGCCTCAATAGTATTTGCAAAAGCAAGCTGCTGGTTGTTGTGTGCATGAATACCGACTGACTTGCCGTACTTTTCACCGTATGAGCAATATAATTCAGCTAACTTTCTTGCCTCCTCAGGGTAAAGAGCGCCGTAGCTGTCTACAATATAAAATGCGTTTACAGGGCTTTTGCCGAGAATATCAAGAGCTGTAATAATATCCTCTGTTCTCGCCTTTGAAACAGCCATAATGTTGATTGTGGTTTCATAGCCTTTCTTTGCGCAGTCCTCAATCATTTCTACTGCCGCAGGAATTGTGTTGATATATGTTGCAATTCTTACAAGGTCAATCGGACTTTCGTTCTTTGGAAGAATGTCATTCTTAAAATCTGTTCTGCCAACATCAGCCATAACTGCAATCTTAAGGTCTGTATTGTTCTCTCCGACAATCTCTCTGATGTCATCGTCGTTACAGAACTTCCACTTACCAAAATCTTTTTCGTTGAAAAGTTCCTTAGATGCCTTATAGCCGAACTCCATATAATCAACACCGGCTTTAACATTTGCTTTGTATAAAGCCTTTACGAATTCGTCGGGGAACTCAAAATTATTACAAAGTCCGCCGTCACGAATTGTAGCGTCAACGACTCGTATATCTTCTCTTACTGATAACAAATCACCTTTTTGTGCCATTTTGCCAAATCTCCTTTAATCTGCGAGCGCTCCGATTATTTATCTTCAAATACGGTTTTTCCGCCCAAAATTGTATATTTAACCTTTCCGCAGAGCGTTTTGCCCTTGAAAGGAGTATTTTTACTCTTGCCGTGCAATTTATCAACATCAACAACCCATTCTTCGTTCAAATCAACGAGAGCAAGGTCTGCAGGCACACCGACTTTGATATGTCCTGCATTGATTCCGAGAATTTCGGCAGGATTTGTGCTCATCTTTTCAACAAGCTCCGAAATTGTAAGAAGTCCTGTTTTTACAAGATATGTGTATGATACCGCAAATGAAGTTTCCATACCGATAGAACCGTTCGGTGCTTTTTCAAAATCGGACTTTTCTTCCGGTGTATGCGGTGCGTGGTCGGTTGCAATAGCATCAAGCGTACCGTCTTTAAGACCGCTTATTATTTCAACAACATCTTCATGTGTGCGGAGAGGCGGATTCATTCTGAAATCTGCGTCCTTTGCAAGCAATTCTTTTTCTGTCATTGAGAAATAGTGCGGTGCGGTTTCTGCCGTAACCTTAACCCCTCTTCTCTTTGCATCTCTTACAAGTGCAACGCTTGTCTTTGTGCTGACATGACAAATGTGTATCGGCACATCAAGCGCCGCCGCAAGTGCAATTTCTCTTGCGGTACCGCAATCCTCTGCTGCGGCAGGAATACCCTTTACGCCGAGATTTTCGCTTACTTCGCCGCCGTTGATTTTACCGCCGTCTGCAAGGAAAAGATCCTCGCAGTGAGCAACAACCGTCATACCGAGCTGCGGAGCTTTTTTCATTGCCTCGCTTAAATACTTTGTGTTTTCAACCGGTCTGCCGTCATCCGAAAGAGCAATTGCACCTGCTGATTTAAGTTCTTCAATATCGGTCGGTTCAAGACTTTTGAGTCCCTTTGTAATACTGCCTGCCACATAAACATTGGCGTCGGCATTTTTTGCCTTGTCAAGAATATATTTTACGGTTTCGGCATTATCCGTAGTAGGGATTGTGTTAGGCATTGCAAGTAAACTTGTAACACCGCCCGCAGCAGCTGCTTTACAGCCTGTTATAATATCCTCTTTGTGAGTTTGACCGGGGTCACGAAGATGTACATGCATATCCACAAGACCCGGAATAAGTGTTAAGCCGTCTGCATCAATCACATTGCCCTCTGTAGAGATGTTCTCTGCAATTTTTGTGATTTTGCCGTCTTTTACAAGAACATCGGCAACTTTGTCAAGTCCGTCTGACGGTGAAACTATGTGTGCGTTTTTAATTACTAAAGTATTTATTTTAATCACCTCTGATTACTTTCTTCTGTTATTGTTCTGCTGTGGTTTTCTGTTTGGTGTTCTGCGAGCTGACTGAGATGCTCTGCCGTTAGGCTGTGGTCTTCTCTGTGTGGCGCTGTGTACCTTTACAAGACCGTTGCCGTCACGCCTTTGCGCAGCCTGCTGTTTTCTCACACGCTCTCTTTCTCTGCGTTCGAGTTCAGCTTTTTTACGCTTTTTAGCAGCATACTTACGCTTTATAAGTCTTGAAACATTTGTGCAGAAATATCCGCAGTGTACAAAGAAATTCTTTATTCCGTTACCTGCTTTTTCCGCAGCCGCAATAAAGCTTTCTGTCTTATCGTTATCCACAGCGGTTTCAACCTCTACGGCACGCTTTTCTTCCTCTGAAAGAACATCATAATCGACCGCATTTTTGAGGTCTGAACTGTCAACATCAATGATACCTACAATTCTTCTCGGCTTTTCCTCAAAGAAATCATAACCTTCATCAAAATCATCTGCTGTATTTTTTTCAGCCTCTCTTCTCAGTTCTTCCTCGTTTTCTTCTTCGACTTTATCTTCCGTTTCTTCTTCGTATTCAGATTCAACTTCTTCAATTGTTTCTTCTATTTCGTCTGTCGGTTCTTCTTCTGTTGAAATTTTTGCCTGTGCAACTTCTTCGTATTTTCCGTCATCCGAAATTACTTTTTCTTCCGATTTAATTTCAAAGTCTGCGTTTTCTTTATCTTCGACCGATTGATTTTCAACGGCTGTATCGGTAGCATCCGCATCTGCCTCCTCGGTTATTTCCGAGTTTTCTTCAGCATCGTTTTCATCTTCGGGTTCGTCAACAGCCACGGTTTGAACAACCTCTTCAGTCTGTAAATCCTCCTTAGCCTCTTCAAGTCGGTCTTCAATTACTTCCTGCGGCTCAAGTTTTTCGGCACTTGTTTCTATTACTTCAACATCTGCGCCCTCATTCTTAAGCCTTTCTTTGCTCTCATTTACTATTTCGTCAATTTCATAATCCGAAACTGTCGGCTTTTCGTAAATCTTAACCTTTACTTCTTCTTCGTCAATGTCCTTGTAATCGTCAAAGAGGTCATCGTCTTTTCTGCAACTGCTTATGTCGTTGTTTTCTTCTTTTAACTCATCATAAGCCTGATGAATGCTGACAATATCATCTTCCTGTAATTTTTTTACAGGTTTATTGTTTGATTTGTATTTATCGGTAAGTTCACGCAAAATTTTTTCGTTTTTGCTTTTTTTGTTTTTCTTTCTTGTCTTTTTACCTGCAATCATAACTATGATAAAAAGAATAATAACAACAGCAACTATACCTATGTAAACATATTTTGTAAAGTCGCTTTCCGGGTCAGCTTTTGCATTAAAAGTAACGGTTGAAAGAATTGACTTTAAAGTTTGATAATCGGCAGATGTAACATCGCCGCCGTTATGCTGAATAGTAATATTAATACTCATTCCGTCATAAACGGTGTTTGCCTGATAAGTCTTGATTCTGTCACTGCCGCTCTCTACATTAAGGTCAAACATAAGCCATACAAGGTCTTGCGCCTGATCCGGCGTACAACTGATATATTCCTCTTGAGAAATAAAACTTTCTCTCACTTCATAAAGCTTTTCGTCCGAAAGAAGTTTATAATTCTTAATACCCTCGCTGTCACCGTTGCGTGTCATAGTAACCGTGACCGTCGTGGTTGCCTGATTATCCATAGCCTGCATAAAAATATCACTGCTCTTGAAATCAGACATTGTTTTGTCATAATCAAGTCCGAAAACGGAAAAATACTTGTCGGTACTCTTGCTGTCCCTTGTTATGCCAAGCATATTGTCGGGCAGTTGAATTGTCATATTATCAAGTTTTTCAATCTGTATTTTACTGCCCGCCGCACTGCAAACAACGGCAGTGCAAGCAACAAGTGCCGCACAAACAAATGCTGTAAAAAATCTTTTTATATTTTTAGCTGTCATACTAAAAGCCTCCGAAAAACAGAATATTCTGTCAATAAATCCATATACATCAATTATTATACATAATACAAGTAAAAAATACAAGTGCAAGGCGGTGTTTTAAGAGAATTTTTTTGAAATTTAAAGCGCTAAAGCGTTTGTTTTTTCCAATAAAGAAAACAAAAACCAAGTGACAGCCATTCCGTCACTTGGTTTTTAAAATAAAATTTCTAATGTTTATTTTTGTAAATTACTCAACAGTAACTGATTTTGCAAGGTTTCTTGGCTTATCAGGGTCATTACCCTTATTGACCGCTGTGTAATAAGCAAGAATCTGGAGCGGAACAACCGCAGAAATCGGCATAAGAAGTTCATCTGTCTGCGGAACTTTAATAACATAATCCGCAATACCGTCCTCAAGAGTTCTTGCACAAGCCTCCGAGCAAACAAGAATATTCATAGCACCTCTCGACTTAACCTCAACAATATTACTGATAGTTTTTGCAATAAGGTCACTCTGTGTTGCAACAGAAATTACAGGCATACCGTCCTCAATAAGAGAAATTGTACCGTGCTTTAATTCACCTGCCGCATAGCTCTCGGAGTGAATGTATGATACTTCCTTAAGTTTAAGCGAACCTTCCATTGAAAGAGCATAGTCAAGACCTCTGCCAATGTAGAGCAAGCTGTCTGTTGTGATAAGTTTTGTCGCTACATACTTGCATTTTTCCTCTGTTGTTTCAATAACATACTTAACAGCTTCCGGCATTTTGAGAAGTGCAGACACAAGTCTTTTGCACTCTGCTTCGCTTACGGTTTCCTTTGCAAGAGCAAGCTCAAAGGCAAAAAGATACATAACGGAAAGCTGTGTGATGTATGCCTTTGTTGACGGAACGGAAATTTCGGGACCTGCGAGTGTGTAGATGAGCATATCCGCCTCACGGGCAATTGAACTGCCCTTTGCGTTTACGATTGCAAGAGTTTTTGCACCCTTCTGCTTTGCAAGACGCATTGCGGCAAGGCTGTCGGCTGTTTCGCCCGACTGTGAAATGATGATTACAAGGTCGCCCTCGCCTACAATCGGATTTCTGTAACGGAACTCGGACGCAATGTCAACATTTACGGGAACTCTTGCGAGATCCTCAATAACATACTTGCCGACCATACCTGCGTGCATAGCAGTACCGCAGGCAACGATTGTGATATTTTTGAAATTCTTGATTGTTTCCGTTGTGATGCCGCACTCCTCAAGAAACGGAAGTCCCTCTTTGATTCTCGGCATAATCGTTGTTCTGATAGCCTCGGGCTGTTCGTTGATTTCCTTAATCATAAAGTGCGGATAACCGCTCTTTTCGGCAGCCTCCATATCCCAGTCGGCTGTCTGAAGTTCCTTTTCAATCGGATCAAGGTGTTCGTCAACAAACGAAACACCGTCAGATGAAAGTGTTACGATTTCATCATGGTCAAGAAGATAATAATCCCTTGTGTACTGAAGAATTGCAGGAACATCGGACGCAATAAAGCTTTCGCCGTCAGCTACGCCAACAATAAGCGGACTCTCTCTTCTTACGGCAAAAATTCTGTCCGGGAAATCTTTGAACATAATACCGAGAGCAAAAGAACCCTTAAGTTCAGCCATTACGCTGTCGATAGTTTCAAGCGGATTTCCGTTATACTTATAATCAAGTAGCTGTGCAACAACCTCGGTGTCTGTATCACTGAGGAAAGTTCTGCCCTTTGATGTTAAAAATTCTTTTAATTCAATGTAATTTTCAATAATTCCGTTATGAACAATGGTAACTCTTGCGCCGCTGTGCGGATGTGAGTTTACATCTGACGGCTCACCGTGAGTTGCCCATCTTGTATGGCCTATACCTACATGACCCTCCGGTTTACCCTCAACTGCCATCTTGTCAACAAGATTTTTAAGTTTACCTTTTGTTTTAACTGTTTCAATGCCGTTTTTTCCAAAAACAGCTATACCCGCTGAATCATAACCTCTGTATTCACTGCAGTCTTTAGGTCCAACATATCCAACAATACCACACATTATGTATTCTCTCCTTTGCTGATGAATAAATATATCAGTTTGTCTTATGGTTAAAAGTAGGTACAAGATCCGCAAGAAGTTCTACCGTCTTTTCGCTGTCGTTGCTGTTAGCAACAACTTTAAGCTCATCAAGTTTTTTGAGCAGTTCTGCGGAATTGATATTTATCTGATTACCGATAAATATCTTTTCGTTTGCGGTAGACTTAAGTCCTTCTTCGTCCATCAAAAGTTCCTCAAAAAGTTTTTCGCCCGGTCTTAAGCCCGTGAAAACAATCGGAACATCTTTATATGGAATCTTGCCGTACATACGAATGAGATTTTCGGCAAGAGTTGTAATCTTTACGGGCGCACCCATATCAAGAACAAAAATCTCGCCGCCGTGAGCCATAGCGCCTGCCTCAAGAACAAGCGAAACAGCCTCGGGAATAGTCATAAAATATCTGATTATGTCAGGGTGAGTAACGGTTACAGGTGAACCGCTTTCAATCTGACGCCTGAACAAGGGAATAACCGAACCGTTTGACCCAAGAACATTACCGAAACGAGTGGTTACAAATTCGGTATGAGTGCTGTGCTGAGCCTTGTGCTGAATTATCATTTCACATGCTCTTTTGGTTGCACCCATAACATTGGTCGGATTTACAGCCTTATCGGTTGAAATCATAACAAATTTATCGGCTTTGTACTTTTCTGCAAGTGTTGCAACATTAAAAGTACCGAAAATATTATTTTTAACTGCCTCTTCCGGCACGGTTTCCATAAGAGGAACATGCTTGTGGGCAGCTGCGTGAAATACAAGCTGAGGACGATATGTTTTAAATATCAGTTCCATTTTGTCGTAATCACGGATAGATGAAATCAAAGTTACAAGATTAAGTTTGTTGCCGTACTCAAGCACAAGTTCCTGCTGAATATCATATGCGTTATTTTCGTATATGTCAACAATAATTACCTGCTTAGGCGAATACTTTGCAATCTGTCTTACAAGTTCGCTGCCTATAGAACCGCCGCCGCCTGTAACCATACAGATTTTTCCCGTAACCAATTCTTTTATTTCTTTTTTATCAAATTCAATCGGCTTTCTGCCAAGTAAGTCTGCAATTTTAATTTCTTTAGCCTGTGAAATAAGCTCTGTGTGCTTATCGTCAAACAAAAGCTCGCTCAAATAAGGAATTATCTTGATTTTACAAGTAGTTTCCGAGCAATAATCAAGGATTTTGCGCTTTTCCTCTTCTTCGCAAGACGGAACAGCCACAATAATATTTGTAATCTTTTTATCATTGCAAATCTTAGAAATTTCTCTGCAAAAACCGAGAACAGGCACACCGTTAATGCTTCTGTTAAGTTTTGTTTCATCATCATCAACAAAACCTACCGCAATAAGATTGCGTGCGGGACTGTTTTCGTCATACCTTGCATTCTGAATTTCGGTAAGAATCATTCTGCCTGCATTGCCTGCGCCAACAATAAGCGTACGCTCACAATTATCCGCTCTGCCGACTTCAATTAAATTAAGGAAAGTACGCTTAAATATAAATCGGAATAAGAGCACTCCGCCTGTTGCGAGAATTGCATATAAAGCAACAAACAAAACAGATTGCTGTATCTGCAAAATCGACATAATAAGATAGCCCAAAGCGAAGCCTGCGAACATCGCCAAACCGCAAACCAAGTAATCCTTTTCATTAAAGTATCGCCAAAGTCTTTTATACGCACCTGCACCGTACATAATAAGCATACACAGTGCTAAGTTTACTATTATTGTATATAACAGTCCTCTGCTTGCTTCCGAAAGTTCCGGAAATATAAGCGACATAGCAAAATCAAGCACAATACCGCTTACCACAATAATAAAAACATCAGCCAAAGCAAGAATAAGCTTACGATAATTTATTTTTTTCATTTTTTAATTGTCCCCTGCAAATTTTATC
>ERZ773136.3899-NODE-3899-length-10449-cov-12.716856_pt1 | contig 10449 bp, 10 predicted proteins | sample MGYA00580855_ERZ773136 | MGnify/ENA primary metagenome ERZ773136 (study PRJEB29015, sample SAMEA2737860) | human gut metagenome | biome: human gut; feature: human-associated habitat; material: faeces | place: China | collected 2012 ... | reverse complement strand
CAAGCATCCGGCGGTTGATGAGCCGCACCACGCCGTTTTTATCGAAGAAGCAGGCAGCGATGGGCAGATTGTCGAAGCTCTCCTTAATCCTGTCCATACGTCTTTACCCCCTTGCTTTTTCCGGCTCCCACGTCAGATATTGCAGTCCGTCCTCGTCCTGCTCCCATTCCAGACCCGGAAACCGTCCGCACAGCCCCCGGAGCGGCTCCGCCGCCGCGACACAGAGAGCAACCTCTACCCGCTTACCGACCTCTATGGAGATCAGCAGCGCACGCAGCGATTCCAGTTCCGTTTCCACAACCGCCTCAAACAGATCGTAGACCTGCGTTGCCTGCTCGACGGTAAGCTGCCCTTCCCCTTTGACAATCGTCTTGCAGTCGGCGCCGGAGACACTGATATTCTCGGAGGATTCATTGAGGCACAGCCGAAGCTCCTGTGCGCTGATGGCACCGCGCTGCACGCCGACAAAAATCAGGTTGCTTCTGCGCTTGATGTAGGTTCCGATGATGATGACCTGCCCGAGCAGGTGTCTGGCTCTGTCCGGATCCTCCGTCTTTTGCAGTTCGGACAGAAGATCCCGCAGCATCGCGATCTGCCGGGCGGTTTGCGCTTCCATCATGTCATACAGGCGGTTTCCCTCCGTCAGCTTCAGCCATCTTGCGCGCTGTGCATTCTCCGCTGCCAGAACATCGCCGGTATCACGCAGCTCATCCCTTGTCAGCTCCAGCTCTTTTCGGATCTGATTCAGCGCGGAGATGTCCTCCTTCCAGAACACCCAGCCGCTGCGCAGCCGGTGCCGCTTCAAAAGCGTATCATCGCCCAGATGGATGGTATCCACCCGCATCTGCCGCAGCTCATTTGGCGGCAAAGCCCCCCGCATGGCAACAGACACATATTGGGAGCAAAATGCCTGATCCGTGATTTGGACAGGCAAACTCGTTGCCTCAAAAAGTTCGTCGTATCCGAGGTTGGACTGGATCAGCCCGCATTGAATGCAGCATTCAAGGATGCTCGCAAAAATCAGGCACTGCGACACCGTCATATCGCCCGCAAGCACCCAGACCCAATAGACTTTTTTAACATACGCGCAAGCATAGGCCAACGAAAGCGCAAGCGGAACCAGCGGCAGCCAGCGAATTCTCCTGCTGCGTGGGATGCGGCAGTTTTTCGCCATCGAAAGAAACGCGAACCCCGCGCACAGGGCCTCCCAACCCATCACAAAGAAATAGCCGCCCTCATACCGATACTCCCGATCCGATAAAACGCCGGACGGGAAGGAAAACACCTGCTGGTGCAGATCATTGGTCAGAACGAGCAGGAGCAGCAGCAGTGTCGGAAGATACAGAATCTTGGTCCATCGCGGCAACCGAAAATCCTCTCCCTTGCCCAGCGACCGGGAAACAAAGACCGACAGCATGGGGATGAACAGCATCGGGAAATAGTAGAAATACCACAGCCAGCGCTCTGCATCCGTGTTTTCAATGGAATATTTGATTGAGCGAAGAAGAATCCACAGCACCATCAGTACCGAAATCGCCAGCAGATAGCGCCGTGCCTGCGCCTGCACGATGCGGATCCATAGGGAGTAGCACCACACGCTGAACAAAAACACATAGAGCCCGCTTCGCAGGTGGCTGACAGCCGGAGAATGAAAAATATGCCGGCTTGCATATCGGAGCCACATGGCAAGCGCAATGAGTGCCAGCGCGGCCAAGGCACACAAAAGGCTCTTTTTTGTCGCTTTGCTCATGCCGCATGCCTCCCAATTCTGCACATTCGTATGGATAGTATATCATGCGGACAGAAAAAGGCAACACAGTTTTGCCCACTTTGCCGAGAGAATCGAGCCGGACGATAGCCTTTGAACAAAAAATAATTGCAAACCCTATCCAATCGGCGGGGGCAGAAGGGAGTGATAACGGCTAAAATACAAATGGAACATGCAAAAGAAGAGAAAGGCGGTGGAAAAGCACAGATGCGAAGGATCGTGCTGGATATGAAAGGCGGACTTCTGGCGGAAGCGGTCATGCAATCACTTTCGGGATGCGACCCGGATTTTCTTGTCTACCGTTCTTCAAAACCGGAGGAAACGCTTGCCCTGTGCCGGTCCTGCCGTGCCAATGTGTTGGTGATGGAGGTCATCCGGCAGGGCATCTGGAAGCTGAGCGAGCGGCTCAAGCTTTGCAATGCTGTAAAGCAGCTCGGCTGGGTCTGCAAGGTTCTGCTTCTGGTGGATGAGAACGCGGACGAACTGCTTGCCGCCGATGTGCGTCAGGCGGTGAAGGATCAGTTGGTCGACAATTTTATCTATGCGTCGGTATCGCCGACCTACCTCGCGGGCGTGATCGACACACTTTAGCTCTTTGGTTTTCACTGCCTGCGCGGAAAGCCTCATCATGTACGTATTCGACAAAGAAATAACAGAAGGAGGTTCCAGATGAGAAAACGAATTCTTGCGATTTTCCTTTGCCTGATCCTTACACTGTCCCTTGCCGCAGCGGTGGCCGCAGAGGATTCCACCGTGACCCTGCCGCCGGGAAGCAACTTTCTTCCGCCGAATCGGCCCGAGCAGCCTGAGCCGGACGACGAGGACCGGATCGTGACGCTTCAGATCCCGATCACCAAGGTCGTTGAGTTGGGGGGAAATACTGCACCGAAGCAAACGACTTTCAGCTTCTATGCATTTCCCAGCGATCCGTCGTATGGCCGTTATGAAGCCGGCGGCAGCGGCCTCTGGGATGTGCAGAACTGCACGGTGACCGTGAACGGAGCCGGAACGTTCAGCTGCGTGATGACCATTCAAATCGACAGAAGCGACTTCTTCGCTCTAACCGACAATCAGGGCATCTTTGTTGTGGAAACCAACGATGAGCAAAGCGGTTGGACGTATGATGAGACCCGCTGGTTCCTCCAACCGCAGTATAAATGGAGCGATGCCGCACGGGAATACAAGTGGACGGGCGGCTGGGATTGCTACAACAAATTTGAAGCTATGGAAGGCAGCGTGCATGTCAACCCGGACAATGCGCAGGGCGGGCTTGGCTTTGTCAATCTTTACACCGAGAACGCCGCAGCGGCAGAGCCTGCATATAAGCCTGCGACGCTCAACAAGACTGACCATTTCGCGTTCCTAAAGGGCTATCCGGGCGGCGGATTTGCCCCGGGCAAAAATATGAGCCGCGCAGAGGTGACCACCATGTTCGCCCGCCTGCTGACCGAGCAGATGGAGGCAAACAAATCCTATCCAGCCTCCTTCTCCGATGTGACCTCGGCGCACTGGGCGGCCAACTACATCGGCTACATGGAGCAGTTCGGGATCGTCCGCGGCTACAGCAACGGAACGTTCCGGCCAAACGCGCCGATCACGCGCGCGGAATTTGCCGCGATCTGCTGCCGGTTTGAGCAGCTGACGGACGGAGCTGCGGCCTTCACGGATGTTCCTGCCTCTCATTGGGCGGCAAAGTCCATCGCCTATGCGGCGACTCGCGGTTGGGTCACAGGCTATGCAGATGGAACATTCAAGCCGGGCAACAACATTACCAGAGCAGAGGTCGCCGCTGTCACCTGCCGCCTGCTCGAACGCAGTGCTGACATAGAGTATATCCGTGCCCATCTGAAAGAGCTGCCAAGAGTCTTTGCTGACATGAACGAGCAGCACTGGGCATACTGGTATGCAATGGAAGCTGCCAACGGCCATGACTATACCAAATCCGGAAATACGGAAACATGGCTCCGGACATATCCATAAACAGGAGGGTTTTATATGCAGGTCACAATACAAAGCATCCCTGCAAACCTGCAGGAATTCGAGACGCTTGCAGCAAGCGGAAGACAGCCGGAGCGCATCTGCGCCTTGTTTCTGTGTGCGCTGGCACTGTTCGACAAGGATAGGGACGCCGGAACTGCCGCAATGAATCTCCTGCGCGGCCCGCGGCCCATGACGCCGTATGACTGTCAGTTCCTGCGCGACCGGCTGCGCGGCAAAGCCTATCTGCCGCTTGCGTATTTTGAAGGCGCGACGCCGGAAAACGGCTATCAGCCGCGCGCACCATACCGGCTTAACGTGCTGGCAGACCCCAGGCCGCAGGATATCGAGCCGGGGTATCTGCGTGTGTTCCTGAAAACGGCGGGTGCAGATTCGCCGCGGCCCATGAAACTGCGGCAGAAAGCCTCGACCGGCGAGTGTTTCCTCTGGGAATATTCCAGTATTCTCAGCGGCATCCGTATTCCTGCGGCGGAAGATCCGTGGGCATAGTAAACAGAGAAAGGGAGATCAGAAAATGGGACTCATTAAAGCAGCATTGGGCGCGGCTGGCGGTGTGATGGCCGATCAGTGGAAGGAGTATTTTTACTGTGAATCCATTCCGGAGAACGTGATGGCGGTCAAGGGCCTGCACCGCGTTTCCGGGCGCAGCAGCAACTACAAGGGCAGCGAGAACATCATCTCCAACGGCTCCGTCGTGGCAATCGCCGACGGACAGTGTATGATCATCGTCGATCAGGGCAAGGTGACGGAGCTCTGCGCCGAGCCGGGCGAGTTTGTCTATGATGCTTCGACCGAGCCGTCGATCTTCTCCGGTGAGTTGGGAACCAGTATCCTCGACACGTTCAAGAACATCGGAAAGCGCTTCACCTTCGGCGGCGAGCCGCCCAAGGATCAGCGCGTGTACTATTTTAACACCAAGGAGCTCATCGGCAACAAGTACGGCACGCCATCGCCGGTTCCCTTCCGTGTTGTTGACCAGCGGGCAGGCATTGACATCGACATTGCCATTCGCTGCTTCGGCGAGTACAGCTACCGCATCTGCGACCCGATTTTGTTCTACACGAACGTCTGCGGCAATGTGGGTGAGGATTATACCCGCGACCGGCTGGACGGACAGCTCAAGACCGAGTTACTTACCGCGCTTCAGCCCGCGTTTGCGAAGATTTCCGACATGGGCATCCGCTATTCTGCGCTCCCCGGACATACGATGGAGCTGGCGGACGCGCTGAATGAAGTGCTGTCTGGCAAGTGGCGCAACTTGCGCGGCCTTGAAATCGTATCGTTCGGCGTATCCAGCGTGAAGGCGAGCGAAGAAGACGAGCAGATGCTGAAAGAAATGCAGCGCAACGCGGCATTTATGGATCCGACGAGAGCGGCTGCACATCTGGTCGGCGCGCAGGCAGCAGCGATGCAGTCGGCCGCGTCCAATCAGGGCGCAGGCCCCGCGATGGCGTTCATGGGCATGAATATGGCAGGCCAGATGGGCGGTATGAACGCACAGAACCTCTATCAGATGGGTGCGCAGCAGCAAGCACAGCAGCCCGCTCCCGCAGCACCGGCAGCGCCCGCGAACGGTTGGACGTGCAGCTGCGGACAAAGCGGTATTACCGGCAATTTCTGCCCGAACTGCGGCAGCAAAAAGCCGGAGCCGAAGCCAGCGGCAGGAAGCTGGAAATGCCCGCAGTGCGGCGCGACGGCAACCGGAAAGTTCTGCCCCGAATGCGGCACAAAAAAGCCAGAAGTACAGGTAGACGGCTGGACGTGCAGCTGCGGTGCGGTGAATAAGGGCAAATTCTGCGCCGAATGCGGCAAACCCAAGCCGGCCGGTGTCCCGCAGTACAAATGCGACAAGTGCGGCTGGGAGCCGGCTGATCCCGCGCATCCGCCGAAGTTCTGCCCCGAATGCGGAGACCCGTTTGACGACGGGGATCTGACGTGAAATCGGCAGTGAAAGCTGCGCTGATTACCGTTTCGGTAATTGCCCTGCTTGCGCTGACAGGATGCTCACTGTATCGGCTTGTTGTAACGTCACAGATCAAAGACGGAGGCAGGATGGAAAACCCGGATGCATACAGCGCGGGCAAGGATCTGGTGGAATTTGAGTGGCGGCAGAACCACAGGAATTTCTATCGCAGCTTTTCACTGAAATTTTATCAGGAGAACGATATGCCGCTGCTGATCGGCTGGTTCCCAAGCCAATCCGGCGGCGACAAGATAAGAGAAAGCCAGATGGATGCATTTTCCAACCCGATTCCCTGGCAGCTCACATGGGTACAGTGGTTTGAGCTTCAGAATGTGCTGGCAGAGTCGGAGCTTCCAGAGTACAGAAAACCGTCTGACGAGAGCTATGATGAGACCGACAGCAAAATCTGGATCGTCTGGCGCACCGACGATGGGGAAAAGACCCAAACGCTCAGCGGCAGTCAAGCGGAGGCGCTGGAGGCCTTGGTTCTGGGTATTGCCGAGGAAGCGTATGCTGCATCCAAGCTTGAAACAGAGCAGCGTGAGGTGCGCGAAACAGCAGAGTTGGTCGGAATTTACTGGGAGCAAAACGCCTCGTCTGCGCGTGACTGCTTCAGCTTCCTTCTCGATGAGCGGACGCTGCCATCCCGAGCGGAGAAGCAGATGCTTTTCTCCTACCGGTATCAGGATGGCGACGGTAAGCCTATTTTCAGGCAGAACATCGCCGTCGAGCCGGAGAAGGCGCAGGCGTGCTTCAGCAGCATCGGACAGGAGCTTCGCGCACTGGAGCTTCCGGTTTACCACCCCAGCGCCAGCCCGGACGGCGCGGAAAATAGCTGCATTTCCGCGACATGGCAGGGCGGCGAGGTTTTCACAAACAACTACTGCGGCGAGAGCGCACAGAGCATCTTTACCCTCCTGGTAGCGTTTGCCGAGGAAACAGAGGCCGGGATTTTCTCAAGACCTGCGCCGGACGGCGGATGGAAATGTCCGGAGTGCGGGATGCCGAATGGCAGTAGCGTATTTTGCGCAGAGTGCGGAGCCAGACGCCCTGCGGAATAAAAAAGCAAACAACAAGGAAGCGAGGAGGATTTATTATGAATGGACACAAGTTTTTGAAGGTCACTGGCATTCTGATGATCATTGCCGCTGTATTTTCCATCATAGCGGGTGTGTTTGTCGGCGGACTGGGTGCGCTGGCGGCAGGACTCGGCGCAGCATCTGGTCTGACATTTGCCTACTGGGCAGCGCTGTTTCTGACACTGATCGGAGGGATTTGCCAGCTGATCGCCGGAATCAAAGGCGTCAAGCACAGCAAGCGCAGCGAAAAAGCAGGCGGACTCATCGTATGGGGCGCAATCGTGGCTGTATTCAGCGTCTTGAGCATCGTGATGAATCTGGTCAACGGCGGCGAGTTTAACGTCACAAGTGTTCTGACAGGCGTGGCCGTCCCGGCCTTGTACATCTACGGCGCGGTGCTCAATTCCAAGGCAGATGCACAGTACGCCGCATAGTTTGAGAAACAGATACAAAGGAGATTGGTACATATATGGGACTGTTCGATAAGAAATATTGCGATATTTGCGGGGAAAAGATCGGCTTACTTGGCAACCGCAAGCTGGAAAACGGGAATCTCTGCAAAAACTGTGCCAAAAAACTTTCCCCGTGGTTCTCCGACCGGCGCAACAGCACCGTCGAGGAGATCAAGGCGCAGCTTGCCTACCGTGAGGAAAACCGGCAGAAGGTTGCGGCATTCCACACCACCCGGACGCTCGGCACGAACACCAAGGTGCTTCTGGACGAGGACGCGGGAAAGTTTATGGTAACAAGAGCAAGAGATCTGCAAGAGGCAAACCCGGATGTTCTGGACTTTGCAGACGTGACCGGCTGTAATCTTGATATTGACGAGAACCGTTCGGAACTCAAGCGCGAGGACAAAGACGGCAAAGAGGTCAGCTACAATCCGCCGCGCTATGAATACTCCTATGACTTCTACATCACCATATTCGTCAACAACCCCTACTTTGACGAAATGCGCTTTCAGGTCAACTCCAGCTCTATAGACATTACGCCGCCGCCCTCGGCACGCCCGGGCATGCCGGCAAGATGCAACCCTGAAACCAACGTCGAGTACCGCAACTGCAAAAAGCTCGGCGAGGAGATCCGTCAGGCACTGACGCAGGTACGCAAAGATGTGCGTGAGAAGATTGAGCAGGCAGCCGCACCCAAAGCGGCAGTTACCTGCCCCTACTGCGGCGCAACCACCACGCCGGATGCAAGCGGCTGCTGTGAATACTGCGGCGGCGCGGTGAACGGCTGAACCATCCATCAAACGACGATTTAGAAAGAAGGACTTAAAAATGAGAAAGTATGTAGCATTACTCCTGATTGCAGCTGCACTCCTGACGCTTGCCGCCTGCGGCAGTAAGGATGCGCTGGCCGGAACATGGTCTGCTGATCTCGGAGATGACGGTGTGATCACATGGACGTTCAACGGAAAAGGCAAATGCACCATGGAGAATGCGTACATGAAGCAGAACGGCACCTATACCATTGACGGCGACCAGCTCACGGTGACGCTGGAGGCATGGAGTGAACCGTCTACTTACACGTTCTCTGTGGATGGCAGCAGCCTTACCATGAATGAGAACTCCGGCTACGGCATCAGCGGCACTTTTACGAAAAAATAAACCACATAGAAGCACAATATGTATCAACCACCCACCGGACTTTTAGAAAGGAGAAAAACTATGGATAACCTTACCGGCAGCATGAAAGACGTCGCATTTGCGACCAGTCCCCGTGAATTTGATCTTTCCTATTCCACCACACTCGAGGAGATCATGGAGAAGCTCAATGCCCGCAGGGCAGCGTTCCAGATGCCGTTCCAGATCAAAGGCGGCATTCCCGGGCAACGCATCTCGTTCGAGAAAGAACCGAATGTGGACGTTGGTCTCTGGCTTTTCCTCAAGGACGGCACACACATCCGGATCCAGCCGGTCATTACGGAGGCCAAGATGTCGGTTGGTGGTATGCGCATTGATAAGAACAGTGCATTGCGCAAGGGCCTCAAGGGTGCGACAGTCGGCCTTGCAACGGAGCGTGGCGCCTATATCGACACCGTGACTGAAACCGTGAAGAAGATTTTGAACGGTGAGGAAGTAGAGGACTATGTCGCGCCGGAGGTTCCAGCCGAAACGAAGGACTGGATGACAACATTCCTGCTCTGCCTCTTCCTTGGCGGGCTTGGCGTCCACCGCTATTATGTCGGCAAGATCGGCACGGGTATTCTTTATACGCTGACGGCAGGTCTGTTCGGCATCGGGTACCTTGTTGACTTTATCAAGATTCTCTGCGGCAAGTTCACCGACAAGGATGGAAATCTTATCCAGCGCGAAAAGAAATAAGGAAAGCAAAATGTCTCAGGGATGCACCGCTGTTTTTGCCGGAATGATATGTTATTTTCTGTTGATCGGCAGATTTGTGCATCCCTGAAGGATATTGGGAGGGAATTATGAAACAGACGAAGACCAAGCTTCTATGCCTGCTTCTTGCAGTGCTGATGCTGTTCAGCCTCACCGCCTGCGGTAAGGAAAAGACAGCAGACTCCAATCTGATCAAGCTCGGTGACTATGAGCTGCTCTACAAGGGCGCGTGCATCATGGAAGATTCGGACGGAAATGACGCGATCGTTCTGACACTGGACTTCACAAACAACGGCAAGGAGAATGCGTCGTATCTTTGGAGCGTCGATGAAACGCTCATGCAAAACGGCGTAGAACTGGAAGCTGCAACCGTCTTTGCCGACTACGACACCTTTGAAACCGTGATAGAAGGCCAGTTTACAGACGTCGCTCCGGGCGCAACGGTGGAAGTCCGGACAGCATATCTGCTTCAGGACATGACCAGTCCAGTCGAGGCAACCTTCGAGCAGTTCCTCGGCAAGAAAAGCGGCAAGATCACCATTGACCCATCCTCACTTAATCGTGAGACTCCCGCAGCTGATACGACCGGCGGTGAACCGCCCGTTGACAGCACGCTGACCTCCGATCCAGCCGAGACTGGCGATGCACTGCTCGACTGGTGGAACGGCGAATGGTACGGCTGGTGGAAGATGAGCGGCTGTTATGGCTACTACGAGAGCATGGAGGGAAAATGGTGGGATGTCTGCGGCGTCATTGACATCGGCACGGACTACACTGGCACGATCACGCTTTGGGACGAGGACTACACGAGGTCCGAACCCATGGCTTCCGCGCAGGTCAGTCTGAGCGAAGCCGGAACCGGCGAGCACGGCACGGTGATGTCCGAGGGTGGCTGGTTCACAAACGTGGCCCTGGAGCATGCGGACTGGATCGTTGACCCCGGCCTTTTGGACTATGACGACATGATCTGGATCAGCGGCGACTATGAAGATGGCGATGACGAGTTCCACTACGACATCTATCTGCGCCTGTGGGGACTCTACTGGGATGACATGGAGGAAGATACATATCCCTACCGCTATACCGACTGGTATCTGCCTCTGATTGACGCAGGCAAGTCCATGCCGGATGCCATCGGAGAAGACGCCCCGGAAGGAGTTGTTCCGACGGAAGGCGCTCCGCTCACCCCGACGGACGCGATGGCCTCCGGCGGAGACGGCATCGTGACCGAAGAGCAGGTGCAGAAGGGCTACGTCTGGATGAACGAGGTCAATAATAATATTTTTGACGCTACTT
>ERZ773136.3896-NODE-3896-length-10452-cov-3.970953_pt1 | contig 10452 bp, 10 predicted proteins | sample MGYA00580855_ERZ773136 | MGnify/ENA primary metagenome ERZ773136 (study PRJEB29015, sample SAMEA2737860) | human gut metagenome | biome: human gut; feature: human-associated habitat; material: faeces | place: China | collected 2012 ... | reverse complement strand
AACGCGACCTTGACCGCAGATGGTGACTGCGCCAACGGTAAAGGCAACGGCTGGATGCCCACGGATCAGCCCGCTGAATATAGGCTGGGAGAAATGTTCACCAACGATGAGGGCGTTTTCCGCGTTGAAGGCTTGCCCTATGGGCAGTATCTTGTTGTCGAAACGACCATCCCCAAGGATGTGTTCCAGTGTGATCCGTTCATCGTGACAGTGGACGCCAACAGCCCGCAGAGTCGATTCACGGTTCCGGCGGGCTGTGTCACTACAGCCACCAATAACTATATGACCTACAACGTGCTGGACGAGGAATTGGAGGGCTATTTGCAGCTTATCAAGACCGACACAGAAACCGGCAAGGCGGTCAAAATTGGCAACACAGCCTTTGCGCTGTATCGGCTGGACGAAAAAGACCGCAAGACCCGCATTTCCATGATCGACCCCGCCAGCGGCAGCGCCACCAAGAAAACGGATGTGTTCTACACCGATGCAGACGGTCTTATGAAAACACCCGAAAAGCTGCCGCTGGGCAGATATTTGATTGAAGAATTGCAAGGCCCGGAGGGGTACTATAACGATTCTGCCTACTCGGTGGAGTTTGAAATCAAGTCCGACCGCGTCTGGCAGGTCGTGGGCAATGCCACCAACGACATGGATGAGTACATCGTCACGGAGAAATACTGCAACCACGAAACGCTCGGTCAGCTTACCATCCGAAAACAGGGCAATGTCTTGACCGACTACCAAGATGGACAGTTCATCTACACGCAGGACAACCTTGCAGGCGCGGTGTACGAAATTCACGCTGCAGCCGACATTGCCACACCAGACCGCCAAGGCACCTACTGGTACAAAGACGGTGACCTCGTTGCCACCGTTACTACTGGCGCGGAGGGGCAGGTGGACGAAGTCCGGTTCAGCCCCACCCGCACGCAGGCAACCTATGATTTCTTGAAAATTTCCCATGATGGCACCAGGGGCGAAGTTACCGTGACCCTGCCGCTGGGCAAGTACACCATTACCGAGGTTCAAGCGCCGTATGGTTTTGTGCTGACCCAACAGAGCTACACCGTGGAATTCGGCTGGGACAACCAGAAAAATGACATTGTGCTGGCAAAAACCATTGTCAGCCATGAGCAGGACGGCGACAAGGAATGTTCGTACAGCATTGTGAATGTCAAGGACGCCTCGGATGCCCACAAGAATGGGCAGACACTTGTATTTGAAAATGCGCGGGTGCTGCCCACGCCCGAAAAGCCCGGCGATAAAGTCAGCAAAATCGGTGTAGGCATTTACAAGCAGGACCGAGAGGCGCTGACCTATCTGCCCGGTGCGGTGTATGAACTCTACACCGTGGATGACATTTATTCCGCGGACGGTACAAAGCTGCTTGAAGCCGGTACAAAGCTGGCCACCAGTAGCACAACCAACGCCAGCGGCTTTACTTGGTTTGGTGTGGACATTCCCATCCGCGCAGAAACTTATCCGGATTCCGGCAACAGTGGCAAATACCAGATTGTTGAGGTAAAAGCCCCAACCGGGTATTTGTTGGATAGCACACCGGTAGATGTGGAGTTCACCTATGAGGGTCAGCAGACCCCTTGGCAGGTCGTGGACGGTACAAACACCAACCTGCGCACCAGTGTGGACATTTCCAAGCAGGACATCACCAACGGCAAGGAACTGCCCGGTGCAAAGCTGGAAATCCGTGATACTGACGGCAATCTGGTAGAGGGCTGGACTTCCACAAAAACGCCGCACACCGTGCGAGGTCTGGAGCTGGAAAAAGCGTACACCCTGACCGAAACCCGCGCCCCGGACGGCTATGCCGAAGCCGAAAGCATCGTGTTCAAGCTGGTGCAGAACGGTATAGAGCAGGTCAATGAGGTATATGTAAAATCCAACGATGGTTGGGTAAAACTCGACGATGCCACCGTCATCATGCAGGATGCGCCTGTGTTGGATATCGACAAAACGGACATTGCGGGCAATCTGCTGCCGGGTGCCACTCTGACGATCCGTGATGCGAATGATGAGGTCGTCGACACTTGGACAACCGACTACAAAACGCATCGTGTTCCCATCTCGGATGAATTTATCAAACTGTCGGACGACAGCAAGGAGTACATCTACACCCTGACCGAAGATGCAGCCCCGGCCGGCTTTGAAATTGCCGAATCAGTGCAGTTCAAGATACAGCAGGCAGACGAAAATGTTTGCCTGTTCGTCCGCGAAAACACCGATGCCGAATGGGTGCGCGCCGACAAACGGCTAATTCAGATGATCGATGAAGCCACACCCCGAGAGGACACGCCAACGCCAACCCCTGCTCCCACACCGCAGCCGACGCCCGCTGCAACCCCGGCGCCCACTCCTGTTCCCACGCCGGTTATTACGCCGCGCAAGATGCAGACCCTCCCGCAGACAGGAGATGGTTTCCCGCTGCTGGCTATTGTGGTCGTGTCCCTTGCATCTGCGACAGGGATCGTGCTGCTGACCGTTAAGCAGAAAAATGCGCTGAAAGAAACTTCTGATGAGGAGGACGCCGATGAAAGTGCTGATCGTTGAACCCGGAAAATACCCCCGCGAAGCCGACATTGAACACACCCTTGAAGCCGAGCAGGCAGTTGTCGGCGGCACCATCGAGGCCGTGTACCCTTGGCGGGATAGCGCCTGTATCGTCTGTAATGACAACGGCATTGCAGAAAACCTGCCGCTGAACCGTATGCTGGGCGACTATGACATCATCCATGGCACGTTTTTCGTCTGCGGGCTGACCAGCAACGATTTTACTGACCTTACCCCGCAGCAGATGAAGCACTACGAGGAAATGTACCACGATCCGCAGCTGTTTTTCCTGTTGGGCAAGACCCTGTGTGTGGAACACACCACCCCGGAAGAATACGCCCGTGTTATGACCCCGCCGCCGAACACAAAAGAAAACCACGAAAGATAAGGAGAAAGTACCTATGAACGATATTTTTGCAAACACCGAAACCATGAAAGAAAACGAACATCCCCGTTTTTACACCGCAGAATCCGTCATGCGCGGGCATCCCGACAAGCTGTGCGACCTCATTGCCGACAGCGTGCTGGACGCCTGTCTGCAGCATGATCCCGCCAGCCGCGTGGCCTGTGAGGTCATGGCAACCCACGGTCACATCATTGTGGCGGGCGAAATCACGACCAGCGCTAAGCCGGATGTGTTCAACATCGTCCGCGACACCCTGCGCGATGTCGGCTATGACCCGAAAGCGTACCAGATCGACTGCTACCTGCATGACCAAAGCCCCGACATTGCGGGCGCTGTCGAGCCGGAATTGGCTGAGGGAGAGGACGAGGACACCCTCGGCGCGGGCGATCAGGGCGTTATGGTCGGCTACGCCTGCAACGAAACGCCCGAATATCTGCCCATGCCTGTGGTGGCGGCGCAGCGCCTTGTGACACTGCTGGAAATTTCCCGCATGACCGGCGTTATCCCCGACATCGGCCCGGATGGCAAGGTGCAGGTCACGATGGAATACAACGGCGACACGCCCGTGCGCATCACCACGGTGGTCGTCTCTGTGCAGCACAAGGAGGACACCGACATCAATAAGCTGGCGGATTTGCTGGACGAATATGTGTTCCCGCTGGCCTTTGACGGTATGCCCGCCGACGACGCGGAAATCATCCTGAACCCCAGCGGCAAGTTTGTGCAGGGCGGCCCGGATGCCGATACCGGCTTGACCGGGCGCAAGCTCATGGTGGACAGCTACGGCACCTTTGCACCCCACGGCGGCGGTGCGTTCAGCGGCAAGGATGCCACCAAGGTAGACCGCAGCGCCGCGTACATGGCGCGGTTTATTGCCAAAAATATCGTCGCGGCAGGCTTTGCCCAGCGCTGTCAGGTCACGCTGGCCTACGCCATCGGGGAGAAAGAGCCTGTCATGGTGGATGTGAATACGTTTGGCACAGGTGGCCCCTGCGAGGATGATTGCCTGTCGGCCGCTGTGCGCAAGGCGTATGACCTGACCCCTGCGGGCATCATCAAGCAGCTCGACCTGCTGAACCCCATTTACAGCCGCACGGCGGCGGGCGGTCACTTCGGGCGCGAGGATTTTCCGTGGGAAAATGTTGAGCATATGAGCGACCTCGCCGCTTACATTGTGTAATTGCCGCGCGTCAGTAAAGAACAGATCCATGCCGCCAACCGGATGACGGCAATCGAGTTCCTGCGGAGGTACCGCCCCAATTCGCTGGTGAAAAGCAGTGCGCGGGGCGAGTACCAGCTTGCGGAGCATGACAGCTTCAAGATAAACGGCGAATCCAGTGTGTGGCACTGGAAAAGCCGCGACATCGGCGGCAAGTCGGCGCTGAAATATTTGATTTATGTGGAAGGTGTACCGTTCGTAGAGGCGGTGCAACTGTTATGTGAAGAAAGCCCGATGTACATTCCTGTGCAGCATGAGGCGGTGGAGCGCGAGCGCCCGCCGTTCCGTCTGCCGAACCCCGCGCTGAATAATGACCGCGTAACGCGGTATTTGCTGGGACGCGGCATCTCACTGCCCACGATTCGCTACTGCATTGAGAGAAAAATTCTGTACGAAAGTGCAGAATATCACAACTGTGTTTTCTTGGGCAAAGACCCGCAGGGTGAGCCGAAATATGCCGCTCTGCGCGGTATTTATGACTATGGGAAACCGTTCAAGAGGGAGGCTCCCGGCAGTCAGAAACAGTACGGTTTCTGCATCCCGCCGATGCAGCCCGGCACTACCGTGGCCGTGTTTGAAGCCGCCATAGATGCCATGGCAGAGATGACGCTCTGTGGGAATGCTGCGGACAAATACCGTCTGTCGTTGGGCGGGGTCTCGTCCTCCGGCAAAGAACCGCTGGCCTTGCAGGAATTTCTGCGCCAGCACCCGGAGATTACCACGATAGAACTGCGGCTGGACAACGATGCCAAAGGGCGCATGGCGAGTGTCGGCATCCGGAAAATCTACGCTGACCGCTACGCCGTGCATGACCTGCCGCCCGACATCGAGAATGGAGATTACGCTGATATGGCAAAAAACAACCTGATGGCAAGGACTGCCGCCCACCGCGCAGTTTGCCGATAGAGAGAAAAATCAACATGAAAGTTAGAAATCGTTCGCCCACTTATAGGGCATAAACAGGAGGTAAATCGTTATGGCTGTGTTCCGTGTACAAAAGACGCAAAATTATACCATTATGTCCAACCATCATCTGCGCAACAAGGCTCTTTCGCTCAAGGCGAAGGGGCTTTTATCTTTGATGCTGTCTCTGCCCGAAGATTGGGATTATACCACGCGAGGGCTGGCGTCCATCTGCAAAGAGGGCGTGGACAGCGTGTGTGCCACCGTGCGCGAGTTAGAAGCGGCGGGGTATATTATCCGCCGCCGCATCCGCGACAAGAACGGTCAGATGCGCGGTATGGAGTACACGGTTTTAGAGCAGCCGCAGCCCCCGGAACAGGGTCCCGAAGAAGCAACGCCTAAGTGTGCCCAACCAAAACAGGCAGAGCCTAAACGGGAAAAACCTGTACAGGAAAATCCTGCACAATTAAATACTAAAGAAATAAATAAAGAAGAAACAAATAACGTATCGAATCCTATCCGCACGGCAGATGAGCGGGAGCAGTATCGGGATTTGATTCGGGAAAACATTGAGTACGACATTCTGGCAAAGAACAATCCGGCAGATAGGATTCGATTGGATGAGCTGGTGGAACTCATGCTGGACACGGTCTGTTCCAAACGCAGCAGTATCCGTATTGCGGGGGACGAGTTTCCGACAGAGGTAGTGAAGTCCAGATTCCTGAAACTTGAAGCTCAGCATATCCAGTATGTGCTGGACAGCCTGAAAGACAACCCGCCGCATATCCACAATATCAAGAAATACTTACTGGCGGCGCTTTACAATGCGCCGCTGACGATTGAAAACTACTACGCCGCGCAGATCAACCATGATTTGTACGGCAGAAACCGAGGTGATGTGAATTGGAAATGAAGTTTTATTCTCCGCTGACTGCGGAATTTTTCCCAGATGAACCGGACTGGGAGGACGAATCTTACAACGAGTACGAAGGCTATCCAATGGACGGCCATGATCTGCTGCAATACGCAGACGCTGTTGATGAGGCTGTGAAAAAAGACATTGCAGATTTCAACGGCGACCTGATGCAGTATTACCACGAGGACGATTCCGTCCGGCAAAAGGTGGTAAGTGCAGTACCGTCTGTGGAAATTCACGGTAACAAGCTGTGCGGCTGTCTGAACGTGGAACTGCGGGAGTCCTTGAACGAGGGTGAGCAGGCTGTTCTCTACGACTACATCTCCGGCCAGTACAGTGACGGCTGGGGCGAGGGCTTTGAACAGAGGGATATTCGTGTGGAGGACGGCACGTTGGCTGTGCATTTCTGGCAGGATCACGATTTTGAACTGAAACGCGATGTGCCGGATATGACCGAATTCAACAAACTGCTGAACCGCCCGAAGAAGCCCAAGATGCAGCTGATTGGGCAGGACGGCAACATTTTTGCCATCATGGGTCGAGCCTCGCGCCTGTTGAAAAATGCCGGGCAGAGCGATAAGGCCAAGGAAATGTGCGACAGGGTCACGGCAAGTCAAAGCTACTCCGAAGCACTCAACATCGTTTCCGAGTATGTGGAAACCGAACTGTCGCCTACGCCCGCGCCCAAACGTGACCGGGGTGATGCCAGATGAAGAAATACGAAATCACCGACATTGCCCATCCTGACACTCCCAACCTGCACCGCATCCGTGCGGTGACGGACTTGACCGAGGATGTCCTTGCCGGGATGCTCGGCGGCTATGTGGAAAGCTACGATAACCTCGACCAAGAGGGGCGTGCATGGATTTCGGAGGATGCCATCGCCTGTGAAAATGCAGTTGTCTGCGGGGATGCAGTCCTTACAGATCACGCCGTTGCAAAGGGCTGCGCCTATGTCGGCAAGAACGCCACCGTAATGGGGGATGCCACTGTGCAGGATGATGCCATCGTCTGCGGCGGGGTCATTATGGGAAAAAGCTGTGTCTGCGGTTATGCCGTGATTCGGCAGGATGAGCAGAACTTGTGCGCACCGATCATTGACGGCAGCGCCCGTGTATATGGCGAAATCTCCGGCAATGTTGTTTGCCGCGGCAATGCCGTTGTCCTGCCCGGCACCAAGCTCGACAACAGGACGCAGGACTGCTTTGTACTCGAAGATGACCGTGTTTCTGTGCAGACAGCCAGCCGCACACCGCCCCCGAAAGAATCTCATACGCATGATTTTGAACGATAAGAAAGAAGGATGCCTTTGACGAACACTCCCGAAACGCTCAACATTCTCGACCCTGATTTCCGGATGCCCGAACACTGCGGCGGTGACCGCTGGTCGATTCTGCACGGAGATTCCCTGCAGATACTCCGCCAGTTTGAGCCGAACAGCTTCGATGCCATCATCACCGACCCGCCCTATGCCAGCGGCGGCAGCAGCCAGACCACCAAGAACCGCAGCACCAACGAAAAGTACAGCAGCATGAGCAAAGAAAAGGCGCTGCCCGACTTCGACTCTGACCAGATGGATCAGCTGAGTTGGATGTTCTGGACAGCTGCATGGCTGCAGGATGCCCGCCGCATTGCAAAGCCCGGTGCGCCCGTTTGCCTGTTCATCGATTGGCGGCAGCTGCCCGCCATGACACTGGCTTTGCAGTGGGCGGGCTGGACCTGGCGCGGTGTGGCGGTGTGGGATAAAGTCGCCAGCCGCCCGCAGAAAGGACGTTTCCGCCAGCAGTCCGAGTACATCGTATGGGGGTCCAACGGCAAAATGCCGCTTGAGAGAAATGTTGGGTGTCTGCCGGGCGTGTTCCGTTACCCGAACCCGCAGAACCGCATCCATGTCACCGAAAAGCCCTTGCAGCTTATGCGGGATGTGGTGCAGATCTGCGAGCCGGGCGGGCGCATCCTTGACCCCTTTGCCGGGGCAGGTACCACCGTGCTGGCCGCTGTGCAGGAAGGCTATGAGGCTGTCGGCATTGAAATGTCGGACGCCTACTTCCGCCGCAGCACTGAACGGCTGAAAACTGCCCTTGAATCCGAAGTGAATCAGAACTGATTCACTATTTTGCAAGAGATACCGAAAAGTGAATCAAATCTGATTCACTCCCGAAATTCAGAAAGGAAACACGAAAATGAAACGACCTTGGGCTTTTATCTGCGCCAGCGAGGGCGCAACCTCTAAACATCTCCGCAACTATTGCCGTGAAGTCTACCTGCTGGGCTACCTGCCGGTATGCCCCAAATTGCAGGACAGCCAGTATTTGGTGCTGGAAGATGCCATGGAACGCAGCGAGTACACCGCCATTGTGAGGGATAAGCTGCTGCGCTGCCCGATGCTGGTGGTCTGCAGCCGCAATCAGGACGCTACCACCAACGCGCAGATCGGTTTGGCGCAGAAATACAACCGTATTGTCACAACCTTGGACGGTTTGAAGAAAGCCGTTTCGGAGGGCGATGACCTTGTGTCATGAATGGCGCTGGGGGGCGTGTTTGGCTAGCATAGCGTCTGGTCGACCAGACGCACATTTTGGGGATGCCCCAAACCCCTGCCGTGCGTAAACGCAGATTTGTTGTCTCATTCCATGTCGATGAGAATGAATTATCGTTTTTGAATCGGCAGGTTGCGGCCAGCAGTCTGAACCGAGAGGAATACCTGCGCACGCTCATAGTAGACAAAGAAATCCATCCGCGCCCCTGCACGCACCATGCCGATCTGCTCCGCAAGGTGGCAGGGCTGTGCAACAATGCAAATCAGCTTGCCCACCGTGCCAACAGTACCGGAACAGCAGGGCAGGGGAGTGTGGATGAAATGACCCGGCTAACCCAAGAGGTCTGGCGGGAAGTAAAAGAAAACTGGTAAAGGAGTCACTATGAAAAATGGCTTACACATCCGTGATCCCTGTGCGCCGCCTTGACCGCACAGTGGACTATGTACAAAACAAAGCAAAAACGACACCGAAATCACTGGAAGAAGCTGTGGACTATGCGGCAAACCGGGATAAAACCGAATCAGCCTGTTTTGAAACAGGACTGGGCTGCACAACCACCAGCGCCTTTGAAGATATGCGATTAAATACGCTTCGCTGGCACAAAGAAACCGGTGTGCAGGGATACCATCTTGTCCAGAGTTTTGCAGAAGGGGAGGTAACTCCAGAACTGGCGCACCAGATCGGTGTCGAATTTGCAGAACAGCTATTGCTTGGGAAATACCAAGCAATTGTGACAACGCATTTGAACACTAAGCATTACCACAACCACATTGTATGGAGCGCCGTCAGCTTGGAGGATGGAAAGAAGTACCACAGCAACAGCAAAAGCTATTACACTGAGGTACGCGCCCTTTCAGACGCGCTCTGCCAAAAGTATGGGCTTTCCATCATTGAAACACCGGAATTGCTGCGAGGAAAGCGGCAATATGAAAAGTGGAGGGCTGAGGAAAACAACCAGCCTACATGGCGCACGGCTATTCGGCAGGATGTGGACGAAGCAATTCAACAAAGCCTTACATGGCGGCAATTTCTTACTGTGCTGGACCGCAAAGGCTATGAAGTCCGCATGGGACGCAAGTATCCCGTTTTGCGTCCGCCCGGAAAAGAGCGCTTTGTTCGCTTCAAAACGCTGGGCAAGCGGTACACGCCAGAAGCCATCCAGACGCGCATCCTGTATCCACAAAGCTACCACCCTTATGTGGAAAATCCACCAACAATCCAACATGGCCGTCTGCACAGCGGGAAGAAGCCCCATCGCAAGCTGACCGGGCTGCGGGCGCTGTATTATCGTTACCTGTACGAATTGGGTGCGCTCACTCGCAAGCCGCGCCGTCCAAGTTATGCCGTTCGGCAGGATGCCTACAAGTTAGACCAGCGCATCCGGCAGATGGAGTTCCTATCCAAGCACAACATTGACACGCTGGCACAGCTGGAAACTCACCGACAAGCCCTGCAAACAGAAATTGGGCAGTTGCTGACAAAGCGTAAGCAACTGCCCAAAACCGATGATGTACAATCGCAGCATGAATCGGTCAACACCGCCCTAAAGCAGCTTCGCCAAGAAGAACGCCTCTGCCGCAAAATTGCAGAAAATTCAATCGAGGTGCAGCAGCACCTCACCGAAGCCCGCCGTGACCGCGCTGAACAGCAAAAACAAGAACAGGAACGCGCGCGTGACCGCCGCCCCGATATTACAACACGTTAATCTGTAAGACCCAGCAGCCAATCCCGTGCATTGATGCGGCGAATGCCGTCATACTGTTCCTCCGGATCATCGTCCATCGTAAGAATATATTTGGGGTAGTGGTCGCGGATGGACAGCAAGGGTCGCAGCTCCCGCCGCAGGGTGTCCGCATCACGAACGGAAAGCGCCACTTGGTAATAGAAGGTATTGTTGCCGTTC
>ERZ773136.3894-NODE-3894-length-10465-cov-4.436792_pt1 | contig 10465 bp, 7 predicted proteins | sample MGYA00580855_ERZ773136 | MGnify/ENA primary metagenome ERZ773136 (study PRJEB29015, sample SAMEA2737860) | human gut metagenome | biome: human gut; feature: human-associated habitat; material: faeces | place: China | collected 2012 ... | reverse complement strand
AATAAGAAATCACGTAAAAACGTTGCGTTCTGCGGCAATTATCTTAGTTCGCGGATGACAGAACAATTTAGTTTGTCATCTGCAAAATGTTCTATTTATTGCCGACATAATATGCAATATATGGCTGTGAGACTTTGATGTGTGGGAAGTTTGAGCCAAGTATATTATTTGCCTCGCTCAGCCATTAATAATTCAATCTCGTCTTCATTAATACCAACCATAGCTTCTCCAAGATCCTCAGAAAGTTCTGCGATCATCTTCGCATCGGTATAATTTGTAACTGCTTTTACGATCGCATTTGCACGTTTCTCCGGATTACCGGACTTGAAGATACCGGATCCTACAAAGACACCTTCTGCACCAAGCTGCATCATCAATGCGGCATCTGCAGGAGTTGCAACACCACCTGCTGCAAAGTTTACAACCGGCAGTCTCTTGTGCTCATGTACATACTGAACCAGCTCATATGGTACACGAAGTTGTTTGGCTTCATCAAACAGTTCATCCTCGCGCATAGCGGAAATCTTGGCAATTGCACTGTTCATCATACGCATATGACGCACTGCCTGAACAACATCACCGGTTCCCGGCTCACCCTTGGTACGGATCATGGAAGCTCCCTCGTTGATACGGCGAAGTGCCTCTCCTAAATCCTTAGCGCCACATACAAACGGAACGCGGAACTTTGTCTTGTCAATATGGTAAACATCATCTGCCGGAGAAAGTACCTCACTCTCATCAATGTAATCAATTTCAATTGCCTCTAATAACTGCGCCTCTACAAAATGACCGATACGGCATTTTGCCATAACCGGAATAGATACTGCTTCCTGAATACCACGGATCATTTTCGGATCACTCATACGTGATACACCTCCGGCTGCACGAATATCTGCCGGGATTCTCTCCAATGCCATAACAGCACACGCACCTGCTGCCTCAGCGATCTTTGCCTGCTCCGGAGTCGTAACATCCATGATCACGCCACCTTTTAACATCTGTGCCAATTCTTTGTTTAATTCATACTGTCTGCTCATACTATCCTCATTTCTGCACACATTTTCAAACGTTTCAATATTGTATCAAGTGTGCACAGACACAATATTCTCATAACACCATTTTCTTTACTCAAGCTTCAGACAACAGCTCCGGCTGTGCGAAGTTTGATTTCTTTACATAAGGCATCCCGACAAAACTTATCGGAATTATTTGCAAATGTAACTGAAGTAAAGTATACTATAATCTGACCATGTGAAAATATCCAATTTAACCATAGTCAGTATAGTCAGTTTGGAGGATATAATACCAATGCTTACATATTCATTTACTAATATAGGGTCAGATAGCCTGTACCACCATCTGTACCAATGTATCCGCGAGGATATTTTATGCGGTAATCTGACCGCCGAGACAAAGCTGCCATCAAAGCGTAGTTTTGCCAAAAACCTAGGGGTTAGCAATATTACCGTAGAAAATGCCTACGCCCAGCTTCAAGCCGAAGGATACATTTACTCCATTCCCAAGAAAGGGCTTTATGTCAGAAATTTATCTGACCTTACTCTCTCCATATCGCAAACAACATCTTCCACTTCGAACAGTCTACGTATGCCCGACAAATATAAGGTGGATCTTGCCAGCAACCAAATGAATCCGGAGCAATTTCCATTTTCTGTCTGGTCTAAACTGATCCGCGAGACTCTTCTCAACCGTCACGTGGAACTGATGCAGACACCTCCTTGGGGTGGCGTATGGGATCTTCGTCACGCCATCTGCACACAGCTCAAAGATTTTCGAGGTATGGACGTGACACCGGAGCAGATCATTATCGGTGCCGGAACCGAGTATCTATACGGTCTTCTGATTCAATTATTCGGTCAGGACAAAGTCTATGCAGTTGAGAATCCCGGCTACCATAAGATTGCGAAAATATATGAAAATAGTCGTGTCAAATATTGCTATATACCGATCAGTGCTAAGGGTATCGATGCACTGGAATTAGAATCTTCCGGAGCACAAATTGTACATCTGTCACCGTCCCACCATTTTCCGACCGGCATCGTCACTCCGATCGGGACCCGCTATGAACTGTTGGCTTGGGCAACCAGGCAGCCGGGCCGGTATATCATTGAAGATGATTATGATTCAGAATTTCGATTATCCGGCAAACCTATCCCAACGCTGCAAAGTATCGACCAATCAGAACGTGTCATTTATATGAACACATTTACCAAAAGCCTTTCTTCAACCATACGAATCAGCTATATGGTATTGCCTAAACATTTGCTGGAACAGTTTGCAAAACGCCTGTCCTTTTACTCTTGTACCGTATCCAACTTTGAGCAGTATACGTTGGCACGTTTTATTGAAGACCGTTATTTCGAAAAACATATTAACCGTATGCGTACTTATTATCGCAAAATACGTGACGAACTGCTGGATGCCATTGCTAATAGCGCACTTGCCACACATTGTAATATCGCAGAAGAAGATTCAGGACTTCACTTTCTGCTGCATATTGATACCTCACTCCCAGATGATGCTTTGTCTGCAAAAGCAAAAGAATGTGGTCTTCACCTATCTTTTTTGTCCGAATATTATGAAAAAGGAAGCCCTAATATTCCGGCACATACACTGATCATTAATTATTCCGGTCTGACCAGCGAAAAAATCCCTCAAGTGATCACACTGCTATCCAAGTGTATTCTCACTTAAGGGATCTGAAAAGATGGTTTCTATTTTGCCGCCATTTTACTCCGACAGCAAATGCGGATTGACATGCACCATAACATGCTTTACCTTTGGGAAATTGCGTTCTATCGCGTCATGTACATGTTCTGCGATCTCATGTGCCTCAAATAACGTTTTGTTGCCATCTGCACTGATCTCAATATCAACATAGATCTTATTTCCAAACACACGAGTACGCATAATATCAACATGAAGCACACCTTCTTCTTTACAGGCACACTCCCGAAGCTCATTCTCCAATGCATCATCACAGGCATGATCAACCATTTTGTCCGTTGCGTCCATAAAAATATCATACGCCGCCTTTACAATAAACAAACAGATTACTACACTGGCAATAGAATCAAGAACCGGAAATCCTAAACGTGCTCCAACAATACCAATCAAAGCACCAACAGAAGAAAATGCATCCGATCGATGATGCCAGGCATCCGCCATCAGTGCTCCGGAATCCACACGTTTCGCATGATATTTAGTATACTGAAACATTGCTTCTTTCGAAATAATAGACAATATTGCCGCAGCTGCTGCAAGCAGTCCCGGTGTCTGCAAATGTGCATAATCTCCCGCTATAATATTTTTGACAGCTCCATAGCCAATTCCAATACCGGTAAGACACAAAATATTTGCAAGCAGAAGTGCCGCAATACACTCCAACCGTTCATGTCCATATGGATGCTCCGTATCTGAATCCCTGCTTGAAATCTTTACTCCAACGATCACAATAATACTGCTAAACACATCCGATGCAGAATGAACCGCATCACTGACCATCGCTCCGGAATGAGCGATCACACCGGCTAGCAATTTGATCAATGACAATATTGTATTGCCAAAAATACTTACAATGCACACCCGCATTGCTACTGTTTCCATATTGTCTTTGTTGTTTTGAATGCTCATAATAACCTCTCCAATAAAAAATAAAAAAAGCAAAGCCAGCGCTTTGCGATGATGCCACGCTACACAACAGCAATTTCCTATTAATTAAAAAACATCCGCGAAGAACCAGTAATACTACTGTCCCGCGGATGAAACAATTCATTCCACTGTCACGATGTGACCCGGCCCCAGATAAGATATCCGGCCTGTTCAGTTTGTACTGTAGCTAAATGCAGTGCAAAGAGTTTTCGTAGCCACTCCATAATTGAAGTTCTATATATTATATGTACGTTATCATTAAAAGTCAACACTAATCTTTCTTATACAAAACAAATCTTTCTTATATAAAACAAACCCCTCTCGTCTCGCCAAAATGTTCTTTGACGAAACGAGAGAAGTTAGTATGATTGCGATTATTTAGACAGCCTGCTTTCTCCGGTTGCGTAGTCGATCGTAACGCCCGGCTGCACATTATAAACGAATACATGGAAACATATTCCCTTACCTTTATCTTCCACAGAATAAGCTTCCATCTCGACTCCTTCTGCCACTAGATTATCACCCTTAAAAACAGGGGTAACACGATACAAAACATGGTGATCTGTATCTTTAACATAATCTGCCACTTCATCCTCAAAAGGAAGCATTCCGTCTACATTTAAATATCTAGTCCCCGTGATCAGATTTTTTTTGTTTGCATTTTCACCTGCCAATTGAAATCCGATCAAATGACAGCGGTTATACAAATATTTGCCATCCACGACATCGTATTTAACAGTGTTCCATCCACTAGGCTTTACCATACCGATCGCACCACGTTTCTCCGTCGGCATAAGCTCTTTGCATATATTGGCATAAGCTGTGCCACAACGTCCCAATGCATCCAGACGATGATAATTCTCAAATGCTTTGGTGTTGTTTTTTTCACGGGTTGTGAAATTCGGAACATTATCATTCAGTTCCACATATGGTTCCCCGTTGTACGCCGCATGATCTTTTAAATTATCTAAAGACTGCGTTGCACTGTCGGAATCTTTCCCATCCGCATCTTTTGCCGAGGAACTTTCTCCTTCTGAGCGATCCTGCTGTGGCGCGGTTGTCTTTAACGCCTCTTTCGCCGCATATTTAGCAACCTTAACAACCTCTGTAGAGGAGCAACCGCAAAGTGCTGTCATCAGTCCCAAAATACACCCAAAACGAATCACCCACTGCATTCTTTTGTTTGTTCTATTTTCCATATCCGTAACCTCGTCCGTAAGACTTTACAACCACTTATAAATCTCTTAAATACCTAATAACTCTTCTGCGTGTTTCACTTCTTCCTGGGTCGGTGGATTAACGCCTTTCAGCGGATAATCAATTCCAAGCTGTTCCCATTTAAATACACCCAGTGTATGATACGGCAAAATTTCTACGCGCTCTACCGTCTTTAATGTTTGGATAAATTCCCGCATTTCGATCAGATATTTATCCTGACTGTTATCCCCCGGGATGAGCACATGACGTATCCACATTGGCTGCCCCATATCCGACATCTCTCTTGCCATCTCTTTGATATTTTCCCCGGTTTGTCCGGTAAGTGTCTGATGTACCTTCTCATCAATGTGCTTAATATCCAGCATAACAAGATCTGTTACTTCCATCAATTTTTTCCACTTGGAATAAAACGGCTCTTCTCTGGTAAACGGATTTCCACTTGTATCAAGCGTCGTATGAATCCCCTTTTCTTTCGCCAAAGTAAATATCTCTGTCAGAAAGTCGATCTGCAAAAGCGGTTCTCCGCCACTAATGGTGATCCCACCGTCTTTGCCCCAATAATTGCGATAGCGCCAAGCCTTATCAATTAATTCTTTGGCAGTATATAGAGTTCCCTTTTGCATATCCCACGTATCCGGATTATGGCAAAACTGACAACGCATTGCGCAGCCACTCAAAAAAATAATATATCGCACACCGGGACCATCTGCAGATCCAAAACTCTCTAATGAATGTACATAACCTTTTGTTTGTTCCATCGTTTTCTTTCCTTTCTAAGTCCACCTCTGTAGCAGAAAAGGAGCAGCCCTTTATAGAAAAGACTGCCCCATATTTCTTTGGTTTATACAGATCATACATGCCGAAAACATTCTCAAAGATGAATATTTCATCGCATATGCCGTCGCATTCTCAAGTCATTTTGAAAATGTGCTTCGCTGCAACTTACAGAGACTCATGACATGTTCTGGCAATTACATCGAGCTGCTGCTCTCTTGTCAAGTCGATAAACTTAACTGCATAACCGGACACGCGGATCGTGAAGTTTGCATACTCTTCTTTCTCCGGATGCTCCATAGCGTCGATCAGCTTCTCTTTGCCAAACACATTGACATTCAGATGATGTGCACCCTGATCAAAGTATCCATCCATAACCTGAACAAGATTCTTTATACGCTCATCCGGATTGTGTCCCAATGCATCCGGGTTGATCGTCTGCGTATTAGAAATACCATCCAATGCTTCCTCATATGGCAATTTTGCTACAGAGTTCAAGGATGCCAGCAAACCATTCTGCTCAGCACCGTATGCAGGGTTAGCACCTGGTGAAAGTGGCTCTCCTGCTTTTCTTCCATCCGGAAGGGAACCGGTTGCCTTACCATATACAACGTTAGAAGTAATTGTAAGGATTGATGTGGTAGGCTCAGAGTCACGGTAAGTGTGGCAGTTACGAAGCTTTCTCATGAACTCACGAAGCAGCCATACTGCGATCTCGTCTGCACGCTCATCATCGTTACCATATCTAGGGAAATCCCCATCGATCTCATAATCTACGGCTAATCCATCCTCATCACGGATCACTTTTACCTTAGCATACTTGATAGCTGACAGAGAATCTACAACGTGTGAGAAACCTGCAATACCGGTAGCAAATGTTCTTCTTACATCGGTATCGATAAGTGCCATCTGAGATGCCTCGTAGTAATATTTATCATGCATATAATGGATCATGTTCAATGTCTCTACATAAGTCTGTGCGAGCCATGTCATCATCTCATCATATTTTTCCATAACTTCATCGTAATCAAGATACTCGGATGTGATCGGACGATACTTCGGTCCAACCTGCTCCTTGGTCTTCTCATCAACACCACCGTTGATCGCATAAAGCAAGCACTTAGCAAGGTTTGCTCTAGCACCGAAGAACTGGATCTCTTTACCTGTCTCTGTTGCAGATACACAGCAGCATACAGAATAATCATCGCCCCATACCGGACGCATAACATCATCATTCTCGTACTGTACGGAACTTGTTGCAATAGAAATATGAGCTGCATATTTCTTGAATGCTTCCGGCAAGTTAGAGGAATACAATACTGTTAAGTTAGGCTCTGGAGAAGGTCCCATGTTCTCTAACGTATGCAGGAAACGGAAACATGTCTTCGTAACCTGAGAACGTCCATCCATACCAATACCAGCTACATCTACAGTAGCCCATACAGGATCTCCGGAGAACAACTGGTTATAAGACTCAATACGAGCGAACTTAACCATACGGAATTTCATCGTAATATGATCTACTAATTCCTGTGCCTCTTTCTCTGTCAATACACCGTTTGCCATATCTCTCTCAATATAAATATCCAAGAAAGTAGATACACGACCTACGGACATTGCTGCACCGTTCTGTGTCTTGATCGCTGCAAGATATGCAAAATATAACCACTGAAATGCTTCTTTTGCATTCTTAGCCGGTCTTGAAATATCAAAACCATAAATCTCACCAAGAGCTTTCATATCTTTTAAGCATTTGATCTGCTCAGCCAGCTCTTCGCGGATACGATAATCTTTACTACGCATTGCTCGACGCTCTGTACCGGCAAAATCTTTCTGCTTCTCTTCAATCAGGTAATCCATACCGTAAAGAGCGACACGACGATAATCGCCAACGATACGTCCACGACCATACGTATCCGGAAGACCCGTTAAGATCTTGTTATGACGCATACGCTTCATCTCCGGTGTATATACCTCAAAGACAGCGTCACTGTGCGTTTTATGATATTTTGTAAAGATCTCATGCAGTTTCGGGCTTGGCTCATAACCATACATCTGACAGGACTGCTCTGCCATACGAATACCACCATAAGGCATGAACGCACGTTTCAGCGGCTTATCTGTCTGCAAACCAACAACTTGCTCTAAATCCTTAAACTCATCGCTGATATATCCGGGACCATATGCTGTAATACTTGAAACAACCTCTGTCTCCATATCAAGAACGCCGCCCTTTGCACGCTCCTCTTTCTGGAGTTTCTGGAGCTCGCCCCATAATTTATCTGTTGCATCTGTTGGTCCCTCTAAGAAAGACTCATCACCATCATATGGTTTGTAATTGTTTTGGATGAAGTCGCGTACATCAATGCCCTCTTTCCAAAGTCTTCCTTCAAAACCTTCCCATTCCTTAAAGTCTGCCATATTGACCTCCTTCTTATTGTGCCATTTGTCTCACTTGCATTCTTTCAAACATACTTTATTCATGTATATGAAGATGCGAAGTATTTATTTATCCGCAAGTTATACTAACATGAATCATCGTTTATTACAAGCTGGAAATTGATACCTTTTATCAACAATACAACATTTCTTTTTACAAAGAATTTATGCTCTGTCGATCTTTTTGAAGCAGTTCAAAAAAGTCTTCCACTGGCATAGGCTTTGCATAATAATATCCCTGCACATTATCGCAGCCAATTTTTCTTAATAATTCAACTTGCTCTTCCGTTTCAACGCCCTCTGCCAGCAGCTCCAGTCCCAACTTGTCTGCCATCGCCACAACATATTCTAAGATCAACCGACCCTTTTCGGAAACCATCATATTTTCCATAAATTTCTTGTCTAATTTGATGACATCAAATGGTGTCTCTAATAAAATATTTAAGGAAGAATAACCACTTCCAAAGTCATCCATTAACAACTTATATCCCTGATGTTTGAGCAGCTCTGCCATATTGCTGATCTGCTCATCCCCAATGGTTTCTGTAATCTCTAACTCCAGCTGTTCTTTCGGAATACCTGCCTCATGAATAATCTGCGCCAGATAATCCATAAAAACAGTGTCTGTCAAATGCAGTCTGGACACATTCACAGAAACCGGACAATTTTTAATACCAACTTGTTCGCACCGCTTCAAAAAATTGCATGCCTCTTTCCAAATATAGTAATCCACTTTCTTGATATAGCCATTTTCCTCAATGACCGGAATGAACTCATTCGGATAGATCATACCTCGATCCGGATGCTGCCAACGGACCAGCGCCTCTGCCCCGACAATATGATTCTGAGCTATACTATATTTCGGCTGTAAATACATCTGAAACTGTTTTTCATCAATTGCGGAGGGAAGACTTTCCTCAATAAAATTTCGGATATATAACATTTCCTTAAATTCTTCCTGATAATATAGAACATTGTTCATCATATTACCTTTTGCCTTTTTGCGCGCCATTGCGGCTCGATCTTCAATCTGACGCAGATCCATCTTGCGATCATTTACAATGTATACACCAATGGAATATGTCAATTTAATATTTTTGAACATTTTGCAACGTGTCTGAATCTGACGGATCAACTCATCTAACTCGCTCTCATGTTGAAACTCGCTCAGCACAACAAATACATCGCTTCGTAAATTGAGATAATACTGTGTTTCATTGCATATTTCTGCAAGATTGTCTTTGATAAACTGCAATATCTGATCGCCCATCCGCTCTCCATAAATATCATTAATGATCTTAAAGCGACTGATATCAAATTGAATACATGCAATACTTTTGGAGGAATGGAGGATCAGATCGCGTACATGCGATTCAAAATGCTGGATCTTTTGAGCACGTTTCACCAAATATGTTATTTTCTCTATCTCCTGTTCGTCACAGGACGGTTCTGCCGGTTTCCCTGCTAACATATCCGGATACGCCTGCAGCATATCTTCCAAAATCTCAATACTGGTCTGTATAGCCTGCGTACATTTCTTCTTGATCATTCCCTCACGTCGGATCGACGCCATCCCCTCTGCAGTACTAATATTATTCTCCAATATAAAGTCAATGAATTCAGCGTCTTCTGATGATAAACTCACATTGTGATTCATGCAATCATCAATATTGATTTCTGAATAGAGATATTTTGTAGAATTAAATCGATTGTAGATTTCTCGATTTACCGGACCATGAATCCATGCTTCAAACTCGCCGTCAAACATAGGTTTTTTATTGATACCATAAGACCATGCTTGAACATAATACAATAACTTCTGCAACTTTAAATTTATTAAAGACGCAAATCTATCTTCCGATTTTACTCGTAAGATAATGTAGTCTGTTATATCGTGTATTGAGTTCATCTGAATTATGACTATATCAATTTCAATGCAAAGTTAATATCTTTTTCTAATATAACAAAATAATGAATTGAATTGATGTGATTTATTCTAATGAATTTGTTTTTTATCTCCTCATACGATCCAACTCATCATCGCGCAGCATCCTCTCGTTCAATTTCTCCTGCATTCTGTCAAGGAAGTAGGTGCGGCTTTCGTTCTTCCGGCGTTTGATGTCGGTGTAGAAACGGTAGCAGTCCTTCGACTCAACCCCGAATATCTTGTAAAGGAGCGGGGCAAGCTGTTTGAGCGGCATGTTGCCGTTGTTGATGCAGCCCATCTCGTCGATGCCGTAGATAAGTTCCACGAGGTCGATGGCATTGCCCGTCCATTGCAGGAGGCTGGCGGTGGTTTCTGTTGCGTTATTGGCGGATATTAGTGGTGGCACTTGGGGCGTGGCAAGGAATTTCTGCATCTTTC